>Ga0256839_1000093_pt1 | contig 116967 bp, 94 predicted proteins | sample 354166metaG_FD_185968 | JGI IMG/M metagenome (GOLD analysis project Ga0256839, IMG submission 185968) | Hydrothermal vent microbial communities from Mid Atlantic Ridge, Atlantic Ocean - 354-166 | ecosystem: Environmental > Aquatic > Marine > Hydrothermal vents | place: Atlantic Ocean: Mid...
GGGCCAGCGCGCCCGAGCCCAATCGGTCAATGATGGTTCGGTTGACGACCAAGTTGACGAAATTGTTGTACCAGATGGATTCGTTTTGGCTGACGGTCGGGGCTTGGTTGTCCCAAAGGATGCAGTTGTCGATGGTGACACTGCCTCCGGTAGCCATGATTGCGCCACCGCCGCCTCCCGTGAGTGTGGCGTTTTGGGTGAATGTCGATCCCTGAATAAAGAGTTGTCCGATATTGTCAGCAGTGACCGTTCCGGCGGTGTTGTTGGCGGTGTTTCCTGAAAACAGGGAGTTTTCGATGGTCAGTTTGCTTGCCGGGCTGTTGGCATAGAACCGAACAGCACTGGCGGTGCTGTTGGTGCTGTTGGCGTAAAATCGTGAGGTGGTGATCCGGTGATTGCCAGAAAAGAGGTAGGCAACCCCGCCGGTTTGTCGCGAGGTGTTGCCCCGAAACTCGCACTGGTCAAAGACGCTGGTGGCGGAGTTGAGTGTGAGGCCGACCCGAGCCGCCCCGCCCATACCGAAGGTGGCGGTGTTGTCGCGGAAGAGGGTGTTGTCGATCAGGTAGGTTTCGGTGCCATTGAGTGAGAGCCCCCCGCCGCCGGAGTCGGCGGTGTTTCGTTCGATGTCGGTGTTGGAGATGATGGTGTCGATTTCGGTGTGGATTCCGCCGCCGGACAAGGCGGTGTTGTCGCGGATGAAGGAGTCGGTGATTTGGACAAATGCGTCTGTGGTGCCGGCGAGGAAGATTCCGCCGCCGTAGGTGTCGGCGTTGTTATTCTCGACGATGAGGTTGGCCAGTTGAGGCGAGGAGTCCACGGCGTAGATGCCCGCCCCCCGTTTTCTGGCCGCGCCGCCCCCGTCAGCAACACCCGAAGCGATAATGAACCCGTCGAGTATGGTGTTGGAACCGGCGTTGGCGAAGGTGACGACATGGTAAGAGAAGACGCCAGAACTCAGTTCGCCATCGAGGAAGGTTGGCGGGTCCAGCGGGTCGCCGCGTTGAGGCAGCGAGTTTTCATTGCCGACGAATCCGCCATAGACGGCGACGCCATCGGGGATGGTGAAGGTGGCGTCGCGCCCGGCGGGCGTTTCGGGTGTGTATTTGCCCTCGGCGACCCAAATCTGATCGCCGGGTGCCGCTGCGGCGAGTGCGTCGGTGAGCGAGTCGAATGCTCGGCTCCAAGTTGAGCCGTCGCCGTTGGGATTGGCGTCGATGTCGACACGGAGGACATCGGCACAGGCGATGGTGGTCAAGGACAGCGATAGGGTGAATACAGCGCGCATGAACATTTTCTTTTTCCTCTCAAAAGCACTTTCTCCTGATCGAACGATACTCGGAGTCGACTCAATAACATGCGGTAAAAACCAACAAATACCGGGCGGCTGGCCCGATAAGTGCTGGCGACTTCGATTTCACTGTCCGGAATACTGGTGTTTATGGACAGCCGGCGCTGAAGATGTTGAGGAAGTCGGAGATGTCGAAGAAGTTGTATACACCATCGCCGTTGATATCGGCAGCAGGTTCGTTGGCGCTGAAGATGGTCAGGAAAGTAGAGATATCGAAGAAGTTGAGTTGGCCAAATGGTTCAGCGAGGTCGGCCTGGTTGCATCCGACTTGGACATCTTCGCATGAGCGTTCAACGAGCAGTACCTGATCGACCCCGGCCTCGACGACCGAGCCTTCAAAGAGGTCTGAGACGACAAAGCGCACGCGGACCTGGTTTGATGGGTTGGGGAAGATGGTGTCAATATCAAATGCGTATTGGTTCCATCCGCCGCCTTGGGATTCTGGCCCTAGGGTGTCGATGGTGGTCCACGAGGAGCCGTTGTTGTTGGAGAGTTCGACACTCATCGAGTCATCGATGACACCGATGTTATTTGAGTACCACAGGGCGTAGATGAGTGTGGTGTTGCCGCTCGAGGCGTCCATCGCTGGGGAGGTGAGGATGGTGGTGCCGCCATCGACATCAGAGTTGCCTTCGACATTGTCGGTGAGGTAGCACCTGCCCGATCCATCGAAGTCGGATGCCGGATCACCTCGTCCACCGCCACCTGCGGGGATGCCTCGTTCCCAGGCACCGTCGGAGACAGATCCTGAAACGGTCCATCCGGTGTTGGACTCGAAGTTATCCGCGAAGATTTGGGTGGTCGATGAGATGACATTGGCCGCAAAGGCGTTGGCAGGTGCATCGGCGGGGAAGGTGGCGGTGAATCCGTCGGTGGTCGAAGCGGTGAAGTAGTAGCGGACATCAGAATCGCAGGTGATGATGGGCAATGTGACCGAGTAGGTGTTATTGCCGTTGCTGGTCATGGGCATCGGGGTGAACCCTGATCCAGTATCGAGCATGAGGCTGACTGTATCAACGACCGCTCCATCGCGGGTGAAGGTCTGGGCGGAGAGTATCTGTCCTCCAGCGGGGTCGATTTCGGTGATGGGGCTGCCAATTGTTGAGATTGCCATTGGGCGGTGCTGGGCATCGATGCGAACGATGAAGAGTCCGCGTTCGATATCAGAGATCAGGACATTGCCCGATGGGAAGAAGGGGTAATTCGACCAGGCACCATTGAACTCGGGCGCGTCTGAACCCGGAAAGGTGTCAAAGAAGGCGATTTCGACAGGATTGACCGGATCCAGGGCGTCGAAAACCCGGAGCCCTGAGCGGTAGTTAGCCTGGTAGACCAAGCCATCGCGAGTATAGAGGTTATGGTCGATTGCTGCCAAGCCAGTGGTGTAGGTGCCGACCAAGAATGGATTGGCAGGATCTTCGACATTGATGACTCGTGTGGTGGTGACCGAAACGGTTTCACCTTCGTCGAGTTCATCATTGAGGTAGAGGTATTTTCGATCATCCGAAAGCCAGACCTGATGCGCATACCCGGCGTTTGGGTAGAAGAGGGTGGCGAGGGTTTGTGTGTTATTGGGGTCCGTGACATCAACGATGCGGAGTCCGGTCTGGGAATATCCAAGCGAGAATCCGCTGGCAACAAAGGCGATTTCTCTTCCATCGAGTGCGCCGCCTTGCCAGGTGACTACTTGCGCGTCATGGACATACATCTCTGTCCATCCACCATCGAGCGATGGGAGTTCAGGGTTGGAGAGGTCGATATGAATGAGTCCGCCATTGCCGATATTGGTGCCCACAACCCACATGGTGCCCGCATCTTCGTTGACGACGATGTTGTGTGAGGTGGAATAGCCTCCGGAAGTCCAGTTGCGTACGAGGGTGACATTGCCGTTGTCGATATCGGAGAGGTCCATAATCTGGATGCCCGAGCCACCTTCGGAGACGCCATAGGCGTAGTTGCCCAGCACTTTGACATCATGCCACAGGCTGATTGGCCCGGGGATGGTGTCGATGACGACGGGGCTTGTCGGGTTGGTGATCTCGACGAATCCGTATCCGCCTTCGAGCCCCATGATTGCGTATTCGCGTCCTGAGGGGGAGACATATCCCCAGCAGTCGTTTCCTGCGAGGGTCGATGGGAGTCCGGGGAAGTTGTTGAGTGGGATTTGTGCCAAAAGGGTGATGTTTGAGGATGCGTAGATACCTCCGCGTTGGGTTGACATGCCTTGGGTCCAGATATCGCCATAGACGGGTGGGAGGTTGTCGAGGATTTTACGGATATCATCATCGTGGGCATTGGTGCTGGTGCCTGCGAGGGCGATCAGCGTGCCCATGAGTGCAGCATGACGAAAATCAAAGCGCGAAGTATGATCGTGACCCATCGGGTGTATTCCTTTCGGTGAAGTTGTGCCGAGGAGGGATTCCAGCACAAAGCGGGTCATCGGGATACAACGAAAACGCACCAACCCCGCCTGCTTGAGTAAGCACTGTATTATTCGTCAAGTTTCACCAATCGGTTGCCCAAAGTCTGATTTGAGTGGTATGAAATCGGGTTTTGTATACAATCTGGGTCATGAACCCCCCATACACCTACTTTGTTTGGGCCGTAATTGGTATCTTTGGTGTCCATTCGATCGCTGCCGAACCGCCCTTGGCTTCTTTTTCTTCTGCCTCTTTTTCTGCTTCTTTCGATGACGATCAGATCCAAGCCGAGCGCCCGGTGTATCCGACGATCCTGCTTATTGAAGAGGATCAGCACCCGAGTGTGAAGGTGAGCTGGGTTGTCGGTGGCAAAGAACAAGGGTTCACCGGGACCATGCCCTTTACTGCTCCCATCGGAGGCGAGCCGATCGGAAAAAACATCAAGTGCTATGTGACCATGGGAGGCACCCGTATCGAAACCGGGGCAGGACATCCCAAAGGGGCGGTGATTCGGCTTGGGGTGACCAAGATTGACAATGCTCGGGCATTTTTCGCCCAGATTGATCCCCATACTTCAATCGAGTTTGTTGTCACGGGGATCAAGTTCAATCAGCCCGTCAAATACCATCAGGGTACTGGGATGATGCATCTCAAATATGCTTTGGGTGATCTGGCCGCCTGCGAGCTCCCGGCCACTGCACGGAATCAATACTTGCTCTCGGACCCCGATGACACTCTTGGCGGACGGGTGATCGCAGGCGAAAATGCCACTCCGGGCGCACTCGATGGGCAGGAAAACCACGGCGAGCTCGTCGTCGAAATCGACGAACATGATCCGACGATGGTCTCGATGCGTCTGCGTGTGCCCTTTGGGATGCTCCGTCACCTCCAAGATCCGTGGAAGAGTGATCTGCCAGGTACCTTTTTCGAGCCAATCCATATGCACGCTGAAGCCGAGTTGATTCCCATTGATGCCAAGCCTTTGGATCGTGATCCGGTCGAACCGGAGATCAATCCGGAATCTAAAGATCAGTCGGGCAATCGGAATAGAGAAGCCCAGAATCCGGCGGGCTGATCTTTATGTGCGGTTGTGATACACTCGCATCATGAAGATACTGAACGATTTCGATCAGCGTGCCCTCGATGCCGCGTATGCACAAGCCTGCAAATCTCGTGATGAAGGTGGGATTCCGATCGGATCGGCGCTGATGAATCGGATTGGGGAGATCGTGGCCGTTGGTCATAACGAACGGGTGCAATCGGGTGATCCCACCGCCCATGCTGAAACGGTGTGCATACGCAACGCTGGGCGCAGGCGAGATTGGCACACGCTGACGCTTGCTTCAACTTTGTCACCCTGCGCGATGTGTACAGGCACCGCGATCCTTCATCGGATTCCGCGGGTGGTGATTGGCGAGCATCATACTTTTTTGGGGCGTGAGGATTGGCTTGCAAGCGAATCGGTCGAGGTGGTGCTGGCCGATGACGCGAGGTGCATTGAACTGATGGAACGGTTTATTGCCCAGCGTCCTGATTTGTGGGACGAAGATATCGGTGCGCCTCCGGCGAGGTGATGGTTTTTTAGATTGTTCCATACATTCGATCGCCCGCATCGCCGAGCCCGGGCATGATGTATCCTTTTTCGTTGAGTCTTTCATCAAGGGCAGCAGCGTAGAGGGTGACTTGGGGATGGTCTTCCTTGAGTCGGGCAATACCTTCGGGGGCAGCAACGAGGCAGATCATGCGAATGTCATTGGCGCCTGCTTGTCTGAGCATGGTCAGGGCAGCCGAGGCGCTGCCTCCTGTAGCGAGCATGGGATCGACGAGGATGACAGGGCCGGTATCGAGATCGGTGGGGAGCTTATTGAGATAGGCGTGGGGTTCGAGGGTTTGTTCGTCACGGGCGAGCCCAAGGTGTCCGATGCGTGCTTCGGGCATGATTTCGAGGATGCCATCGATCATGCCGAGTCCTGCGCGGAGCACGGGGACGATGGTGATGGTGCCTGCGAGGACGGCGCATCGGGCGGTCGCTTGCGTTGGTGTTTTGATCTCGATGGTCTGGGTAGGCAGCGAGCGGGTCACTTCATAGACCATCAGCCCGGCGATTTGGGAGAGGGCTGCGCGGAAGGTGCGGTGCCCGGTGTTCTTGTTGCGGATGGTTGCCATTTTGTGGGCAATTAATGGGTGATCGAAGATGACGATGCTGTGTTCGAGATTCGCGGTGGTGTGCTGGGCCATGCCAGAGTGTATCCGAATGCGCTCGCGTGCATGCCCGAGGCGCATGAAAAAACCCCGCTCAACGGCGAGCGGGGTTTTGGAGGATCGAAACAAACATTCACAACAAACACTCATGCGAATGCCGAGTGCTTCATCGCCGGATTATGGGCATCCAGCGCTGAACTGAGCGAGAAACTCTGAGATATCGAAGAAGTTGAGTTCGCCATCTCCGGTGAAATCAGCAATCATATCGCCATTGTTGAAGGCGGTGAGGAAGGCGGAGATATCGAAGAAGTTGAGCTCGCCATCGCCGGTGATATCTGGTGCACAGACATTGGATGATGGAACAGTGACGGTCGCGGTGACCGAAATGTTTGGGTCTCTCCACATGCCCAAGGTGACATCACCCTCGACCGGTGGCGCATCGGAGACGAATGAGAAGTTGTAGGTGGTGCCCCAACGAATCGCATTGGCATTGACATTTGAAGCGAATGCATCGGTTTCCCATTTAATTTCGTTGCCGCTTTCAACCGGCACCCAATCGGTGCCTTCAATGTTCGCGTCTACGGAATCGTGGTAGTCAATGTCATTGAAGTAGAAGTCGCTGGCGGTACCCGAGTGAGGCACAGTAAATGAGCCGACGGACATGTGCGAGTTCTGGTTATGAACCGCATAGTCGTATCGCCAAGTACCGTCACCAAGATCAGTTGCCTTGGAAGCGACTTCAAGTTTTCCTTCATTGGGCACAGCAATTGGTACGACGGTGACGCTTGGGTCTGGCGTGTTGACACCAAGCCCGTGCTCTTGCCATGCGATAAGTGCAGATTTTTCGCGTTGTGTGCCGCCGGTTGTGGAAGCACTGCCACTTGAGAGGACATTGAGTCGTTTGTAACTCACATTGTTGTAGCTTGTTGGCGTGACGCCGTCATCTTGGAAGAAGCCGAACTCGTCTTTGATGACATACTGTCCTTCGACGAAATAGAGGGCACCTTCTGATTGCATATCGGATCGTTGGACTTGGATTCGTTTGTAGATGGCGTTGCCGCTTTGGTTGATCGAGGTGTATGGGTAGACAAACTCTCCGTTCCACGCGTTGACCTCTGAGCGCGGGCCAAGGTCGCCCTGTGAACCATTGAGACCAGCGCCGTATGGGTCTGAACACCCGGGGCCCAATTCGTTGAAAGTGCCGCCACCTTGGCACCCGAACCCACAAACATTGCCCTGGAGCGATGCGAAGGAATGTTTCACAAACGAGACACCGAGTTGTTCCATTCGGCCGTCAAGCAGGCGGAAGATTGACACTTGGATGACGGGGTGATTGGGTTGTCCGTCATACCAGTCGAGGTTGACATCGCCGGCATTACAGGCGGTGGTACCAACGGAATAGGCGCTGATGCCACCAATTGTGCCGTAGAAGTTGACATCGGTAAGTGAGCCACAGATGACATCAGGTGCTGCAGCAGCGACACTACAACTTGCAGCCAGTGCTGCGATTGTTGAGATACGAAACATCTTGTTTTATCCTCCAGAAAGTGGGTATTTGGGTTACACACACAGCGTAACCGGAGATTGGGTCAAATTACAATCAATTCTTGATCAATTTGAGAAGAAAACCGCCGAACAAAGCCCGGCAAGAAGGTGTGGCAGGGATTCGCCTTCCCAATTTTGATCGTTGCGGACTTGTTGGTCTTCCCTTGCCATAGGATTCGGGCCAGATTATGAGTATGCAAAGTACCGAGCCCGTTGTTGAAATCAAATCGCTGCGTTATCGGTATCCGCGGAGCGAACGCTGGGCTGTTGTGATCGAAGCATTGGAGATCAAATCGGCTGAGCAGATCGTGTTGACCGGGCAATCCGGATGTGGTAAGAGCACGCTCTTGCATCTGATTGCCGGATTGATGAATCCTACCTCAGGCACGATCAAAGTCCAAGGCACCAATGTTCATGCACTGCGTGGATCAAAACGTGATCGGTTCCGTGGTCGGCACATTGGGATGGTCTTTCAAACCTTTCAGCTTCTCCATGGATTTACCGTAGTCGAGAATGTTTATGCTTCGCTGATGTTCTCCGAGCTCCCACGCAGGGCACATCGCGAACGAGCAATGGCATTGCTCGAAACCCTCGGGATCAATAGACCTGATGCGCGGATTCAGGATTTGAGTGTCGGCCAGCAGCAGCGCGTGGCGGTGGCGCGTGCGGTGGCGTGTGCGCCCAGCGTGGTGCTTGCTGACGAACCGACCGCGGCGCTTGATCCGGAGTTTGCAATCGCTGCGATGGATTTGCTTCAAGATGCCTGCCGATCCATCGGGGCAGCGCTGATTTGCGTCACCCACGCCCCGTCGTTGATTGAACGCTTTGATCGCCATCATCGCCTTGAGGACTTGGTTCTGGATCGGAGTGCAGTCTAAATGGCGCTCAGTGATTGGAATATTGTGACCTGTTCGATGCGAAGCCGATGGTTTTCGACTGTATTGACCATCTTGACGGTGGCGATCGCGTCGGGGTTGATGACACTTTTGATTTCGATGCGCAGCGCGGGCGAAGACTCCTTCCGCCGAGGTACGGGCAATGTGCAGATCCTGATCTCCAAAGAGCCAGGCCCGCTTGCCAGCGTGCTCAACTCGATGTTCTATGCCGATGCGCCGGGCAACCCGATTCTGTATACCCAGTACGAAGAGCTCATCTTGGCGTATCCCTTTGCTTGGACCATCCCGACGCAACTTGGTGATTCGTACCGGGGCTCACCGGTGATGGGTACGACGGAGGCATTCTTTGAATCATTCGAGCCTGCGATGGGGCAGCGGTGGTCACTGGCATCGGGCAGCTACTTCGCCTCGCCTTTCGAGGTGGTGGTTGGATCGGCAGCAGCCAAGGTTCATGGACTCAAGATTGGCGATTCGATTACACTCGAACATGGTGCGCCACGAGCCATGGGCGGGCATGATCATGGCGAGTTTGCCTTTACGGTCGTCGGGGTGCTTGATCCAACAGCCACTGCCCACGATCGTGCGCTTTTTACCAGCTTGGAATCCTCATGGATCCTCCATGCCCACGATCGACGCGAATCCCGGCTTGGGCATGGGATCACCACAACCATTGATGACCTTACCGATGCCGATCGTCAAATTACAGGCATCTATGCTTCGATTGGTTCGCGCAAAGCTGCGCTGGTGCAGGTCTTGGGCATGCTTCGGAGCGATCCCAATTGGACCGTCGCCAGTCCATCGAGCACGGTGGGCAATTTATTTACGGTCGTGTCCAATATCGACCAGGTGCTCTTGGCGATGGCCATTGCGGTGATGTGTTCGTCGGGGATCTCGATTTTGGTCGCGCTGTATAACTCGATGGAACAACGGCGGCGCCAAATTGCGGTGCTGCGGGTTCTCGGGGCGTCGAAAATGCGGGTGTTCAACTTGGTGCTCACCGAGAGCGCGATCATCGGTACGCTCGGCGGGTTCGCTGGGCTTGGGCTTGCGGTCACCGCGGGCAAGGTGGTTTCGGGGATTCTTCATGCCCGTGTTGGGATTGTGGTCGAGCCGACTTTGCCGATGGATGGATATTTGATGATTGTGTTGGCGACGATTGCACTCTCATGCCTCGCCGGGGTGATCCCTGCGTTGATTGCGTATCGAACCGAGGTGGTTCGGTCGTTGCGTCCGATTGGATAAGAAAAAAGGAAGGCGTCTTTTTGCGTTGGTTTTGGTTGTTCATCTTGGGGTTGGTGATGCTTACGGCAGGGCTTTATACCAAGCGTGTGCGCACAAATGATGTGGCCGTGGTTGCAGATGCCGCCCATGAAACAGTTCCGGTGCGTCCACGCCGGAGTGTGCGTCCTGCCAAAGCATCTTCCGCTGGGCCGATTGATCAGCCAGATTCAGAACCAACAGAACCCGAGCCAGTGGAGCAGATTGTTCAACGCGAAGAGGGTGAAGACTCCAAGGCGGTTGAGGCTGTTGTCGAAGCAGAACCGATTCAGAGGGAATCAATTCAGAGAGAATCGATCGAAGTAGAATCAGTTGCCGCCGAGATGATCGAAGAAGCGATGGAGGCTTTGGGAGAAATCGAGGAGGTCGAGGAAGTTATTGAATCGATCCCCGAGCCTGAGCCAGCTGTTGAACCAGTTATTGAACGAGTTGAAAAAGCGGTTGAAAAAGCGGTTGAAAAAGCGGTTGAAAAAGCGGTTGAAGAAGCGGTTGAAGAAGCGGTTGAAGAAGTGGTCCAGGATTCGATGACCGAAGCGCAACCGATCCCCGAAGCCATTCCTCTTGAATCTGCAGAGCCGGCCGTTGTTCAAACTGAGCCTGAGCCTGAATCGAGCTATGAGCGTTTGAGCGATGGCACACTCAAGATCAACGCGACGGGGACAATCATCACCGGGTCGGGCACACAAGACGACCCGTTTGTGCTTGACTGGATAACCATGCGTTCAGTCGAGCGCGGATACAATCCGCGAGCAGGCAAAGAGGTACTTCCTGATTGGCTCGATGTGATTGATGAGCGGTTTGTGCGGATTACAGGGAATACTTTGGTGCCCGTGATTGCCACGACGACGCGTGAGGTGTTGGTGATGCAGAACCCGTGGGATGGGTGTTGTATCGGGATTCCACCTTCGCCCTATGATGCCATTGAGGTGATGCTGAATCACGATGTGGATTTTGGCAACAGTGCGGTTGGGTACGGTACGGTTGAAGGGCTTTTTCTCCTTGACCCTTATGTGGTTGATGGGTGGGTGCTGGGGTTATATCTGATCGAAGATGCTACTTATCATCCTGGTGAAGGCGTGCCGTTTCCAGACTTCTAAAAATTCCGATAACTTCGTGTATGATCAAGGTCAGACGCATGTAAAACCCCACAGCCAGAAGACTGTGGGGAGTGTGGGGGGGTGTGAGTTGGTCTGAGATTTGATCAGTGACCGACCAGGGGGCCTATAGATTCAGGTTCAGGTTCTGGTTTGGGCTTACAGCTGAGCAGCAGCCCGGCGCCCACGATCGCCGAGATTGCCGAGGCAGCCAAAATGGCGAGTTTGGCATGTTCGAGATCAGTTGGCGAGTTGGCAAAGGCGAGGTTGGCAATAAAGATGGCCATGGTGAACCCAATTCCGCCCAGGGTGGCCGCGCCGACAATATGCCGCCATGAGACGCCTATTGGCAACGAGGCAATTCCAAGCTTGACAGCAATAAGGCACATGACACCGATGCCCAGAGGTTTGCCAACGAAGAGTCCAAGGATGATTCCCATTGATAGGGAATTTCCCAAGTTTTCAAGTACGCCGCCATGAATGGGGATGCCTGCGTTGGCCAAAGCAAAGATTGGGATAATGAAGAAGGCGACCCAAGGGTGAAGGACATACTCGATTCGATGCAATGGGGGGAGCACCTGGCGCGAGTTCTTCATGATGGCATTGACTGCTGCCCTGCGTTCGGATGATTGGGTGACATCAGCGTCCGGGTTGTCTTCGGCTTTTTCGAAGATATCAAGTGCCTTGCGGGTCGAGGAGATAAAGTTGACGGCATTGACTCGAGCATGGGCGGGAATGGTCATTGCGAGGAGTACGCCTGCGATGGTTGCATGGACACCTGACTCATAGACGAAATACCACAAGGGTAATCCAAGCACAAGATAAAGGGTGATCCATCGGACGCGCAGGATATTCATGAATATCAAGAAAGCAATGACAATGCCGGCATATCCGAGATATGCGAGTTGGATTTGTTCGGTATAAAACACTGCGATGACGATCAAGGCACCAAGATCGTCGACGATTGCCAAACTTGTGAGGAAGACAAGTAACGAGCGGGGGACGCGTGAGCCAAGCATCGCCAAGATACCAACGGCAAAGGCGATATCGGTGGCCATCGGGATACCCCACCCATGAATGGTTGGTTTGCCGAAGTTCAAGGCGGCAAAGAGTAATGCCGGGCCGAGCATGCCTCCAATGGCGCCGAAGATTGGTAATGCAGCTCGTTTGGGTGATGCCAGTTCACCAACGAGGATTTCGCGTTTGATCTCAAGTCCTACGACGAGGAAGAAGATCGCCATGAGTAGGTCGTTGATCCAAGCAACGGTCGAGTGCCCTTGCCACCAGTGCGGCTCTTCGGGTAAGGGTGACCAGGCGTATTTGTCGATTTTTTTGTCTTTTTTGTCGCCGTAGCCTTTGTCGCCAAGGGATTGGGCAGCATCGTCAACGAGGGCATCTGCATCAGGTGTGTGCTGGGTTTCATCAGGGTGCTTGGTACCAAGGTCATGACTTGCATCGGGGGTATCATGATCCCCGGCCGGAGCATGATGGGGGTTATGGGCTACCGTGATTCGGGTCTCAGTCTCGTTAAAAATTTCGTTGTAGGTATCTGCGTACTTCGAGTTGGCCCAGATCATGGCGATCGCGGTCATCAACAGCAAGACGATCCCGCCTGAGCTTGAAAGTTGAGCGAATCGTGTAAATGGGCGCGCCAAGCGTTCGCCGGGTTCGGGGCTCAGGTTGTGCGATGCGGTTGGGATGTGATGGTCGTCGGACATGGATATGAATCCTTGTGGGTTGAGTGGACACCGCTATCTTTGTGCCCCTGTTTAGGGGGTTCGATAACCTAAGGGTCTGTCTCTATATCGTGTCAAAGGTATCAGGATGTTGAGTGGGGATCGCCTAAGACATTCTTTTTGGGACAATGATTGAGAATTAGGCGCAGATTTGCTTTGTGAGTCAGTTATTTTGGAGGCACTCTGGTGGCGCTCGATGTTTGTTCAGTGTTGAAACGGGTATAACTCGGGTAAATTGAGGATCTGTGTGAGCTCGTCGAGTGCATCGGTGAGCGAGCGGGCAAGTTTGGCATCGAGGAGGTCATCGGCGCAGAGTTTGTCGGGGTAGTGTTTTTCAATCCAAGCGGTGAGCGATTGGTAGATCGCATCGGTGAGCATTACTCCTTGGTGGAGGGCGTTGCGTTCTTGGTCGGTCATCACGATGCGCAGGCGCAGGCAGGCGGGGCCGCCGCCGTTGCGCATGGACTCGCGGACATCGAGGTGGTGAACCGCGTTGATCGGGTTTGAAGCGTCGTTGACCATGCGCTCGACGAAACGGGCAACGCGTGGATTCTCTTTGGATTCGAGCGGTGCAATCAGGGCCATGGTGCCATCGGGCAGGGTGATGATCTGGGAGTTAAAGATGTAGCTTGTTACTGCGTCTTCGAGGGAGAAATCGGTGTTGTTCGCCTCGATGATGGTCAACGGGCGACCCAAAGGTCCTGCGATATCGGTCATCATGGATCGTGAAGTCGCAAAGGCCTGCTCGTGATAGAAGAAGACTGCTTCGTTTCCTGTGGCGATGACATCATTGTGGAAGACCCCGGCGTCGATTGCATCGGGGTGCTGACGAGTATAGACGGTTCGGGCTGGGTCGAGCTGGTGGAGTCTGGCGATGGCCTGGCATGCAGCGAGGGTCTGGCGCGAGGGGTACTTGCGTGCTCCGCTGGCGGGGTCTTCGCGGTCGAACCCGTAGACGAACATTTCAACGCCCGGTTCACCATGACGGGCAGCGAACCGGATGTGGTTGGCAGCCCCTTCGTCGGCGTAGCGCATCTGATCGGGCAGGGGATCATGAACTACAAAGTGGGCATCGTCTTTGAAGATCATGCGGAGCATGCGGGTCGTGGTGGGGTGTTCGAGTGAGCGATGGTAGTTCGAGATCAGGTTGGCGGGGGTGAGGTGGATTTTGGCATCGGCGGTGTCGGCACTGGGTGAAACGGTGGCGGCGTTGGCCGCCCACATGCTCGAGGCGCTCCAAATTGCTGCGAGCAAGGTCGGGTCTGCATCATGGGCGGATTGGAGGAGTTGTTCGTCTGAGCCTGAGAACCCGATCCGGCGCAGGGCATTGAGGTCTGGGCGGTGCTGAGGGGGAAAGACGCCCTGGGCAAGCCCAAAGTCCATCAGGGTTTTCATTTTGGCAAGTCCTTGCAAGGCAGCGGTTTTGGGCAATGAGGTGCCTCCCGCATTGGTGGCCGAGGCGACATTACCTGGGGAGAGCCCGGCGTAGTTATGGGTTGGGCCGATGAGGCCGTCAAAATTGATTTCGTGGGCGATGGTCATGGGGGAAGGGTAGGTCAGGTTTGCGAGCGGTGTGTTTGGGGGGTGTGGGGAAAGATATGGCCCGTTGATCTGTGTTTATGTGGAGATTTTGACTGAAAACTTGACAATTGGGCTTTTGCCGCGTTCCCTCAAAGCCCGACTCCTTTTATATAGGTGGGGGAAACTCCAACCAGCCAAGTTCCAGCACCCCACACCCCCAAGAGAATCGAACATATGGCCAAGAAAACCACCAAGAAAACCACCAAGAAAACCACCAAGAAGGTTGCGGGCAAGTCGTTCGGATCGAATTACAAAAAAGGCGATGCCATCGGTAAGTCTTTGGTGATCGTGGAATCCCCCGCCAAGGCCAAGACCATCAATAAGCATTTGGGGAGTGACTACATCGTGCTTGCCTCGGTTGGTCATGTGCGGGATCTGCCGAGCAAAAATCCCAAGGGGGTCAAAGACCCGGTGCCTGGGGTGAAGATAGACAACCATTTCAAACCCAGTTATGAAATCCTCAAAGGTAAAGAACAAGTCATCAAGGATTTGAAGAATGCTGCCAAGGATGCTGTCGGCAGTGGGGGCACTGTTTGGTTTGCAACCGACCTTGATCGTGAGGGTGAAGCAATCGCTTGGCACCTTGCGCAGGAACTCAAGATTGATTCGAAAGATGCCAAGCGGGTGATTTTTACCGCGATTACGAAGAAAGAGATTGACAGGGCATTCCATAATCCCCAGCCGATTGACGAAGAGCGGGTCAACGCCCAGCAGGCTCGGCGGATTCTCGATCGCATCGTGGGGTATCAGGTGTCGCCTTTGTTGTGGAAGAAGGTTGCGCGTGGACTATCCGCCGGGCGGGTGCAGTCGGTGGCGGTGCGGCTGATTGTTGAGCGAGAACGGGCGATTCGGGCGTTTATTCCCGATGAATACTGGTCGATCCAAGGGTACTTTGCCCTCGAGAGCGCCAAGGCAGGGGAGCTTGGGGCACAGTGGCGTGCGTACCTCAGTGAGCGTGATGACAAAGGTAAAGGGAGAACGATCAAATCGCAGAATGCTTGGTTGGCGCGGAACAATACAGTGCGGGCCGAGCTTGTTGAGTTCGATGGGCACAAATTTGCCCCTCGGATTGTCAGCGCTGAGATTGTGCCTGAGCCTGAGGTACTCAACGAGGATTCGGTTTCGGAACGACTGCAAGCGGTAGCGCAGGCGTTTGGTGATTCCAAGAGTTATGATCTGGGCGCGACGGTTGCGACGGTTGCGGCGTCGTGTGGATTGAGTGAGATCAAATCTGAAGTTGTTGAAGACGAGCATGGGCGTGGGCCTGCCAGATGGGTCCGCACAATCAGCGGCGTTGTTGGTTCGGATGCGAGCTATACGATCGAAGCAATCGAAACCAGGCGTACTAAATCGCGCGCGCCCGGGCCGTTTATTACCTCAACGATGCAGCAATCGGCGTCATCGCGGATTGGATTTGGCGCTCAGCGGACGATGCGGGCAGCCCAAGGTCTTTATGAGGGGGTGAATATCCCTGGCGAGGGCCCGGTGGGATTGATTACTTATATGCGTACTGATTCGACGCATATTGATGGTGACGCACTTGATGCGGTACGCCGCCATATTGGTTCAACTTATGGGGACCAATACCTTCCAGAGAAGCCTAATTTCTTCACATCCACCAATAAGGGAGCGCAAGAAGCTCACGAGGCGATTCGTCCAACGGATGTTTCGCGCCATCCTGATCAGATTGCCAAGTCGCTCAAGCCTGATCAATATAAACTTTATAAACTTATTTGGGAGCGCTTTGTTGCCTGCCAGATGGCGCCTGCTCAGTGGGACGCGACGGCGGTGATGATCCGGGGAGGCGAGGCGAACAAAGCACTCTTCCGGGCGACCGGGCGGACGCTGGTTTTTGATGGGCACTACCGGGTTTCCGGGGTGCCAACTTCGGGTGATGAACTTAATTTGCCCAAGCTCGAAGAGCAGCAGGCGATGTATCCGTTTGATTTTCAGGTGAATCAGAAATTCACTTTGCCTCCGGGTCGGTTTTCTGAAGCGAGTTTGATTAAGACGCTTGAATCCGAGGGAATTGGTCGTCCTTCAACTTATGCGAGCATTATTCAGACAATTCAGGATCGCAAGTATGTTGAGCAGATTCAACGGGCGTTTTATGCGACGGATCTGGGTGAGGTGGTGACGGATAAGCTTATTGAGGGATTCCCGAGACTGATGGATTTGGGATATACGCGTTATCTTGAAGAGGAACTCGATAAGATCGAGGAGGAGCATCTTGATTGGATCGAGATGCTCGAGGGGTTTTATGGACGATTTTCGAAGAGTCTCGAGCGGGCACACGAGGAGATGACACATGCCAAGGCGGAGATTAGGCCTGCGCCTGAGGAGTATCGGTGTGAGAAATGTGATTCGTCGTTGGTGTACCGGTTTGGTAAGAACGGCCGGTTCTTGAGTTGTTCGACTTATCCTGACTGCAACTATGCGTGTCCGTGTGATCGTGAGGGCAAGCCTCAGATGGCGGAGTTTGTGGATGTGAAGTGTCCTAAGACCGGGCGTCCGATGATTCGCAAGACGGGTCGGTTTGGTCCATTCTTGACGATGCCGCTCGAAGAGGGCGAAACGAATGATGATGGGTTGATTTTGAATATCGACAAAAATGGGTTTGTGAATGCTCCGAGCGTACCACCTTTGGAGACTGAGTTGCCGTGCCCGACTTGTGAGAGCCCGTTGAATTTGCGTAATGGTGCGCGTGGACCTTGGCTTGGGTGTAGCCGATTCCCAAAGTGTCGCGGGCGGGGCAAGTGGGCGGGGCTTGACGAGCAGGTGAAGGCGGATCTTGAAGCCAGGCTCGCCGAGCATGAGCAGGCGCATCCGGTGATGGTGATTACCCGGATGGATGGAACGGTGTTAACCGATGCCAAAGGTAAGCCTTTACCTGAAGCGCCCAAGGTGGACGAGCTGGTGCTTCTTGAGGATCCGCGGGCGATTGCATCCTAGTTTTGCGTCCTAATTCTCTTGAGTTGATGGATATCATGCAGGTGCGATGATCGGTCTTCCAAAGATATTTTTACGAAAGGCAGGCAATTGGGTGCATGATCATCCAGATGGGTGGCTCAATGTGCTCGGTGCGATCATCGGTGTGGTCACGGCGATGGGTGCGGTGCTGTTTGCCAAGGGGCTGATGCGCACGGAACATTGGACTGAGGGTCTTCAGGGCGATTGGCCGTTGTGGGCGCTTCCGGTGATTCCGATGGTTGGCGCGTTGTTCACAGGGTTGTTGGTGTATCGTTTTGCGCGTGAGGCCGGCGGGCATGGGGTGCCTCAGGTTTTGGATGCGATTGTGCGCAATGGTGGGAAGATTCCGGCGCGAATAGGATTGGTTAAAGTGGCTGCGAGTATTTGCACGGTGGGCACAGGTGGTTCGGCGGGTGCGGAGGGGCCGATTGTGCAGATCGGGGCGGTGACGGGGTCGGTGGTTGCGCGCAAGATCGGTGTGCCGCGTCGTCATGTTGGAACACTCGTCGGGTGCGGGGCAGCAGCGGGGATATCGAGTATTTTTAATGCGCCGATTGCCGGGGTGTTTTTTGCACTCGAGATTTTGTTGAGGGATTTTTCACTCAAGACATTTACGCCCATTGTGATTGCGTCTGTTTTTGCCACGGCGATGACGCAGGTGCTTTTAGACGATAACAACGCAATCTTTGCGACCGAGTTACCGAACTATGTTTTTAGTGTGCTTGAACTTCCAAGTTATATAGTGCTTGGGTTGTTGTGTGCGTTCGGGGCGTGGTCGTTTACGATGGTGCTCGAGCGGGGTGAGGATGTATTTGACAAGATGACGCTTCACCCGGTGCTCAAGCCGGTGTTTGGGGCGTTGATACTCGGGGTGCTGGGGATCTTTGGGATGTGGGCGTTTGCCAAGATGCCTGGCAATGAAATCCTCGGGGAAGCGCATTCGAGTGTGCCTGGATTCTTTGGTAATGGATACGCGGTTATCCGCCAGCTGCTCGATCCGGTGAGTTACGAGATGGGGCAGGTTGCGTGGGGCGCGATGGGGGTGCTTGGGATTTTGGTTGTTGCGAAAATCTTTGCGACGACTTTCACCCTCGCATCAGGTGGAAGTGGTGGCATTTTTGCTCCCGGATTGTTTACTGGCGCTGCGATTGGTGGAATCTTTGGGATTCTGCTCGCCAAGTTCGGGTTGATTGCTGAGGGTTCATCGCCCGCGTCGTATGCACTCGTCGGGATGGCGGCGGTGATTGCGGGGACGACCTTTGCGCCGATGACAGCGATTCTGATTTTGTTCGAGATTACCCGTGAGCCTCATGTGCTTGCGCCGATTATGCTCGCCGCGATTGTGAGCACCGCGGTGACGCGGAAGTTGATGCCCGATTCAATCTATACCGCCAAACTGCGTCGGGCGGGCGTGCGCATCGGCACAAGCCGGGATATGTCGGTGCTTCGCCATGTGCCGGTATCAAGTGTGCAATACGCCGCCCTGCCGCCCGAGCCAGTATATGCGTCTGATCCATTGAGCAAACTCATCACGCTCCATGCGCACCACAATGTGCCTGATTTTCCGGTGGTCGATGCCGATGGGCAATACATCGGCATGGTGACGGGGAGCGATATGCGAACGGCATTGATCGACCGCGAAGCGATCCCGTTGCTGTTGGTCGCGGAGTTGATGCGGAGTGATTTCCCGGTCATTAAGCCCGACGAGCATCTCGATACCGTGATGGAAAAGTTTGCGAGAAACGAGATTTCAAGTCTGGTCTTGGTCGATGGATTCACCGGCACCAAGCCTTTGGCGCTGGTGACACGGGCAAAGGTGATGGCACGGTACAATGCGGTACTTGATGAGAGGTGATGGGGCCTTGAGGGCGTGAAACTTCCGGGTTTATTTTCCGTATAATCAGGCATGAACTTAATATATACTGTTGTTGCTTCTGTGTTTATCTTTGCGTCGTTTCCTGTGCTCGCGGTCGAGCCGGACTACGCCGAGATTGTGTCCAAGCAGATCACACCGGCGATCGAGGCCGAGTTGATCCCGGGGGCGGTCATCGGGATATATCACGATGGAAAAACGCACTTCTATCCCATCGGCACACTCAACTACGATCTGGATCAAGCACCAACTGCCGACACACTCTATGAGATCGGGTCGATCTCAAAGGTCATCACCGGCACACTCTTCGCCGATGCGATCCGGCGCGGCGAAGTCTCGCGCGAGACGCCGGTGAATGATCTCTTGCCCGATGGTGTCAAGGCGAAGTCCAAGGCTGGGCAAGAGATTGAGTTGTGGCACCTCACGACGCACACCTCGGGGTGGATGTCGGCGCCGATCAATCTCTACCCGGCTGATGGCGAGAATCCGTTCGGCGGATACACGCAAGAGATGATGTTTGACGCGGTGAAGATCATGCCTTTGATCACGACGCCGGGGACGAAGATGGCCTATTCCAACTTCGCAGTCGGGGTGTTGGGGACCGTGATCACCAACAATGCTGATTCGGTGAACAAGGGTGATTATGAAGCGTTGGTCAAGGAGCGGATCATCGAGCCGATGGGGATTGAAGATTTTGCGATCGAACTCGATGCAGATCAGAAGGCGATGCTCGCGCCGGCAACCGCTGGCGGACGCGAGACCAAGGCATGGGGAAAGACCGGGGCAATGGACCCGGCGGGGATGTGGGTGACCAACGCGCCGGGGCTCCTCAAGTTTGCGATGGCGAATCTTGTCGATGGAGATGATGAGATTCATGAATCATTGGCCATGTCGCGTGAGCCGATGTTCATGGAGGAGACGATGGGGAAGATTTGTTTCGGATGGTTTATTGCTGGTGATGGTTCGACCTACTGGCACAACGGCATGACCGGCGGATATTCATCGTACATGGCGGTGAATCGCGATTTGGATTTGGCCGTCGTGCTGCTTGCCAATGGGGCCGCCCTCGAAACAACGACCATCGGCACGAAGATCGTCCAAGCCATCGCTGGGCTGAATCCTGATCCGATCGTGATTGAAGTTGGCGAAAAGTTCGACAAAGCCTACACCGACCAACTCGTAGGCGTCTACAAATCAGCCGTGGGCTTCGACATGACCATCAGTGCTGTCCGAGGCCGACTCTTCGCCCAGATCACCGGGCAGCAGGCGCTCGAAGTGGTTGCGGTCTCCAAAGACCGTTTCCGATACAAGCAGGTCGATGCGGAGATCGGGTTTGATGTGCCCGAAGAGGGCCAAGCGAGCCGGGTGACGCTGTTTCAGAATGGGATGGAGATCAAGTGCGAGCGCAAGGAGTGAGGGAGACACATGACTCAAAAATGAGTCACACATTTTAGTTTTAATAAACCCTCCAAATCCGGTTGAATCCAGTTGCAGTGGGGGGGGGTTGTACGGTATACTGGGCCGAGGTTTGTCTCCTTTCTCCTTAAAACAAAATTTTTTTGAAAGGGTCTTTCGTGAAACCATACATTGTTGCAGCATCTTTGCTGGCAGCAACATCTTCATTTGTTCTCGGACAAATGGAGGTTGTGGCAAAATATGCAGACACGGATGAAAACGGGACTGTTGATAGGAATGAGTTTGTGTACCAAGCGAACTTGCATTTAGATGCCATTATTCGCATGAACTCGGACGGGTACATAATAGGTAATTCTGCATCAATTCGCACGGACATGATCGCATATGTGAAATCGATGTTTGGCGATTTTGACGGCGATGGTGTGGTTTCGTGGGAAGACATGGTGGCGCAAATAGCCAATCCGGGGCCTGTCTCTACAATAGCCCCCAAGATATTGCAGGGCGACATGAATCAAGATGGTGTGGTTGATGGCGAGGATGTTGGACTGCTCTTTGAGGCTGCTGGCGATTTTGCTCCTGATGAAGCCTTCATTTTTGGTTTGTGGGCTCAAATTATTGTCGAGGCAAGCGATGCGGGGTACCAACTGTCGTTGGTAGAAATGGTGTTTGGGCAGAATACGATGGGTGGCGGAGGGCATCGGGGTCCGAACGATCATAACCAGACTATCACATCTACTTGGCCACCTCCGCCCGGGTTTCCCGTTGACTGGGATTGGCCAGCAGATCATTTGGGAATACTGAGTTCGACTTGGGATTGGACTTTGGGGGTTCCTTCTTCAGATTTGCCGGCGAATCATCACAGTGTTATTTCATCAACTTGGGGCGAATCATCTGAAGACTATTGGCCCCCAAACCATGATGTTGCGAGGAGCTCAACTTGGAATGACGACGGGTACCATCAATCAATGACAAGTGCTACATGGCCTTCATCGCACTTAAGAAATTTAAGCATTGAAGGTACAGAGACTGACGACCATGTTGAGATCGTATCGTGGCAAAATGCGGACCATGATGAAACCACAAGCGAGAACGCGGGGTGGCCAGCGAATCATCTCTTGCACCTTAGTCGGACTTGGAACACCAATCACGACAGGGTGACAAGTTCGGCTTGGCCATCGAATCATATGATGATAATTTCGGAATCATGGAGTCCTGGTCGGGATTGGCCAGCGAATCACTATGAGGTGGTGTCTTTGGCCGAGTCTCAGCCGGGTGACCATGACTGGAGACTATCACTGGTGACCATGCCAGGCAATCCGTTTCGCTTACCGCCTGAGTTGTTTGGGCTGTGGGCATCAGGCTCCGACTATATTTCCTTGTTGGACTTGAACTGATGAAATCCGTTTTTTGTCTTTGTTTGGTCTTGCTGACTGTCTGCCAAATGATCTCGTGTGGTTCCAGCAGCGAAAGCAGCGTTATTTTTCGCCAGCACGAGTTAGAGCAGTTGTGGCGTGGTGGGCAGGACAGTGGTTATATTGATTCCACTTTGAGTGAGCCAGAGAAAGTTTTGAATGAAATTTTCAAACGCTTGCCGCCTATCTGTAAAGTGTATCCAACCGAAGGGTATTACTATTTCAAAGCAAGGCTGCTGGATGGATTTGTGTCTGGCAATTTTCGAATAGTTGTTGATTCCGACTCTGGGGATCTGTCGCTGAGCTTTGCCTATTTTAATATTCATGACCCTAGGAATTTCAAGAGTCTCATGCTGCTTAATGGTACCGATGTTCGCATTGTGCCATTACCGAACGGCGGGCATAGCGTGGCTATCGGTGATGAGGTTAGAGAGTTCCACGATGCCGGGATGGTATATCGCAATGCTGTTGGTCAAGTTGAGTTGTATGACAATGAGGATTTGGTGACAGGAGTCATGGATGAATCCGGAGTGTGGTTTTCTTTGGTATTTAATAAAAAGACAAACTATTTTTATTATTTGCGAAACTCATCGACTTTTCTGGTAGACCGGTGGGTTGTCTTGGAAAGCATTGGGAAATATCAGGTGGTTTTGGGTATAGCCTCTGGGTTTGTTTTCTTGCGGGATACAACGAGTTTTCGCGAGCTACTGGTTGGTGTCCGCAGGCTTGATATCCAAAGAAACACATTCTACGACGGTCCATTCGACCAAGTTCCCCCGGATTTGGATATTGCCAATATGCTTCGCGCGGCATACCCATATGTAAGTGCCGGCTTAGGTATTGATAAATACGGCGGTTTTGTTGAAAGGGAGAACATGCGAGTAGCGATTTCCCCCTACCAAGTATACTCGAAGATTGATGACTTGATCAATTTGTGTAAAACAGCAATAGATAATTGTGACAAGTTTGAGTGTATACAAAAATTGCTGTGTTATGAAACCAAAAGAGACTATCATACCGCGCGAGAGAATGATGGCGGCGTATCAATGCGGAAATGGCCGGCAAATCATTATGCTACAGTGAGCTATTCTTGGCAAGAGTAGTTTGCTGTTGTGATTTCACTCTCCCAGCGTCTTTTTCCGCCTGAGGATATGGTGATAGTGCTGGGCGAAGCGGTGGGATTCGTCGCGGACTTGTTGGAGCAGGCGCAGGCCCGGGTTGTTTCGCCCGAGTTTGATTGGGTCGGTTGAACCCTGTACATAGATCAACTCTTCCTTCTTCGCCAGCGACACCACCATCGGAGGCTGAATGTCGAGCTGCTCGAAGGCATCCATTGCGCTGTGGAGTTGGCCAAGCCCGCCGTCGATGAGGATGACATCGGGGTAGAGTTCGTGCCCTTTGCCCGCATCGCGGTATCGGCGGGAGATGACTTCGCGCATGGATGCGTAATCGTCGTTGGCCCGGCCTTGTCCGCCACCAGACGAGTCGTTGGTGAAGGATTTGATGCGGAATCTTCGGTATTCTTGTTTGAAGGGTCGCCCGTCAATGAAGCAGACCTTCGAGGCGACGGTTTCGTTGCCTTGGAGGTGGGCGATGTCGAAGCCTTCGACGCACCGGATGGGTTTGTCCATGTCGAGGGCGCGTTGAAGGGATGTGCAGCCTTTGAGCGGGTCGATGTATCCGATCTCGGATTCTGGCTGCCAGTGATCGGATGGCGATGCGCGTTCTTCGAGTTTTTGGATCGCCGAGATTTGATCGCGGAGCGTGGCGGCAAGTTCAAAGTCGAGTGCCTTTGATGCTGTTTGCATTTCGGATTCGAGTTCACGAAGCATCGTCGATTGTTTGGATTTGAAGAACCGGAGCAGGCGATGGATATCGGCGCGGTAGACTTCTTTCGAGATCGATTCATTGCACGGCGCGGTGCACTTACCGATCGCAGCGAGCAAGCACGGGCGGAAGAATCGGTTGCTCTTATCGCCCTCGATGATGTCGAGTGAACAGGTCCGGAACTTGAACACCGCTTGGAGCGCATCGACGGCTGTGTGCAACGCGCCCGCCGAGGTGAATGGGCCCAAGATACTCGCATTCGAGAAGCGAGGGTCTTTCGACCCGTCGGCTTTGATCCCGGTGGGGTTGCGCGTCACGAACACGCGCGGGTAGTCCTCGCGCATGGTGACGACGAGGTATGGAAATGTGCGATCATCCTTCTGGGCTGCGTTATGGCGAGGATGGATGTCTTTGATGAGCCGATTCTCAGCGAGCAACGCTTCCCACGTGGTTTCGGTGGTGAAGGTGTCAAATGAATGTACTTCATCGAGCAGCTTGTTCTTGCGAGGACCAAGATCAGTCGAAGGCAAGAAGTACGACGCCACCCGATCGCAGAGCTTGCTGGCCTTGCCGACATAGATGACGATGCCTTTGTGATCTTTCATCAGATACACCCCCGGCAGCGCGTGGAGCGAGCGGGCCTGGGTGTGCAAACGAGTCAAGCGTGCTTCACGCGACTCGGTCCCCCAAGGCGGCGGATCGCTCGCGGGGGCATGCCCTTGGTCGTCGAGAAAAGATGTATCAGGATCGTCGGTCACAGAGGATTGTATGACGAAGACTCTCCCCCGGTGGCACAGGCGGGATGCCTGTGCCATCTAGAGCAAACAAAAACACACCCAGTCGATCGACTGGGTGCATTGGTTTGTGTTTCAACGAGTGATTGACTCGTACAATTTATTCGTACAAATAGTCCGGCCCACGCCATTGCTGCCACTTCTTCAAGCGGAAACGCCAGAAGTTCTCTTCGAAGTTCTTCTGGGCTTCGGGTGACCATTCTTGGAACGCGGGGAGCATCCGGGCTTCTGATGCCACCTTGCGGAGGAGGTCTTCAGCTTCTTGGACGGTCAGAGGCTCAGCTTCACCACTTCGGATTGCAGCATGGAGCAAGTCCTGATACATCGCGTTGAGGTGGGCGTAGTCTTCGAGGGTGGTCTCGGAGAGGGGCTGTTCGTTGAGACGCATCGCTTCGGCACGCAAGATGGTGTCTACAGCTCTGGCTTGGTGACGCTGGCCGGTGGTTCGCTCAACACGGCAACCAGACGAAAGGGCGAGCACGGCAACACCGGCGACGAGGATCAGGGTTTTGGCTGTACGATTCATACTCACTCCATCGGTTCTCGGACGGCTCGGCATAAACAATATACGAGCAAATCTGTGGATTGTTCATCGACCAGAATCCGCCCTTACGATAGCGCCAATAGGTACATCATCTCCATCCCAATCCCGATTGCTTTGTCATTGAAATCAAATGTAGGGGTGTACAATTCCGGATAGGGCTTGGAATCGGACTCATTGAGCCCAATAAGATAAAAACGCGCAGGCATTGCGGGGCTGTAATATGAGAAATCTTCGCCGCCCATTGATGTCTCGGCGACAAGCTTGGGTTTGGTTGTAAGTGCTGGCTGTTGATGTGTTTGCGTCATTTGGCAGGCCTCGGCGGGGTCGTTGTTTGTGACGGGATATCCATCATTCCAGGTGATCTGGGCACGGCATCCCATCGTTTTGGCGGTGGATTTGACGAGCTCGAAGAATCGAGCTTTGGTGGTTGCCCGGGTGTCCATATTGAGTGTGCGAGCCGTGCCTTTGAGGTTTGCCGATTCGGGATGATGTTGTAAGGCCGTTCCGGCGTAGATGTCGACGAAGGCAAGGGCGAGTTGGGTCAGTTCGTATTGGATCAGTTTCGAGGTGCATTCCGTGGTAAAGAGGATTTGCGGGTGGGCGTGGAGGACTCGGCGGATGGCAACGACCGTTTGGAGATGCTCGTTGATCAGTGAAACAATACTGTTTGAAGTGGCGATGGGCATGGCCCAAGTACATGCGGCGGCTTACGGGCAGATCAGGCCGCTTGGCGTTGGGTCTGGTTCTTGATGAACTCTCGGGCAGCGTGTTCGACCGTATTGAACTTGAATGCAGATTTGTCGGAGCATTCTTGGTTTTGCTTCCGAATGGTATTGAATTTGGTCTGGTTGGCAAAGAATGCGTCGGCGACATCGGGATCGAAGTGGGTGCCATGCAAGCTTCGGATCAGCTTGGCTGCTTCTTCATGTGACATGGCATCTTTATAAACCCGCTTGCTTGTCACGGCGTCGTAGAAGTCGGCGAGGGCCACGATTCGGGCAGAGAGAGGGATGTCTTGGCCTTTGATTCCAAATGGGTACCCTGTGCCGTCCCATTTTTCATGATGCCCCAGTGCGATTTCGATGCCCATGTCGATGAACTCGTCTGATCCGAGTTGTGCTCTGATTGCCAGCAAGGTGTCGGCCCCGATCAGGGCATGTTTTTCCATCTCGGTGCGCTCTTCGGGGGTGAGGGATCCGGGCTTGAGCAGGATTGAATCGGCGATGCCGACCTTGCCGATATCGTGAAGCGACGAGGCGAGCACGATCCGGTCGACCCATCGGGGGTTGATTTCGGGATGCTTCTCCGAAAGGGCATTTGCGATGACCCGTGCGTAAGACCCGATGCGTTCGAGGTGCGCCCCGGTATCGGTATCACGATAGTCAGCGAGTTTGGCAAGCCCAAAGATCAACGCGTTTCGTTTGGCGAGCCCGGCTTTGACTTGCCGAGCGACTTCTTTGTTAAGGTTGTCGTTGGTCTGCTCGAGTGCATCGCGGTAGCGTTTGGAAGCCAAGAACAGAATCAGCCCGGTGAGGGTGAAGACACTAAAAGCAATGGAGATGCGAAAAACAAAGAGTCGATCGGCAGCGATCTGGGAAAGCGTGAACTCCGTGTGAATCCACGCGTCGACCAGGAACTCGCCTGCAACGAGCACCGCTGCCTGAAAGATCAGGATGCCCAGAAAGAGTGCCCGTCGATTTTGCGGGCGAAAGGGAAGCTCAATTTTTGGAGCCGGTTTTTTCACACACCCAGCATCGGTTCAACACATCGGCCGCTTGTTGATGGCAAGTGGATTTGAGATTCCAATGTTTTTGTGGTGCAGGATGCGACGGTCACGACAGAAATATGGGGTCAATCAGGGGCTTATCAGCACTCGCTCACACGCATTGATTGCCTCTCGGACCTTACCCGAAGCTCCGACATAGTCCGGTAGCTGGTCGATATCGAGCAGGGCATCGCCATATTGAGCGCGCAGTGTTGGGTCGACAGGTGTGTTGCCTGTGGTCGATTGGTAGAGCAGGTCTTCAACTGCTGGCGAGGCGAGAAAGGCAGCAAGCTCTTTGGCCAGTTCCTGATTGGACGATCCTTTGACAATGGCGATAGTATTGGGAATCAGTGCCGGGCCTGCGCTTGGCCAAGTGGGATGGTCTTCGATTGTTTCATAGACCAGTTCGACTTTCCATCCATTGCGTTGTCCGCTCCAGACATCATCGGTGTCGGTGAGTCCGATATCTATTTCACCCATGGCAATGGCCTGTACGACGCGGGCGTTGCCGTCGTAGAGGCGAATGTTGTTGTGTTCCATCGCTTCGAGCCACTCGGTGAATGGTTCGATTCCCCAAGTGTCGGCGAGGATCGCCATATGGATCCGTGTGGTGCCGAACTGCGGTCGGGCCATCCCGACGATACCCTTGTACTTGGGATCGGTCAGTGCAGCGAGTGTGGTGGGGGGGGTGTCCACGCGATCTGTTGCATAGACGATCACCCGCGCCCGCATTGCGTTACCGATCCATGACCAGTCCGGGCTATGAAGTGTTTCGGGCCAATCATCTCCGACCATGCCTTGCATCGCGCCCGGTTCGAGGGCGCCTGCCTGACTGAGCAAGATGGTGCCCATCGGCTCCGATGACCACCAGACATCGGCGATCGGGTGTTCCATTTCGGCCATGACGCGGGTGATGAGCCCGGTGGTTTTGGTCGCTTCGGTGTCGCCGAGCACATGGACTTCGATCCCGGTTTGCTCGGTGAAGGCATCAATGACCATTTCGGCGAAGGCGTCATCGACGCTGGTATATAAGGTGAGTGTGGGTTGCTCAGATGATGAATCTGAGCGGGCGCACCCGGCGAGTATCAGTGTGCACATCGTCAGGGTGCCCAAGGAGGAGAGAAGGTGGGTATTCATTGCTTAGTTGTCTTTCGTGTTTGATGAACTCTTCGCGTCCTTGCCTTGCTCGGCGGGTGCGATTTTCTCGCTGCGGGCTTTTTTGGCAGCTTGGTCGAGTCGACCAAAGTATTGTTGGACCGCTGATTCGTGTTTTCGGGGCACGCGTTTGGTCTCGATGGCTTCTGCAGCCTGGGTCGATGCGCTGGCGACGGCGTTGGAGAAGGTGGCGGTGGACTCACCTTTGATCTGCGTGCCTTGCACCATGGTTGAAGCAATGATCGGGCCTTCGTTGGTGGTCTGGACATCGGCCCGTTCTTTTTTGAGCATGAAGTCGGCGGCCTGGGCATCTGGGCCAGCGTCCATGCCTTTGCCGGGCCCGCCTGAGCCTTTGCCGAATCCTTGCGAGTCGCCTTGGCTGAACCTGCCGATGCCTCCGGGTTTTGAATTTTCGCCGAACCCTTGTCCCTGTCCGTTGCTGTTGCATTGGCCGAGTTTGGCGAGTTGGGCGTTGCACTGGCTCATTGCCAATTCGAGCGATTGCATTTCCTGCTGCATGTTTTCCATATCCGAGAGCTGTCCGGACATGGACTCGAGCCCTTGGGACATTTCCTGGGGATTGGATTGCTGCATTCCTGTTGCCATCTGCCCCATTGCCTGGGCCATCGAATTGGCAGCGTCCGAGGCTCGTTGTTGGGCTTTGGCTGCCTGGCTCAGTTGCGACGCTTGTTCTTCCGACGCGCCCGCTTCTTGGAGTGCTTTTTTGAGTGCGTCAGGGTCGGCAGCGAGCTGCTTGGCTTGTTGTTCCGAAAGGCCGGCTGCTTTGAGTTGCTCTTCGAGGTCTTGGCGATTTTGCGCCATTTTCTCGAGTTGTTCCTTCATTGCTTCGAGCCCTTGAGCCGCCTGTTTCTTCTGTTCTTCGCTCATTTCCCCGTTTTCGATTGCCTCGGCCATCTCTTCGAGTTTTTTCTTGGCTTCGCTGAAGTCTCCCCGTGCCATTGCGCGGGCCATCTCAGTCGCAGGGCCCTGCTCGGGGGTGTTGAGTTGGCGGGTCATGTCTTTGATGGCATCGAAGGTTGCGCCGTCTTCGTTGTTGCGTTTTTCGTCGAGTTTGTCGGAGAGGTGGGTGAGTTTTTTGATCGCGGCGCGGGCGATTTCTTCAGGATCAACGAACTGGGTTTCTTCAGGCGTGAGTTCGTCAGCCGTTTCGTCGCCTTGGGTTTCGAGATTGATCCCGGTTTTGGTTTTGATTTTTTCCATGAGCTTGGCAGTTTCATCGACGGTTGCCTGGACCTCTTCGATCTGTGCTTGGTGGGCTTGCTGTTGTTCCTTTTTGGCCAGCAATCCCGTCACATCGGTCGCGGGCACCCACCAGAGGGCGATGATTGCCAGCGCAGCAGCAAAGGGCATGGGCCAATGTTTAGGGGTTTCGATCGGGAGTGCGTCTTTGATGACCACCCGCCTGGCGCGATCCGACGCATCGGTGACGATGGCTTTGGACCATGAGTCTTGGTGCTCATCAACACACAAGGCTGTCGAGATGGATTCGCGTAAGCCTGCCCGGTCATCGATCTCGCGGGCGATTTGATTTTCGGTTGGTTTGCGCATCATTGTCCAGATCAAGGCGCCGAGCACGCTGACGGCCGCGCCGATGAGGAATGTGAGATTCCACGGAATCTCGACGGTGGGGACGAGTTTTTGGGTCAGCCGAGCGAAGAAGAGGATACACAGGACGATGAACGAGCTCATCGCGAGTGTGCGCAGCAAATCTGTGAGAAAGAGTCGTTGTGCTGCCCGGGCGAGGACTTGCTTGATGTCGTTCATGGGCGATCTCCGTGTGTGCAACCGACTGCTTTCATTCGATCTCTCTGAGATTTGAAGCGACGCGTGGGCTTCAAATCTGTAGAATCATGGTATCTACCGAACATGATACCAGCAGATCGGGTGATCGGTTGCTTGAATTGGGGTTGTGACACAGTGCATACACATGGGCCAAATCGAGATTTTGATCGAAAAACAGGCTTTTTTGATCGTATGGTGATCGGTTTTTTTGATGGGCAGTATGTCGATCGTCAGGCATGCGACTTGGCATTTGTGCGGATGCACCAGCGAGATCCTATTGGAGATCGGCTCCACTTGCTCTTTGCGTGCTTTGGGCTCATTGCCATGTTCGGGCCCGTGACACTGACCGAGATCGCCTTTGCGCCCTTGGCGGTGTTCTTTGTCGTGCGGGTGTTCAACACTTTTCCAATTTGGATTCACGGGTTCGGTCAGCCTGTGGTGCTCGCAGCGATTGCCCTGGCGGGATGGATGATGCTGACGCTCAACTGGTCAGGTGATCCGGCGCATGGATGGGGTGAGATCGCTGAGCTGCGCTGGTTCGTGCTCGTAGGATTGGTTTTCCCGGTGATCGAAAAACGCATGGTACTCATCGCTGCGATGGGTATCGGGATTGCCTTGGCCCAGCTTGCGCAGATTCTTGATGCGTTCGATGGGTTCGGGATCGAACCTTTGGCCAATTTGGTGCAAAATCATCCCGGACGCATTGCTGGGTGGTGGCACCCGGTGGTGGGGGGGTCGATTTTGGTCGGAGCGTTGGGGCTTCACCTGCCCGCGATGCTCTTTGGCACAGGACGGACCCGGTTCTTGGGCATCGTTGGATCATCATCAGCCATCGTGGGTGTCATGGCCACGGGCACCCGCGGGGCATGGATTGCTTCGGTGCTCTTGGTCGTCATCAGTGTGCTCATTGGCGTAATCATCAAGCAACTCCACTGGCAGCGGATGCTGATCTTGACGATTGCGTTGGTCGTGCTGGCCATGGTTGCCGCGATGTTTATAGGTGATGGGCTCCGTGATCGGCTTGATGAAACCCGCACTGAACTGACCGAGATTATGGATGGGGAGTATGACTCGTATACTGGGCTGCGCGTCAAGATGGGGCAAATCGCGTTTGAAGCCGGGGCGGGGCATCCGTTCGTTGGGGTGGGAGCTGGTGGGTACCAATCATGGGCGAATCGGCATGACCCGGATTCGGGGGTACACGCCCATGCGCACAACAGCCTGCTTCAAATCTGGAGCACCTTGGGCATCGTTGGTGTCGTGCTTTGGGCGATCGTGCTCATTGCGGTGCTCGTGGCGGGGTGGAGGCTTTGGATTCGGGATCAGGGTTCGGAAGGGTTTTATGGGCTTGGGCCCACATGTGCGATTCTGGGGTTGATCCTTGCGTCGCTGACCGATTCGGTTCAACTCAATACCCAGACGGCAGCCTTGCTTGGCGCCTTGGCTGCTTTATGTCCGAGCTATCGTCCGCGACTGGCTCCAGAAGCTTCAAGATCGCATGACAATCGTCCGATCGGTGAATACACTGGTATGCCCGAGTCGGTTGGATCATCGGTTGTGGGTGACAATTAGCAGGTGCGATGGCTGAGCGGTTGAAGGCGCTCGACTTGAAATCGAGTGACTCCGAAAGGGGTCCGTGGGTTCGAATCCCTCTCGCACCGTTTTTACAGGCGTTCCGTGATGACCAACGGGACGCTTTTTTATACCCGTCATCGTATCGAGCACTATGATTGTGTATGGATGAATCTGAGCCCATCGAACTGAATCTCTCGCAGACAAACCAGCTTCAAGGCTCGTTAGCCAATGGGATCACGATCGAGAAGATTCGTGAGATGGTTGAGTTGTTCTATTCGCGTACGCAGCACGATGATTTACTCGGGCCGATCTTTGATCAGCGGGTCGAAGATTGGGAAGCGCATTACGAAAAGATGACTCGATTTTGGTCGTCGGCTGCAATCAACGCAGGGACTTATTCCGGACGCCCCATTGAGGCTCATAGGTTTGGCGGGCTAACCAAAGCCCACTTCGACCGGTGGGTCGAAATGTTTATTGCGACGGCCAACGATGTGTTCGACGAATCCGATGCAGCGATCTTCGCCAACCTAGGCAAGAAGATGGCCTCGAGCATAGCCATGCGCATCGGCGTTGGGCGATTGAACTATTCATGATTTGATGGGTCAGTGATCGTCAGAAAAAAGTATTTCTTTGGTTGCGGAACTGCCATCAGGATCGCATCGACTCGAGCTCATCCCATCGGGCATACAACCTTGCCGACTCGGCCTGCGCCTGGTCAAGGGCTTGGCAAGCTTTGGTCATTTTCTCGTGATCGGCGAGTACCTTTGGGTCGGACAATGCTGCCTGGGCAGCCTCGATCTGTTCGTCGGCTTCCATGATCTTCTCTTCGATTGTATCCAGCTCGCGCTGATTTTTATACGAGAGTTTTTTGGGCTTGCTCGTGTCGCGCACCTTTGCAGCCTTTTCCTGCGGGGCCTTGGGTATGTTGGTTAGTGTCTTTTCGTCGGCCTTTTGGTTGAGCATCCGGATCGCCTGATCCAAACTTGGGCAGGTCTGCTGGTGCCCGGTGCCATCGAGCACGACGATTCGCGTGGCAAGTTTTTCGAGCATCATCCGATCATGCGTTACCAAGATCACCGCGCCTGGGAAATCGACGAGCGATTCTTCGAGCAGTTCGAGTGTGGGAATATCGAGATCATTGGTCGGTTCATCGAGCACCAAGACATCGGCTGGTTCGAGCATGATTCGTGCGATGTGGACGCGGGCGAGTTCGCCGCCGCTGAGCGAACCGACTGGTTGGGCGAGTTGGTCGTCGCGGAACAAAAATCGCCTTGCCCAGGATTTGATATGCATGATTTGTCCATGAAACTCCACCCGATCGCTTACCGGGCACAGCGCTTCGCTCAAAGGTGTTGTGGGCACGAAGTCTTCGCGATGCTGAGAGAACACGACGATCCTGGGCATCGGGTCGCTGTATCGGATTTCGCCTTGATCGGGTGCAAGTTCGCCGGTGAGAATTTTGATGAGTGTGGTTTTGCCGCTGCCGTTGGCGCCCAAGAGTCCGACACAATCGCCGACGCCGAGCACCAGATCGAGATTGGTGAAGAGTGTGTTGTCGTCGAAGGCTTTGGAGATTCCCGTCGCGGCGATGAGTTTCTTTGTTTGTCGATCGGTCGAAGCGAACTCGACCTTCGCGCCCGTGTTGGTTGCGGCTTCGTTTCGGGCTTTGAGTTCGCCGAGTTTGGCGCGTCGGTCGGCGCTGGCGTCGATTTGTTTTTTCTGTTTGGTTTGTCGTCCTTGTGCTCCCCGGCCCAGCCAGACACCATCGCGCCGAACCTCATTGGCGAGCGATTGGGTCGCTTTGGCTTGCCCTTCGATAAACTCGGCGCGTCTACGGAGGAACTCGGTGTAGTTGCCATCGACGCTGAGCATCGAGTCGGGGTAGGCATCGGAGAGCTCGATGATCCGCGTAGCGACTTTGTCGAGGAATCGTCGATCGTGGGTGACGAAGACTGACGCGTAGGCGAGTTGGCCGCCGATGCGTGCAGTGAGGAAGTCTTCGAGCCAAGCGATGCCCGCGAGATCAAGGTGATTGGTTGGTTCGTCGAGGAGCACCAGGTCGGGTTCGTTGCTGCACGATGAGAGAGCGCAGGCACTCGATAATCGCTTGCGCCATCCGCCTGAGAGCGTCGACGCTTGCATCGTCCATTGTTCTTTCTCAAACCCAACTCGGCTCAGTGCGATTTTGGCGATGGTCTGTGGGTCGAGGTGATTGGCTGCGTGCTCTGGCGTTTTGGCAAGTACGGCGTCGAAGACGGTGGTGCCTCGGTCGAATCGATCGACCTGCGGGATGTAGACGGAGTTGACCGCACTGGGAGCCACGATCTGTCCGGTATCGGGTTGGTCTTGCCCGGCGAGTATTTTGAGGAGCGTTGATTTGCCCACCCCGTTGGGACCGATAACCCCAATCCGATCGCCTTGGTCAACGCGGAGCGATATGTTGGCGAAGAGTGTGCGCACGCTGTGGGTCTTTGAGATGTTTCGTGCGTGGAGGAGCATGCAATCCGATTCAGACGAGCTTGGGTTTGTCAGTTCAATTGTAGGGCATATTTTGAGGAAAACGCGATTGCCTAGATACATTCGGGGCGGTTCTGGTTCGTAGACTGTCGGATTGTCTGCGAGTTTTTACGGGGTGTTATCAGACCTTTAGTTTGATCATGTGCGCCTGTGTTAAAATGATCGGTTTGAGATAACTCGGTTTGAGTGATTTGAGCACATGATTAAGCCGAAAGTGGACGCTATGGAACAGACTCCCCCCCAAGACGAAGCCGTGGCAACACTTTCTTCCCCGAGTGGGACCGAAGACGGGCATTTTCCTGATGAACTTGATGATTCGGTGACGCGCTATGTTGTTGTTGAAATTAATCATAATCTCTATGGCATGTCTACGGACTCAACAGTGGAGCTGATGAGTGGGACGATGGCACAGATTACTCGTGTTCCTCATAGTCCGGATTATATTTCGGGAGTGATTAATCATCGAGGGACGATCATTCCAGTGATCGATATGCGATCACTCTTTGGGTTTCATCCGCGTGAAGCCCAAGGAGATCAGTTTGCACAGATATTCAAAGGGTTTAAAGACGAATATGCCCATTGGCTCAACACACTCCAGGATGTGATTTATTCTGGCACAGATTTTTCTGAATCAACAGACCCAACGCAGTGCAATTTTTGGAAATGGTACCGAGCAGTGGTTGAAGGCTCATCGCCTTTGAGTAAGCTTGCCGAGAAGGACCCGGTTCTCAAGTCATTTATTGATCGTTTCGAGTCTCCACATCGCAAGGTGTATGCAGTTGCTGGGAAAGCGCTCAAGCTTCGTGATGAAGGTGCTCAAGAGAAAGCAATCGAACGCATCAAGTCTGTCCGGACAACCGAACTTGGCGAGATATATGGGCTGTTTGATCAGATTCTTCATACCATATCGACCAAGCTCGAATCCATGCTGGTGATTACTGAGATTGGCTCACGAAAAGCGGCAATCGCGGTCGATGGCGTGTCGTTTGTGGTGGATTGTGAAAACGATACGATCGAGTCGCTCCCTGACACTGCGGAGAACACGGAGTTTCTCTCTGGACTGGTGCATCAAGATGATGGGTCATATATTCTTATTGCCGATCTCGAGCATGTTTACAACATTGCTTGCCCAGAAGAATAGATTGCCGTAAGGAACCGGTTTGTTTTTGTCGATGTATTTACCTGTCATTTTTCGGATCGGCGGGTTTTTTCCAGGCATTGTCCGGGTCTTTGTGTAGTACTCCGGCGCTTTGTTTGACGCATCGCTTGCAGGCAATTACCGAACCATCAACCGGGCTCTGCCAGTGGAGTCCATCACGGCCAATTTCGAGACAAAGTTTGCAGACTTCCCTTGGTTTTGGTATGTATCCAGAGTTGAGATAGACCAACTCTAAAAATGCGATCGAAAGACATTGGCTGCAGATCAGTGCCCCGCGATGGCCTTCGACCATTTGGCGATCTTTGTTCCAGGTCATTGTGCAAAAGTCGCACCGGAATACGATTTGTCCATCAGGAAGTGTTTCATTCATCAGGAGTCATCCTTGGCCTCGCGAGATGAGTCCATCAATTGGTGTCGGGCGAGTTGCTCATAGATCGCACATGACTCGATGAGTTCATCGTGTGTGCCTTGCCCAACGATTTTTCCCTCATTGATCACCACGATGCGATCGGCACCCAGTACCGTTGAGAGGCGGTGGGCAACGATGAGGCTTGTGCGATTTTTGCAGAAGGTATCGAGGACTTCCCCGATGAGTTTTTCGGAATGGGCGTCGATCATCGAAGTTGCTTCGTCGAGGATCAGGATTGCCGGGTTTCGTAGAATTGCGCGAGCGATGGCCAATCGTTGGCGTTGTCCGCCTGACATGGTGAGTCCCTGCTCGCCGACTTGGGTGTCGAGTCCGTCTTCGAGTTCGTCGATGAATTCCATCGCGCGGGCATCGCGAGCCGCCTGCTCGATTTCTTTGCGTGAGGCGTGACGCGATCCATAGGCGATATTCTGGGCGATGGTGCCTTTGAAGAGCACGACCTCTTGGGTGACGACTCCGATTTGCTTGCGAAGCGATCGGACGCGCACGCGCGAGATGTCGGTACCGTCGATGAGCATGCGTCCTTCGTCTGGATCGAACAGACGCGGGATCAGAGATAAGAGTGTGGTTTTGCCGCATCCGTTTGGGCCCACGAATGCAACGGTTTCGCCGTGGTTGATTTTGAGTGAGATATCCGAAATTGCCGGGGCGGTTGCGCCGGGGTAGATGACTGAAACGCGATCGAAGACAATGGTGTCGTGATGTCTTGCGAGTTTGGGCAATCGAGTTTCGTGTCCGGGTTCTGGATCGGCGCCGAGCAACCGATCGAGCCGATCGGCAGCAGCTCCGGACTGCTGAATATCGTTGACCAATCCGGACAGGGGTTTGATGCTTGCGCCAGCGAGTGCCAAGGCGACAAGCACTTGGATGAACTCGGCCTTGTCGAGCGTTCCATCGAGAATAAGCTTGGCCGCCACGATTGTCAGGCTGCCCAACGCAAACATGGTGACGAGCTCGGCGGCGGGTCCAGCGATGGCGCGGGCGGTGCGGACTTTGAGCTGTTGGCGCAGGACTTCTTTGTTGATCCGCCCGAACCGGCCTGCTTCGTAGCGTTCGGTGGTGTGGACCTTGACGACGCGCAAGCCTTGGAGCGCCTCGGTCGAGGCGCGGTACAGATCGGCCCGGCTCGAAAGGGCCTTCCCGGATGCTCTTCGGATGCGTTTGCCGAGCTTGCGGATGACCGTTGCCAGGATCGGCATGACCAAGAGCGCCACCGCGGCGAGTTGCCAGTTGATGACGAAGGCCGCAACGAGGGCGATAAACCCCTTGGTGACATGGGCGACGGCTTTGGAGAGCATCGCAACGAATCCGGCCGAGAGGGCCTCGGTGTCGTTGACAATCCGTGAGATCGCATCGGTAGGCCCTTCGGCCACGATCGTTTTGAGCGGCAACTCGAGCACTTGCCCGAAGGCCTTGCGCCGAATCCGCGCGACGGTCGTATGCACCACCGTCAACGCAAAATATTGGTGCATGAAGTTGGCCAGTGCGCCGATGACCGTCAGCCCCGCGAGTGTCACCATGATGAGCACAATGCTGTGGTAGGGGTCGGTTGGGAGCGATTCGATCAATGAAGGGGTGAGGATTGTGGCGTATCGTTCGTTTTCATCGATCTTTATCTGGGCGATGGTTTGTAAGCCGCCGCTGTCTGGTTCGAGCAAGATGCCTAGGGTCGGCCCAATCGCTGCAATCCCCGCGCCCACCCCGCCAGCGGAGATGATCGCGCAGAGCATCCCGAGTATCAGGTACCCGCGCATCCGCATCGTTTGTTTGGCAAATTTCCAAAAAGCGTCCATAGGCACCAATTATACGGGCCAAGTCGGCTTATATCTCCACCCGATCGCGGGTGAGCCGAATATGCTCGGGGGTGTGGAGTTTGCCGGTGTTCATTCCCGGGCATCCATCGGCTTCTTCTTGCCATGCTTGTTTGTCGACGAGATTACTTTTCCAGAAGGGCCAGGTTCGGCATTGCTCAGGGCGCGATCCATATACCTGACATCCGGTTTTCCCATCTTTGCCGCGAGCCAGAAACACGCAGTCATACCCAAACCCGTCGACCACGATCTCTTTGAGCGATTTTCCAACAAGCGTATCGCGGGTGTATTGGGTATAAAACTCCGCCTTGGTGATTTCTAAATCTCTGGCCATTGCTGCTGCTTCGTCATCGGTAAAGAGCACGAATCCGGTGGGGCCGGTGCAGCAGTGGCCGCACTGGGTACAGGTGAAGCGTAATCCGACTTCGCCCGAATCGGTCTTGCCGGTTGGATCGGGTTTGTCGAACCATTCTTTTTTGCTCTTGGCATTTTTGCTCATGATTCGATTGCCCTCTGGATCACCACCAGCGTCTGGTCGTCATCTCGTTCGAGCTTGTGGGTGAAGGCATACAGTGCCTTGTGCACCGCATCAATCGCGCACTGGGGCATCCCTGTGCAGGCATGAAGGGATTCCATCAGTCGTTCGGGACCGAACATCTCGAGCTCGCCATTATTCGAAAGATGGCGGGGAGCACGGGCTTCCGTGATACCATCGGTATAGAGGACCAGCGTGTCACCCGGTTCCATGATGCACGAGTCCGATGGAAACTCGCTGTTCACCTGGATACCCAACGGGATCGTCGCAGCGCTTTCGAGCAGTACGATACTGCCATCCTTGCGCCGGATCATCGGCGGGTTGTGCCCGCACCGTGTCCATTGCACGGTGCCGGTCTTGGGATCAATTACACAGAAGAATGCGGTGGCGAACTCGCCGTTGAGGTTGGCATCGACGAGCTTGCGATTGCAGAACCGAGCAACTTTGGCAATGTCATCGAGCGCCGACCCGGGATCATCGAGGGTATCGCCATAGCAATGGAGAATCGCGCGAAGCATCGCCATCACGGTCGCAGCCCCGGCCCCGTGCCCGGAGACATCGGCGATCACGATTCCGAGTCGATGGTCTTCGCCTTGGAAATAATCAAAGTAATCTCCGCCGGCGACATTGCTCGGCAAGTAGCTCGTTGCGAGGATGAATCCGTCGAGTGTGGGCGATCGTTCGGGTAGAAGCTGGCGCTGAATCTTGGCGATCTGTTCGAATTGTTTCATCAACAGTTCGTTGAGGGCTTCTGCCTGCTTACGAAACACTAAGTTCCGCGTCGCGGTGCCCATCATGTTCATATCGAGTAACCCCGCGACGAAGGTGTCCAAATCTTCCCAGTCGGCTTGTTCGTGGAAACTCAGCGACCAGTTGAGAGGTTCGCCATCGTCAAACGCGGGCATGGCCGTCACCGAGCGCAGCTTGTGTGCATAGTCACCGAGCGCGTTGGACAAAGGTTCATCTTTCGTCAGATCGAGTCCTGTCACCACCGCAGGTTCGCCCGAGGCGACGATCTCACCGATTAATCCACCTTCGTAGGTCGGCAGTTGCTCCCAGTCCCGCCACGGATTCCCCGTTGGGCTTGGCTGATTCGATTGGCTCTGGGGGTTTGTGATCGCGCGGGTAATCTTATATTTCCCGGGGGGCAGATCGCGGATCGACACACTCACAAACGCATCGCGCGGAAACCGTTGACCAACCCAAGGCCCAAAGGCCTTGAGCATCTCGGTGGGATCTTTGACAGCACTCACCTCGCGCAAAACTTGTGTCAACGCGGCGATCTTGGGATTGGTGGAGAGATCCACAAACCGATGGCTCGATGATCCTGAAACAGCACTCATCGACACCTCGCCTCGGTTGTTTCACATAATCGCTGTGCCTGTGCCAGTTGTGTATCGATTTCTTTGTGCGCATGCTCCTGGTCATCGCGGGGTAACAACGGGATATTGATCTTCACATTCCACGCGGCCGATCGGGCAGCTGCCTGTCCAAGCACCACAGCGACCCCCAAGTCAGATTTGAGCTGGGTGTTGGTTGTCGAGACCAACTCTTTGCAGAGTTCAAGCATTTCGATCGACAACGCGAGCATTGCTCTGGGTGGTTCGATCGCCCCGACCACCGCTGCTTCCCACCCGGCGATGCGATCAGGATGATCCTGATCGAGTTTCCAAAGCGCATTGAGCACACCATAGCCCGCAGCGTCGTCATCGCCAAGCTGGAGGAACCGGGCGCGGATCGCATTGAGCTTCTCCTGCACATCGACATTGAAGGTTTGGTGCTCAGCGAGTGATTTCTTATTGATTGAATAGCTCACCACCATCCCCGCCGTCGCGGCTGCGGTCGCGCCGGTGATGGCGGCGGCGGCCCCGCCTCCGGGTGTTGGCACCTTGGCGTTGAGCGCGTCGAGGAATCCGGCGATGGTTTGGGAGGCGATCAAGGATGGCGATGATTTGTTGGTCATGTATTCAATCGTAGGGCCAGTGCCACCGTGGTGGGGATGAGTTCGTTGGGTCGTTTGGTCACCCAATCGAGCAACTCGGCAAGGGGAATCCATCGGCAATCGACATATTCCCAGCTACAGTCGAGCACGGGCATCGCGGGGAGGGTGATTTGTATGGCAATATCGACCGATCCGACCGCATCATCATGCACCAAGGCGATCGGGGCTGCTGGGCATGCACCGATTTCGATTCCGACTTCTTCAATGATCTCGCGTTTGAGTTCGTTGACAATCGCATCGAACTCAAGGTGATCGGTGCCATCAGCAGGCACATCGACCCCGCCAGAGGGGCCCAGTTCCCATCGGTTGCCATACTGATGCGTGCTCGGCGAGCGTTGCCCGAGTACATATCGAGGCTCGCCCTGCTCGTCGGGGGCCGTGATGATGGCGGTTGTTGCAAGTAGATAGATTCCAACATCAACGGTATCGCGCACCGCGTGGTTTTTATATTCTTCAATCGATGCCCGGATCACGCCGGTCGCGGGGTCGTACGAATCAAACGCGAGCATTTGGCCATTGAAGTAGCGCGGGTTCTGTGCGCACAAATCTTGCCATGTCGATTCGATCGCATCGGCTTGCTCATGGTTCTTGGGCGTGCGATCAACCTTGATCGTGAGTGATGTCGAGATGGGTTCGGTTCGGATCATGGTTGATTTCATCAGTGGCACAGGCGTCCCGCCTGTGATGACTTTTGATGCCGCTCGTGCAAGAAGAACACAGGCGGGACGCCTGTGCCACCGGGGAGTCAGTTCAAGAACCCGCCGATTTGTCCGCCGATGTCGCCGAGCCCGAGTTCTTCGGCTTCGCGCGAGATCAGTTCTTGGACTTGTTTTTGTGCTTTTTCGGTGGCGTCGTTGATCGCATCCTTTATAAGAGCCGTCGCCAGATCGCGGGTTTTTTCATCGACGGCCATCCCTGCGAGCAACGCTGGGTCGAGGGTGAGATCGAGGAGTTTCATCTTGCCATTGACGATCGCTCGGCACGCGCCCCCGCCGGCTTGGCCATCAACGCGCATCGCCTCGATTTTGGCTTTGGTCCGCTCGCCCGCCTCGGCGAGCTGTTCCTTGTTTTTCATCAACGACCCGAGGGCCTGCATGGTTTTGAGTTTGTCGAACATAATGGAGTCTCTTATTTGTTCTTTGGATGCACCCATTTGATCTCGCCTTCGAAGACATCGAGGACGGATTTGACCAATGGGTCAGCCTCGACCTCTTCGGGTGTCGGTGCTCGCATCTGGTTTACCGTTGGTGGGGTGGGTTGTGTTTGTTCTGGAGGCGTTTCGCGTGGTGGCGCAGGCTCGGATTTGACGACCTGGATCTTGCGTCGATGACTCGATGCAGCAGCCTCGCTGGGCTGATCTTGCTTGATCGGTTTGACGGGTCGCATGGGCAGCGTTGGTCGAGGCTTGGAAACCTCGGCGGGTTTCTCGATCGACGATGACGCTGCCCTCATGTTTTTTTTACAGCGTGCCCTCCGCTGAGCACAAACGCAGCCACATCGGCGATCTTCTCCGTCATCGCCAATCGAACCATGCACGCATCGAGCAGTGCCCGGGGCGCAGGCGAGGATTTGATCGCCCGCTGGACGGATTCACACAGCGCGATCATGTGGACGACACCCGCAGCGTCAAACCGCCGGGCTCGCTCATACTCGGTTTTCCTCGCCTCATCGGACAGATCAACGAGATCCGTGTCTTGGCCGCATGAGCCGAGGACCATCAGGTCGCGGAAGCGTTCGAGCAGTGAACCGAGCAACTGTTCGCCCGAGATGCCTTTGTTCATCAGCGTGCCGGTGGATTGCAGCACAACCTTGGGATCACCATCCGCGATCGCATCAATCAAGGTGCTGAGCAAATCTCGATCGGGCAAGCCGAGCAGTTCTTCAAGGAGCGTTGTCGTGAGTTTTTTCTCACCCGAAGCCAGCAGCCGATCGAGCAGCGAGAGCGCATCACGCATCGACCCATTGCCTAATCGCGCCAGCGTAAAGACCAGCTCGTCGTCGGCTTTGAACCCCTCGGATTTGACCAACGATTTCAAATGCTCGGCGATCGACGCGACGGGGATATTGCGGAAATCGAACCGCTGACAGCGCGATTGGATCGTCGCGGGCACCTTGTGCGATTCGGTGGTGCACAGAATAAACTTCACATGCTCAGGCGGCTCCTCCATCGTCTTGAGCAACGCATTGAAGGCCTGCATCGAGAGCATGTGTACCTCGTCGATGATGTAGACCTTGTACCGCCCGCGCATCGGGCGATAGGCCGAGTTGGCGATGAGCTCGCGGGTATGATCGACGCCTGTGTTCGAGGCGGCGTCGATCTCGATGACATCGGTATCTTGCCCAGCGAAGATGGCAGCAGCGATGTCGTCTTTGTACTCGGGGTTATTGAGTTCATTGGCGAAGATGCGGGCCATCGAGGTCTTGCCCACGCCTCGGGTGCCGGTAAAGAGGTAGGCGTGATGCACCCGGTCCGAGTCAATCGCGGCTTTGAGTGTTTTGGCGATGGGCGATTGCCCAACGACTTCATCGAATGTACGGGAGCGGTGTTTGCGAGCGAGTGCGGTGTAGGCCATGGGCAAGTCTAGGAGCGAAAATGGCTGCTATTTGGTTGAAACGAGCGACATTGATGCTTCTGGAGCGAGCATTTTGTGGATCATCTCGCCAAGCACTTTTCCAAGCGGCGGTGGCACCGCGTTGCCTATTTGTAGATTCTTGGAAGTCTTCGACCCGTGATACTCATACCAGTCCGGGAAACCCTGAAGCCGAGCCCCCTCGCGGGTGCTCAGGGCGCGGCTTTGATATGGATGAACACAGCGTGAAGACGATGGGGTGCCAAAGTTTCGCGTGATGGTCGGGGAGGGCTGGTCCGGGACGAGTCGGGCGTAGGTGTTGGCGAAGTAGCTCTTTGGCCTCAATCTTTCGGGTAAATCATGCACGCTCCCGCCCGGCGGGATTGTTTTGAGTATTTCCTGCATCCGCGCCCCATAGTTGGCACAGTTATGCTCTGTCAGTGCTGATGATCCAGTCCTCATGAGTTCTTGAAACTCGTTTTGAGGCTCGCACAAATATTCATCCGCTTGTCCACATACCGTCAACGGCGGCAGATCGCTGATCGCGTCCATGAGTGTTCGACAGGGTGGGAGATCACCAAATAACCCGTTCGATTTCTCGGCGTATTGTGGTGTGGGCCACTCGATGAGGTCATCCGATCGAACGCCGACGATGATTGTCCGTTTGCGATATTGGGCGAGCCCGAAGTCCACCGCGTTGAGGATACGGGTGTCAGTGACAAAGCCGCGGCGGGTGAGCTGCTCGATGAGTTCGTGATAGACCCGCCCTTGGTACATCGTCTTGAACCCCGAGACATTCTCGAAGATAATCGCTTGGGGGTTTGCTTCATCGACGCACCGGAGGAACTGGTAAAACAGGCTGTTTCTTGGGTCGTCGAGGTCTTTTTTGCCGACGGTGCTGAATCCTTGGCAGGGCGGGCCGCCACAGACGAGTTGGATGTTGTCGGTGAGCCCAAGGTCTTCGATTTGAGCGGCGAAATCAATCTTGGCGATATCGCCGACGCACATGTGTGTGTCTGGATGATTGGCTTGGTAGGTGTTTGCGAAATCTTTTTCGAGTTCATTGGCGAGGACGATATTGATGCCCGCCTGGTGTAAACCAAGCGAAAGCCCGCCGGCACCTGCGAAGAGATCAATGGAGTTCATTGGGATAGTTTAAATGAAGGTGAGGTGTTCAATAAATGCTTCCGATTTGTATTTCGCCCAATTTTCTGGTAGATTGTGACATGCTTATCAGCGAGTGATATGAACCACGGTCGAAGGATTAAAAATGAGCACATCTAAACCATGCCGATACTGTGGGAACGAAGTCGCACCAAATGCAAAGCGATGTCCCAATTGTGACGGTAAGAATCCGTTTCCTGTTTCTCCAGTTGCTAATTTTTTCGGCCTCATCATTGTTGTTCTCATTGTGGGGTCTTGTTGTTGGCCTGGTTGGTTGATATCGGGCAGTAGCAATTCGTCGGGAGCTACAAAGCGTTCGAAGAGCACACAATCTCGAATAGTCTCTGTCGGGCAAGAAGGGATATTGTCTTCTGGAGGGGATGCTGTTTTGCTTGGGGTCTCTAAAGAGTCTTACAGCCGGTTGGTCAGCTTGTCTGTGGCAAATGATACCGTAGGAATAATGGATATGATTTTGACTGGTAAGGTGTTTAGCGTCAAGGGTGGGACACGATGTCGAGTTATCCAAATATCCTCAGTTCTCACGAATACCAGAGAAGTAAGAATACTCGAAGGCGATAATTATGGTTTGAGTGGATTCACTGCCGGAGAGTTTGTGAAGCAAATCCCATAATCCAGAGATAATCAGAATCCCATACTTCCCACCCCCCCCTTGTCGATGCCCAGGACACCAACGGCACCGGATATCGGCTGCTTATGGCTGCTGCGGTCAAGCCCTGACCAGATTCACAGGACACCCGTGCATCGGGCCCGGGCATCGACAAGAGGGGGTCGGGAGAGGAGGGTATCCTAGGGCACGCCCGTCGGCTCGCCAAGGGGGCCTAAAGTCTCTTTCGGGGGGCGATTCATGGCCGAATTGCCGATCCGAACCCGAATTCCACCACCTTCATCCATGTTCTGAGGGCTCTTGGCCGATATCCTCTAAGCTGCCACACAAGGCGACCCGTCGCTTGAGAGATCCAGACCATTCACGACCAGCTCGGAGTGCCCATCCACTATGGCCGACCAGATATTTGATAAAGAGATCGCTTCGACGAGCTGTGCCAAGGCGCCGCTCAATCCACGATGGATTTTTAAACTGACGATCATCACCACCATCGTGTTCCTCGTTGGGGTGTGGGGATTCTGGGATGCGTCGAGCGTGTATCCCAAGCGGGGCGAGCGCTATGCCAGCTGGGCCAAGTGGCAATATCTTGATCAGGCCAAGAAAGCCGATGCGGAAGACTTTGGGATTTTTATTCGTGAATCTTCGGTGACCACCCCCGTTGAGGAGCTCGAACGGCTTCAAGACCCTGAAACCAAGAACCGGAATGTCCAAGATGCAGCCAACACTTCGAGCACCCGAACTCTGCGGGCTTCGATGTTGGTTGCTCGGCTTAACTGGCTCGAAGCACTTAAGGTGGTGGGGCATCTTGATGAAGCGTATACGGTGATCGAATCGCCTCAACGCGAGCTCAATGAGTTGGCTGCCCATTGGATGAGTGCAACGAAGCCCAAACCATTGCATGCTTTTGATTTGGCGGTGCAGTGGATGATTATGGTGATTTGCTGGGCGATTGCGCTGTATATGCTGATTCATATGCTTCGGGTTCGCAGCAAGAGGTACGCTTGGGACGCTGATTCAATGACTTTGACACTTCCAGGTGGGGCTTCGATCACGCCTGAGGATCTTAAAGAGGTCGATAAACGCAAGTGGGACAAGTTTATCGTATTCCTCAAGATCAAGCCATCGCACGATACGCTTGGAGGCAAAGAGATCGCAGTCGATACTTATCAGCATTCGTGCGTCGAGGATTGGATTCTGGCGATGGAAGAAAAAGCGTTTGGTTCCCAAGAAGATGGGGATGATGCCAATACCGATGCGGATACAGGCACCGACTCCGAAGAAACCCACGCCACCGAATCCTGAGGCTTGTCCATGACTTGGCCTATCTGGGAAGTTTGGGTGATTGCGTCGGTTGCGTTGTTGACAGGGATTGCCGGGGCGGTCTTTGTGGTGTTGACGCTGCCGGGCATTTGGTTGATGGTGCTGATCTCGGCATTGTGCATGTGGTGGCAACCCGAGGTGATTTCATGGAAGGTCGTACTCGCGCTGGCGATTCTTGCAGCCATTGCCGAAGCGGTGGAGTTCTTTGCTTCGGCGGTGGGATCAAAGCGGTTTGGAGGGTCAAAGCGCGGGGCGCTGGGTTCAATCGTGGGCACGATCCTCGGTGCCATCGTGGGAACTTTCGCCATTCCGATTCCGATTGTGGGGACGATTGCAGGTGGGATTATCGGCGCAGGGCTTGGGGCGATGATGGTCGAGCGGGGGATTGTGCAACAGACTTGGAAAGATTCGGCCAAGTCCGGTACCGGGGCTGCGGCAGGTCGGGCGGTGTCGATTTTCGTCAAGCTCGGGTTGGCGATTGCAGCGGGGCTTTTTTTCATTGTTGCTGCCTTTGTTTAGTCAATCATTCTCGTCACGAAGTCGCCAAAGGACCGATATACTTTCTTGGTGAATACCTAGGAGGGATCCCCCGATATGACCACCACATCCGAGCAGGCCCCACCGTTACCTACGCCCAAGACCAGTGAGCCCAAGTATTATGTGCTCGATACCAATGTCCTGCTCCACAATCCGAATGCGTTGTTTGTGTTTCAGGAAAACCATGTGGTGATTCCGTATCCGGTACTCGAAGAGCTCGATGCGATGAAGCGCCGGGAGGATGATGTCGGGCGGGCAGCCCGCTCGGCGATTCGGTTCCTCGATCGGCTCCGCAAATATGGTAAACTTACGGAAGGTGTTGAACTCTCGAAACTCGGTGCCAAGGCTGGCGGAGCAACGGGTACGCTTTCGATCGATATTGATGATCACGACCGTCCCGCGGTCATCTCGTCGGAACAGCCTGACAATCGGATTATTGCTGCTGCTTGGGCGCTGCATCGGGCGGGCAAACGGGCGATTTTTGTCACCAAGGATTTGGCAGCGAGGATCAAATCGGATTCGTTGGGGATCAGGTCCGAGGATTTTCTCAATCAGCAGGTCGATGCCGATCGACTTTATACCGGATTTCTCGAGCTTGAAACCTCGTCGGAGGTCATTGATACGCTTTATCGTGATCGAATGCTCGAGGCCCAATCACTCGAAGCGTATCTTGAAGTAAGGCCAACCGATGGCGAGTCATATACGCGTGAGCTTACGCCAAACCAGTTTGTGATCTTGATGGATGCCCAGGATGATGCTCATTCGGGATTGGCGCGTCGGTTGGCTGATACGGATCATCTGATCCCGGTGGCGCAACAGAAGAAACCGACTTTTGGGATTGTTGCGCGCAATGTTCAGCAAACTTTGGCACTCGATCTGCTTCTTGATGATGATATCAAACTCGTCACGCTTTTGGGCAGTGCAGGCACGGGTAAGACACTTTTGGCGATGGCTGCGGGGATGGCCAAGGTGTTTCAGGAAGAGCGGTATGACAAACTTTTGGTTGCTCGCCCGATCATGCCGATGGGTCGTGATATTGGGTATTTGCCAGGTGACAAGGATGAGAAACTCGGCGCGTGGATGCAGCCGATCTTTGACAACCTGAGCTATCTCATGTCGACGCGCGGGGCACCCAATCAGAACGCCGAGAGCAAAACCACTGAGCAGCGAACGGATAAGCTCTTGGCCGATGGTCGGTTGGTACTCGAGCCATTGACTTATATCCGTGGTCGTTCGATCCCGCATCAGTTTATGATTGTCGATGAAGCCCAGAACCTGACGCCTCATGAAGTTAAGACGATCGTTTCACGGATCGGGGAGGGGACCAAGCTGATTCTGACAGGCGACATTGGACAGATTGATCATCCGTATCTCGATTCGTCGTCGAATGGGTTGAGTTATGCAGTTGAGAAGATGCGTGGGTTGGGTATTGTCGGGCACATCACGCTGATGAAATCCGAACGGAGCACTTTGGCGAGTCTGGCCGCCGAGCGGCTGTAGTTTCAATTTTTCGAGATGCTGCTAGTTTGATTTCTGATTGGTGATGTAGGCTTCGACGCGGTAATACTGCGACGAGAAGTACGAGCGCCATTGCTCGTCGGTTTCTCTGAGCTGGGCGTTGCGGATGTATTCGAGGATTTGGGCATCACCCTTGCCGAGCATTTCGGCGCTTCGGATGATTCCGCGCAGAGCGGGGATGTAGTTGGGATCACGATCGAGTGCATTTTGGAAATGTTCGAACGAATCTTGGGCCCAGCCGACTTTTTGATAGACGAGCCCAATGTTGTATTCCGGGCGCGGATCGGTTGGTTCGAGTCCTGAAGCGATTTTGTACGCTGAGACAGCGTCAGCGAAGTTGCCCTGATCCATCAGCAGCTGACCCATGTTGTTCCAGGCGCCGTAGAGTTTGTCGTCGAGTTCGAGGGCTTGGCGATATTCGCCCAGTGCTTTGTCGGGTTTTCCATCGGCATGGAGTTTCGAGGCAGCGTTATAATGTTTGAGTGCTTCGGTTCGCCGGCGCTGGGAGTAGGCGATGGCCGGGTTGATTTCGGAGATGCGCGCTCCATCGGTGCGTGGGCTCGAACTCGAGCAGCCGTGCATTGGCAGGGCGCTCATTGCTGCGAGTGTCAAGAGTATGGTTGGTCTGGTTCCCCTTGAGGCAATCGTTGATGTGTTCATTTGAAGCATCTCCTATTCAATGCGCTCATATCGTGTAAAGGTTACCCGCATGGTCCAGTTGAGTTTGGTGGGCTTGATTTCCAGGTCGGTAACTTCGAGCCCGGGGGTTTGCTCTGTGGCGATCTTCACCCAGTTGAGCAAGTGTTCGAGCGATGGGTCCATTACCGTGTATGGATAGGTCATTTTGCGGGCGTTTCCTTCTGGTTTTGATGTTGGATTCTTAGGGATGCCCAGCTCATTTTTAAGTTTGGCTTGTGATGCGTAGCGTTTGAACTTCGAGAGCATATCAGGGATCGGAGCGTGCTCGTCGCGTGTATCGTTTCTTGTCTGGGCGAGTTCGAGGGATTTGATTTCAGTGACGAGTCGATTGATTTCGGTGAGTTCATTGGTTGCTTTGAAGTAAGCTTTGTGTGCGCCTGCCCGGATTTGCCATGCAATGGCGAGGATCACGATTGAAGTAAAGACGAGGATCAGCCCTAGTGCGATCAGGTGAGTAGGGTAGTTGAGTCGTTGTTGATTCTGGGCTTTGATAGCGAGTTCGTATCGGTCATCTGCGCTGAGCCGGTTGTGGGGAGTGTCGAGGGGGTTCATGAGTCACCTCCGGTTTCTTTCCACCGGGCGACAAAGGTTACTTCGATTTGCTGTCCTTTGTTTTTGAGTTCAAAGGGGTGCCAGCGGAGATATGAACCTTTGATTGCGGTCAGGCTCTGATTGATCTGTTCGGCTTGGGCAATGTCTTCGATTCGGATGGTAATGGTGACGGTGTTGTTGTTGAGTCGAAGTGTGGCGATCTCGATACCTGGGGTGCCTAAGACATAGGAGAGTGTGTCAAACTCTTCCATGATTGGGTTGGACTTGGAGATGGTTAATGGGCCTTGGCTTTGTCGCATTTGGGTGAGTTGGTTTTGGAGGTCTTTGACCACAAATGGGGAAAGCACAAGGGCTTGGTCAAAGTCGGTGATGGCTTCGAGTCGTTGGATTTTGACTTGGTCAGTCTTTTGGTTGACTTGCTCTGCCTGCGTGAAGAGTTCATAACCCAAGAGCCCGATCATTGCCGAGATAGCTACGAGGGCGATTCCAGCCCATTGGTACATTCGCTGATGAATTTTCCCGGGCCGGTTTTCGAGGTTGCTTAGTGGCCCAAAGTTTTGGTTCTGATTTTCCAGTGCGAGCTTGTTTAGGGATTCGCCGATGGGATCATCATGTTCAATCAGATCAACTGTTGCATCAGGCCAAGCTTTGGACAGGGCAACTCCGATTTGAGCAGCACTGAGCCCGCGGTGGGCATAGGGCTGTGACTGCTCGGGTAAGACCGACGCAGGGTCGGCAGGCGACTCAACTTGCCTTGGCTTACCTATGAATAAGATTTTGACGGGTGCAAGTCCGAGTTGTGATGACCATCCGAGCCAGTCGCTGCAGATACGGGCGATATCTTCGTGACGGATCAGTGGAAGATGTTCATGCTCGCCTTGGGCAAGGGCGATGCGCGAGGTGCCCCCGACAATCAACCGTCCTTGTCGCGACCAAGTCCAGATCAGCCGACCATCCTGAGCATCAATCACAATGAGGGCGACGATCGGCGCATCAGAAGAAACGATCCGTTGCGAGTCGTGGGTAGCATTGCCTGTACCCGGGTCCCAGACAGATGCGATGGCGTGCCAGATTGAGGTAAATTGATCTATCTGGACGCCGATCGTATCAAGCTCGTCTTTGAGCAAACGCCCCGGGACATCTGGGTAAGCGATTACGGCAGTTCGTGAGCCCACAGAAGTTTCATCTGCGTCTAGGAACTCAAAGCTGAGCTCTAAGGGGAGTTTGGGGAATCGCTCGCCAATTCCTTGGTGAGATTCGGGTTCATCAAGTTCGTCGGGAGTGTGCTTAACAGAGGTACCTGCGATGAGTGCGTCGAGCAAAGAAGTGTCGGCGTCTTCAGGTTTAACCCACGAACAGACCGCGCCGTCAGGGTCGAGACATAATACTGAGAGATTGCGTGATTTGCTGGCACTGGCATCGAGCCGGTCTCGTATCCATCGGGCACCTTGGGCAATAGATTCGGCAATCAACGATGGATCGGCTTGCATATTTGCATGCCAAGTGTCATCGGTGTGTTCGCCGACAAGGCGTAATCCGCGCAGGGCACCGCCACGATCGACTCTTCGGATATAGCACACGCGATTACTCAAGGGCGGTCCTCTCTCCACTGGTCGACCATTTGAGGTTAATCCTCACGATCGGGTCTGTTTCTGCGGAGGCTTCCGCGTGCGGTGCCTAAGGGTTTGGCTGCTGGGCGTCGTGGTTTGGGGTCAGGGGATAATCCTCGGCGTTCGCGTTCGAGCCGGCGGCGGGCCAAGGGTTGTTGGCGTGGAGGAAGCGATAAGATGGAGGCCTCGTCTTCTGCAGTCAGAACCGATCCGTTTTCGGCAGCAGCAGCCACCTCGACCTGTCCACCTCCAATAAGGGTAATAGATTGCCCGGTTCGGGTTGCGAGCATAATCTGTGCGCGTTTGTCGCCGTCGGTCATGACGATGTGATTGGGGGTGATGCGTTCGACAGTCAGGTCAGGGAATTCAGGTGCGCCTGCTTTGGCAATTTCTCCCAGCGCCACGATTCGTTGTTTGCCATCAATCCGGATAAAAGCATGCCGACTTTCTGGGTCGTTGATGAATCCGATGTATCGGACGCGTTTGACAATTTCGTTGTAAACTTGGGTTGGAGCGGGGGTAGGGTCGGGGGGATCGGCTATTGGCGTGGATGGAGTGATCGTTGGCGCGTTGTCGAGCAATGCAAACCGTTCAGCAAGCCCGATGATGTCGATTTGTTGGGAGCGTGCCGAACCATCGCTGATTTGATCATTGGTCTTGGAGGTGGGTTGGACGGGGTATTTCCCAATGGGGCTGCCTGCCGGATCGATTCTCGGGGGGATGCTTGGCTCGGGGAGTCCAGTAACTCCCAACGCCACTGCGCCGAGTACAAAACCGGCAGCGACAAGCTGGGCGCCGAGTGTCCAGGCTTTGGCTTGAGATCGCGAGATACCCTTGGTTGGGCTTGTCGGTGTGGTCATGGGTTTTGCGGTCCTTGTTTGATACTGCTCATGTTATGTCGGCATGATCTGGGTCATTAGGCCATAGATCGTTGTGGGGATCATTTTGATTTTGCTTCAAAGGGTAGTCTGTTTGTTGGCAGGAAGTCAGGTCTTATGTGTGGGGTTTGACAATCAATAAAGTGCTCTCAAATCAACATTTTGGGTGTTGATCCCGATATTTTTCCAAGTGATGAACGCACCAATCTCCATTGGATTGCCTGCATTGTTGCGTGCATTGACCCGAATCCTGGTGATCCCGCCGTACCGGGAGATCAATCGGCCGCTGTGCATTCCTCGTCCTGCTCGAACCTCGATCATGACCGCCCAGAGTTCGATATCGACAGCGAATGTTCGCAGGGCTGCAGCCCGTTGATCGGTCGAGAGTCCGGCAGCTTGCGAGGCGGCGCTGAGTTGGGCGCGGGTGACCTTGGTCCCTTGGTTGCGCAGGATTTCAAGCTCAGAGAGGAACCGCGGGGACGATTCGCCCGCGACCATCTGGGCAGCGGCTTCGAGTACCCGGTCAGATGCCGAGTTGATGCTGATGGGCATTGGACCAAACGGGCGTGTGAGTTTGAGAAACTCAGATTCGGTGGTGGTCAGTGCAAGATTCCGAAGCAGGAGTCCACCTTCTTCGATTTGTCGATCGGGCTGACCCGTGAGGTTGCTCAGCGCAGCGCCTTGGGCATCGCGGAGATAGACCGAGACCTGCGACCCATCGGCGAGCATGATGTCCATGGCGTGCCCATCTTCAACTCCGAGCACATCGAGCAAGTCTCGCCCGTTTTGCTGGCGAAGCCAGGCGCCGATGGCCTCTTGCAATCCGCGTCCAAGATGGTGATCCTGATACTTGCCGACTTGCCGGGCAATGGTTTTGGACTGGGCGCTCAGACGCGTCATCGCCATTCCCACCGTAAGCCCGACAACCACCATCAAAAGCACCACCATCGCAATGGCAAACCCTCGGCGGCTCTGGGTGTGTATTGAACATGATGTTGGAGGGGATTGGGGCATTGGTATCGGATTAGTTGTTGTCAGAGAAGTTGATGGTGCGTGTGGCGTTGGGGTCGATCTGGCCGTCCGGTCGTCCGGGGCGCCCGTTGTCATTTTCAGTGTTGTCTGCTCCATCGGCGAGCCCACTTCCAGCGCCAGTCAGGTCGGTGCTGGGGTCATCGCCGAGCACCCAGTCGATCTCGAACATCCACGAAGCGTACTGCCCGTTGGTGAGACTGATCTCGAACTGGGCATAGGCGGGCAGGTCGCTCATCGAAAGTCCGACAAAGGTCGTGACCAGTTCGTCGGCTTTGAACATCGTCCAAGCGCATCGTTCGATGTGGCGCATCAAAGGCACTGCCCCGGCGAGCCGTGCACGGATTTCATCAGGGGTACCTGTTGTATCGGAGAATGGACCTTGCCCGTAGAGGAGTTGTTGGGCTTCGTAGGACAGGATCGGTCGCCACCAGAGTGTCCAGTTTGGTTTGGTGTCGGATTGATTCGGTGGATTTTTTGCTGCGATGGGATCGGTGAAGAGAAGGTCGTTGGCGCTGATGAGCCCGAGTTCGTGCATCATTCGTTCGCGTTGTCCTGTGGGTCGGAGTTCGAAAACTCCTCGGACGATGCCTTGGGATCCATCCATCGCAGAGAAGTTGAGCGATTCGCTCTGGTCTTGGGCAACATACCACCCGGCTGCCTGCGTTGCCAACCCGAAGGGGACTGGGGGGGTGGCGTTGACGAGCTCGAGCCGTTGGGGGATCCACCCGGTCGAGTCCGAGCCGGCAGCCAAATCCGTTTCGAGGATCATCCGATATCGGGGATCGGGTTCGAGTTCGGTGATTTCTTGGGTATCGGCCTGACTGTCTTGGGCGCGAGTGACGATGTTGGCTTGGGTTTCTTGCATCTGCAAACTCAGCATTGCCCGTGTGAAGATTGTGTGGGTGATATCGAGTTCACTGGTGCGTTCAAACCGTGCTGCGAAGGCATTCTCCATATTTCGCAACGAGAGAAACACACCCAAAGATCCCATCAAGACCATCGCGCCGAGCACCATCGCCAGCATGGTCTCCATGAGGGTGAATCCTCGGGGGGGATATGGGGAGTTGGGTTGGTGTGTGTGTGAAGCGAACATGGTTAGTTTTCGAGCCCATCGAGCAGGTCTTCGAAAAGTTTTTCGATTCCGCCGGGCTTGGCGAGAAGGGTTTCGAGCGAATCGGGGTTATTGAAGGCCAATGGGTCGATGAGCCGGGTGATGGTGGTGTTGGGCACCGATGGAGTGAATGAGCGAGACCCGCCCGAGTCGGCTCCGAGCCAGACGCGGACGGTGATGAGTTTGATGCGATCGAGACTTACGCCGCTGCCGAGGTTGTTGTTGTCATCGACAACTCGATCATCGAACTCGAATTTGACCGCTGATTCTTCGAGTGTCCATCGGTAGAGATCGGTGTCGTATTCGATTGGCAGCGACCGGTTGGGGAGCGAGTCCTGATCATCCATATATTGGAGGATAAGACGATTGGCCAATTCGGCTGCGCCGAGCCTTTGGTCGAAGCGTTTCTGGGATTGACTCAGAAACGAGACCGCGCTCGAGAGGGTGATGGCGACCATCGACAAGAGTACCACCGCAAGGATCGATTCGAGGAAGGTCAGTCCTCGGCAATGAGGTGTACAAGATGGAGGCGCAGCGCGTTGCATAGACACAGACCAACTCGATCAATTCGAGTTCCTCACATTCATTGTCCAAAGATTGATATCGTCGGGGGTTGAGAATTCTCTGTCGGGTCCAGCCGAGATCAGGTCGTAGGCTTGGGTGGCGCCGGGGGTTGGACGGTAATAGTAGGGGTTTTCCCAAGAATCAACCTCCGAACCCTGCTCGATGAAGGTGGGGATCAGTACCGCGATTGACTCGGGCGCATCACCTGCATTTTCAGCCATGTAGGTATTGATTGCGGTTTTGATCGTCACCATTGAGGTCTTGGTGGTTTTGATGCGTGCTTTTTGGATTTGCTTGGGCACTGCAATGGCCGCACCGGCCATGAGCAATCCGAGGATCACCAAAACCGCGGTGAGTTCGATCAGCGAGAAACCCGGACGGGCCTGCAAACGAGTGGTTTGGTTTTTTATTCGTGTGTCGAGTGGTGGGGTTTGCATGTCGGGGTTCTCCTGCTTATTGCTTGCGCAAGCGTCTATGAGTTCAATGTTTGTGGGTGTTTGATGTTGCATTCTATCGCATTCTTCGTCTTTTTTGGCGTTGGATTTTTACATTGCTCCGGAGGTCATGTTGAGCATTGGGAGCATAATTGCCAGAATGATCGTGCCCACGATGAGGAAGAGGATCACGATAAGCATTGGTTCGAGGACGGCCATGAGTCGATCGGTTTTCTTATCGACCTCTTGGGCATGGTCACGAGCGAGTGAGTCGAAAGCGCTCTCGAGGTCCCCCGCCTGATCGGCAGCAACGAGCAATCGACGGGTGGCCAAGGGGAGTGAGTCGACTTGGGCGATCAGGGTGCGAAACACTCCGCCTTCGATCAGGCGTTGGCGCATTTTTTGGAGGTCAGGATTGAGTTTGGGGTGCGAGATCACCGCCGAGCTCACTTGGATTGCATCGGCCAGTGGAATTCCGGATTTGGTCATCGAACTCATGACCGAGAAGAATCGAGTGAGTTCTTGCTCCATCACGACATCGCGCACAAACGGTGCGTTGCGCGTCGCCGAGACAGCAGCTTTCGCCAGCGTCCCTCGAAAGAGGATCGTGCCGATGAGTATCAAGAAAAATCCGCCACCAATGGGGATGAAGTTGGCTTGGATGAAGTTGCCCAAGTTGACCAGAAGCCGGGTGAACAAAGGCACCTCGATGCCTGAGCTCATCATCGAGTTGCCGATCAAAGGCACCACAACCACGATCATCAGCATCGCGGCGATGAACGCGATGGTCAGGACAATCGTGGGGTAGATCATCAAGGTGGCCGCTTTGCCCGAGACTTCAAGTCTTCGGCGAGCGCTGTTGGCGAGCTGACGACATGCGCCAGCAAGATCGCCGGTCTTTTCGGCTGCCCGGTAGACCGCGATAGTGACCGAATCAAAGCTTCCAACTTGTTTACACGCATCAGCAAAGCTTGTGCCTTGAGCAACCGCATGGCCGAGCCGATCAATGCGTTCTTTGTTGCCCGGCGAGACCACCGTGGATGCGACTTCGAGCGCTTCGGTCAAAGGCACACCCCGCGAGACAAGTTGGGCGATCTGGGCATCGAACTCGGCGTGGTCTTTGAGTGACATTTTGGATTCGCTGCTCGCCCATGCGGGGAGTGTCCATGTGCGGACGAGGATTTGTTTTTCCTTGCGGAGTTCTTGAGCGAGCGCGCGTTGCGAGCGTGCGCTGCGGATGCCCATAGACTTGCCGCCGGTCGGCTTGTTGGCGACATAGAAGAAGGAACGCGATGAACTGGCAGCTCGGGTCATTTGGGTCGGAAAGTCTTTCACATTTGGGGTGCGATACTCATGGTACTCATGATTTCTATCGGACATCAAAGCCCATCGAATCCCGTCGATTGTACGATTCTGAGGCTCTTTGGGGTCATTTGGGTGCTCGATCAGGGCAGATTCTGCTCCGAACCTTCTCCGCAGGCACGAAATGGCTTGTTTGGACTCGATCTGGGCAGATTCCGTTGATATCAGGGGTCTTTGACGGGACAATATCAAACGCCTCAATGCCCGATTGATTGCCTCGTTTGTGACCTTCTACGAAAGATATCCATGACCATGACCACCACCGATGATTCCCTTTCGCCGATCGCTGGATCGGGCACCATGCGTTGCCTGACCAAGCACCATCGCGGGGTGGGTTTGGCATTCAGTGACGACCACGCCATTCCCGCGGTGGGCCCGCGCGATGTGCGGATTCGGGTCAAAAAAGTTGGAATCTGTGGTACGGATCGGCACATCTGGGAATGGGACGAGTGGGCTTCAGGGCGTATCCCGGTCGGGGTGATTACCGGGCATGAATTTGTCGGACATATCGAATCGGTCGGCTCGGCGGTCACGAAGTACAGCGTCGGTCAGCGGGTCAGTGCGGAGGGGCATATGTCGGCGGGGGTGGATTACAACTCCCGCACTGGCAACGCCCACATCGCCAGCGACACCACAATCTTCGGCATCGACCGCGATGGATGCTTCGCGGATTACATTGTCGTGCCCGAGGAAAATGTTTGGCCTGTGCATCCTGATATTGATGACAAGTACGCTGCGATCCTCGATCCGCTGGGCAATGCGGTCCATACCGTGATGGCTGCGGGCGTGAGTGCGAAAACCGTGCTGATCTCAGGCGTGGGGATCATCGGATTGATGGCGGTCACGGTCGCCAAGGCGGCGGGGGCAGCACGAATCTACTGTACCGATATCAACCCGCCAAGGTTGGAACTCGCCAAGAAACTCGGCGCGACCGAGGCTTTCGATGCCCGGGATGATTCATGGGTCGAGCAGGTGCGCCGCGAGACCCACGAAGGCGTTGATGTGCTCCTCGAAATGTCCGGCGCACCGGCAGCGATGGATCAAGGCTTTCGCGCCCTACGCAACGGCGGCACGGCAGCGCTCTTGGGACTCCCCGCCAAAACCGTCCACTTCGATTTCAACGCCCACATTATTTTCAAGGGCTGCACGGTGCTGGGGATCAACGGGCGAAAGATGTGGGATACCTGGTACCAGATGGAGCAGTTGTTGCTTTCGGGCAAACTCGAGCTCGATGAGATCATCACCCATGAGTTCCCAATCGAAGAGTTCGAGACGGCGTTTGCGACGATGATCTCGGGTGATGGGATCAAGGTTTTGATGAATGTGAGTTGAAGAGGGGGTGAAATATCTCCCTGGTAGAACGGGCTTCCAGCCCGTTTTCTTATGCTTCTATTCGATAAGAGAAACGGGCTGGAAGCCCGTTCTACCAAGAGCAATACTAATCCCGATATTGCTCATGGCATCGCACGCAGGATTCGGTGAAGGCGTTCATCGAGGCCATTGCGTTTTCGATGTCGCCGAAGTCGATCTGGGTTTCGAGCTGTGATGCTAGATCGCGTGATTCGATGAGGAGTTCTTCGAAGATTGGGCCTTCTTGCACCGTGAGCTTGTCGGCTTCGAGTTGGCGGAGCATGTTGCGCATCTGCCCGGCGATGGAGGATGGGGCGAGATCTGGGTGATCGTCAGGAGCGATGAAGTCGTTGTCGGCGCAGATCCAGAGGAGTTCGTTGAGCCGATCAATCTCGCTCATCGCCTGGGCGAAGTCGCCGATGTCGGCGATGGCGGGGAGTTCGATGGTCGTGTCGAACAGGATTGAATCGTCGAGCCTCTGGGCTTGGTCGGCTGCGCGCCAAAGCCCGTGGTAGCTCTCCGAGGTGCCCGCAAGAGTCATGAACTCGAGGGCTTGTTGCGTGGTGATTTCCCCGGTGCCGATCGCGCCCACGCCGATGGCTGCGGGGCCTCGGTGCTTGCCGTGGTGGCAGTGGAGGTAGATCGGGCGGGGCAGGGTGGCCAGTGCATGGGCGAACTGCTTGGCGCGTTGGTCGGAGATGGTGTCGTAGCCGATGGGGAGGTGGACGATGCGGATGCCGAACTCGTCCGCGAGTGCTTGATCGGGTGGTACCGCATCGACGGAGATGACGGTTTTGATCCCCATCGAGGCGAGTTGTTCGTAGGCCGATCGTCCCTTTGGCTCGCCTCCAGACCAGAGTCCATCGACAAGGGGATACACCTGTTTGAGGACTTGAGGCGGCTGGGTTGCTTGTGTCTCATGCCCTCGCTTATACCCTTTTTGGGTGTTGGCACATCCCCAAGCAAGTAGGCCTGCCAGCAGCATGATCATGATTCCGGCGGTGACGGCGATGCGGTGGGGCAGGGTGGTTGGAGTGTGGGGATTTCTCATATGAGATCATAGAAAAAAACACGCCTGAGGTTGCAGGCGTGTTGAAGGATATTTTCGGTTGCCTCTTGGCTCAATCCTCAGGCACATTGTCCGAGGTGACAATTTCGCGGAACTTCATGCGGAGTTTGTTGGTGATCGGGCCTTCGCCTGCGGTGATGGTGTGGGTCGAGATCACTTCAAGATCGTCATGCTTGAGCACTTCGCGAACCGCGATCATCTCGGCAGCCGACCCGGTGAGGAAAACTTCGTCGGCATTGAGTAGTTCATCGAGCTCGAAGACTTTTTCTTCGATTTTGATGCCGAGCATCGGGCAGAGGGTGTCTTTGACGAATCGGCGGGTGATGCCTTCGAGGATCCCGACCTCCGACGGCGGGGTGAAGATGGTGCCGTCTTTGATGATGAAGATGTTATCGCCTGATCCTTCAGCGACCTTGCCATCGGTCGAGAGCATGATGCACTCGAGGAGCTGATCTTCGGGCTTGGTGATCCCGAGTTTTTTGCTCAGATGGATTGCTTCGACCTTGGCCATGATGTTGTTGAGGTAATTGAGGGTCTTGATGCGTGGGTCAAGGCAGGCGATGGGGGTCTTTGGGCGATTGGCCAAGACGACGCGCATGCCCGATTCGTACATTTCAGGCTTGAAGAGTGCGATGGTGTCGGCGATGCAGATCACGCCCGCTTTGGGGCATTGGTAGGGGTTGAGCCCCAAGGTGCCCTCGCCTCGGGTGACGACCAGGCGGATGTAGCCGTTGACGATTTCGTTGGCTTCGACGCATTGGCGTTGGATGCGGATCATTTCTTCACGAGAGACGCCGATATCGAGGAAGATTTTGTCAGCACAGTCGTAGAGCCGATCCATGTGTTGTTCGAGTTTGAAGATTTTGCCGTTGTAGACGCGGATGCCTTCGAAGATGCCATCGCCATAGAGGAGTCCATGATCGAAGACCGAAACCATGGCCTGCGACTTGGGCAGCATCTTGCCATTGACCCAGATGATCGGTTCGCGCTCGCTCTTTGTGCTCGAGGTTGGCTGGGCGCTTTGGCTGGTATCCATGGTTGGGTTGGGTGTCATTGATGTCATGTTGTCCTCCATGATGCACTCCCTTGAGTGTGTATATTCTATCTTTTTCTTCAATCGTGGTGTCAGAAATACTGGTTAGTTTTGTGTAAAACACGACCATGACCCAAACAAAAGAGTGTTTTTATGGTGTCTATCCCGCACATGGTATACACCTGACGGTTCAAATTGTTTCGATATAGTGCCGAAAACGCTTTGAACACGCACGAAAGTGCTTGTTTCTTGTAGGAACCCAGATTTTCTTGGCTGCTCCGGCTCGCCGAGGCGGGTCACGAGGGGGGCTTAGGTTCTGATCTGGGCGCCGAGGTCGGCTTTGGCTTTGGTGGCGAAGAGTTCGATTTGGGGGTCGACTTCTTCGTGCCGGAGTGTCCGGGCTTCGTCGCGGAAGTGAAGCCGAACGGTGACGGATTTCTTGCCTTCACCGAGTTGCTTGCCTCGGAAGATATCGAGAAGTTCGTGCCCGACGCACCGATCAAGATCAAGCCCGTCGGCAGCCGATTCGATCTGGTCCCATCGGACAGATTCGTCCACAATCAGGGACAAGTCCCGGTCGATTCCCGGGAACTCGGGCAAGCGCTCGGCTCGTGAGATCGGCGGGTAGGCGTCGATCATCGGGGCGAGGATCAACTCGGCTCCAACGAGCGGGTGATCGAGATCATGGGCTTTGCGGGCTTGGTCGGAGATCAGTCCGAAGGAGCCGATGGGGATGGTTTGGCCGTCAGCTGTAACTGAGATCGTCGCATGGGCTTCGAGATTGAAGCCTTGGTGTTCTGGTTTGGCGGGGGTGATGATGGTTTGGGCGTTGGTGCCAAAGGTTGCGGTGACGAGTGCGTCGATGGACCCGCGCATGGTGCGGATGGCTTTTTGGAGATCATCGTGTTTGGGTTTTTTGCCTGTGAAGTTCACATCCATGAGCATGGCGAGGACGCGTTGTTCGTTTGAGTTGGTGGTGCCGGCGTCTTGGGCGAATCGTTGGGCGACTTCGTAGAGGCGGATGCCGCCGGGGAGTTGGGCGCGGGCGGATTGATTCGTGTGTCGGCAACCCAGTAGTCCCAAGAGCACACTTGGACGCAGAGTTGGCTCGGCTTTGCGCCGATCGTCATCGACGGCGACGAGATCGGTGCCGGCGCGTTGGAAGATCTTGCCGAGTTTGGGCGAAGTGAACGAGAAGGTGATGGTTTCGAAAAAGCCCAAGCCTGTAAGGGTTTTGGTGATGGTGCTCATTGCCCGTTCGGACTCTTGAGGCTCACGGGCCGTTATTGGTAGTGTCTTTTGGATCGGGATCACATCGAGCGATCGCGCCCGGGCGACCTCTTCGATCAGGTCGATCTCGCGGGTTACATCATGGGAGCGGAATGGTGGGATGGTGCATTGGAGGATGCCGTCGTTGTCGATGGTGGTTGTGAAGGACAACGCATTGAGCAGTTTGGCTATTTCTTGGGGGGCGGTGGGGATGCCCAAGATCCGATCGCACCGATCTGGACGCAGAGTGATGATTGTATCTTCAGGCAGCGGTACACCCTGCGAGAGCACACCCTCGGCGAGTTCTCCGCCGGTGGTTTCGCAAATGAGTTGCACGGCCCGCCGGGCAGCGTAGTCGATGGATCGTGGATCAATCCCGCGCTCGAACCGGAAGGCAGCGTCGGTGCGGATTTGGAGTTTGCGTCCGGTGTTGCGCACGGTGACGGGGTCCCAGGTCGCCATTTCGAAGACGACGGTTGTTGTGGATTCATCGACTTGGGAGTCATGCCCGCCGATGACCCCGGCGAGGGATTGCGGACCTTTGGCATCGGCGACGACGATATCGGATTCGGTGAGTGTGTGTTCGCCAGCGTAGAGCGTGTTGACGATCTCGTCTTTGGTTGCCGGGCGGACGATGAGCGAGCCGCCTGCGAGTTTGGCATGATCGAAGACATGGCAGGGGTTGCCGAGTTCAAGGGTGATGTAGTTGGTCACATCGACGACATTGTTGATCGAGCGTTGCCCGAAGGATTCGATGGCTTCACGAAGCCACTTGGGCGATGGGCCGACCTTGACATTGCGGATCAGGCGCGCGGTGAAGAGTGGGCACTTGTCGGGGACTTGGTTCTCGAGGGTGAGTTCGTCGCCGATTGGCGGGCCGAGAGGGAGGTCTTTGAGTTCGGGGATGACCAACTCGCGTGGTTTGTCCGCATATTGGGCTGCTGCGATTTCGCGGGCGATGCCAAGATGCCCAAGGCAATCACCCCGGTTCGATGTGACTTCGACATCAATGATGGTGTCGCCATCGAGTCCTGCCGAGAGTCCTTCGATGGGCATCCCGGCTTTGGTGAGGATGTCATCGACGATCTCGACGGTGACATCGGCGGGAGAGAGGTATTGATTGAGCCAGCGCAGTGAAATATCCATGGGAAGCAAGGATAGGGCAGCCGTGTCCATTTGTGTATTTGGCGGTACACTGTATACAATGATGAGTTTCCTGAGAATCAGCGTATTGGTTGCCCTTGCCCTCGTTCTGCTCGGCGGGTGCAGCACCGTTCGTCCGATGGCTCTGCCCGAGCGTAGGCCTGCGGATTTCACGCTCGGGGTGGTGGTGTATGGGGCCCAAGATGTCTCGCGGGTCGAAATGCGATCGGCGAGATACATCGTCGATGCTGGGGGCAACCTGCGGGCGTCGGTCGGCGATGGGTCCTCAGCCGACACCTACCCCAAGATCACCCGGAGGCTCGATGCCGGGCAACTCGATCGAATCTGGTCGATGGTGCAGAGGCTCGATCTTGATGAGCCGATCGTTGATGGCCAGGTGCCTGAAGATGGGTATCTGATTGAGATCCGATCGCGGCAGACAAGCCGATCGTGGGCTGGGGATGATTCGGCGGGCGGGCTTGTTGAGTTGTTGGCGGGGTTGGCTTGGATTCGGGAGTAAATATGGGTGCCCGTACTCGCCGTCTTCGGCGCAGTGCGGTCTTTGGTCGTCGAACCAAAATCTCCCGACTGCGCCGAAGCCGGCGAGTCGGGGCGCCCTGCACATGCTTGGCATGAACAGGGCACCCTTGGCGTTGGGATTGCTGAGAATCGGTCTCATCGCTCCTATCATCCCCTTCAATGGCTCCACCCGACCCCATCATCGGCATCGACCTGGGCACGACCAACTCACTTGTGGCGTTCGTTGACGCGCGTGGGGGGCGAGGGGCGCGGGTGCTTGGGGATGAATCGGATCAACTGATGCCTTCGGTGGTGCGGGTGGAGCCGGATGGTTCGATTGTGGTTGGGCAAGAGGCAGCCGACGGGATTGTGGCGTTTCCGGATCGGACGATCAACTCGATCAAGAGGCTGATGGGTCGGTCGCTTACGGACGCCTCGGCGGATCTGAAATATCTTGGATACGAAGTCATCGCGGGCGAGCACGACACTGCGCGGGTGCGGGTGATGACCGATGCGGGTGAGAAAATCATGTCGCCTGAGGAGGTCTCGGCGTGTATTTTGCGATCGCTCAAAGAGCGGGCCGAGGATGCGTTGGGTATGGAAGTGTCCAAAGCGGTTGTCACGGTGCCGGCGTACTTTGATGATGCTCAAAGGCAAGCGACGCGCGATAGCGGGCGATTGGCCGGGTTGGAAGTGGTGCGGATTGTCAACGAGCCGACAGCGGCGGCGTTGGCGTATGGAATCCGATCGCGCGGGGCCAAGGATGCCCAGACGATCGCGGTCTATGACCTTGGGGGTGGGACTTTTGATATCTCGATCTTGCGGCTGATCCCCGGCGACGAGCAGAACGAGACTGAGTTTTTTCAGGTGCTTTCGACGGCTGGCGATACGCATCTGGGCGGTGATGATGTCGATCATCTGATTCTCGATCTGTTCATGGGCGAAATCGCCGAGCAACTTGGGATCGAGGGGGATCAGGCGATGACATCGTTCGATGGTTCGACCCGCAAGGCGTTGATGGGGTTTGCAAGAGCGGTCAAGCACAAACTCTCATCTGAGAATGCGGCAACGGTGTCGATTGATCTCGGTGATGGCCGCAAGTATGAACGGAGCATCAGCCGAGTTGAGTTTGAGGGGTTGATCGAGGGATGGGTTGATCGGTCGATTGATGCGTGCCAGCGTGCGATGCGCGATGCGCGATCGGGCAATGATGAATTCGTGATTGATTCGGTGGTGATGGTCGGCGGCTCGACGCGGATCCCATTTGTGCGCACCAAGGTCGGTGCGTTGTTTGGGGTTGAGCCTTATACGGCGATTGACCCGGATCGGGTGGTGGCAATGGGGGCGGCGTTGCAGGGGCAGATCATCGCGGGAGGAAAAACCGGTGGCAAGTCCGAGGCGTTGTTGTTGGATGTGATTCCGTTGTCATTGGGCATCGAAACCGCAGGCGGTGCGGTGGCGAAACTCATTATGCGCAATACGACGGTGCCGGTGCGGGCGGTTGAACGATTTTCTACAAGTGTTGATGGACAGGTCAATGTCAAGATTCAGGTGGTGCAAGGCGAACGGGAGATGGTCACGGATTGTCGGTCGCTCGGTGTGTTTGAATTGCGGGGTATCCCGCCGATGCCTGCTGGGGTGCCCAAGTTGGTTGTGGAGTTTCTCGTTGATGCCAATGGGATATTGAATGTGTCAGCGGTTGAAGAGCGATCGGGTAAACGGGCAGCGATCCAGATTGTGCCCAATCATGGATTGACCCGTGAAGAGGTCGATCGGATCGAGGCGGAGAGTTTCAAGCACGCCCGCGATGACATGACCCAGCATCAGGTGGTGGACTTGGTGACGAATTCGAAACTGGATTATAAGTGGATATCCGAGCGGCTCGAACGGTTTGCTGATTTGCTCGAAGATGATTATTGCGACGAGCTGCGTACTAAGCTCAATGTGCTTCAGGGCTTTATTGAGCGGGCGCAGGCAGACTGGCGCTCGGTCGACCCCAATGCGTTTCATTCGGCGAAGGAAGATTTGGATCGATCAAGCATGAGGCTTCAGGAGATTGGGATCGCGGAGTCTTTGCGGGCCGAGAAATCCTGAAGGCGCTATCGGACGGTGTGGGTTGTCTAGGTTATCCCAGACGATACAGCGAGCATTTTTTGATTCGCATTGGCAGGTGTTGCATGAAGAGGGTGATTTTTTCTTGTCGGGATGCCCGATTTCCGATGCGATGAAACGCCAATTTTCAATACGGACACGATTGTGTGTGTTTTTCCTCTTTCTGGTGGGCATGGATTTGTCTGCGCTGGGTGCGCCCGGGGGAGTTCAACCCGATGGATCAACTCTGGGGCTTCGTGCGTATTGGAATACCAATGCGCGCACTTCGAGCCGGGTTGGGCATGTGGATTGGGAGATATATGATCTGGTAACACAGGTTGATCAGATTAATTTTCCAAAAACGAAGGACCCATTTCATCCTGATGTTCCTGCGGATTACTTTGCGGTGCGTTTTGTTGGGCAGATTGATATTCCCGCCGACGGCATCTGGACTTTCCGCATGGAGAGTGATCAGAGTGCGATTTTGTTTATTGATGGTCAGGCAGTCATTGTGGACGACAAGGGGCATCCGTATCGTTCGAGATCAACCATTGTCGGACTTACTCCGGGGTTGCATGATATCGAGGTGCGTTATTGGGAGGGGTGGTCGAGTGCGGGATTGATTCTGTATTGGGATGGTCCCGGGATGGATTTTGAGGAGGTGATCCCGGCGTCGGCGTTTTCTTCTCCCGCTGCCGAGCCGGTTTATGATTCTGGTGGCGATGGGCTTTGGGCGTATTGGTATCACAATGCACGCCATGCGAAGAATGTGGGGCAGATTGACTGGGCGAATCCTGATCGTGTAGGGATGGTTCAGCGTCCGAGCTATCGGCTGACCAGTGGTGGTTTTGAAATTGATGGGCCGAAAGATTACTTTGCGGCTCGATTTATTGGTGTCATCAACATTACCGATCCAGGCCTATGGCGATTTGATTTGGGAAGCGATCAGTCGGCGTTGTTGTTTATCAATGGGAATCCTGTGGTGAGCGATGCTTCTGGGCACTCCTATCGGTGGCGAAGTGGCACGATTGAGTTGGCAGCGGGGGATCACACGATCGAGGTTCGATATTGGGAGGGGTGGTCCGGTGCTGGACTTCAGGTGGCGTGGCAAGGGCCAAATGATTTGTATCCAGAGATCATCCCTTCGAGTGCGTTTCGCCCGGGTGCCGGTGCACCCAACTTGCCTTCAGGCGGTGGGCTGCGCGCGTATCGGTATGACAATGCTCAACACGCCAGCAATATCGGTGGCGTGGACTGGGTCGATCATGATTCGACCCAGACGGTTCAGAATATTTATTGGCCTGTTTCGAGCGGAGCGATGTATACTGGCGGGCCGACGGACTATCACGCCACTCGACTTGTGGGAAAAATCAACTTTCCGCGGGCGGGGACATGGACGATCGGGCTCGGGTCTGATCAGTCGGCACGGGTGTACCTTGATGGACAAGTCCTGATTGATGACACGCCGTCACATTCATTCCGGTGGAAGTATGGAACGAAGTCTGTGCCTCAAGGGGAGATGCCCATCGAGGTGCAGTATTGGGAAGGATGGTCGGGATCCGGGTTGGTGCTGACTTGGAGGGGGCCTAGTGATGAATTTGAATCGGTGATTCCGGCGACGGCATTCTCACTCAACGAGGTTGATCCAGCCTTGGGCACCGGAGGCGAGGGGCTTTTGGTGTATTGGGTGGACAATGCGCGCCATGCGTCAAAGGTTGGGCATATTGATTGGCAGAACTATGATCGAACAACACTTGAAGCCAATATTGCTTGGGGGTTGACCTCGGGCACCTTTCCTGGGACCACCATCATTGACAGTCAGGGACGGAGATCGACATCGGAAGGAGGGGTGGCCAAGGATTACTTTGGACTTCGCGCGGTCGGATATATTGATATTCCAACGGACGGGGTTTGGAAGTTCAATCTTGGTTCCGATCAGTCGGCCCAGTTGTTTATCAATGGGCAGATGATTGTGAACGATGATTCGAGTCATTCACACCGATGGAGGAGCGGGACGATTGAACTCGAAGCTGGCCAGTATCCATTTGAGGTTCGGTATTTGGAGGGGCGGTCGAGCGCGGGTTTGACTGTGACTTGGACGCCGCCCGGTGGGGTTGAGGTGGTGATTCCGCCGAGTGCGTTTTCACATGCGGACGTTCAGCCTGACTATGACTCCGGTGGCGGCGGGTTGCGTGCGTATTGGAACACCAACGCTCGCCATGCGTCGAATGCGGGTCAGATTGATTATGCCGAGCACGATCATGTGACGACGGTGCCCAATGTTGCCTGGCGGATTACGAGTGGTTCTTTTGATGATAACACGCCTTCAGATTATTTTGGGGTGCGCCTGCTTGGGCAGGTTGATATTCCGGCAACAGGTTCGTGGACATTTTTTCTCGGGTCTGATCAGAGCGCGATGCTCTTTATCAATGGCGAGCCTGTCGTTATTGATCCATCATCGCATTCGTATCGTTGGCGAAGTGGTACGGTTCAGCTTGATCAGGGCAAGCACGAGATCGAGATTCGTTATTGGGAAGGATGGTCGAGTGCCGGTCTTCATCTTGCATGGAAAGGTCCGACGGTTCCTGCCGAGATCATCATCCCGCGCACGGCGTTTTCTTTGCCGGAAACCGAGACGCCGTTGGATCCTGGTGGAGGGCTGCGCGCATATTGGACATCGGGTGCTCGTCATGCGTCCAATGCGGGTCAGATTGATTATGCCGAGCATTCAAGTTCGACGGTGGTCGAAAATGTTTCATGGCGCCAGACATTGAGTTCGTTTTATCTTGGTGGGCCAAAGGATTACTTCGGTTTGAGGCTCATCAGTCAGATCACGATCCCAGAATCAGGAGTTTGGACATTCAATCTCGGCTCTGACCAGAGCGCGATTCTTCTCATCAATGATGAGCCTGTGGTGGTGGATGTTTCAAGCCATTCCTATCGGTGGAGGAGCGGGACTGTGGCGTTACCTGCGGGTGTACATAAGTTTGAAGTTCGTTATTGGGAAGGCTGGGCCAGGGCGGGACTCAATGTGACTTGGAAAGCACCGGGTGCTGGGTATGAAGAAATTATTCCAGCAAGCGCTTTTGATATGTATGATTCTGATCCAATATTTGATGCAGGCGAACCATCGATAATGGCCAAGTGGTATGCAAATGTGCGTGGGCATTCTTTGAACACAATTGATTGGGACTCGGGATACACGACAACGATTGAGCCTCGGGTGAGTTGGAATATTACATCAAATTCATTTGTCGCCGATACCGGAGCGGATTATTTCGCCGTGAAGCTTACGGGAAAACTTCGAGTGCCACAGGGTGGTCGATGGATATTTGGAGTTGGGTCTGATCAATATGCCAGGCTCATTATTGATGGTCAGACCGTTGTTTCTGATCTCTCAAGTCATTCATACCGTTGGAAGTATGGGGCCATTGATCTCGCCGCGGGGGAATATGATCTTGAACTCCAAATGATGGATGGTTGGTCCAAGGCAGGATTGTTCCTGACTTGGCGTGGCCCCGATGATTTGTTTGAAGAGGTGATCCCCGCGAGTGCGTTTGTATCGAGTCCTGATCGGGTGCGTGTGGTGCGCTGGCGTGAGATTGGTGGGGAAGGGGGCAGATAGTGTGGTTTTTCCAGGCCGATAATTACTATTTTATATGTCTTTTGTGAAAGACATGGTGTTTTTCTCAAATCTGATTTGGTGTGGGCCGATCTGAAATAGACGATTTGATTTTTCAAGGAGTCTGTTGATGCGCCATTCATTTTTTGTACTATTGACCTTGGCTTTGATATGTTCCGGTGTTTGGGGGCAGTCGATAGATTTGGCTGGGTATTGGAAGTTTGATGACGGAAGTGGTTCGTCGTCGGTGGTTGATGAAACCGGAACGAGTCATGGGTTTGTGCGCGGGCGTGTGGGTCTTGGGGATTTGGGGGTGAATTCAAATTCGAGCTCAGCGGTGTTTGGCCAAAGTCGTGCATATATTGAGATCCCGCATCATGATGATTTTTTACTCAACGAAGGAACAGTTGTTTTTTGGTTTAACACAACGACTACATCAGGGCGACAAGGGATATTCAGCAAGGATTCGTCAGGTAAGGATACTGGTGGACATTTGACGATTTACCTTCAGGGTCGTCAGCTCAAGGTCCGAATGCAGAGTACGAGCACGAGCTATGACTTAAAATCCAGCATCAATATTGTAAAAAATCGTTGGTATCATGTTGCTCTTGTTTTTGGCCCAGGAGGAATGGAGCTTTATATCAATGGGAGGCTCGACAAAACCCATCGTTATTCCGGCGGGCTTGGCATAAATTCTGTTGGGGTTGGGAACTATGAGCCAATGGTCATTGGTTCAGTTTCGTGGATGTCTGGCGATCGGGTTGCCACACCAGTTCACGATCATTTTCATGGAAAGATTGACGAAGTTGCAATTCTTTCGAATCGGCTGGACGGCGCGACGGTTGCAGATATTTATAAGCAGACAGGGACAGGAGGATCGTTGAATCTTGGTGATTTGAGTTCCTCTCCCCCGGTGTATTATGTTCGCAAGGATGGCTCAGATTCAAACGATGGACTTTCGCCCGAGCAGGCATTTAAGACGATTCAGCATGCGGTCTCTCAGTGTGTTCGGGCAGGGACAACGGTGTATGTTGGCCCCGGGGCATATGCCGAGGGCATAAAGATTTCGAAAAAAATGAATCGGAACTTGGTTTCAGGAACCAGATCGGCTCCTATTCGTCTCATCGCTGATCCGGAAGGTAAGTTCACGCTCGATGCGCCGGGAGAGGTTGTGCTCGATGGGCGAGGTGTTCAGAGAGTGGGCTTTGAGATTTTTGGTGTCAAACATTGGTCTATTGATGGTTTTTCCATTCGAAACCAGCGTGATTACGCCGTCTATGTGATTGCAGGCGGGGTTTCGATGACGAACTGCACCATCGAGGTGCCCCAAAGACTTGCCGTTTATGCCCGGCCAGTCGATGATATCACAATTTCCAAATGCAACTTCGAACGCGACATCAGCTCAGGCAGTATGGTTTTTATTTTTCCTATGTTTCAACGGGCTGCTCCTCCAGCAACGATTACGATCACTCGAAACGATATGGCGATGAAAGGGGACCTCTATTTGAGCAGGCCATATGCAAATGGGACACTCAGCTCTTCGGATGGGGGAAATGGGAGCATAAGATTTCAGAACGGCATTGTTGTACTGAATTTATTGCCTTCAAATGTGGCTTCCATTGAAATCTCGAACAACCTGATTTCGGACTCAAGTCTTGGCATACTGACATCACTTCGGCAACGCGAGAGCACAGATCTCATCATCGCCAACAATACAATTGTTGGCTCACGGTTTAGCATCTACACTTGGCGATATCGAAATGGACAAGATGTAATCGTCAATAATATTATTGATTCATGCCGATATGGACTTTTATCCCGTGCACGCCGAGGTAAGCCTGCCCTTGTCTCGGGGTTGTTGGAGCACAATATCGAGGTGCAGATGGCGCGGTTTGGCAGGCATTTCGAGTTTGATGTCATTACCGGGAATCCATTGTTTGTTGATCCATTGGCAGGTGATTTTTCGTTGTCCAAAGGGTCGCCTGCAATTGATGTCGGGGACCCTGCATATGCACCAGGTGTCGATATTGCCGGACGAGAGCGGCCGGTTGATGGCGACGAGGACGGAATTCCACAAGTTGACCTTGGAGTGACTGAGCTTGTTGGTGTGGGAGGCGATCGAGTGCGTGTGGTACGCTGGCGCGAAATCGGTGGTCAAGACAATCAATGAAGTTATGAGTGACTCAGGCGGCGACAAGTTCGCGCTGGGCGTCGGCAACACGATGGGCACCGTCACCTGCGATGAAAAAGTACTCAGTGTTGCACATTTTGCCCGCTTTGCCAACTTTCTTGCCTGATTGGTTGTGAATCCCGATCTTACACCCGACATAGCGTGGGTGATCTCGGTCGAGCACGACCAAAGGCCCGCGCTTGGCAAGGATGGTTTCGATCTGCTCTCGACCCAGATACCCTTCGTTATTGAACGACACGATCAAAGTATCCGCGTCGATCGAATCGATGAGCTGGTCGAAAGCATCGGCGATTTTGACTTTGGAATTGTACGGGCTTTTGCGTTCTTTGCAGTCGATTCGTTTGCAGGCGATGCCATAGACCTGCGGATGATCCCATCGGACCAGTGTCTCCCAGATGTGGTAGTTGCCCAGATAAGAATGCTGGTTATAAGGCGGGTCAAGGTAGGCAATGTTGGCGGAGAGGGTTTGGGCAGCGTCAATAGCATCGAGTTGGTGGGCCGAGCACTCGAGATGCTTTGGGTGGGCGAGGATGTTGGGGATGCGGAGTTCGATGCGCTTGTGGGCGCGGGGTGCCCAGGATTTGAGGTAGGCCATTTGCACGCCTGTGGTTGAATCGACCCGGTCGGCCGCCTCGATCAGGCTCGTGAGGACGACGGCCTTGAGTTCCGGGCCCAGGTCGAGCGTTTCGATGTGTTCGCGCATCGCGTCGATGCGCCGCCCGTTGTCTGGATGGAAAAAACGGGAATTGAGGCAGTAGGTTTGGGTAACAAAGCCCTCTCGTCCGTTGCCTGCGGCGATGGTGTTGAGGTCTTTGATGATTTTGATCGCTTGGTCGATGAGTTTGGGCGCATCGGTCTGGATGTAGCACATGGCCAGGTTGTGGGCGTAGGCGTTGTGATCGTTGGCGTGGACAGCGAACCCGGCAGACTTGAGGGCGTACCCGACCCGGGATGTGCCAGAAAAGAGGTCGATGACCGATCCGCCCGCAGGTGCGGCAGCATGGCACAGCGAGACGATCTGATTGACGAGGAGACGCTTTGAACCAATGTATTTAATCACGGTTGAGTTATCGGTGCTTCGGGGTGCATCCATCCAGTGTTCTTGGCGGTAGGCCTACAATCTTTCTTTCAGTCTCGTCTTCGGCCTCGGACGCACCTGCAGGAGAATGCGTCTGGGCATCCTTGCCACAGGAGTCGACATTGCAATCTCAAGGCCAATCACGGAAAGGTGCAGATCGCTCGGCAACGCTTTGGGCAACCCTTTGGATGGTATATTTGCCGAGGGTGATTGTGGTTGTGATGTTGTTGGGTGTTTCAGGGGGGATTGTCAAGGCAATGATCGCCACACGGGCCAAGAGCGAGATGAATCCGCCGGCATCGGCAGCAATCGTGGTGCGCACCATCGAATCGGTTCATCGGCCTTCGAATCGGATCTGGTCTGGATATGGGACTGCGCGGACGATGGGGAGTGCCGATATCGTTGCCGAGGTCGCCGGGCGGGTGATCGAACGCCCAAGAGCGATCGAAGCGGGGAAAAGTGTTGAAGCAGGCGACCTGATCGTTCGGCTCGATGACACCGACTCCATCAACGCCCTCGACGCTGCCCGCCAGGCGGCCAAATCGCTCGACGCGCAGATCAGTGGGTTGCGGATTGAAACCGAGCAGATGGAAAACCAAGTGCGTTATGCTGCTCAGGAGATCGAAGCTGCCCGGCGTGATCTTGAGCGGATCGACGAAGCGATCGCAGCGGGTGCAGGTTCTGCCGGAGAGCGTGATGTGAAACTCGCGTCGATGTTGCGCTCCCAACGCGCACTTTCTGTGCTTCAGCAACAACTTGACCTGATTCCATTGCGCAGGGCTCGGCTCGAAGCGGAGTTGGCATCGCAGCGGGCCAATGAGCGGATCGCGCAGGAGAATGTGAACCGATCGATAATTCGGGCTCCATTTGCAGGTCGGTTGCAATCGGTCGATGTGCGTATGGGAGATTGGATTGGTGTGGGCGGGCGCGTGGCGCGCGTGGTCGATTTATCACGATTGGAGATTCCCCTCAAGGTTGCGGCATCTGCTTCGTCGTGGATCAAGGTTGGCGATGAGGCCCATTTGTGGGTGCGCCATCCTGGGGGGCAACCGGACCAGATTGGGAAAATCACTCGAATTGCACCTGAAGCCGACAGTGCAAGTCGAACGATGACGGTGTTTGTTGAAATTGAGCAGGACCTTGATACGGGGCCGCTGCTCTTGCCCGGGCAGTTTATTCATGGTCGTGTGGTGACCCATGATCCGCATGATCGGGTGATTTTGCCGCGTCGAGCGGTGCAATCGGACCGTGTTTTTGTCGCGGCCTCAAAGGGGGATGGTTCGTGGGTGATTGAGATTATGCCGGTGAAGGTGGCGTACAGTTTTGAAATGCGTCTGCCAGAGATTGATCCAGTCGAGACGCAGTGGGTGGCTTTGGAGGTTGGGTATGAGCCTGTGGATCGTTCTCGTGTGGCGGTGTCGCTTTTGGACCAGTTGGTCGCAGGGATGCGCGTGCAGATCGAGGCAGAGCATGCTTCCGACGCAGGAATCGATTTTGAATCCGAGGGCAAGTCTGAATTGGACGAGGTGTTGCCATGAGTCTGGCACGCTTTGGTGTTCGCAAGCCTGTCGTGGCCAATTTAGTGATGTTCGCCATTATTGGTGCGGGACTGATCTTTGGCACCTCGCTTCGGCGTGAATTCTTTCCGTATGTTGAATCGCGGATCATTACCATCATGGCGCCCTACCCTGGGGCAGCGCCCGAAGAGGTTGAAGATGCCTTGGTGACCAAAATTGAGGATCAGGTCGCTGATATTACCAGTGTCAAGGAGATCAATTCGACGATAAGCGAGGGACTTGCCAGTGTGGTCGTTGAGTTTGAGAAAGGCGTTCCGATTCAGCAGGCTCTTGCAGAGGTCAAGCGTGAGATTGATGCGATTGATGATCTGCCCGAGGCGGTCGACAATATCATTGTTGACATTCTCGAGCCCAACATGCCTGTGATTGTGGTTGATCTCTATGGATCAGCAGATGAACGGACGATGAAAGAGTTTATTATCACGGTGCGTGATGATCTGCTTTCGCTTCCAGCGATCACGGATTTGACCACCAGTGGTGTACGGGCCAACGAACTTCGTGTCGAGGTGTTTCCCGAGCGGGCCATTGAGCATGGGGTATCGTTGGTGACGATCGCAGATAAAATTCGATCGGCAATGGTTGAGTTGCCTGGCGGATCAGTGCGGACATCGACAAGTACGATTTCAATTCGATCTGTGGGTGTTGAAGAACGGGCCGATACGGTGCGCGATATCGTGATCAAAGCCACCGGCGATGGTGGGGTGGTGCGTGTTGGAGATGTTGCCCAAGTATTTGACGGATTTGTTGATACAGATCTAGTAACTCGTCATCAGGGGCAGCCTTCGGTTTCGTTGACGGTGTTCCGGGTGGGCGATCAGGATGTGATCAAAATTTCCGAGTTGGTTAAAGCATATGTTGCGGGGCGCAATGGCGAGCATATCGAGCCGAATCGATTCGAGAAGTTTAAGCTCAAGATGATTCCCAATGGTGAATCGTTGGGCAAGGTCTCAGCCCGGTATGCTGCTTGGCAGTTGGGGTATGATCGTCATCTGGTTTCGATCCCACCGGGGACTTTGGTAACGACGACAGACTTGGCTCGCTTTGTTGAAGGACGATTGAATTTGCTCCTGCGCAATGCGTTCTACGGCGGGATTTTGGTGTTTGTTACGCTGGTGCTGTTGCTCAACTGGCGAATTTCATTCTGGGTAGCGATGGGATTGGCAATTTCGCTTTTGGGTACACTGGCGATGATGTCGTTCTTGGATGTTTCGCTGAACTTCTTGACGATGTTTGGGTTGATTATCGTCATCGGGATTCTGGTCGATGATGCGATTGTGGTGGCAGAAAATATCACGGCGAGGCATGAGGCGGGCGAGCCGGCGCTTGTTGCTGCGGTTAGGGGCGCTGATCAGGTCGCCTGGCCTGTGGTTTCGACAGTGCTGACGACGATCTTTGCTTTTTTGCCTTTGGCGTTGATGGACGGGCAGATCGGCGACTTTATGAATGTGATGCCCATTGTTGTTGGATGTGCGCTGGGGGTGTCACTGATCGAATCGCTGTTTATCTTACCGATGCACATGGGGCACTCGTTGCGGGCAGTGGACAAGATCAAGGGGGCAGGTAAGAAAAAGCATCGGATTGCTCGGCTTGAAGCCCGGTATGACCAATGGCGCGATCACATGATTTCGGGTCGGCTCATTCCTGTTTACGCCAAGATTTTGAAGGTGGTGCTGCGTCATCGGTATATATCATTGGCGACGGTGATGTCGGTGTTGATCGTGTCATTGGGCATGGTGATTTCGGGAAGGCTGCAGTTTATCCTCTTCGAGACCGATGATGCCGAGACGGTCAATGTTACGATCCAGCTTCCCATTGGTACACCAATATCACAAACTGAAGAGATTGTGCGTCGGTTTGAGCGTGTATGCATGGCAATTCCAGAGGTGCAATCCACCTTTTCGATTGTTGGTGCGGTGAGTGATCTCGAAGGTGGTGGGGGTGATTCGCTCTCATCACATCTTGGACAGTTGATTCTTGAGCTGACACGGGCTGAGACTCGCGAACGATCGAGTACGGATTTGATTGATGAGATTCTTGAATCTGTCGGGCCGATTCCTCAAGCAAAGAATATTCGACTCGAGGGAGTTTCGGGTGGACCGTCGGGGCCGGCACTCAACTTTACGGTGGTGGGAGATTCGATCGACCAGCTCGATATTGCTGTTGTACGGATCAAGGCGATCCTAGGCCAATACAAAGCGGTGCATTCGATCGCGGATGACTCAGATCGCGGGCAGCGCGAACTGCGTTTCACGCTCCGCGATGGTGCTTCGGAACTTGGGTTTACCAGAGCCGATCTGGGTCGGCAGATCCAGGCAGCGGTGTTTGGGCTCGAAGCATTTACTTTTGCGGGTAATCGTGAGGATATTGATGTGCGTGTAACGGTGCCTGCGAAGGTGCGTCAATCAACGGTGATGATTGAGGATATGTTTGTTTTCACACCTGACGGTACTCCTGTGCCTCTCCGTGAAGTGGCAACGATCGAAGAATCACAGGCCTATGCAACGATTCGCAGGCTCGACCGTAAGCGTAAAATTTCAGTGCAAGCTGATGTATATCGTGGGATGGAGAATCCGGATCAACTTGCGCGTCAGATCAAACCAAGGCTGGTCGAAGCCCTCGCAGATCTGCATGGGGTCGAGCTCGTCGAGCGAGGGCGCCAGAAGGACTTTGCCGATTCAATGAGTTCGCTTCCCGTTGGGATGGTTTTATCGGCGGGGTTGATCTATGTGGTTTTGGCGTGGTTGTTTTCGAGTTTTACTCAGCCTTTGGTTGTGATGCTCGCGATTCCGTTTGCGATGATTGGGATGATCTGGGGGCATGTGATCATGGGTCACTCGATGACTTTTTTGTCGATGGTCGGGTTCATTGCCCTCGCGGGGATCGTGGTGAATGATTCGTTGATCTTTCTGGAATTCTTCAACGCGCGTCGGCGTGAGGGGATGAGTGTTTACGATGCAGGTGTGGCGACCGGGCAGGCGCGGTTTCGGGCAATCATGTTGACGACGATCACCACCGTACTCGGGTTGTTGCCGATGATGATGGAGAAGAGTTTTCAGGCGCAGTTCCTGATTCCGATGGCAATCACCATCTCATTTGGACTGATGAGTGCGACTTTTATCATCCTGCTGGTGTTGCCGAGTTTGTTGATGATTATGGATGATGTGGCGCATCTGGCACGGGTGGCGTGGAGTGGCAATGTGCATCTTGAGCACAAGAATCCCAAACTCGATGATCCTGAGTTGGTGTTGTTGACGAAGAAACTCGATTGAGTTCTTGAGATGATGTCTGATGTTTTCTTCCTTCTGTATGGGGAGAGGAGAGAGGCGTAAGGGGGATTTTAATTGCTTTGGGGGATCAGGTCGACATACATTGGTTTGGTGCCGCGATAGAACCGGATACGGATGGGTTCGGAAGGAGGGAGTTCGCGGATATATTGAGTAATTTCCCGCGCGGAGTCGAAAATCTGGCCATTGATTTGGAAGATGAAGTCGCCAATCTCAAGTCCACGGCGATCGGCGGGTGACCCTCGGGCAATATCGGCGACGAGGAACCCCGGAAGAGTCTCGATTTGGAATCGTCCTCGTCGGCGTTCGAGTATGCGCGGGAGTACTTTGGCGCCGATTTGACTAAGTTCAATCCCCCGTTCGATGGCACGGCTTGCGACAAGAATCTCCTCATCACGATTCGAGACAGTGGCGGTGGTGCTCATGGGTTTGGTGTTGCGGATGAATTCGATTTCGACAGGTTCGTCGGGTTTGGTGAGCATGATGGCGTTGGAGAGCCGAACGATGTTCTCGGTGGTGCGTCCTCCAACGGTGGTGATGATATCGCCGGCAACGAGTCCAGCCTCTTTGGCGGGGCTATCGCCGATGACACTTTTGATAACCACGCCACCTTCAATACCGAGTTCATGGGCGTGCATCGGTGAGAGAGGCACCATGTCAATCCCGAGCCATCCGCGCTCGACGCGCCCGGTTTCGATGATCTGTTCCATGACCGCTTTGGCGATGTCGGCGGGAATGGCGAACCCGAGTCCGTTGTTGCTGCCTGTGCGCGAGATGATTGCGGTGTTGATTCCGAGGATGTTGCCGTGGAGATCGACCAGCGGGCCTCCGGAGTTGCCGGGGTTGATTGCCGCATCGGTTTGGATGAATTCTTGGAGTTTTTGTCCGCGTCCTTGGGTGAGTTGAAGATTGGCTGATCCTCGCCCTTTGGCACTGATGATCCCGGCGGTGACGGTCTGCTCGAATCCGAATGGGGACCCGACGGCCAGGACCCATTGCCCGACGCGGGCGGCTTCAGAGTCAGCGAATGAAGCAGCGACAATATCGTCGGCTTCAATCTTGAGTACTGCAATATCTGTTTCGGGGAAGGTACCCACGAGCCGGGCGCTGAGTTCGCGTCCGTCGGCGAGCCGGACAGTGATGTATCGCCCTGCCTCGATGACATGGTTGTTGGTGAGGATGTATCCGCGTCGATCGACAATGACGCCAGAGCCAAGCCCTTCGCTTGCATGAGGATTGCGAAACTTGGTACGGGTCGAGTTGCGTACGGTGATATGAACAACTGAAGGCTCGATTTTCTCAGCAGCGTACTCAAAAGCATCAGAGATATTGAACGCCAAGCTCATTGCCTGCTTCTGTGTGGAATCCGGTTCGGCAAGGGGGTTGGCAAGACCAAACGATGGAGTGAGTGCAAGCAAGGTGATGGTCGTTGCGAGTTGGATCGATTTCATATAAGTCATCCTTCTTTGAAAATGCGCACAAGAGAACCCGATTTTTCGTGAGCATATTCCCATATTCATTGGGATTACACTCGCCCGTATTCTGCCCAGCTCGAACTCGTTTCGCTGACCCGTACGCGTTCGAGTACCAGATGAGTCGGGAGTGTGAACGAGTTGCCAGCAGAATCCGCAAACGAGCTGCCAGCTTTGATCTGGGAGGACACAAACTCGTAGATGCGCCGGGCAAGAACCTCCGTCGTGGGGTCTTCATTGTCCAGAACGATCAAGCGAGCACGATATTGCTCAGGGATGGCTTCTAAAAACGGATCGTTTGAGTTGATGAGAAGGGCATGGTCATATTGATCGAGGTAGTCTTCGACCGCGAGTTTGAGGGCCTTGAAATCGCAGACCATATCGTTATCGTCGAGTGTATCGGATGCAATCACCAGATCGATTCGGCGAGAGTGCCCGTGGGGGAGTTTGCATCGTCCGGGGTGCTTGGAGAGCATGTGCCCGTTTTCGATTTCGAATGATTTGCAGACGCGGTAGATCATGGGGGGATTGTAGGAGGGGTGAGTTTGACGAGCTGCGATCGTGACGGAGCGGTCTTGAGGGGCAATAAAGAGCAGACCGCTCCGTCACGATCGCAGCCTATAAAGAGAGAGGCTCAAGTTCCTCTCGTATCACCAAAGAGGGCGATGTGGAGGCGGGGGCAATAGGTCCAGCCTCGATCGAGGCATTCATCGAGGATCCATTGGATCGAGTCCTGATCGGGCACGCTCACGCCTTGAGGCATGAGCATGATGTCGCGAGGATGATATCCAACAATGTGCGCCAGAATTGTATCGATCTCGATTAGGTCGTTTGGGTCGGCGACGACGAACTTAATTTGACGATCGGGCGTCGAGGCGATGAGCTCGTTGATCGCATCGCAGTTGAGTCGGTGTTGTTCGTGGCGGCTGGCCCAAGCGCCGGATTCGTCGCGTGGGTCATTGATTGGGTTCGAGTTGGCGAGTTTGGGTGAGAGGCTCATCAGGTGGCACGACACACCTGGCAAGGTGACGGTGCCTGCGGTTTCGATGGTGATGTGGAAGCCGAGTTTGGCGAGTTGGTTCGAGAGGGGGACAAGTTGTTTGAAGATCATCGGTTCGCCGCCGGTGAGGACGGCGTGGTGGATGCCCGATGCTTTGGCCTCTTTGATGAGTGATTCGATGGTGCGCGATGTGCTTTCTGGGTTCCAACTCGCGTAGGGGGTGTCGCACCATGTGCATCGCAGGTTGCACCCGCTGAGTCGGCAGAACCAACTCGGCACGCCCGTGTATTTGCCTTCGCCTTGGATGGAGGTGAAGGTTTCGGAGATGGGGAGTGTGTCGGTCATGGGTTTGGTCCAACGGGCCGCGACCGTGAGGGAGCGGTTTTCTTTTGCTTAAACATTCCAAGACCGCTTCCTCACGGTCGCAGCTCGTTGGAACAATGACCTAAGCATAGTTCGTTGGATCGTCGATGCCTGCTTGCTTGAATCCAGATCGGCGAAGGATGCACGAATCGCATCGTCCGCACGCCCCGCCGGCGGGTGATGGGTCGTAGCACGAATGAGTCATGGAATAATCAACCCCGAGCTCGGTGCCTTTTTGGATGATCTGGGCTTTGGTCATGTTCATCAAAGGGGTATGGATTTCGACCTTGTGCCCATCGGTGCCCAGCTTGGTGGCGAGGTTGGCGGTGTGGATAAAGGATGCAATGAACGCGGGTCGGCAATCGGGGTAGCCTGAATAGTCAATCGCGTTGACCCCGATGAAGAGGTCGGTTGAGCCGATGGTTTCGGCGTAGGCCAAGGCGATCGAGAGAAAAATCAGATTTCGGGCGGGTACATAGGTGATTGGGATGTTGGTCATGGCGGATTCATCGCGATCTTTGGGGATTTCGCGGGTATCGGTGAGGGCGCTGCCGCCGAAGGGTCCGATATTGATGGGGAAGATGCGGTGGGAGGCTGCGCGCATGGATGAAGCAATTTGTGCGCACGCATCGAGTTCATGACGATGGCGTTGTCCGTAATCGAAAGCCAAGGTATGGCAGGTGTAGCCTTGGGATTGGGCGATTGCCAAGGCGGTGGTTGAGTCGAGTCCGCCCGAGAGGAGGACGATCGCGGGTTTGGATGAAGTGGTGTGTGTGGGCATATCTGGTGGCATATGTGGAGGTTATGTCGATTCAGGACGGAATTGTGTACCGTTGGATGTGAAAGTCTGGTAGAATAGGGTATGCCATTCTCGATGCTTAGCGCGAGGGTGTTGTGTGTTCGCCCGATCGGGATTACTTCCGACTTCTGTCCTGTCTGCCGACAGGAGCGCCGTTTTCACTTGGCGCAGGCGGAGCGCAAGCGGTATTTTTTGTGTTTTGATCAGGGTCGAGAGGGTCAGCCTCACCATGAGTTAACTTGCTTTGTCTGTGGGTGCAAGGTCGAGCGGCCGACGGAAGAACGCCCGATCGAGATTCTTCCCGATCCCAAGAGTGCCGGGAGTTATGAGCCGACGCCGTTGCCGATCGTCAAATCGCGCATCGCCGATTGCTTGGTGATGGAGGAGGCGTTGCAATCGGGCAGACTCAAAGGAGACGATCGTGAGGAAATGATCCGATACACCATGATGGGGTTTGCACGGATTTATGACGAAGAGCCTTTCGAGCGTGTCAAGCCTTGGGTGACGATGGTGATGCTTGTGACGATCTTTGGCCTTGCGGGATCGGGTATCTGGTCGATGCAGCATTCGGGGTCGGTGGTGCCTTTGGTTGCTGCGATTGGGGCAATTGGTGTGGTGATCTTTGCGATGCTGTATTGGGTGACCAAGCATTCGCCCCGCAAGCGGGTGCGGACTTGGTTGGCGATGGCGTTATTGCCGATTGATCCGACGCGCGAAGAAATAATCCAGGCTCGGCGTGAGATGCAAGCCTCGCGGATTTCGGCGGGTGATCGGATTCGGCCTGAGAAGGTGATGGCGAAAATGAAACGCCTCAAACCCAAGATGGGGTGAACAAGAGAAGGTGAACAGGATTGGGCGAGAAGCTATTTTGCTTTTCTCAACGCTTTCTCAACACACCAGCATGAAAACTCCGTCCTTCGATCCGGAACTTACGCTCGAAGTTCGTCCCGACGAGCTCGCCTTCGCCTGCAGATTCTGGAGCGGCGAAATCGGTCAGCTCAAAGGGGAGTGGCTCGCTTTGATCGAGGAAAGTACGAATAGATTCTGGGGCAGTTGGGATGCTTGGCCGGGTGAAATCTTTGTGGGTCGACGATGAGCCAGTGGCCCAGAGGTCAAAGTGGGCGAGATCCCAAGCCCAAAGTTCGTCGTGGTCGGTGACGACGCGGAGCTCGCCTGCCGGTTTGAGGCAGCGCCAGATATCGAACAAAGTTTGATGCTGAATGACCCGTTTTTTGTGGTGTTTTCTCTTTGGCCAAGGGTCAGAGAAGTAGAGGTGGACGACATCAATGGTTTCGTTGGGGCATCGCCACTTGAGGAGTTGGGCCGCATCGGTGTGCAGCACGCGGACATTGGTGTGCGTGTTTTCGCTCTCCTGCTTTCGGCGGATGCGATCGGCGATGTAGGCAGCGAACTCGCCAGCCCATTCGATGCCCAGAAAGTTGGTGGCCGGCTCAAGATGGGCTTGTTGGACTAAGAAGGCACCTTTGCCGGAACCGATTTCAAGCTCGAAGCGTTTGGATGGGTCTTTGAACCATGTGCGGAGATCGAGCCGGGCGGATTCGGGGTCGTCAATGATCGAGTCAGGGAGGGGAGGGAGTTCGGTGTCTGAGATCGCGACCACCCCGGGGGCGGTGTTGAGTGTTTTTCTATGGCCGAGTCCGAATGACATGGGAGGAGTGTATCCCGGCTCGTTGAAGAGGAATGAGGAACCTAAGATTGTTCATGCAAGAAACCCCACCAGCATCAGGTTCGCTCCAGCTCCGTGTTCGTTATGTTGAGTGTGATCCGATGGGTGTGGTGCATCATTCGAGCTATCTGCCTTGGATGGAGATGGGGCGGACGGAGTTGTTGCGGAGCGTGGGCAAGAGTTATGCCGCGATGGAGGCTGACGGGGTGTTTCTGGTGGTGACGAAGGTGGAGGTGAAATACCGTCGGCCTATGAAGTATGATGATCTGGTGGAGATTCGGACGAAGGTTGAGAAGGCGAGCAAGATCAAGCTGCACCATTCGTATGAGATCGTGCTCGTCGAGCGCGGCGGGGAAGCAGCGGATCAGGTGTGCGCGGTGGCGAGCACAGAGTTGGCGTGCGTTGGGGATGATGGGCGGTTGACAGCACTGCCGGGGTGGTTGGTGTAGGGCCGTCTTTGTGCGCTTTTGCCCCCGTTTTGCAGTTGTTTGCCTCTATTTCACCAAAGTCGCTTGAACCTGAAGGCCGATATGATAGTATTGAGGCATAAGCAACCCCCGTACTTCGTTGCGGGTCGCGAGGCCACCCTTTGGGGTGGCTTCTGCTCTTTTTGGGGACAGCCGGGAGATCGCTTTTTAGATTCGAGTCGGTTATTGTTCGGGTGTGCGAACATCAATCTATATTGATGGATTCAACTTGTATTACGGTGCGGTGAAGGGGACGCCGTATAAGTGGCTTGATCTTGAGAAGATGGTCGGTTCCTTGCTCGGCAAGGGGCATGATCTTGTGCGGATCAAGTACTTCACAGCAATCGTTTCGGCCCGATCTCCGAATGATCGGTCAGCGTTGAATCAGCAGTTGTATTTACGAGCAGTTCGATCAAATCCGCTCATCGAAGTTCATCTCGGTCATTTTATGACTCATCGAGTGTCGATGCGATTGGTCAGTGATTCGTCGAAGTCTGTTCGTGTCATCAAGACCGAGGAAAAAGGATCAGATGTTAATCTGGCCACCCACATGGTGGTTGATGGGTTTCATGATGAATATGACTGCGCGGTGATGATAACGAATGATTCGGATTTGTCTGAACCATTTCGTGTTGTGCGGGAAGTGCTTGACAAGCGGACTGGTGTGATTTGTCCGCACAATCGTCGAGTGTCGCAGCAGCTTGCTAAGCACGCGAACTTTATCAAGAAGATTCGTGCGGGGCTGTTGGGTGCGAGTCAACTACCCGATCAACTCCGTGATGCGAAGGGTGTGATCAACAAGCCTACAAACTGGTAGTGAATGTCACATCAGCCTCTCAATCGCCTGCGAGACATTCCGAATCGGGATCAGTTCCATCCCCTTAATCCTTGGCAGTTTTGACGAGCCCATATCAGGCACGAAGCTGTGGGTGTAGCCCAGGCGGGCGGATTCTCGGAGGCGTTGTTCGAGTTGGGTGGCGGGGCGGAGTTCGCCGCCTAGGCCGACTTCGCCGATGGCGATGGTGGTGGGGGAGAGGGAGCGTTTGTAGTGGGCGCCGGCGATGGCGAGGGCTAAGGCGAGATCGCTGGCGGGTTCGATGATTTTGAGGCCTCCAACCGCCGAGGCGAAGACATCGCGGTCGGCGAGGCGGAGCCCGCCGTGTTGTTCCAATACCGCGATGAGCATGGCGAGCCGGTTGGTGTCGAGCCCGGAACTTTTGCGTTTTGCGCTGCCGACGAAGCCGGTGGCGGTGAGGGCTTGGAGTTCGACGAGTACGCAGCGCGAGCCGTGCATCGCGGGGCATGCGACGGCTCCGGGTCGGTGTTCATTACCCGATTGCATGGCGGCGACGGACATGCCGCCGGGGAGTTGCTGCAAGCCTCGCCCGGTCATCTCGAAGATGCCCAGTTCGAGGGTGGTGCCGAAGCGGTTTTTGATGGCGCGGACGATGCGGGCACTGTGGTACCGATCACCCTCGAAGTAGAGCACGGCATCGACCATGTGTTCCAACATCCTCGGCCCCGCCAAGGTGCCTTCCTTGGTGACATGTCCGACGAGGACGATGGCGATGCCGGTGGCTTTGGCGAAGTAGACGAGTTCAGCGCAGCAGCGCCGGAGTTGGGTCACTGAACCGGGGGAGGCTTCGAGGTCGGCTTTGTAGATCATCTGGATCGAGTCGATGACGCAGACATCGGGCTTGATTTTGCGGGCTTGTTCGAGGATGCGGGCGAGGTTCGTATCGGCGAGGACGAAGAGGCTATCGGAATTGGCGACACCGAGGCGAGCTGCGCGGAGTTGGATCTGCTCGGCGGATTCTTCGCTCGACACATACAATACCTTGCTTGTCCAGTCGCGTTTGGATGAATCCATATTGACCGGTGACGCCCATGCGCCGGCAGCCTGCAAGAGCAAGGTCGATTTGCCGATCCCGGGTTCGCCGCCGACGAGGATGACCGAACCGGGGACGAGTCCCTTATTTGAAAGCGCAGCGGCATCGGTGTCCGAGCCTCCGAGCACGCGATCGAACTCGGCGATGCCGGTGGGGAGTCGGCGCATTGGGACAAGGTTGGTCATGATCTCGGTGATGGCGGTGGCAGCGGGTGCACCCACGCCGGGCTTGGATTCGATACTTGTTCCGAAGCCGCCGCCTCCCCGGTGCGGGTCGGTTCCAGCGGATTTGTCGAACGGTGATTCTTCGAGCGAGTCCCATTGGTTGCAATCGGGGCATTTGCCCATCCATCGGTGGTGGGTTGAGCCACAGGATGTACAGACGAAGATGGTGCGTGTCTTGCTCATGAGTGAGTATAGACGGCAGGCTGTGTTTGGGCGGGGTGTGTTTGGGTGTTTGGGCGTAAAACTTCGGGTCGAGCACCTATAGTGATGGGGTGACTTTCTTCTGTGCGAGGCTTCAGTGGCGACAACAGACCGATCCGAAATCCAGGTACCCGTCAAGAAACCACGGCGCAAGTGGCGTCGTCGGTTGGTGTGGGTGCTTGTGATCGCCCCTTTGGGATTGATCGCGGGTGTGTTGATTATCGGACAGACTTCGGTGATACAGATGATCGTCGAGCCGATTTTGGAAAAGCAGCTCGGGATTGATGTGACAACGGGCTCGATCAACCTGATGCCGACGGGCGAGATTGTGATCAGCGATGCGGTCTTCAAGACGGATACGATTGCCAATCGTGCCGGTTCGCTTGTCGAGTTTGATCGGGCGAGGATCTGGGTGAACTGGTGGGGGGTCATCAAAGGTTCGGGGCAGGTGCATTCGATCGTGATCGAAGAACCGATCGTTCGGGCGAGCCAGGATATGGAGACAGGGGTGCTGAACCTGGCGGTGCTGGAGTTCAGGCAGGGCGGTGGTGGCGGAGCGACGCCTGCGATGGAGATTCGCGATGGGATTCTGGAAATTGGTGAGCATGACGGAGATTCATACCGTGTACTCAAAGAGCTTTCCATTGAAGGACGGATCACCGAGCAGGCCCATGATGGGGTCTCGGCGTTTGATTTTGCTGCTTTGCCCGTCGAGCCAAGCTTGTCGAACTCGTTGGTGACGACTCGTGGGTCGTTTGGGTTGACCGGGAAAATCTCCAAAGACGGAATCGACGGCGTGGTCGATGGCGTGCGTCTTGAGGATTGGCCCGCCGACATTGTGCCGAGCCGATCGCGGGGCATGTATAAGCGTTTGGCGCTGGCGGGTGATTTGGCACCGACCCGGTTCCATGTGTCGCCCGACGGGTTGATCGAGGTGGTGCTGATGCTTGATGGGGTAGCGATGACGCTGCCGATTGAGGATGTGGATTCGCGCCTCGGTCCAACGATCAGACCCTCCGATACGCTTCGGATGCGCCAAACACGCGGGATTATTCGGTTTGGTACCCAAGGACTTCGCGCTCAGATCAAGGGGTTCATCGACAAGCTCGAATATGATGTGGAGCTTTCGTATCAGGGGCTCGATACCCAGAGTCCTTTTACGGCGACGCTGGTGACGGACTTTCGACTCGATGCCAATTTTAAGCCGACCAGATTCTTACCCAAGAGAGTGCTGTCGAAGCTTGACCGGTTCGAGCACCCGATTGCCGATGTTCATGCGGTGGTGCAGATATCTCGCGGGGATGGTTCTGACGCAGAAATCAAGGTTTCAGGTAGAGTCGATCTTTCCAATGGCAGTGCGGTATATAAGAAGTTTCGGTATCCGTTTTATGAGCTTGCCGGTGTGATCGAGTTTGATCCTGACCAATTGGTGATTCGCGAGATCACCGGCGTTGGTCCAACGGGTGCGAGGCTGGTTGCCAATGGGTTGTTCTCGCCTTTGGGTGAACACTCGGTGGTCAATCTTGATCTGCATGTCGAGGGGATCGCGATTGATGAGCACCTCATGCGGGCACTCGATGAAGATCAACGCGATTTGGCCGGGGCGTTGTTCAGCGAGAAAAACTATGAGCATCTACTCGAAGAGGGTTTGGTGCTGACGCACAAAGATGCTGAGGAACTGAGAGATCTTCGGCGTCGGCTTTGGGATCGGCTCGATCAATGGCGTGAAGGGATCGACGGAACAAATCAGGACCGGCGCGATTTGGCCCACGAGCTTGCATCGGTTGATCGTCAGCTTTTGGCGCCGGTTTTTGCATTCGGTGGGTCGGCCGATATCGATGTCAAGCTTGTGCGCCATCCCCAGCGGCCTGCGGACGACCGGTGGACGACCGATGTGCGCGTCAAACTTCCCAAGGCGGGGATTGTTCCTGAGCATTTTCCGCTTCCGATCCAGGCCCATGATGTCGAGATCATCATCAACGAAGACCGCGTCGAGCTTACCGGTGGGCGGTACAATGGGTTGACGGGGGGGTGGGCCAGTGTCGATGTGATGCTTGATATGACCGTGCCCAGCGCCAAGCCCACGATTGAGATTGTTGCTCGGGAGTTTCCGATTGATGATCGGCTCATCGCGGCGATTCCGGGGTATTACGATCCGCAGAGCGATGATCCTGATGATATTTCGCTTCGCCGAATTCTTGATCGGCTTGGGCTCAACGGGATGGTGGAGTGTGACGCTTCGATCGGGCCGCGGTCTGACGGGCGACTCGGATATGACATCGAGTCAACGATTCTTCATGGGTCGGCCAGGCCGATGAGGCTGATGCGTTCGACGGATGCGGATGATTTTTCATCGTCGGCTGCCCGGGTCGATCCGCTTGTGTTCGATCAGATGTATGGGACGGTGTATGTCACCGAGGAACTGATTATTGTGGACCTTGCGGGGATGCTCTCGTCATCTGAGCACCCTTTAGCGCCCACACCGATCGAGGTGCTCACGCAGTTGACGCTGGCGAGCAAAGCACGCGGGCTTGGGGGGGTTCGACGGGTGCGTGGCTTGTTGCCGACGGATTTTGGGCCTCCTGCGCCTGGACCGATGCTGTATGCGACCGCCCGTGCCGATGGGATTGATTTGGCGATGCCTTTAGAGCATGCAGTGGCGGTGGTGTCGCCGAGGGTTGCTCGTGAGCTCCTTGAGATGAAAAAGCAATACAACCCCGATGGGTTGCTCGGGGTTGGCGCCAAGTTCGAAGGATTCGTCGGCGGGTCGATCGATACCACACTCACACTCGACGGGGTCGAGCAGTTCGGGATTGACTTTGAGGATACGCGGTATCGTGTGGGGTCATCACTCGGGCGTGCTCAGGTGTTGCTTTCGCAGCAGCCGGGAGTCTGGTTCGATGGGTTCCGCATTGCGATCAAGGCTGATGGACAGAATGCCGGGGTGCTCTGGCTCGATGGGGCGTTGCCTCTGGCCCGCGCGGGCAAGTCTATCGAGATCACCGAGCCGACCACTTTGTCGATTGATTTCAAGAACGGGACTTTTGACTCGCCGATTACCATGGGAGTGGTGGATCGTTTCTCAAATGCGGGCGAGGATTCGTGGTTCAGAACGCATCAGATCGGCGGGCGGTTTAATCTGGGTGTTACACTTACCCCCAAGCTCGGCGTGCACCGGATCGATGGGTCACCTGATCAGCTTAGGCTTATCCCCACACTGATCACCGGGTCGCTGGCGCCCAAGTCTGTCTCGCTGATGATGGGTGATCAACGCGCAGCTTTCGAGGAAGTCACCGGAGAGGTTGTTTTTGAAGGGTTTGAAGGAACGATCAGCCAAGTTCGCGCAACCGATGGACGGACTGGCGTCGAGGTCGATGGCCGATGGACCATGCGTCCCGGACAAGGGCTTGGGGTTGATCTGACCATCGACGCTCGGGGGGACCTGCTTTCTGGCGCGGTGCGTGCAATCTTGCCCGATGCCGTCGACCGGGTGATTGATCGTTTGGAGATCAAATCATCGGAGGCGGTCAAGATTGAAGATTTGCGGATCACGGGGTTGGGTCTTGGGCAAAACGATGCGGTGTATGACATTGTTGGCGAGGCCGAGTTGGTCGATGGAAGTGCCTTGATAGGATTGGCGATCACTGAGATTACTGGTGAACTCGACTTTGCGGTGCATGGAACCAGCGAGACACTTGGGTACGAGATTCGTCTTGATGCTGCTCGGCTTCGCGCAGGGTTGATGCGGGTGCATGATGCGCAGGTGACGATCATCGGCGATGCCCAGAACGCTGGCGTGGTCTTGATCCCCGAGATCATTGCCGGGATGCACGGTGGACAGATCGCAGGCAGTGCTCAGATTCGCCCTGATGTCAATGGCGTACCACACTATTGGATGGAGTTGCATGCATCGGGTGTGCGGGTGGCGCCAGTGTTCGATGATTTGTTCTTGCCACCCGAGGGGCTCGAAGGCCCACCTAGACCTGGGCAGCGTACGGTGCGCTCGGCGTGGAGTCTCGGCGATGACCTCTCACGCGGGGCGATGATCGGTGATCTGACTTTGACCGGGCCCATTGGTGATCCTGCCAAACGGTCCGGACGCGGGCTGGTGCGCATCGCGGGTGGGTCGGTCGTGGCGCTACCGGGGTTGATTCCGCTCATTGAAGCGAGCAATCTTTCGTTGCCCGCCGGTTCGCCTTTGGATCTGGCCGAGGCGGATTTCTATATCGACGGCGAGATTATGGCTTTTGAGCAGCTCAGCGCCTCGTCCAAGCGCATCGAAATCCTCGGGTATGGCACGATGGATTGGCGCACGCGGGCGATGGATTTGCGGTTCCGATCCCGTGCGGTGCATCCGATCCCGATTCTTTCGGGGTTGATCGAACAACTCCGCGATGAGTTGATCACCACACGGGTCACCGGGACGATGGGTAACCCCAAATATTCAGTTCAGCAGTTCGGATCGACGCGTAGGCTCATCAATGCGATGCTTGGCAAGCCAATTTCAGATCAGCAACGCCGAATGCATTTGGTCGAAGAGCAGGTCTGGGCAAGCCGAGTCCGATCGCACCAGGCTGCCCAAGATACGGTTCATCGTCCGATCGATTCGGAGAATACGCCATGGGATTGGGCCCAGGAATACCCATAAGCGAGTAGAATCGGACTTTGTGCCCACAGAGGTGCCACCCGTGCGGCAGGGGACATAGAATCCTCATTCAACAAGCTGAACAACAAAGCGCTCAAAACAACACAGGCGTAGAAAACGGATATTTGAATGGCCAAAGAACATAATCGGGTCGAGCTTGACCCACCAAGCAGCACACAACCCAAGAGCGAACTTGCTGCTCCACCCGAGCCTGCACAGGTTCGTCGGGCGGATGATGGAGAGGTACAGGATCGGATCTGTGAGCTCTTAGAGATGGTCGCGGGGACCTCTGAGAGTTACAATGCCAAACTTGTCGGCGAGCTGATCACCGCTGGGCTCAAACTCGTCCCTGACGGACGCGACACGGGTGAGCTCAAGCTCATGACCGCAGCGATGAAAGAACTCCGTTACGCCTATCGCGTGTTCGGGGAATATCCAGATACGCACAAAGTGACGATTTTTGGATCGGCGCGAACGCCCGAGGATCATCCCGATTACAAATCCGCAGTCGTCTTTTCCAAACTCATGGCCCAAGCGGGATGGATGTCGATCACTGGTGCAGGCGATGGGATCATGAAAGCCGGGCACGAAGGTCCGGGGCGCGAAGCGAGCTTTGGGGTGGCGATTCACCTGCCATTTGAAACCAGTGCCAACGAATATATTGTCGGGGATGAAAAACTCATCAACTTCCGATACTTCTTCACCCGCAAACTCATGTTCCTCTCGCAGGCCGAGGCAGTGGTGTGTTTTCCCGGTGGGTTTGGTACGCTCGACGAAACCTTCGAGACATTGACCCTCGTCCAGACCGGCAAGGCGAGTATGGTTCCGATCGTGTTCATCGATGGTGATCGTGAAGGGCCAAACGGATCATACTGGGAAGGATGGGATCGGTATGTCCGCCAGCAGCTCGCTGGGCGTGGGTGGATCAGCGAGGAAGATTTCCATCTCTACTACATTGCCAAAGATCCACAAGACGCTGCGGATCATGTGATCAATTTTTATAAAAATTATCATTCATCGCGTTATGTGCGTGATGATCTGGTGATCCGGGTCAACAAGAAGCTGCGCCAAGAGGACATCGAGACACTCAACGATGAGTTTTCGGTCTTGGTGAAGAAGGGCAAGATTGTCCAATGCCAAGCGTATGCTCAGGAGCGCGACCATTTGAGTCTGCCTCGGATTGCTTTTACGCACACTCGGCACAAGTTCGGGCTTGTTCGTGCACTGATCGATCGGATCAATTCGTTTGACGCTCCTGATGTATAAAGATGCATAAGTTCATGTCTCGAGTTGTCGGGGTGATTTTTTTCAGCGCGATGTGTGCTGTTGTGATCTGGTGCGCATCGGGGTGCCGGGCTCTTGGGCACGCCGATCTGACCCACGAGATCGAGATGGCGGGAGAGGGCTTGCGTGATCTCGACAGGCTTGCCTCGATTGACCCGGGTTCAACGCGTGGTCTTGAGGTTCGGCTGTGGGTGGTTGATGATACTGACTGGGCTGTTGCTCGCGGGCTTGTACCCTATTTGGATGATTTCGAAAGGGTGAGCAGGGATGGGCATGTCGACCCAATCTCGGCCCACATCCGATCGCGATGGAATGATTGGGGGTTTCGGACAATCATGGTTCCGATGGATCAGGTCGACGGGTTCCTCGGGCAACTTCGACCGGTTCAGCCCATCAGTGTGCAATGGCTTGGCGAGTTTGGGCATTGGCGGGCGATTGTTCGGGCCGGTGAGCTTGGGACGAATCATGTGCGGGTTGGTCAGCGACTAATCGAGATTGATCGCGGGCGTCCGCGGCTGATTGCCCGTTCATGGATCGAGCCGATGTTGACTTCAACCGATGTTGTCCCAGCAGTTCGCCTTGATTTGGGGCTGCAGATTGAGACCAATGATAGCCGATCGCGTCAACGACGCCAGAGCGGTTTTTTCCAGGCGGATCAAGAACGATCGGTTGAGGACGATGGGCCTGTGGTTGATGAACTGATGCTCACCGCGATGCTCGACGGTTCCCAGGCGCTCATTATTGTTGGCGAAGCACCCGGCGTGGATTGGAACGAACTCGTTGATTCGGTCAGGGTGTCAGCGCTTGGGGAAGAAGCTGCGGAAGATGAGAACGCGGATGATCAAGATTCAGAGGCATTTGGTCCCAATCAGGGTCAGAACCAGGGTCAGAACCAGGGGCAGGACCAAACTGAGCAGGGCCAATCTGATCGGCGTGATGTGCGGGGAGATTCGATAAGCCTTTCGAAGGGGCCGCATGTGGATCAACCCAGCAAGCCGATAGGGCAATCGCTCGGCGAGTTGATGCTCACGAGTCCGGGTTCACGGACTGTTCGTTTGAATCAGCCGCGGACCGTGCCCAAACGGGTGATCATGGTGTTGATCCCCCGTGTCGAAGGCGGGTATTCGCTTTTGCCTAGGCCTTCGCCTCGTGGACAAATCAGGAAGAAGGGGAGTATGCCTTGAGTGTGTTGATTGCGCTGGTGGTGTTGGTTGTTGGGCTTGCGGTTTTGATCGGCAGTGCCGACATGCTTGTGCGCGGATCTGCCCAGATGGCGCGGGTGATGGGATTGAGCACTTTTGCCATTGGAGTGACGGTGGTGGCCTTTGGGACCAGTGCGCCCGAGCTCTTTGCTTCGATCGGGGCAGCACTCCAAGGTGTGCCCGATCTGGCGGTGGGCAATGTGGTGGGGTCGAACATTGCCAATATTTTGTTGATTTTGGGTGTTGGGGCGATCATGGTGCCCATTGGTGTTCATCAGCGGGTGAGGAACATCGAGCTGCCCATCATGCTTGCAATTTCGATTGGTGCTGCGTTGTTGATGTTCGATCACAGGATTTCACGAGTCGAAGGATTGATTCTTGTTGCGGGGCTTATTTCTTATGTGATTTTTATCGTCAAATCTCATCGCGTTGAGATCGAGCACGAGGGTGACGAAGTGGTAACGCATCCCAAATCCATGTATGTAGATGTGCTGATGATCCTTGGCGGGATTGTTGGATTGGGCCTCGGTGCCAAGGGGTTGGTTTGGGGGGCCGGTGAGTTGGCGATGATGATCGGGGTTCCCGCTGGTGTGGTGGGTACGACGATTGTGGCCTTTGGAACGAGTCTCCCTGAGTTGGCAGCGACGGTTCGGGCCGCGATGACCAAAGAAGCGGATATGGCGGTGGGGAATGTGGTGGGGTCGAATATTTTCAATTTGTTGAGTGTCTTGGGGATCACCGCATTGGTTCATCCGTTGACAATGCCTGCGGACATGGGCGTCCATGTTTGGGCCATGCTCGGGGTGAGCGTGTTTTTGGTTGTTCTGGTGCTGGTTCGTCCCAAAATGGGTCGGCTGATTGGAGTCTCATTTGTCGTCGCTTACTTCTTCTATGTGCTTGTTTCATTTCTCGGGCCTGATCTTCTTGCCAACGGATCTGTCGTTGGCCCCTGATTCTCAGGATGGAGTGAACTCTTCGTTTCTATTGGTCGATGATTTTTCGGAGGGTCTATTAGGAGAAGTCGATGCTGCGCGTGCCGATATCACATGCCAAACCGGGGATGGAACTGGCGTTGCCGGTCTATAACCCTCGAGTGTCGGCTCGACTTTTGCTTCGACCAGGTGCTATTCTCGAAGCCAGTACGATCGAACGGCTTGTCAAGCTCCACTTGCCCGAACTCTGGATCAAATATCCCAATATGGAAATGATCAGCAAGTTCATCTCTCCCGAGGTGATGTCCTCTCGGGCGGAGATAGCGGCCGATGTCGCCGAGGCATTCAACGAAGCGGGTAAGGATATGCACGCGCGATTGGACTATACCAAATATCAGCGAGCGATGAGCACGCTGATGGACCGGCTTGTGAACGATCCCGATGCAGCGATCTTCATCGGCGAAATCGCCGATGCCGGATCACCTGCGATCAGGCATGGTGCCAATGTTGGATTCCTGAGCATGCTCATGGGGCTTCGGCTTGGATTTTATCTACTCAAAGAACGCAAACGCCTCTCGCCCAGACTTGCCAAAGATGTGACGAGTCTGGGAGTCGCAGCGATGCTCCACGATGTCGGGATGACGAGGCTCAAAAAGTCCACCCTCGAACGCTGGACACGCGAACATGACGACACCGATCTGGAATGGCAAGAGCATGTCAAGATCGGGTATGAGATGCTTCGCGGGCAGGTCGATCCCTCAGCAGCTTCGGCGGTGCTCCATCACCACCAACGATATGACGGAACTGGTTTTCCTAAACGCACCACCCTCGAAGGTGCAGAAGTTGGACTCGAGGGTTCGAAGATTCATATTTTTGCTCGCATTTTGCTGATTGCCGATTTGTATGATCGACTTGTTCACCCGGCCTACACCATCGGAGATTCGGAGGAGACGAAGAAATCGCGTCCACCGGTCTATGCGATTTATTCATTACTTCAAGAGCCATATCAGTCTTGGATGGATCCGATTGTGTTCCAATCGTTGATGACTGTTTGCCCGGCCTATGCGCCGGGTACTGAAGTGGTGCTTTCGAATGGAATGCGAGGCGTGGTGACGGATTGGGATCCGCGTGATCCATGTCGACCAGTTGTGACTGAGCTGACTCATTTTGATGATGACGATGATGCGGTGACGGTTGACTTGCGTGAGCATCACGAGTTGACGATTATTGAATCTGACGGATTTGATGTTCGCCCTTACAATTTCTTCCCCGAGCACAAATACGCCTTTGATTTACGAATGGTCGAGAAGTCGATGTCCAATGGACTTTACAGGCTTGATCCGAGGGCGATGTTCGAGGTTTCTGAACAGGAAGAGGACGGGCAAGCAGCGTGAGGTGGTCGAAATGGGCTACTATTGACGGTGTCCGAACCAGAAAAAAATTCAATGTGCGACAATTCTGAAGATTGCCGATCTTGGTTGATTGCGGTTGCTGCGCCCAAAGAGCTTGAAGCGGTCTTGGATGGACTTGGATATATCGATCAGCGTCCGGGACTTTGGCAATGTGTATGTGTGTCGCCAACGATGAATCTGGTGTATACGGGAGTGGGCAAAGCCAATGCCGCTGGGGCGGTGGCGCGGGTGTTCGATCCGGATCGGCATCGCGGGGTGCTCAGCGTCGGGATCGCTGGGGCGATGCCCGGGTCGGATTGTCAGCTCGGCGATGTGGTCTGTGCTTCCTCGTCGATCTTTGCCGACGAGGGTGTAGAAACACCTGATGGATTCGAGTCATGCGCCCAGATGGGGTTCTCGGCCTTTGAAAACAGCTCGGATGCCATCACACATGATCGGTGCGTGCTCGATTGGCTTGTTCCTTATCGCGATCATGTCGGGCCCATTGCGTGCGTCTCGGTGTGTTCGGGGACGGATCGGCTCGCTGAGGTGCTTGTTTCACGAACTGGGGCGATCGCTGAGGCGATGGAGGGGGCAGCAGTAGCTTTGGCGGCCCATCGTGTTGATTGCTCGGTGCTCACTGGCGAGGTGCGTGTAATTTCCAATACTGTTGGGGATCGGGGCCATCAGCACTGGGATCTTGAGGGTGCACTCGGGAAACTCGGCGAGATTCTCGGACGGATGAATAATAACCTTTGATGAGAAGATAAGCCGGGTGTGCGGGTTGGGACGATCCGTTGTGCACTGATGATTGTCACATTGGCGTGTGTGGGTGACGGGCTCAATTCATGTTGTAGATCGGTCGATCTCCCTTCTGACGGGCGATTTTTGGATGCAGCGTTTGTTGATCCATGTCCTTGTCTACACCGACGCCGGGTGGGAAGGGTATCGAGTTGATGATTCGGAAACCAAACTTAGGAAAGCTTGGTAAGCACTTGAGTAAGGGCAAGCTCGGATCTTCGTTGTCAACAGTTGGATCAATGCGCCCCGGTGCGATTCCTCTGGCGATCGAATTTGGCGTTTCGGGGATCAAGGTGCTTCAGCTCAGTGGGTCGAATCCGAGCTCGATCCAAGCTGCAGCGTTCTTGCCGACCCCTGACGATTTGCTCGATATGCCCGCCAAAAGGCTTCTGTTTCAGATGGACGCATTGCCCAAATTTCTCAAGGGTGAGAAAATCAGCGCATCGCGGGCGATGAGCCTCATTCCAAGCGGGCAGATGGTGTGCAAGCACCTTCAGATTGTCCCGACCGAGGGCGTGCCGATCGAGCAAATCGCAGGCGCTCAGCTGAGCACCCAACTCGGGTGTGATCCAAGCGAGCTGCTGATTCGGTGTCGGCCTGTCAGCGGGGCCAAGATTAACGGTAAGCTTGAAGTCATCTGCTTCGCAGCTTCACGCGAGTTTGTCGGACGGATCATGGGCTCACTCAAGAGCGCTAAGCTCGAACCTGTCGGAATTCATACCGAAATTGATGCCATCGCCCGGGCCATCGAGCTCCGCGATGGATCGGCCGGCGGGGTCGGATCGGTCAAACCAACCCTGATTCTTGATCTGGGATGCGGGACGACCAAAGTGCTCATCATGCACGGCAACGAGATGGTCTTCGCCCGAACAATCGAGCTCGGTGCTTTGAGTTTCGACGAGACAATTTGTCATCAACTCCGATGCACAATGATGGAAGCCAGGCAGATTCGCTCCGAACTCGAAATACTTGTGCCTTCTAAAGCTGGTGTTGGTTCGGGTGTAGGTTCATTGGGTGCATCGGATTCGCCGGAGATGCCGGGGATGCCGCCACCATTGGAGTCTCAGGGGATGGATCAAGACGAGCATGGTGGCGAATCAGCGCTTACTGCCGGGTTTTGTGGTGGTCCGCAGGTGGACCTGAGTGAGCCATTAGAGATTATGTGTGACGAGATTTCGATTTGCTTGCGTTATCATCACGCGTTGTTTCCATCCGCACGGGTCGAGCGTGTAGTTTTTGTCGGTGGTCAGTCTCGGCATCAGCCAGTGTGCGAGCATATCGCTCGCACACTTAAGCTCGAAGCCCAGGTGCTCGATCCGATGGCGTGTCTTGCTCGGGCAGGGCGTGTACCTACCAGTGGCATCGACTTACATACGCCTCAACCGGGGTGGGCCAGTGTGGTTGGCGGGGCGCTGAGCCCAATGGATTTGTAAATGAGACCAAAGTACCAAGCATGTGAATGGGCCCGGTTATCTGGAGGCATTGGATGAATCATCCCAAGGAAAATTCCAATCAAGGCGGCAGCTTCTTGCCTGCCGAGTATGTCAAGGGCAAGAGTCAGGTCCGGGCCAACATCATGGCATTGTTTCTCTTCACGCTTGTGATCGCCGGTGTAGTTGGTGCTTTTGTGGTTAATCATCAGCAATGGCGTCGTGTGCATCAAGAGCAGAAGCTCGTTGCAGCAGCATTTGAAGAGGAGGCCGCCAAGATCGAACAGCTTGAGGCATTAGAAAAGCAACGGATCGAGCTTATCGAACGGGCCGAGGTGGTCACCGCGCTTAAAGACCGCGTTCCACGCTCGGTGCTTTTGGGCGAGATCGTCCGCGCGATTCCCGATGGGCTGACCTTGACGCTGGTGAATCTCGAAGGCGAACGCGTTCGTGTCAAACGCGCCGAGCCCAAAGATCAGAGTGCCAAGACGCGCACGCTTACGGGGAAGAATGTTGGCAAGGGAAAGGACGAGGCCGCATCGAAAGACCCTGTGAAGGTGCTTCCACCCAAGTTCAGGTTCTCTCTTTCAGCGGAAGGGATTGCCCAGGAGAACGATCATGTTGCAGATTTTCTCGCATCACTCAAAGCATCGCCTTTGTTTGGAGAGGTTGAGTTACAGTTTATCAATGCAACAACGATTGATAAGTTGGAGTACCGAAAGTTCAAGATTACGATGAATCTGCTCGATCAAGCCGACGCTCGCCTTGTTGATGGAACTCAAGAAGTGGAGATTGGGCGGATGAAGTTTGGTATCGCTGGTTCAGATACGGACACAGATTAAGGCAGGAGCATTGATATGCAATTTGGAACACGAGAGCTTGTGTTGTTTCTGGCGGTGTTGATGCTGCCGATTGCCAGTTATTTTATAATTTTTAAACCTCAGAGTGCCAATATTGCACAGGCCAAGAGTGAAATTTCACACAAGCGTGAGATGCTCGACACACTGCGCGCCGAGACAAGCCGAAATGATGATCTCAAGAGTGCCAATGAGGTGATCCGGGCGCGGATCGACGAGATGGAGGCGCTTTTGCCTTCAAATAAAGAGGTGGATCTGATTGTTCGTCAAGTTTCGGCCTTGGCGATTGAGTCGGGGCTTTCATCACCGACGCTCAAGAGCACCAAGCCTGTTGCAGCAGCACGGTTTCGCGAGCAGCCTCTTGAGATGAGCACAGCAGGATCATTCGAGGGATTTTATAAATTTCTCTTGGCCATCGAAGGGTTGCCTCGAATTACACGGATTGTGGACATGGTGATCAAAGATTCGACTACTTCGGGTGTAGAGATTGAAGCGAAGTTTACGCTGAGCATTTATTTTCAGACCGAGGAAAGCTTGGCCCAGGGAGTTTCACAATGAGTAGTTTCAATGATGATTCGAGCCTGAATCTCAATGGCACAGGAAGCGAGCACAAAGAGGGTGCAAGTAATATTTTTCTCGATATGTCCGAAACGGACTCAACGGGGATTCCTTCACTCAAGCAGGCGCCTGTTTCGGTGATTTCGGCGTCGGCGCCCGAATCGAAGATCAATACCCAGCTTGTCATTGCCCTGTGTGTTATGGCCATTGGGGGTGGGGCGATCTATGGGATGCGCTACATCGGGATGCAGGCAGGACTTGATGAAAACATTGTTTCGATCGATTACACATCAGAGACCAACTCGGCAGATTTTTCGGATCGGTTTTCATCGGTGAGCAAGATACTCGATGAAAGCACCATCTCAGTCCAGTTTGCCAGCACTGATGATTTTGCCTCGATGCCCTTTGCCCGTCCAAGCGCAGTGCAAGATGAAGTGGAGCCTGTTGATCCGGGAATGTCACAAGAAGAGCGATTGGCACTACAAAAACAGCGAGAACTCGAGCTTGAGATTCAGCGCCGGCGTGAAATGGTTATTGGCGAAGCGATGCGATTCAGACTCCAGGGGATTGTTGGCGAAGCTGCCCGAATTTCTGGACAACCAGTTCGTGAGGGAATGTCGCTTGGTGAATACTGCACCGTGATCGAGATTACTGGGCGGACGGTTACCATTGAAGCTGACGGAATGTATTTCGAGTTAGCATTGGGACAAGAAACGGTACAACTCGATCGATGAGCGGTGAGGGACACGATGTCAGATATTGATGACATTTTGAACGAGCTCGGGATCGGGTCGGATTCTGACGAAACCAAACGCCCGTCTCGGCGTCCACGCTCATCTTTTGCCAAGTCGACACGGCATTCACTCGACCAACGCCCAGGTTCATTCAGTCCGCTGCCTTCGATGCCTTCAAGTCAGACACGCTATGGCGAAGAGGGGGGAAGCGTTGACGAAGACCCGGCCGTCCTCCAGAGCAAACTTCCTTCGCGCCCTCCAGGGGTGGGCAATGCCATGCTCGAAGTGTATCGACCAGAGGAGGCGGAAGTTTCGGGTGAAGAGGCTTCAAAGGATCTTTCCGAGATGCTTGTCAAGCAGGGAGCGATTACTCCAGAGCAGCTTACCAGTGCCCAGCAGGTCATGAAACAGTCGCCTGGGAAAGGTCTTGTCGAGGTACTCTTTGATCAGGAAGGTGATCAAGAAGCGATTCAGCGTGTTGTTGCTCAAAATGCAGGTATTCCATTTGAACGGGTTGATCTCGAAAAAGGGCTCGATGGTGGATTTGACGGAAAACTCCTCCAACGACTTGGGCTTGAGTTTTGTCTTGCCCATCAGGTTTTGCCTTTGCGAACTGAAGGATCGCGCGTTGTTGTCGGATCAATCAACCCCAGTGATGTTTTCACCATTGACGAGATACGGTCACAGCTTCGGGTATCGAGCATCAAGGTTATTCTGGTCATCCCAAGTGATATTCGAAGCGCACTCGAAATCGTTGGGGGCGAATCAGTTGGGGATATGGATCTTTCAGAAATTCTGGCTGATGTCGAAGAGTCAGATGTTGAGGTGACAACCACCCAGAGTTCCGATGCGGTTGATCTTGAGTCACAGGCGGGTGAATCGCCTGTTATTCGGTATGTCAACTATATCATTCAAAATGCGGTCAAAGAGGGTGCTTCGGATATCCACATCGAGCCAGGTGAAAAGAAGATCAAAGTCCGTTTGCGCATCGATGGCATCCTTTTCGAGTCTATGAACCCACCGCCATCCATGGCCGCAGCGATTACTTCACGACTCAAGATTATGGCGGATTTGGATATTTCCGAACGCCGGGTGCCTCAGGATGGACGCATTCGGTGCGTGGTGGGCGGGCGTAAGCTCGACTTGCGTGTCTCATCGTTGCCTACTGGGTATGGCGAGAAGATTGTGATGCGCATTCTCGATACCAAGTCGATCAATGTTCAGCTCGAAGACCTTGGGTTTGATGATCAGACGCTCGATATCTGGAAAACACAAATCAATCAGCCCCACGGGATTCTGCTCGTCACCGGACCGACAGGTTCTGGTAAGACGACTACGCTTTACTCTTCGCTCCGCCAAATCGACAAGAGCAAACTCAATGTGTCCACCGTCGAAGATCCGATCGAATACCATCTTGATGGAATTACCCAAACCCAGACGCACGCCAAAATCGACATGACCTTCGCCAAAGCGCTCAAAGCCCTGCTTCGTCAGGACCCTGATGTGATTATGCTCGGCGAAATCCGCGATCACGAAACCGCCCATACTGCGGTGCAGGCGGCATTGACAGGTCACTTGGTGCTCTCGACTTTGCATACAAATGATGCACCCAGTTCAGTGACGCGGCTGGTGAACATTGGTCTTGAGCCTTTTCTTGTCGGCGCTGCGCTCAATGGTGTGCTTGCTCAGCGACTACTTCGTCGATTGTGTCAGCACTGCAAGGCTCAGGAATCACCCTCCGAAGAGATGGGTGAGTTTTTGGAAATGAATGGGTTACCCAGCGACGAGCTGTGGATGCCTCAGGGGTGTGAGAAGTGTCGAAATACGGGGTATTCTGGTCGGGTGGGTATTTATGAGATGCTTGCCATCGATGATACTTTGCGCGATGTGATTGCCCGCAATCCCAATGTTTCTGAGTTTCGCAGGCTATGTCTTGAACGAGGAATGAACTCGCTTCGAGGCGATGGGATCAATAAGGCAACCGAGGGGTTGACGAGTATCCAAGAAGTGCTTCGTGTGACGAGTGCCCACTGATTCTGGCCAAGAAAATGGGGTGTCCGTTGTTGTGTCTGTGATCCTTGGGCAATAGAATGGGGTGAGTCGCAATCATGCGATCGGTAGGAGCACCTCATGAGCGACAAGGGTATTGAATCCGTACTTAGCGAGACCCGCATTTTTAATCCACCCGCTGCTTCGGAGGTCGGTGCGAGCAAATGGCTCGTTTCTTCGCTCGACCAGTACCAGCGGATGTACCAAGAGTCGATCGACGATCCCGAGGGGTTCTGGTCGCGCATCGCCAACGAACTTCACTGGTTTAAAAAATGGGATTCGGTGCTCGAATGGAACGCGCCCGATGCCAAATGGTTCGACGGCTCTAGGACCAATGTATGCTACAACTGTGTCGATCGCCAGGTCGAATCCGGGCACGGTAACGACCCGGCGATTATCTGGGAGGGCGAGCCGGTCGATGATGCTGGTTCGCCAGCCGACCAACGAACCATTACCTATAAAGATCTCCAAGTCGAAGTGTCCAAACTCGCCAATGTGCTCAAATCCAAGGGGATCGGCAAGGGTGATATTGTAACCATCTATATGGGGATGGTGCCCGAATTGGCTGTTGCCATGCTCGCCTGCGCTCGTATCGGAGCACCTCACTCCGTGATTTTTGGCGGCTTTTCCGCCCAGGCCATCGCTGATCGTGTGCACGATGCCCAATCGAAAATGATTCTGACTTGCGATGGTTCGTGGAGGCGAGGCAAGGTGGTGCCGCTCAAACAAAATGTTGATGATGCCATCAAGTCGATGGGCGATGAGTGCCCGGTCGAATCGGTCTTGGTCTTGAACCGCACCAACAACGGTGCGTCGATGGGCGTGCTCGATATCGACTGGGCATCGGCAATCAAAGACGCATCGCCCGAGTGCCCGTGCGAAGAGATGGAAGCAGAAGACATGCTCTTCCTGCTTTATACCTCAGGCTCGACCGGTAAGCCCAAGGGCATCGTCCACACCACCGCCGGGTACATGGTCTATACTTATATGACCAGCAAGTATACCTTCAACCTGATTCCGGATCAGAATCAGGTCTTCTGGTGTACCGCCGATTGTGGGTGGATCACCGGGCACTCCTACATTGTTTATGGCATCCTCCCCAACCGCGTACCAACGCTCATGTATGAGGGCGGCCCGGATTATCCAACCCCATCGCGCTTCTGGCAGATGATCGATCGCCACCAAGTGACGCAGTTCTACACCGCACCCACAGCCATCCGCGCGTTTATGAAGTGGGGCAACGGGCATCCCGAGTCGTGCAGGCTCGATTCGCTGCAAATTTTGGGCACCGTCGGCGAGCCGATTAATCCTGAAGCGTGGATGTGGTATCGCAACAAGATTGGGCGAGGGATTTGTCCGATCGTCGATACCTACTGGCAGACCGAAACCGGCGGGCATGTGATTACGCCGATGCCTGGCGCAACACCGACGGCCCCGGGGAGTTGCACGCTCCCGATGTTCGGGATCGACGCAGCGGTAACGGATGAAATGGGCAATGTGGCCCAACCCAACGCAGGGGGCTTGATGGTCATCCGCAAGCCTTGGCCTGCGATGCTCCGAGGTGTCTATGGCGACCGCCAACGATTCATCGACACCTATTGGAGTACGGTGGCCAAGGGCGACGAACTCTACTACACCGCAGGCGACGGCGCACGACGCGACGAGCATGGCAACTTTTGGATCATGGGACGCACCGATGATGTCATCAATGTTTCCGGGCATCGTTTGGGGACGATGGAGGTCGAGAGTGCACTGGTTGCCCACGAAAGCGTGGTCGAGGCAGCGGTGGTGGGGATGCCTCACGAAATCAAAGGCACCGGCATCGCCGCCTTCGTTACCCCGGCTCCCGGGTTTGAAGCGTCTGACGAACTCATCAAATCCCTCCGCGATCATGTGGCTAAAGAAATCGGTGCCATCGCCAAACCCGATCTGATCCGTTTTACCAATGCCCTGCCCAAGACACGGTCTGGCAAGATCATGCGAAGACTGCTCCGTTCGATTGCTGCGGGCGATACCCAGATTGTCCAAGACATGAGCACACTCGAAGATTTGTCAGTGGTGGCCAAGCTGGCTCAGGGCGAGGTGTAATGCGACTGTTCGCTCAATCTGAAGGCTAAGCGGCGTCTTTACTGCTTGGAGTGCCTTCTCGCGGATGCAATCTCGCAATGATCCGGATGAGCTTGCGGAGCTCCATCGCAGATTCCTGAGCCGAGCATGAGGCATTGAGCGATTGGATGGCACTGGCAGCCGTGGAGGAGAGGACTGGGTATCCGAATCCGGCGCCCGCCGAGTAGAGTGAGTTGCAGTTTTTGAGCGCTCTGGAGTAGTCATCATTTGAGATGCTGCTTTCGAGTTGTTTGGAGAGATCCTTTGTGATATGAAGAAACTTGAGGAGGTGTTCATCTGAGCACTGTGCCGGGGTGAGATTTGAGTAGATGTTTGAGGATTCGTTCTGGATATCATCCCGATTTTCAAAGATACTCCGCAGGGCAGTGATCAGTGGCGTGAGCTGGACCGGTTTGTGGAGGACTGTATGGACGCCGAGATCAGTGAGCGTTTTATCGCAGGTGTATGTTGTTGAGGTGATGACGATCAGTGGCCCGGCGTAGCCATTAGATTGGAGTTGGGTCAGTACATTGAGTACGCCGGACTGATCGGCGGTATCTGAGAGCAAAATAAGGTCATAAGAGTCCGTGTGTATGGCATCGATGGCTCTGCCGATGGTGGTTGCTTTGGTGCATGCAATCTTGGCATTGCCGAGCATCATTTCGATGGCATTGGATCCAAGCTCATCAGGTTCGATATGGAGTGCCTTGCGTGGTATTATCCATGATTTGTCATCGCTCCGCGAGGTATGTTGTTCCCATTCGCCATTGGAAACATAGATTCGTGGATCGATTTTCTCGGTGAGGGTAATTCCAACTCGGTGGAATCGGTTGTCGTAGTATTCGCATCGATTGACGCGCCCTTGGACCTTGGTCATTTCGCCATCGTTTGTGCGCAGGGAGATGGTGATAATGGTGTCTTGATGAAGGTAGCTTCGGGTGGCAAATCCGATTCCTCGGGGGCTGATGTCGTAAACGAGAATCGCGCATGAGACTTTCGAGCCCCCCGGGTGCTCGAGCTCGGCGATCGCGTCAGTATGCAAAGGCACATACCGATTATGTTTTCGCCGGTCATGGATGTTGCGGTACTCATCATTGACGAGCGCCAAGAGTGACCGAAGGAGAGCCTGCCTCTCAGGCGCTCGGAGCCGCAACTGAAGTTCACCATTCAAATCATTGTGTTGCGACATGGACATACCTCTGAAGAAACCGAGTTGGAATTCTTCTCACAAGTTGATTGTGTATCGGTACAAAGTTGTTGCGTCAGTATTGAAAACATATCTGCAGCGTCACAAATTGGGGTTTACAACCAAATATCCCTGTAACGGGATCAAGAACAGGTGTCTATCTGAAATTTTCCGGACGAAGCAAAGATATGCTATAAACAGATATTTATGTCTCAATTGAAAAATGTAATCGTGTCTGGATTTTTTGTTGGGACTTGTCGGGTGTGTCATTTGGAGCGACGAATGGGATTTGGAATGCTGGGGGTGATTGTGTGAGCGAGTATCAGCGATGTCAGGGTGGATCGTGTCGTTGTTTTGTGTTCAAAGCTTGGCCCCATTGGCCGGTGGAAGAAGACCAGATATAGATTGGGGTCAGTGCGCCCAAGAAGAGGAGCCTATGTATTGTATGGGTATGCAAAGTGCTCCTCTTCTGGCCTTGAGTCTGTGCTGTGTTCCAGTCTGGGCCCAGTACAATCCTGACCTGACTGCCCCAGGGCAGGTTGTTGATGATTTGGATCTCCGGGTGGGGACTAGATCGTCCGATTCATGGTCGTTGGCCAATCTCGAACTTCGCGATTTTACCCTCTACTGGGATAACGATGGTACACTTCCCCGAATTGGACGAGACACTGACCGGTTTTACACCAACGGTGTAGGGATCGAGCTCTCGTTTGACCTCCGGCTTACCGATGAGCTGGCGGCTAGGTTTGCGCCGGCGGATGAATGGACCAATCCCCGGTTTGGAGCGGGGTTGGCAATCAAGCAGCTTATTTTCACAAGTTCGGATATTACCGATCCGAATCCGCCCATTGATGACCACCCGTACAGCGGATACCTCTACTTCGCCTTTTCCTTTCAGCGCGCTGATATGGACAAACGCGACCATTTTGAACTCGATCTGGGGGTCGTCGGCGAGCGATCGCAGGCTGAGATGGTCCAGAAATTCATTCATAATGCATTTCCAAATCAGGATGACCCCCAAGGATGGGCGACGCAGACTGCCAATGAGTTGGCGATCAACTTCACCTATGAGCGGACATGGAAAACTCACCGAGCTGAAATATCGGGAGTCGAGCTCGAGATGCTTCCAGCTTTGGGGTTCGATGTGGGCAACATTTCGACGCGGGCTAAGGGGCAGGTTACCCTTCGGCTTGGGCATAACCTCCCTGATGATTTTGGGCCTGCATCACTTCTGGGCATGAAAGACCACACGGTGAGTGCCAACGACTGGGGGGAAGGGAATTTCTCGTTTTATATCTATGCGTCGATGGGCATGGATGTTGTCGTTCGTGATCTCTTTCTTGACGGCAACACATTTGCCACAAGCCGATCGGTCAACTCTGAACCTTTTGTTGCCCAGGCCAGCGTTGGGATCATCACGCGATACAAGGGACTTTCTTTGGGATGGTCACAGAGTTACCAGACTGAAAATTTTGAATCCCAGCCGAGCGGACAAGCTTGGGGGTCGATTGTGCTGGGATACTCGTACGCTTTCTGAGGCATGAAGACGGGCAATAAATGAGTGTGTTCTTTTCTTTTTTGCTCATTGATGGCCGACGATGTTGGATTCGGATCAATATGCTCGACCTGGCTTTGAGGCATATCATTGCCTATGACTACCCCCAAATCTCCCCTCGTCAGCGTCATCATGGGATCGAAATCGGATTGGCCGGATGTCATGGAGCACGCTGGGGCTGCACTTGATCAAATTGGGGTACCTTACGAAGTCAAGATTGTCTCGGCCCATCGCACTCCCGACCTGCTCGTCGAGCACGCCAAGGGCGCCAAAGCCCGAGGCATCGAAGTCATCATCGCGGGCGCAGGCGGAGCTGCCCATCTGCCGGGCATGGTTGCGTCGATGACGGTGTTGCCTGTGATCGGCGTCCCGGTGATGAGCAAAGCACTCAAGGGCATGGATAGTTTGCTCTCAATCGCTCAGATGCCTGCCGGGATTCCGGTTGCCACGGTCGCCATTGGTAGAGCGGGCGCGACCAACGCCGGATTGCTCGCCGGGGCGATTCTGGGCAACACATACCCAGAGATCGCATCCAAACTCGAAGCCTTTCGAACAAGCCAGACCCAGGCAGTGCTCGATCATCCCGACCCGCGAAGTTCGATTTAGTTTAAGAGGAAAGTGGCTCTATGAGCATTCAACGCATCGGCATCATCGGAGGCGGACAACTTGCACAGATGCTTGCGCATTCGGTCAAGCATTTAGGTGTTCAATGCACCGTGCTCGATCCGAATCGGGCGTGCTGCGCCCGTTCGCAGTGTGATCAGATTGTGGGCGACTACGACGATATCGAATCACTCAAACAACTTGCCCGGGGATCGGATGTGGTTACTTACGAGTTCGAGAATGTTTCCGCATCGGCAGCAGTGATCGAAGACATCGCCGAGATTCATCCCAGCACCAAAGCCCTCGCGGTTGCTCAAGATCGCCATATCGAGCGGCAGATGTTTCGTGATCTGGGAATCGCCATTCCGGAGTATGAGCCGATTGATGGGCTCGAGTCACTTGAGTCTGCTTTGCAATCTGTTGGTACCCCTGCGATCCTCAAAGCCCGCCGACTCGGATACGATGGCAAAGGACAAGTTCTCATCAATGACCCCGAGCATGGGGCCGACGCATTGAGCACCATTGGCGAGGTCCCTGCGATCCTCGATCAATTTGTCGCTTTTGAACGCGAGCTTTCGATCGTCGCAGCCCGCGATAAGGCGGGCAATATTGTGTTCTACCCATTGGCTGAGAATGTCCATCGCGGGGGGATCTTGCGTGTCTCCAAAGCCCCCGCCCGCGAAGTTTCCGAGGCGGTGGATATCCAGGCGCAAGATGCTGCTCGCAAGATACTCGAAAAGTTTGACTATGTTGGCGTGCTGGCGGTCGAGTTTTTCCAGATCGGCAAGGGCAATGCTGCTCGGCTTGTTGCCAACGAAATCGCCCCGCGTGTCCACAACACTGGACATTGGACCATTGAAGGAGCGCAGACGAGTCAGTTCGAGAACCACATGCGTGCGGTGATGGGGATGGAGCTGGGTTCAACCGATCCGATCGGACACAGCGCGATGGTCAACATCATTGGCAACGAGCCTCGCCCGGGCGCACTCGATGCGATGCCCGAAGCTTTCGTTCATATGTATGGCAAAGCTCCGAGGGCCGGACGAAAGATTGGGCATGTGACGCTCAATGCATCGAGTGCCGATGAACTCGATGCCCTCCTCGAACGCTTTACCCGTGTGGTGGGGTAGAGGGCTTCTGCTTTTCTCGTTTCTGCTTTCCTTATAGGTGGGGGAGGGGAAGTGAGAAGGCCAGAGAAAGCGAGAAAAAGCGTGGATGCTTTACAGCAGGTTGTATTTGAAAATACACCAGATCGCTTCGACTCCATCTTTCCATCCGATTTTCTTGCCTTCTTCGTAGGTCCGCCCTGCGTATGAGATCGGGACTTCATAAATGCGCAAAGGCCTCGGGCGCTCGGTGCCGGCATCAATGATTCGTGCTTTGGCAAGTTTGGCGATGAGTTCAGGCTCGACGCCAAAGCGGTTTTCGGTAATCTTGATGTCTTTGATCGCCTCACGGGTGAAGGCTTTGAACCCGCATTCGATGTCAGTGAGGTTCAGGTTGCTCATCATGTTGCTGACGAGTGTGATGATTCGGTTGGCGATCGAGTGCCAGTAGTAGAGCACGCGGTGGGTTTGCCCGAGGAATCGGGTGCCGATGACCGCGTCGGCCCGCCCGTCGAGGATGGGTGCCAAGACGGCGTTGTGCTCGCGTGGATCGTATTCAAGGTCCGCATCCTGAATGATGATTGCATCGGCACCGTCGTGGAGCGCCCGGAAGAACCCTTCTGCCAGTGCAGCGCCCTTGCCCAGATTGAGCGGCTGGTGGATCGAAACCGTGTTGTCATGATGTTCGACAAGCTCTTGGATGATCTGCTGCGTCCCATCGGTTGACCCGTCATCGACGAGGTAGATCGTGCGTCGGCATGGCGACCCATCGAGGGTGGTTGGCGGGGGAGTGGAGATGAGCCGATCGAAAAGAATTGGCAACAGTGCCTCTTCGTTAAAAACCGGGATGATGATTGCGATGTGCATGGGTTGATCATAGGGGTTCGATGAGCCCCGCAACAGCGAGCACCTTGCGCTGGGCGTTGGAGAGGGCGATTTGGTCGAGCGAATCGAGCGTCCGATAGGCTTGGTTTGGGCCCATTTCGATAGAATCTGCGCGATAGACCGCAAACTCGACGATCCGGTGGGTGGTGATGTGTGTAAAAGTCCCTGTGGGTTTGATCGTGTCGGCGTCGACGCTGAGGTCGGTTGTGATCTCCTCAGGGGTTGGTTGGCGATCGTCGCGCTCGATGGTTGGTACCTGATACATACTCGCCCACATTCCCGATACTGGGCGCTGCTCGACGAGCACCGATCGGTTTTGGATTGAGACAATGCTGGCACAATACATCGGTTTTTGCTTGGCGCGTGGTTTGGGCAGGGGGATCGACTCGGTTGTGCCAGCTTCGAAGCTCTGGCAGTGCGATCGGATGGGGCATTGGGGGCATTGAATGTTCTTGGGTGTGCAGATCGTCGCGCCCAGTTCCATCATCGCTTCGTTGAAAATTGCGGGATTGGTTGCTGATTTGACAAGTTCACCCGCCCGGCGCCAGGACCATTTGATGGTGTGGTTGTCGGTCTGGGGTTCAGGCTTGTTGTGCACTCGGAGCAGCACGCGGGTGATATTGCCATCGACGATCGGTTCGCGTTGCCCAAAGACCAGCGAAGCGATTGCTCCAGCGGTATAGCGCCCGATCCCAGGGAGGTTTTGGAGCGACTGGGCCGAGTCAGGGACGGTTCCATCGTGGTGTTCGACAATGGCCTGGGCACATGCATGGAGCATCCTCGCCCGGCGGTAATATCCGAGCCCGGCCCATGCTGCGAGGACTTCATCTTCATGGGCTTGGGCGAGGGCTTCGACGGTGGGGAATCGATCGAGGAAAGGCTGATACTTTTCGAGCACCCGCGCGACTTGGGTTTGCTGGAGCATGAACTCAGAGACGAGGGCGCAGTAGGGGATTCGATGATCGAGTCTCCAGGGCAGATCGCGGGCGTTGGCTTTGAACCAGGTTTCGAGCGAGTTGGTCAGGGCAGCGTCGCTCAAATTTCAATCTCGGCAAGGGTTATTTTGAGGGTTTGGAGGATCGGTTTCCAGTTTGCTCCCGGCGCGATGCACACGGAAATGAACCCGGTATGAATCAGTACATTGGTGATTCCTTCGATCGCGAAGATTGCTCGTCCGATCGGGTCAGTGTCAGCGTCATCAGCATTGAAGTACGATCGGATCGAACCAGGCGAAGGATCAACAATCAATTTTCGCGCATAGGGGTTGGGAGTGGGCTCGACTTTGATGATGGTATAAGGCATATTGATCCGGTTTGGGTGGCAGATTCCATGCAGAATGTACGATAAACGGTTAGAATCATCAGCAATTACGCACGAAGCGACCAGTAAGGATAGCAATTTGGGATCATCGGAACGATTCAATGACCTGCTCAATCGGCTCGGCTCCTACTCATGGTGGGAGGTCGCGGTCGAAATTATATTGATCTGGTTCGTGGTGTTCGCGGTTTTTCGGTTCGTGCAAGGCACCAGAGCGGCCCGGGCGCTCAAAGGTCTTCTCTTTATCCTCATCGTGGGCACCCTCTTTGTTCGGTTCCTTGGCGACGATGTTTTCTCACGCATTGCCTACCTCTATGACCGGATGCTCGCGGTCATTGCCATCGCACTGGTGGTCATCTTTCAGCCTGAGCTTCGTCGGGCACTGATTCGGCTTGGTGAGACCCGTTTTTTTCATGGTGGGTACGAAGGGGCTTCCAAAATCGCTGCCGAACTTGCCCCGGCGTGTGGGTTTCTCTCAAAGGCGCGATTTGGTGCCATCATCGTGATCGAACGACGAGTTGGGCTCAAAGCGTTGATTGAAGGCGGGACGGTGCTCAATGCAGCCCTGACCGCTCAGCTTACTCAGACTATTTTTCATCCCGGTTCAGCGCTCCACGATTTGGCGGTGGTTGTTCGAGGCGACAAAATTCACTCCGCAGGGGTTCAGCTTCCCATGGCGGGACCTTCCGAAGTGCCAGACCCGTCGCTGGGGTCGAGGCATCGGGCAGCGATTGGGGTAACCAAGGATTCCGATGCGCTGGTGATTGTGGTTTCTGAAGAGACTGGGGATATCCGGATTGCTCAGCGCGGGGTGCTTTCGTCGCCGATCGACCCCAATGAGCTCGAGTCAGTGCTCAATGAAGAGCTCGGCCATCAGCCTCCGCCGGTGATTGAGTCTTCGGGCGAGCACGCCGAATCAGTGGAGGGCGACCGGAAGAGTGGGTTTGCGGACGATCAAGAGGCTGCGACCCAGACCGAAGTGTCTCCCGAGGAGTCGTTGATGACCAGCGAGGTGATTCCTGAGCCTGGCGGCGAGAAAGGGACTTCCTCATGATGAATGAGCAACGAACATTCTTTGGTCGCCTCCGCACATTTGTGATTGTTACGCTCATTACGGTGATGGTGTGGCTTTTGGCCGAGTCGCGGATGGTGCAGACGCGCACGCTCGAAGCGCAGGTGGTGCTGACTTCGGTCCATCAGGTTGGCGAGGGTTCGAGCGAGCAGGCTTTGGTGGTTCGTCAAAGGGCCAAGCGGCCCGGCGGGGAGGATCAGGTGCGCATTGCCACGATTCAGGCCGAAGGTTCTGCTGCGGGGCTTGATCGTTTTGTGCGGGTGCTTGAGAATCGCATCGAGTTGCGTATCGGGCGTGAGATTCCTGCTGAGCTTGGTATTCACACGCTTGATTTGCGTGCGATTCTTCGTCAGTCGCCTGCGATGAATGTGCATGGGGTGATTATTACGGAGGTCTCGCCCGAGACGATTACCGTTGAGGTCGATGAGTTGGTGACGCGTGAGTTTCGTTTGCGGGTCGATATGCCTGTCGGTGTTGAGCTCGACGGGGTGCCTCGGACTGATCCGGCGATGATTCGGGTGCGAGCTCCTTCGAGTGTACTCTTGCGGGTTGAGTCGAATCAGGCGCATGTTCGGATTGATCCGAGCAAGGTTGCCCAGCTTTCACCTGGGCGACTTGAGACGATCCCGGGGGTGGCGGTGGAGCTTCCGGGGATTGATGGGCAAGATTGGCAAACCCAGATCGAACCTAGGCAGGTGGATGTTTTTGTGACACTCCGTACACTTGCCGAAAACTACACCATTGATCGGCTGCCAGTGCAGGTACTGATGGCTCCGGGTGAGATCGGGCGCTGGCGAATTAAGATTGATGAAGCAGATAAGGACCTGATCAATACGATGGTTGTTGGTCCGGCACAGGCGATTGAGTTGCTCAAGGCGGGGGAAGTGGTACCTCAGGCGTTTGTGACACTGACCTTTGAAGACCTTGAACGCCAGATCCGGTCCAAGCCTGCCCAGATTCTTGGGTTGCCTTCCCAGTGCCGGGTCGTGAGCCCGGAGGCAATGGTCAATTTGACCATTTCGCCGATCGAGTTATCCGCTTTGGAGCCTGTCGAGTCAGCCGTACCGAATCCGTCCCTGTCTGCCGAGGGCAGTGGGGCGGGTCAATAATTTCAGCAATGGGTAATTGCAAGACTTCCGCCTCGAACCGACCTACCCTTTTCTCCCTCATAGTTCAGGGCCCCGCCCCGATCTTGAGGCTGTACTGAACCTTATTTCACGCACCGCACGATCATCGAGCACACATCAGTCGCGTGCCGAGTTGGACCACGCAGGAGAGCTTCCCGTGAAGATCAAGACCGACGAAATCGTTTCCGTTATCAAACAAGAAATCGAAAACTTCTCTTCCGAACTCGAAATCTCCGAGGTCGGTCGCGTGGTTGAAGTCGGCGACGGAATCGCCCGCATCTACGGGCTTTCCAAAGCGATGGCGGGCGAACTCATCGAGTTCGAATCATCTGAAGGCACGGTCATGGGTCAGGTGATGAACCTTGAGGAGGATACTGTCGGTGCCATCATCTATGGCAACTTCTTGGCAGTAAAAGAAGGTGATACCGTCAAAGCCACCGGTAAACTGCTCGAAGTGCCGGTTGGCGAAGCAATGCTTGGGCGGGTGGTTGACCCATTGGGTAAACCTGTCGATGGGGGGCCGGCGTTAGGTCATACTGAGACAGCACAGGTTGACATCATTGCGCCCGGTATCGCTGCTCGCCAGCCGGTGCATGAGCCGTTGCAGACCGGGATTAAGGCAATCGATGCGATGATTCCTGTGGGGCGCGGTCAGCGTGAATTGATTATTGGTGACCGCAAGACGGGTAAGACTGCGGTTGCCATTGATGCAATTATCAATCAGAAACAATATTGGGGCACGGATGATGCGGTGGTTTGTATTTATGTGGCGGTTGGTCAGAAAGAATCAACGGTGGCCGGTGTTGTTCAGACGCTTCGCGATGCAGGTGCGATGGATTACACTATTGTTGTCAGTGCTGGATCGTCAGATCCTGCTCCAATGCAGTACATCGCGCCGTATTCGGGGACTGCGATGGGTGAGCACTTTATGTGGTCAGGTAAAGAAAAGGGCAAGACCCTTTCGAGTGGCGCAAAGTATCCAAAGCATGTCCTGTGTGTCTACGACGATCTGTCCAAACAGGCGGTCGCTTATCGCCAGCTTTCGCTTTTGTTGCGTCGTCCTCCAGGACGCGAGGCGTTTCCAGGTGATGTGTTCTACCTCCATAGCCGACTTCTTGAGCGGTCGACCAAGCTCTCTGATGAGCATGGTGCGGGTTCGCTGACTGCCTTGCCAATCATTGAAACCCAGGAAGGGGATGTGTCGGCCTATATTCCAACCAATGTGATCTCGATCACCGACGGGCAAATTTACCTTGAGCCTGAACTCTTCTTCTCGGGCGTTCGCCCTGCGATTAATGTCGGTATCTCGGTTTCTCGCGTGGGCGGTGCGGCTCAGGTCAAAGCCATGAAGAAGATCGCAGGTTCGTTGCGTCTGGATCTCGCGGCGTATCGTGAACTCGAAGCGTTTGCTCAGTTGGGTACAGATCTCGACAAGGCGACACAGGCCCAGCTCGATCGCGGTGCGCGAATGGTTGAGTTATTGAAGCAGCCTCAGTATGTGCCTCAGAATGTGACGAACCAGATCATCTCGATTTATGCTGGCACCAAGGGGTTCTTGGATACTGTCGAGTTGACAAAGGTTGATGCGTTCGAGAAAGCGATGCACGAATACTTCCAGACTTCCGCGAAGAGCGTGTGGGATGCGATCAACGAAGCCAAGGCGATCGATGATGAAATCGAAGGGCAGCTCGTCGAAGCGCTGAACAATTTCAAAGCGGGTTGGAACGGGTAACGAACTGATCGTTTATGATGACCGATGTATAGCCGTCCTTCGAGGGGCGGTTTTTTATTCATCGAGATTCTCTTCCGAGTTGAGTTGCTTGGATATTTTGAGAAATTTCGCAGATTGCGCCTGTACCCGTTTCTGTACCAGCTTGAAGGTGAATCTTCGATTTTCATCTTTAAGTTGTTTGAGCCGCCGTACCTGGGGACACTCGTTCCGGTCAATTTCTTCTGTCATCGGTAGAAAACCTGCTCGCTGATTCCCATTTTCCTGCAAACCTCACGAACTGATTCTCCAAACAAAGATCAAATTGTCGCATGAATTCTCATGTGACATTTGGACCAGGATTCAGGTTTAAGGGGACTGCTCCGGTGGCATCGTAATAAGAGATGGCCAACTTACGGCAACCGGCTCGGGAAGCGCACGAAACGCCGACTACTCCATCATCGATCAATGGGGCGATTCTATGCTGGGCACCGGGTTTTACGGGTTCGATCCACTCTTTGTTGATCTGTCGGGGTTTGATGATTCGTTGCTTCCTGGATCATCTGCAATTGATATGGGAGAGGGTGCTGCACTCCCAACGGATTTCATGGATACTGCTGAGTTGCTCCTTCTTGATTTTGCTGGGCTTGATCGTTTCTTTGATGATCCCGATACAGTTGATACGGGCCCGTCGGATCCTCCAGTCGTTGATACAGGCGCCTTTGAGTTTCAGCCGATCGATAGCTCCTGTCTTGCAGACTTGACCGGTGATGGCACGCTCAATTTCTTCGACATCTCGGCCTTTCTCGGAGCCTTCGCTGTCCAAGGTACCCATAATGGGTGGGGGCACGCGGATAAGATCATGATGAGGATGAATTGAGGATGAATGAGCAAAAATCGGGGTGATTTTGAGCAGTGCCGTGATACACTCAGTGCAGCAGAAGGAGTGGCATGATGAAACAGATCAAACGCTTACATGCAGGGACATTGGTTCTTTTCCCCGCCTTGGCATTGGCTGTGTCGTCCGCTTTGGCTGGGCCCAGTGGTGGGTCTTTTGCGATTCCGTGGTACACCATCGACAGCGGAGGGACCTCTTCGGCCATTGGTGGTTCATTCGAGCTCGCAGGGACCATTGGACAACCCGATGCCGGGGCAACCATGATTGGCGGGAGTTTCTCGCTCTCCGGTGGGTTCTGGGCGGGTGTGAATAGTGCCCCGCCGTGTGCTCCGGATTTGACCGGCGATGGGGTGCTCAACTTCTTTGATATCAGTGCCTTCCTCGCAGCATTCAGTGCGATGGATCCGGTTGCCGACTTCAACAATGATGGCACATTTAACTTCTTCGATATCAGTGCCTTCCTCACCGCTTTCAGCGCCGGATGCCCATAAGCCGGATGCCCCCATGAAGGAGCTCCTCATTGTCTGTTCCTGAGCGGTCCAAAGAGGGCCGAAGCCACCACTTCTTTTGAAAGGTGTTTGGTCGGGTTGGGCGGAGTATGCCTTTGCGTCACTCTCTCGCTGGGGAGGAGGTCTGTTTCGTTGTTTTGTCCGGATTTGGTGGATAGGGTGAAAATTTGGTGATCCTGCAGGTTTTATCGAACCGGACCGGTGTTTGATCCGGATCGGTGTGTGTCCGTTTGTAGATATGGCGACGGAGCCTTGCCAATTGTGCCGATGTGTGCGTTGGTTTTGCTCGGGTCTGTGCACAGCGGCACCGGCGCAGTTGTACGCAGGCCTGTCTCTCTGGTCTGCAGCGTGGCGGGCTTGGGATGGGTCTTCATCTCCAAGGAAAATCAAACCCAGCAGGTCTTGCTGGTGTTCTGGGCGCACGCTCGGAAGATGGTTTGGAAAACAGTTTGGAAAATATTCAGTGAACGAGGAGAACACAAGATGTTCAATCTGACCAAGCGTATTGTGACGGGCATATTCGTGCTCGGTTGCCTGGCATCGTCGAGCATGGGGCAGGTCCAGTCGATTCAAGTTTCAGGGTCACAGGTCGAGTACAACGCACTGAGGAGCGTCGGGCTCGGTGAGCATGTGCGCATCGAAAAGCTTCGCATTCCTGATGGGTTTGTGGACCTTGAGCTCAATCGGGTCGAGGTATTGACTTCTGATGCCCAGCTTTGGGTTGGGACGAAGGAAGGCATTGTGCCGATGGATCGGCCGGATGTGGTGCTCCTTTCTGGGATCATCGCGGGTAATCCGGACTCATTGGCATATATTGCGGTTTCACCCTTTGGGACCAACGGGTTTGTCGATCTCAATGGCGAGCTGGTCTCGATTTCATCGGGACCTTACGCTCGGGGTAAGAATCTACTTGAATCACTCGAAGCCGCATGGATGAGCAATGTGATTGACCCCGAAAACGGACCCGAGCCCTGTGGATATACCCCTGGTGATACCGCCCTTGAACCATCGGGGCCGATGATTGAATATGTGCCCGATGTCAGCCGAGGCGCTGGGGCTTGTCGAGTGGCAGGCATTGCGATTGAGACGGACTGGGAGTTCACGGATCGGATGTTTGGTGGCAATACTCAAGCATCGTCTGCTTATGCCATCACGCTTATCGGTGCGATTTCTGAAATTTATGAGCGCGATATGAATGTTCGTTTGTCGATTCCGTTCTTGCGAGTTTGGGGGGATGATTCCGATCCCTACTCACCAGCTGCAGGCGATCCGCTTGATCTGGTGCGTAATGAATGGAATGCCAATATGACCAGCGTTGACCGGACAGTGGTACACTACCTTACTGGGCGACAGGATGTTTGGTATGGCGGGATTGCGTACCTTTCCGTGCTGTGCAACAGCAGCTTTGGATATGGCGTCTCGGCCCATCTTGCCGGTTCGTTCCCATACCCGCTTGTGGATCATAATGGTGGCAACTGGGATGTTGTGGTTGTCAGCCATGAGCTTGGGCACAACTTTGGGACTGGGCATACGCATGATTCGTATTCGCCCCCGATCGATGGATGCGGCAACGGCGATTGCTCGGATGCCTTTGGCGGGACCATCATGTCCTATTGCCATACCTGTTCGGGTGGGTTGAGTAATATCGTGCTCGGGTTTCATCCACGGGTGCAAGATGCCATCATCGGATTTATGGATTCGATCGAAGGTTCGTGTAATTTGCAAGGCGAGGGGATAAGCGCGGCCGATGACGCCGTCGAAACTCTTGAAAATCAACCGATTCAGATTGATGCGCTGGGCAATGATGAATCACAGTCATGCGAATCTTTCTCGCTCGATTCGTTTGATTCAACATCAAGTGCCGGTGGTAGTATTGAGCTGCTCACGGGGCAAGGTCCCGGCGGACGCGACCTGTTCCTTTATACTCCGGCGACGGATTTTGATGGGCTTGATACCTTCGGGTATTCTATCGTCGGTACCGGTGCATCAGCCTCGGCGGTTGTCTCGGTTGATGTTCGGGCACTGCGCCCGGCAGATACGCGGCTCAATCCTGTTGATGGGTTGCGCGTCAAGTATTACGAGCTTGTGAATCCAAGTGTGCTTCCTGATTTCGACACACTGATTCCGTACGACCAAGATGTTTCGACAGCGATTGATTATCCATCAACGGGTGGCAATTTCATGACTTCGGGACGAGCCGATGAGGTCGGCGTGGTGATTACCGGATATGTCTTGGCGATTGCCGATGGCGTGTATACTTTCACGACTAATTCTGATGATGGGTCAAAGCTCTTTATTGGCGACGAGCTCGTTGTCAACAACGACGGTTTGCACGGCATGGTCAAGCGCAGTGGAACGATTCCGCTGGCTACAGGATGGCATCAAATCCGGATCGAGTTCTTTGAAAACGGTGGGGGAGCAGGGCTCATCTCCACCATTGAGGGGCCAGGGTTTGATGAAATTGCGCTTGAAGGATTGATCTTGTCGCATGAAGCAAGTGAGCAGTGTTCGCCTGCCGATCTCAACGCAGACGGAACACTCAACTTCTTCGATATTTCTGCTTTCCTGACTCACTTCTCAGCCCAAGATCCAGTGGCCGATTTCACAGGCGACGGCGTATTCAACTTTTTCGATATCTCTGCCTTCCTTGAAGTTTTTGCAGCAGGATGTCCATGATGTCTTGTTGATCGTACAGAGAAGGTAGAGCTTATACTGGCCAACACCGTGAAGGTGTTGGCCGGTTTTTTGTCAGGTCAAAATGCCACTTGCAGACACTGGTCCTCTGCAGATATCTGCAACCGGTAGATCATGATTCACTCAGGGAAGGCGGCTGTGGCTCTCTGTTGAAGGCAATAGTGCCATTGCCGACGGTCGTGGGCAACTCATCGCCGATCAATAAGAAACTATCTCAAAACCCACCCGATAGCCGATAAACGCTCTGGTCATGGATGACCAGAAGGAGGTGCCAGGATGGCTAAACGACATCAACGACGAAAAACGCAACCCACAATCTGGCGGTGTCC
>Ga0256839_1000094_pt1 | contig 116533 bp, 114 predicted proteins | sample 354166metaG_FD_185968 | JGI IMG/M metagenome (GOLD analysis project Ga0256839, IMG submission 185968) | Hydrothermal vent microbial communities from Mid Atlantic Ridge, Atlantic Ocean - 354-166 | ecosystem: Environmental > Aquatic > Marine > Hydrothermal vents | place: Atlantic Ocean: Mid...
CCACAAATGGGCAAGGTATAGTTGGGGTAGCACCGCGAGCTCGATGGATGCCTGTACATGGTCCTACGTTTGGGCTGCGCACTACCGAAGCCATGTTTCGCTATTGTGCCGATCAAGGAGCCGATATCATTTTGTGTAGTTGGGGCACTACCGATCCGGCTTTTGCCTTGAGTCCTTTAAAAGAGGAAGCCATTGCATATGCTGCGCGAAAGGGACGCAATAGTAAAGGATGCGTCATCGTATTTGCTGTGGGTAATGAAAACCTCGAATACATCAATTACTATGCGGCTCATCCCGATGTGATAGCCGTAGCAGCTTCTACCAGTAGTGATCGGCATGCCCCCTACTCCAATAGAGGGCCAGAGGTGTGGATCTGTGCACCTTCTAGTGGGGAGTGGCCTGTCTTAGCGGCACGTGCGTCTTGGGATCGAGGCAACCGGAATATGCAGGGTGCTTTCCGTTACTACTATGATGGCATCGCTCGGGGGGATCACTACAAGCACTTTGGTGGTACTTCAGCTGCATGCCCTCTGGTGGCAGGTGTGTGTGCGTTGATATTGTCGGCCAATCCGGAGTTGCGTGCTTCGGAGGTCAAGGCCATTTTGCGCGACACAGCAGATAAAATTGGTGATCCTTCTGAATATGTCAATGGGCATTCGAGGCGCTATGGCTATGGGCGTGTCAATGCTGATAGGGCAGTGGCTGAAGCATTGCGCCGGCGCGATGTTGCTCAAGCACCTACGCGAGTAGCGTCGACACCCAATATTCAAGCTGAGGGTCTGTTCCGTTTTGCTGTTGAGATACAACCTCCACAGGGATGGGCTGTGCAGGTGGGTGTATTTGCCTCTTATGCTAATGTCTTGAAGCAGGCAGCGCGTTTGCAGCAACTATTGCGTATAGGTGCAGTGGTCCAGATTGCTTCGCTCAGTGGCAAAACGGTGTATCGGCTTATGGCGGGGCCTTATCGGCGCAAGAAGGAGGCGGAAAAGGCTTTAGTGCAGCTGCGCAATCATGGAATGGAGGGCTTATTGCGGCAGTTGTCTAAGTTGGCCTGAGCCGTACCCAAAATGCTCAAACTTTTAGATGTCGAATAGTAAGGTAGCATATGGATCCGTAACCTACCAATAACATGAAGTGTAACAGGATAAAAGTAGTTTGATGTTGGACGATGCCTACTATCAGTGCCCCTAAGAAATACAGTGCTAGTAGCCCCTCGAAAAAGGTAAGCCATGAGATGCGCCATTGCAAGTAGCGCGTGCGATTGCGCAATGACTCGCTTACGGAGCGAATGCCGAGTTTGGGTGTACGGACAAAAGGCGTTCGCTTGCCCCAGTACCCCTGAAGTACTGCAATGGTGTTGTGCAAGGATAACCCCATACTTAGCGATAGAAACAGTGGAAAAAGGGCGATAAACTTAAGTACGCGTTTTAGATAAGGACCTTTTTGAAATTCTGCCTGTACATTGCCCACGTAATACACGGCAACGATACTGAGCCATCCTATGAGAAAAAAAGTATACCAATTGGCATTGATGCTCAATTCATTGATGGCAAACAGCATAGGTACGCTACATACGCCTATCAAAAAGACGAAAACGAAGATACTGCTGGCCAGTAGGTGACCAGTGGCATGCAATTTCTTGAGCAGCGGTAGTGGTGCGCGCCAAATTTGTGGCAGCATTTTTTTTGCTGTCTCAGCACCGCCTTTCATCCAGCGGTATTGCTGAGATTTGAGGCTGTTCATCTCCACGGGCAGTTCGGCAGGCGCACCTATCTCCTCTAAGTAGTGAATTTTCCATCCGCGTAGCTGTGCCCTAATACTCAGGTCGAGGTCTTCAGTGAGTGTATCAGATTGCCAGCCACCCGCATCTTCAATGGCTTGACGGCGCCACACGCCTGCAGTGCCGTTGAACTGGAGGAGATAATTGCCCAAACGCCGCCCCGTTTGTTCTATACTAAAGTGGACGTTGAGCTGAAGCGCTTGTAGTCGGGTGATAAGACTGTACGTCTCGTTGAGATGTTCCCATCGCGTTTGGACTACACCTATCTTGGGGTTGTTGAAATAGGGGATGGTGCGCTTTAGAAAATCTGGTCGAGGTAGGAAGTCGGCATCGAAAATGGCGATAAACTGTCCTTGAGCCTTTTCCAATCCGTATTGGAGTGCACCTGCTTTGAAGCCTTTTCGCGATTCACGACGGAGGTGTATTATGGGAATGCCAGCTTGTTGATATTGTGCCACCTTTCCTGCGATGAGATCTACTGTTTCATCGGTTGAGTCATCAAGTACTTGAATTTCCAATTGTTCGCGAGGGTAGTCGATGTGTACTATGCGATCCAGCAACCTCTCAACTACGAAAAGTTCATTGTAGATAGGCAATTGGATGGTCACTTTAGGCCATTGTACAGGTGGTGATGGAGGGGGTACATGTGGCCTTTTCTTTCGATACAGAAAAAGGAGATGCAATTGCATAAGGCAAAAAAGCGTGATGTATCCCAGAGTAAGCGTATAGATGATCACTGTGAGGTAATATAAAAATTGGATCAGCGCTTCCATTCTAAGTTTTGTGTTGTGTCACTAAGGCCTCAGAGTAGCTTGAATATCGTCCACAAGATTTTGTGTCCGGCCAACAGTGTGCCTTTTAACGTGCCCGATACTTTACTAACACCAATGCGCTTTCGATAGCGCACGGGTACCTCTGTACAACGCAATCCTGCCTTGGCAGCACGCACTTGCATCTCTACTGTCCATCCGTAATCGGGATCTTCCATGCCCAGGGACAAGAGCTTATCCCATTTGATGGCGCGAAAAGGGCCCAGATCGGTGAAGTGATAGCCATATATAAGCCGTATGAGTGTAGTAGCTAGCCAGTTGCCAAATATCTGTTGAGGCATCATGGCGCCCGGTTCGAGCTCGCCCAACGCACGGGAACCAATGACCAAGTCATAGTCATCTTCAATAATGGGCTTTACCACTAGGGGGAGCTCTTCGGGATAGTCAGCGTAGTCTGCATCCATGAACACGACAATATCAGGATGAGCGGTGATGGGGCGGGCAGCAATATGTTGAATGGCGCGCAAACAAGCACTGCCATAGCCCTGACGCGTTTCAAGTACGACAGTAGCACCATGGCTGCGCGCTACGGCAGCAGTCTGGTCGGCACTGCCATTATCAGCTACGATAATCTCTCGCACCCACTGGCGCGGCACCTCTTGGAGCACTTGCCCTATGGCGTGCTCTTCATTCCATGCGGGTATTATGAGATCGATAATGGGCTTGTTCACTTATGCGTGAGGCTTACAATGATCCGAAAGTCGGTGTTTACGTGCGAAGCGAGGCCAAAGATAGCAATGGATCTGAGCTATAGTGTAGTAAATCAAGGTACAATTTGATGTGCCTTTAGGTAAACAAAGGCACCTACAATAAAAATAATAGGGGAAGTACTGTATGAAGGAATATGCATTGGGGATGGTGGATGATAAGCGCGTATTTTGAGCCGCTATCTTGTACGATGTGCCTTTCAGAACAGGTGTTCTGTGTTACGGCAGGCATAAGTATTGGTTTAATGCCTACTTTTTTGAAAAAATAGTTATACGCAGTGCGAAACAACTTGCTGAGGGCTCATGTGGCACTTTTTATCGTAGCGCTCATATATGGTGGTAACTATAGCGTGGCTAAGGTGGTATTGGACGATGACTACCTGCATCCAATGGCATTTATTAGTTTGCGTGTATTGGCTGGTAGTTTGGCCTTTAGCCTGCTGCATGGATGGTGGGTCAAGCAACGAGTATATCGGGAAGATATTGGGCGGCTTTTGTTGTGCGGGCTTTTTGGTGTAGCGCTCAACCAGTCGCTATTTTTCATTGGGTTGGACTACACTACGCCTATCAATGCCTCTTTGATCATGACTATGACGCCCGTATTGGTGCTTATTGCCTCCGCATTGCTACTCAATGAATCCATTCACTGGAAAAAAGTAGCCGGAATCATCTTTGGCATGGCCGGTGCAGTGATCCTAGTGATGTATGGCAAAAAATTTGCATTTAATAAATACGGATGGTTAGGTGATTTACTGGTGTTGATTAATGCTTCTTCCTATGGGTTGTACTTGGTGTTGGTCAAGCCGTTACTCAAGCGTTACCATCCGCTAACAGTAGTAAAGTGGGTTTTTCTCATAGGTAGCATAGGTGTATTGCCTTTTGGGATACCCCAGCTAAAACAGACAGCATGGCAGACATTTACCCTCCACGTTTGGTTAGCTATCGCATATGTGTTGTGCTGTACTACGGTGTTGGCTTATCTGCTCAATGTATGGGCCATGCGATCTGTTACTCCAACAGTTGTAGGTATTTACGTGTATCTTCAGCCGGTATTGGCCACTGCCATTGCGTTGATGTTGGGAAAGGATTTACTGGCTTGGCCCAAAGTAGTAGCTGGAATACTTATTTTTTTAGGAGTGTGGCTCGTCAGTATGCCTACGCCCACTCAGCAGCCGCTGACCTGGACGGGGTTAGCTCTATACAAGAAATTGAAGAGAAAAAAGTAACGATTGGCGAAGCGTGTACGTATGAATGAGCATAAATAGCATGGAGGCAAAATTTATCTTTATTGTTTGTACTTAAATAAATCTTTATATAAGATCCATGTTTGTGGTTTTGGGTTATCCGTGAATATATTCTGAAATAATCAAACACTTATGAAACACTATCCACTCACTCGACGAAAACAGCCATTTATTCAGTCGATTGACTCGCTTAACAAAAGGTGGCATCTAACCCAGAATAAACCTCCTATTTTTAACCGTTCCTGATTAAACAACAGCTATGGGTATTCGCAAGCAAACACCTGCTATGATGGAGCTGGTTACGCGTTATGAAGAAATGGCAGAAATCGGGCAGGTCCATCTTTCTGACGAAGCGTCATATCGTCTTTTATTGGCTTACTACGAGCGCCAAGAGATGTTTGAACGGGTCTTGGAGGTGACCGAATATGCCAAAGAGCAGTTTCCTTATCGTGCCGAATGGTATACGTATGCCTGCACAGCGTTGAATGCCTTAGGGCTAGCTGAAGATGTAGTGCAAGAGGCTGAGCAAGCTCGTATGTTGGGCATACAGGATGCAGCGCTTTGTGCGCAATTGGTTAAAGCCCATATACAGCTGGAGCAGCACGACAAGGCCCTTGGCGTGATTGCACGGCAAAAGGGCTTTTCGCCTCATCCGCAGCAAATGGCAGTGCTGTATTACTTGGAAGGGTTGGTATGGCACAGCCTGGGTGAGTATGCTTCAGCTATAGAGGCTTTTCGCAATTGCTTGTTGCTCGACACGCGCCATGAAGATGCCTATAAGTACTTGTGGCTGACTAGCGAGCTGATGCAGACACAAGATCTGGCTGTGGAGCTCTTCGAGCACATACTCGATGAAGATCCCTATGCAGCCCGTGCGTGGTATTGTCTGGCCAACTTGTGTGTGGCGGAAGGGCAATACGACAAAGCATTGGAAGCCTACGATTTTACCATTGTGTGCAATGAACGAATTGCTGATGCATATTTGGAATATGCAGAGCTGTTGAGCCAGCTGAACAAGCACCATCAGGCATTGCGTGTGTATCAAGACTACATCGATCACTTTGGTACTACACAAGAAGTATTGGTGGGCATAGCGCGCTGTTATTTTGCTTTGGATCATCTTTCTGCGGCTCGCTGCTTTTTAGAGTCGGCTATAGAGGCAGAGCCTATGGATACGTGCGATGAATTGTACTATCTGTTGGGGGAATGCTATGCAGCTGAAGGCTTTTGGCATAAAGCCCGTCATTTTTACATAGAGGCCATTAAGATCAACAGTCGGCACGAAGCCTATGCGCTTAGCATGGCTGAGGCATGTTATCATTTGGATCAGCTCAAGGAGGCACAGCATTGGTATGAAGCTGCTATCGAAATGGCGCCAGAAGATCTGCGGTGTTGGTTGCGCTATGTGAGCTTTCTGCTTGACTCGGGTCAAGCTACGCGAGCTTTGGAAGTAATTGAAGAAGCCGAGCTCAACACCTGTGGAGCACCTTTACTTTATGGGCGTGTGGCTTGTCTGTATGCCTTGGGCCGTAGAGAGGAAGCTCAATATCTTTTACGCGAGGCATTGGAGCAAGACTATAGTATGCATGCTGTGTTGTTCGACTTGTGGCCACAGGTGCGTGATGATTCAGCGTTTATGCAGGTGATCCACGCTTTTCAGGCTTTACCTGGTGGCCATTGAGAGGCCTTTTTTGAAAACAATAAAGTGGAAAGTGCACAAAGCCCTCGATGAGTAAGTGCACTTTCCTTTTTGTTTGAGATTAAAATTTGTTGTACCTCAAAACTTTGCTGCAAGCCACCTACTACTTCCACTGTGAATGTACCAGGTTCTACTACCCATTCATTTTGTGCCTTGATGAGGATATGAAAGGTGAGCTGTTGCGTTTTACCTGGGGCAAGGATAATCTTTTGAAAATCGTGCAGGCATCGTCGGTGCGGATTTATCCTCGCCAAAACTCACCCACAAGCACGGCCACTTGGGGACATCCTACATTTATGATTGGTGAACAATTCCAGGCAATGCCAGCGGTACGCGCTTCATAGGCGGTAATTCCAGCCACTTGCTGAGCCCACTGTGGTTCCTAAGTGGTAGCTAATGAGGACAGTAGGGGAAAAAGCATGGCGCCCTGGATGTACTTGCAGCCATGGATGGCGTCAAATCCATAAAGCATGGAGATTTTCAGGCGTGTCTCTTGAGTCTTTTGCTATATGGCGATAATGAGTTGGCGCCAGCGCTTCAGGTCGGGCAGGTCATCTATGGGCACGTTTAGAATGGATTCTACACCATATTTCACCATTGCGCGTTGCACGATAGAGCTTTTGGGTGTCAATTTCGAAAGTGCGGTGCGCTCCATATACTTTATGAGTTTGTAATGGATTGAGCAAACAATCAGCTACTTGCGTCACTCTAATATGCCTTGGATGCCCCACAGATGGTGATGGCAATGGTAAAGCCATTTGCGTTTGTAGGTAGCTAAAAGTACTTTTCGCCCGAAGGCAAAAAAGCTGGATTAATTGGTTGAGACAATTGGCGCGTATAAGTCATGAAGTAGCTACAAGACCATTAAGATGTGATCTGCACAAGACGTGCCTCATTTTCTGCCAAAGTCGTCTTGTAGGCGTACAATGTCGTATTCGTCGGAGGGATTATCTGGGTCAGTATGTTGCCAGATTTCTGCCAGCACGCCCCAATTATCGAGCCCTACGAGCCTATGTCGTTGGCCACATGCCAGCTCAATCATCTGCCCTACTTCGAGCAGTTGCATGGGTTCTTCTTCGTCGGTATAGCTGGTCACGATGCCTACAGGTCCTTCCAGTACGCGCCATAGCTCAGCTCGGCGATGATGATATTGCCATGAGAGGCGCTTGTGTGGGGCGACAACCAGGATTTTAGGACTTAGCTTTTGCCCTTCGGCAAATTGAGTAATGGGAATGTGTGGAAACCATTGTTGTAGAAAAAGCGGCGTTTGGGTTTCGTCGATCACGAAAAAACCACCCCAAGGCCGCTGGCGATCCTGTGCGATGATGCGCAGCCCTAGTTGGCCTATCATGCGTTCGATGCGATCGAAAATTTGGGTCTGGGTGTGTGTAGGCACGGCGTAATAATTGAAGGGCATAATCGGTATTTTGCTGCTAAAGTAATGTGTAAAAAATAACCGGCCTCTTTGAGACCGGTTAAAAAAATGGTGTTTGACACCATATCTCACCAACAAGTATTCTTTTTCATTGTCCAATGATAAGGCCTAAGTTGGGTTATTGCATGCAAACGGCCAAGCTTCTGCGTGCTTTTTTTTGCATGCTTTAATCTTTTTACGGGGAAGATTCCGATTTTCAAAAAATCGCATTGTTTTTTCTTGGTGTATAATTATGTTGATGTATAGCTGTTTGTACGGTGATCAGCTGATTAGTCCCCATCCTTTATATTCTTTGCATTCTTCTTGCAAGTGTCTGTGCAGCATATGATGTTCGGGCAACTGGAAGTGAGGATCTTTTTCGACAATAAGTGCAGCTATTTGACGAGCTTTTTGGAGCATGGCGCCGTCTTGCGACAGGTCGGCCAATCGCAGTTGCAAGATGCCGCTTTGTTGCGTACCTTCCATATTGCCAGGGCCACGCAATCGCAAATCAGCTTCGGCAATTTTGAACCCATCATTTGTCTGACACATGACTTGGATGCGCTGACGGCTTTCGCGCGTGAGCTTGTACCCTGTCATGAGGATACAATACGACTGGTCGGCTCCTCGTCCGACGCGTCCACGCAATTGATGCAGTTGGGATAGGCCAAAACGTTCAGCATGCTCGATGAGCATTACTGTGGCATTGGGCACGTTGACGCCCACTTCAATCACAGTAGTGGCTACCATGATGTGCGTCTCACCTCGTGCAAAGCGCTGCATCTCGAACTCTTTGTCAGCTGCATTCATGCGGCCATGTACCACGCTAATTTGGTAATGGGGGGGAGGAAAAGATCGGCGTATGGCTTCGTAGCCTTGCTCGAGGTTGAGCAAGTCCAGCTTTTCGCTCTCCTCAATGAGTGGATAGACGACGTACACTTGCCGACCCTGTGCAATCTGTTTGCGCATAAAGTCGTATACGGCATCGCGCTGGCGCTCGGTGCGATGCCAGGTAGTGACGGGCTTGCGCCCAGGAGGTAGCTCATCGATGATGGATACATCTAGATCACCATAGAGTGTCATGGCCAGTGTACGGGGGATGGGCGTAGCCGTCATCACTAAGATGTGGGGTGGGTACGGTGTGCTCTTTTTCCACAGTGCAGCGCGTTGCTTGACGCCGAAGCGGTGCTGCTCGTCTATGATCGCTAGGCCCAATTTGTGAAAAGTCACTTGGGGCTCGATAAGTGCATGGGTGCCAATGACGATGTGGATGTGCCCTTGGCGCAAGCCTTCCAAAATCTCTTGGCGTTGTTTGCCCTTGACACTACCTGACAAAAAGGCTACCTCCAACCCTATGCCTTGTAGGTAGTTGCTGATGCTGTGGTAGTGCTGTGTGGCTAAAATCTCAGTGGGTGCCATAAGGCAGGCTTGATAGCCATTGTCGAGTGCCAGTAGCATGCTCAGCAGCGCGACAATGGTCTTGCCACTGCCTACATCACCTTGTAGCAAGCGGTTCATTTGGCTACCTGAGCCCAGGTCGCGCCGTATCTCGCGAACTACTCGTTTTTGCGCCTCGGTGAGCTCAAAGGGCAATTTTTCTTGGTAGAAGCGCATGAAATACGTACTTACCCGCTCGAAGAGAAAGCCCTTGAGCCGGCGCTTGCGCAAATGTTTGAGCTGGAGTAGGCGCAATTGCATGAAAAATAACTCTTCGAATTTGAGGCGTCGCCGTGCTGCTGCCAACTCTTCCTCATTGCGCGGAAAGTGAATTTGCCGAAAGGCAACCAATCGGGAAGGAAAGTTGAATTGGGCCGTGAGCCAGGGCGGAAGAATTTCGGGTACATCAGCTGTGGTAAGCTGATCGAGCAATTGCTCGACGATGCGCCGTCGTTCGCGTTGGTCCAGTCGGCGCTGGTTGAGCTTATCTGTGCTGGAGTAAACGGGTGCCATCGTCCGCATGGCCTCTGCATTGTCAGGGCGCAGTGGCTCCATTTCGGGATGCGGTATGTTGAGCTGCCTTTTAAAAGTATTGATGCGGCCAAATACAACGTATTCTTGCCCTACGACCAAGTGCCGTTCTATCCATTGAAGCCCCTTGAACCACACTAGCTCAATGACGCCTGTTTGGTCGCGCAAGCGGCCTACCAGTCGCTTCTTGCTACCGCTACCTACCGTCTCGAGCCGACGCAGTATCCCACGCACCAAGACCTCGCCACTGTCGGCATGTAGCTGCCCAATCGGGGTAAAGCGCGTCTTATCCACATACCGAAAGGGATAGTGGTAGAGCAGATCGCGCCAGGTGTATATGCCTAGCTCCTGTTGCAGCAGTTCGGCTTTTTTGGGGCCTACCCCTTTGAGATAGGTGATTGGTGTGTCGAGTTTGCTTGACATGAACAAGTTTTGCCTCCGTAAAAATATATGGCGCGATCAAATGATGTAGTCGCTATTGAGAAATATCGGATCGGGCGATGTGCTATATAACCGATTTGTGTATAGCTACTACGCTGAAGGGCATCCATTATATCGTCTTTGCACTTGCACGGGTTGAAGGGGGTACAGCTCTGTACTGTAATGGAAAAAGTGAATGGGATGGGTGAGCAAGCCATGCACTTTATCTTTTGGACAAGGTGTGGTAAAGTTAAATTGTTGCGTATTTTTGTTTGAATCTTTTTGTTTATATCCGTTTTGTTATGTTTGATCGAGCCGTATTGCACATAGATCTCGATGCCTTTTTTGCTTCGGTAGAGCAATTGCGCAATTCATCACTTAGAGGCAAGCCTGTAATTGTTGGGGGGAATGGTAGTCGGGCTGTAGTGGCCTCGTGCAGTTATGAAGCGCGAAAATTTGGCATTCACGCTGCCATGCCCATGCGTATGGCCTTGCAGCGTTGTCCTGATGCCGTTGTCGTGCGTGGCAACATGGCTCTCTACTCTAAATACTCGGGCATGGTTTCGGAAATTATTGCGGAGGAGGCGCCGTTGTTTGAAAAGGCCAGCATCGACGAGTTTTACGTGGATCTTACGGGCATGGATCGCTACGTGGGTTGTTGGAAGTGGGCTACGGCCTTGCGACAGCTCATCGTGCGCGAGACGGGATTGCCCCTATCGCAGGCTTTAGCTACCAACAAGCTCGTGGCGAAGGTGGGGACAAACCAGGCTAAGCCCAATGGGCAACGCTTCATTGAGGCGGGTACAGAGCGCCAATTTCTCGCGCCGTTGTCGGTGCGCGAGCTACCAGGTGTGGGGCGTGCTACCTATGAGCGCCTTGCGCAGATGGGGATAAAGCGGGTGGGTAGGCTGGCGCAAATGCCGCGCGCTTTACTCGAACGCCGTTTTGGGCGGCGTGGCCTGTTCTTGTGGCGCAAGGCCAATGGGCTTGACGATACCCCTGTGCAGCCGCGGCACGAGCGCAAAAGCATAAGTACGGAGAGTACTTTTGCATATGATACTCATGAGGTGCGTTGGCTGCGCGCACGCCTCACCGAGATGGTTGTCAAGCTGGCTTGGGAGCTGCGCCGCCGAGCGCAACACACAGCGCTTGTCTGTGTCAAGATTCGATATGCCGATTTTCGCACTTGTACTCATCAGCGAAAAATAGCCCATACCGCACATGATTCCACGCTGATTAGCCACGTGCACGAACTGTTCGAGCAGTTGTATCGGCCAAAGCAGCAAGTGCGTTTATTGGGTGTACGGTTTGGGGAGTTGGCATACGCTCACAACCAATTAGAACTGTTTGCGGATGCGCGTATCTCCATGCAATTACTCAGGCAAATGGACTGCATTCGCGAGCGATTCGGCCCCAATGCGATTCGCTTGGCCTGTACATTGCCTTTCGGCAAAAAAGACTTATAGTGGTTCAAATCGAGCAGTGAAATGGCGCAAAAAAGGTGGTTCGTAAGTGATACGCAGGCCACGTGCTGCCTCGCGGTGCTGCATGAGTTCGGCAAAGGTAGCAATCACGTAATCGATGTGGCTTTGCGTATACACGCGGCGTGGGATGGCCAGACGTACCAGTTCCATAGGAGCTGGAATGAGTTTACCAGACTCATCGTATTTGCCGAACATCACTGATCCGATTTCACAACAGCGGATACCCCCTTCTATATACAAATTGCAAGCCAGCGCCTGGCCTGGATACTGCGCTGGTGGAATGTGTGGATAGCACGCTTGCGCATCGACATATACGGCATGTCCTCCTACCGGGCGCACGATAGGTACACCCAATTCGTAGAGCTTATTGCCCAAGTAGGCAGTGCTCGCAATGCGATAATGCAAATAGTCAGGGTCAAACACTTCTTCTAATCCTACAGCCATAGCTTCCATATCGCGCCCCGACAGGCCACCATACGTGGCATAGCCCTCGGTGATGATGAGTACAGTACGACACTGTAAGGCCAGCTCGAGCTCATTGAGTGCTAAAAAGCCCCCGATATTCACCAATCCATCTTTTTTAGCACTCATTATGCAGCCGTCGGCTAAGCGAAACATCTCTTGTGCAATGGCGCGATAACTCTTGTCTTCATAGCCCGGTTCGCGATGTTTGATAAAGTAGGCGTTTTCGGCAATGCGGCAAGCATCGAGGATAAAGCGCACACCGTGCTGGCGACAAATGCGCGATACTTCTCGTGCATTGGCCATGCTTACGGGTTGCCCACCTCCGCTATTGTTGGTTACGGTAAGAATGACGGCTCCAATGGACTGAGCTCCGTGCTGTTCGATGAGCTGTCCGAGCTTGAGCGTGTCGATATTGCCTTTAAATGGGTGTATGTGATCGGGCCGTCGGGCTTCTGCAATGGGAATATCTATAGCTTGTGCACCAGAGTATTCGATATTTGCGCGTGTAGTGTCGAAATGCGTGTTGCTGATGAAGATTTTGCCTGGCCCGCCCAGGCGTGTGTACAACAAATGTTCAGCAGCGCGTCCCTGATGTGTAGGCAGAATGTAGGGAAAGCCCGTTAGATCTTTAATGACGGCCTCGAGCCGTTCCCAGCTTTTTGCTCCAGCATAACTTTCATCTCCACGCATGAGTGCTGACCACTGTGCTGCACTCATGGCCGAAGTGCCGCTATCGGTAAGCAGGTCGATGATGACCTGTTCGGATTTGAGTAAGAAAGGGTTGTAAGCTGCTTGTCGCAAATACTGTTGCCGTGCTTCACGGGTGCTGAGCTTGATTTGCTCTACGGCTTTGATGCGGAAGGGCTCAATAGTGATCTTATGGTGCATTCTTCAACTATTTATTTCAAATGCTGAGTTGTGCACAAAGGTAGATGAGGTGTTTGTGTGCGGGAGATGAGGAAAATCATTTGCCGAAAGGCCCTTAATGCTACTGGGTGAGCAAAAGTGGCAGCAAGCCAACATATCGCATATATTGCATAAAATAGTGTGGCAGCTTCCCTTAACTTAGAAGTGAGATGCCCATTTGACTGACTCAATATTCTGCTTATGCTCAGCTGGAAAAAACAAACTGTGCTTCTGTCTTGCGTGGCACTTTTATGTGTAGTAATAGGCGGCATCTTGTGGGGGCTTCGCGTTAAAAGCGTTCAGGTGGTGCCATCGTTGCCTTACAAACCTTGGGAAGGATGGTTCTTGTCACGTCATTGGCCCGAGCGCGTGCCAAGTATTAAAGGTTACGTACGTGGTATGCAGCAGGCACGGCAGCAGGCATTGCAACGCAACGCCTTTGCCCAGGTGCCGTGGCGCATCGAGGGGCCTACCAACTTGGGTGCACGCATCAACTGTATTGCCGTACACCCTGACGATGAGCAGATCATTTATGTGGGCTTTTCCAATGGAGGATTGTGGAAAACCACAGATGGCGGTAATAACTGGATGCCACTTATGGAAGATCACATCTGGCAAGCTATTGGCGATATCACCTTGGACCCCTCTGACCCTGAAACGGTCTATGTCGGTTTGGGTGATCCGAATATTACGTTTTATCCCATGATTGGAGATGGCATATGGCGCAGCACAGACGGGGGAACAACATGGGAGCATTTGGGGTTGGCCCAAACGGCTATTGTCAGTCGCATTGTCGTACATCCTCAGGATCCACAAACAATCTTCGTGGCTACTATGGGCTTACCCTTTGAGCGCAACGACGATCGAGGCTTATATCGCAGCACGGATGGAGGGCAGAGCTGGCAGCAAGTATTATTTGTAAGCGATCAGGCGGGTATTTGTGATCTGGAGATAGATCCCTTTGATCCCGATGTGCTTTTTGCCAGCGGCTGGGACCGCCTGCGCAATAATGAAGAAAGCATCATTACAGGCCCGGCGGCCCGCCTATGGCGCAGTACTGATGGTGGCGATAGCTGGCAAATGCTATCGGGTGGCTTACCAACTACGGGCAATTTGGGGCGTACTGCTATTGCACTGTCGTGCACTATGCCAGGTAAACTCTACATTCGCTATGTAGGTACCAATTCTCAAGTGCATGGCATCTACCAGAGTACCGATTATGGCACTAGCTGGCAAGCGATTAGTATCGCTGGGTTGGAAAATGCGCTGGGTGGGTTTGGCTGGTATTTTGGTCGCATCGCGGTGCACCCCCAAGATGATGACCATTTGTATGTGCTGGGGGTAGATATGTGGGAGCGCACTTCGGCAAATGCTAACTGGCAAGAGGCCACGCCACCATGGTGGGATTTTTCCATTCATGCCGACAAGCACGACTTAGTATTTACCACTTCGGGGGCGATGTTGCTCGCTACTGATGGTGGGTTATATCGCAGCGAGGATGGAGGCCAAAGCTGGTCAGATGTGGAGTACATACCTACCACACAGTTTTATCGAGTAGCGTGGAGCCCACACGAGCCCGACTTGTACTACGGTGGCGCACAAGACAATGGCACTACAGCAGGCAATTACACATTTATGGATCAATGGCCTCGCATCTTTGGTGGCGATGGGTTTCAGACGCGCTTTCGACCCGATTTGCCACAGGTGATTTACGTCGAGACACAAAATGGCAATGTGAGTGTGTCGCAAGATGGGGGACAGAGCTGGATACCAGCTACCAATGGCATACCTACTAGTGATCGTCAAAATTGGAATACGCCTTACATCATTAGTCCTCATGATCCCGATGTAATGTATTACGGCACGTTTCGCGTATTTCGCAGCGATGTAGGTGTCATACCTTCTTGGTATCCCATCAGTGGCGACTTGACAGATGGCGTGCTTACGCATCCGCGCAATCACAACATCACTGCATTAAGTGAATCGCCTGTGGTGGAGGGGCTGCTGTACGTGGGTACTTCTGATGGCAATGTGTGGCGTACAGAAGATCCACTTGACACGTCGGGGTGGGTACTGATTACGGGTACGTTGCCCGAACGCTATGTCACAGAAGTGAAAGCCTCTCCTACTTATGCCAATTGGGTATACGTGACGCATTCGGGATATCGCGACAATGAATTTATTCCGCGCATTCACCGATCTAAAGATCGGGGGCAGAGCTGGGAAATGATCAGTAGTAATTTGCCAGATCTGGCACTCAACGATGTGCTCATCTTGCCAGGCTATCGAGATTCCGTGCTCTTTGTAGCTTCAGACGGTGGCGTATATGCGACCACGGATGCAGGCCAGAGCTGGTTCCGATTGGGTACGGGAATGCCTTTTGTGCCGGTGTTTGATCTGGAATACGATCCCGTCGGGCATCGCTTGGTGGCTGCTACTTTTGCGCGTAGTATCCAAACGTGGCCGCTCGACTCGCTTTTACCTGAATCTTTACCTACGTCGTCGCAATGGGTAGATGGCCAGGCGATCTCGCTGCATTTGTGGCCTAATCCTTCCAATGGTCAGGTATGGATATCGCTGTGGCAAGTAAGCTCAGCAACGCCGCTCAAGCTGCAATTATGGGATATGCATGGCCAGCTTGTAGCTAAAGAGCAGTACTCAGCGGCTTCGCAGCCTATTGTATGGTCGCTCGAGCACTTACCCAAGGGCGTATATGTGATAGTGATGCAGGTAGCGCAACAGCGATGGGCTCGGCGTTTGCTATTGCAATAGGCCATTTATTGCAGCTTGTCGGGGTGATCTTTCAGATAACTCGACCAATTGGAGTATCTCTTTTTGCCGCCAGTAGTGCGATTCGACTGGTAGTGGTGACACAAGGCTACGGCCAGTGCATCGGTGGCGTCGAATGTGTGTGCCTTGAGTTCAACTTTGAGAATGTGCTGGAGCATGGCGGCTACTTGTTCTTTGGAAGCGTTGCCGTTGCCGGTAATTGACTGCTTGACCTTTTTTGGGGAATATTCGCTAATGATCAACCCTTTGGTAAGCCCGGCCGCCATCGCTACCCCTTGAGCCCTGCCCAATTTGAGCATAGATTGTACATTTTTACCGAAAAAGGGCGCTTCGATAGCGAGCTCGGTGGGATGGTGCCGTTCGATCAATGTTTGCAGCTTTTCGAAGATGCACTTGAGCTTGAGCTGATGACTAAACAAGTGGGCCATCTTGATGACGCCAATCTCCACTACATGTAATCTTGATTGTGCGATGTCGAGTACGGCATAACCCAGTAAATTGGTGCCTGGGTCGATGCCCATAATGCGTTTTTTCATATCGATCGCTTTGGGTGAAAGGTAGTACTTAAAGAACGATTTGAGCGGCAAGAGTTGGCAGGATGGAGCAAAACCCTTACCTTTGCCCACCATTTTTAGAAATGGTGTATTTAGTGCATTGCAAATGCGTATTTTGCCGACAGGCTATTCAAAATTTCAGCAACGATGAAAAAAGATATCCATCCGCAAAACTATCGCGTAGTGGTATTTAAAGATTTTTCTTGTGGTGAAGCTTGGTTGGGTCGTAGCTGTGCGCCTTCCAAAGAGACGATTGTATGGGAAGATGGCAATGAATACCCACTTATCAAGCTGGAGGTATCCAACCGCTCGCATCCGTTCTTTACTGGAAAGATGAAATTTGTAGATACGGCTGGCCGTATCGATAAGTTCAACAAGAAATTTGGCAAGACGCGCTTTGCTAAAAAGAATGAAGAGAAGTAAAATTGCCCACATCGACGTGGCTTTTGGCTGCTGAAAAGCTCTAACACTCCTTGCGTTAGGGCTTTTTCTGTATGTGTAGGGATTATAATATGTGCTGCACATCGCATTACTGATGCATAGCGCAAAAAATGATTGCAGTCTGTAGGAAAATTCAATGAATTTGCTATCGTTTTTCTATAGCGATGCTGTTGTAGGCAGTTCTGCTGGATCTTAATCACTAGTTATGGAAAATATCATCCTCTTTGATGGGGACGTACGCGATGCCTTATTGCCTTTCACTTGGACGCGCCCAGTGGCAGAGTTACGTGTGGGTATGCTCACTGTGAGAGAAAAGTGGGAACAGACCTTGCGGGGAAAGGCTTCTTACATCACGACCGATTACTTGTCCGACAAATATCCCATTACCATTGCCGAAGACAATTACATCATCAATGGCTCCATCTTGCCCACGCCCCAACTGATACAGCGCGTGAAGCAAATGGGCATAAATGAGGCCCTCATAGCAAATGACGAACTCGTGGCAGCACGCATCGACAAGGACCAATTTGACAGGTTACTTGAAGATGATGAAGTGAGTTTGCTTACCAGTTATGCCATAGACGATGAGGTCGAGCTGTTGCAAATTCGGCAGCTATGGGACCTATTTCAACTCAATGACCAAGCCATTCGCCTGGATTTTGACATGCTGACCAAAGGGCGACATTCCGCACCACTGAGCCCCACCAATACTGTACTGAGGCGCGAGGCAATATTTGTAGAACCAGGTGCTATGGTGGAAGGTGCCACCCTTAATGCCACCCAGGGCCCCATATATATAGCTAAAGAGGCCCAAGTAATGGAAGGTGCGTTGCTACGTGGAAGTTTGGCCATAGGCCCTCATGCTGTGATCAAGATGGGGGCCAAGATTTATGGGGGTACCACTATAGGCCCATGGTGCAAGGTAGGGGGCGAGGTGCAAAACGTCGTCTTTTTGGGGTATGCCAACAAAGCGCACGATGGCTATCTGGGCAATTCTGTCATAGGGATGTGGTGTAACTTGGGTGCTGATACCAACTGCTCTAACCTCAAGAACGACTATGGCGAGGTGAAGTTGTGGAGCTATGAAAAAGGAGGTTTCGTGCGCACAGGGATGCAGTTTTGTGGGCTTTTTATGGGCGATCATAGCAAGTGCGGCATCAACACGATGTTTAACACGGGCACTGTAGTAGGTGTGGCGGCTAACATCTTTGGTGCGGGCTATCCACGCAACTTTGTGCCTTCGTTTGCGTGGGGAGGGCCAGCTGGATGGGCTACCTACCACCTCGATAAAGCACTCGCCACAGCGGAACGCGTCATGGCGCGACGACAAATAGTGCTTACTCCTGAAGATCGCCTCATATTGATGAAAGTGTACGAACAAACTGCCCAATACCGCCATTGGGAAAAGCACAAATGAAACAGCCCCGTTGGAAGATATGGCTTTCCTATCTGTGGGAATGGCACATCGAGAGTGCGCCCAGTACACTCAACCCCCACTTGTACGTCAGTCTTAAGCGTGGGCGTTACCAACTCTCAACTGCACATGCAGTGTATTCATGGGGCGACTTGTATCGCAACTTCAAGCTTTCCTTTGAGCAAATGACACTCGATCGATTGTCTGGACGCGAAGTGCTGGTTTTGGGCTTGGGCTTGGGTAGTGTGCCGCTCATCTTGGAGCAGCGTTTTGGTTTTGGGGGTCGGTATACGGCTGTAGAACGCGATGAGTCTGTGGTGTATCTGGCGCACAAATATACTCTTGATCAACTATCGGCACCACTACAAGTGCATTGCGCCGATGCATATGCGTGGGTAATGGCACAGCCTCAAAGGCCTACTTTCGATCTCATCGCGATGGACGTGTTTGTCGATGATGTCATACCTGTTGATTTTGAATCAGCCGACTTTCTCGAAGCGCTGCGTGGGTTGTTGCTACCAGGGGGCGTGCTGCTCTACAATCGGCTGGCTGCCTCTGCTGCGGACCGACTTGCTTCCCAGCGCTTTTTTGAGCGTGCTTTCGCAAAGAGCTTTCCTGGCTCGGTGTACTTCGACTTGGGAACCAATTGGATGTTGCTCAGCAACCCAAGTGTACTCAAAGCTCGACCAAAATGCGACAAGAGATGAAAAATTCCCATCAGACTTCTAACTTTGCCCCGTAGTCTTGCGGCAGTAGCTCAGTTGGTAGAGCATCAGCTTCCCAAGCTGAGGGTCGCGGGTTCGAATCCCGTCTGCCGCTCCACAGATATTGCAAAGGGCACTGACCCACGTAGGTCAGTGCCCTTTTTGCCGAAAGGCATATCCAAGCGCAGTATAAATGCACTCAGTTGCAGCCGAGATCCTGGCGCGACTGCGGATCGTTGTTGGGGAAGCATTGCCCCGACAAGATGTGCTGTGGCTCGTAGCGCTGCAAATTGGGGTCGCGCAAAGCTGTTTCGAGAAATGCAGTGATATCGTCGATTTCTTGAGGTGTGAGGTTGAGCGGCTTGAATGCTTCGGCCAGCTGGCTAGTTGGCACGTTGGGGTTTTCGGCCACAGCTTCGTTTTTGTAGGCGACTACGTCGCGCAAAGAAGTGAAGCTAGCACCGTGCCCGTAAAAAGGCGAATCAGCTAAATTGTACAACTGTGGCACTTTGAACTTGTACATGTCTTCAGTGCGGCCAGTAAAGCCGCCTCGCCCCAAGTTGGCGGGCATCGAAGCATCGGCGCCATAGGTGGGTTGAGGATGCTCGTACAGGTCTTTCATCCCGATGGCATGGAACTCCATGTTTGCCAGTGAGGGGCCGTTGTGACAGGTGTAGCAGCCCGCATCGCCGAAAAATAGAATAGCTCCGCGTTTTTCCTGGTCGCTCATGGCACTGCGCTGGCCACGCAACCACAGCTGAAATGGGGCTTGATTGGCCAAAAGCGTGCGTTCATAGGCCGCAATGGCCAAACCTGCATATAAAGGCGTATAGCGTTCCGATACGGGCACATCGGGAAACGCCTGGTCAAAAAGCGTCTTATAACCTAAAGTATCCACTATGCGTTCGTTGATCACAACTCGGTGGATATCCTGCCCCATTACAGCCTGTGTTTCCAGCCCTTCGTAGCCCATGTAATTGAAAAATTGTGGCGTGCCTTCTTCCCATCGGTCTTCTGTGCCAATATTGGCACCCACTCCGCCCAATTTACCACCCCATAGGACTAAATCCTGATAGGCTAAGTTCATCGCAGATGGAGTGCGCACGGGTTGTACGTCCAACTCTTCTGGCAAGTAGTCTGGATGGGGCATGCGCCCTTCTCCGCGTATGCCAAAACCTATTCCACCATCGGAAATGCCTTGATGGCGACCAGCTTGAAAGCCAGCTGCTGCAAAATGACAACTAGCACAGGAGTAGGTGCCTTTACCAATAGCTTTCATAGGGGCTAAAGCGATGCCCGTTTCGTGAAAAAGTAGGCGGCCCAAGGCGACTTTAGCAGCAGTGAGTGGATTTTTTGGGTCTTGAGGTATACGTGAGAAATCGTCACTGTCAGGTAATAGATAGTAGCTGGGACCTACGCCATTGGAAGCGACTAATAACGCTTGTTCGAGTTGTGCATCTAAAGCATTAGGTGTACTTGAAGGATCAGGCCGGCAAGCTTGAATGCCTATTAATACAATGCTTAGAATGATAAGGCGATGCTGCATGTCGTGTTCAGTTTTGAGCTTTGTAGAAAATATATGGTACGCTGTGATGTACACAGTACTGTACTACAAAAATGATGCTTCCTTTAGCGGGAGCTATGAGATGGATGGTGTTTTTATTTGTCGGGTATTGCTTGCCGATTAGCAACTTGCTTGAATAAATAGGCGAACTCCTGGATTTACAAGAAAATAATTGAGGTGGGGGTTGTAATTTTTTTTATGAAAATGTGTACCTTTGCGTTCGCTTTTCGAAGAGGCAGGTAATTGAATCGCATAGCACCTATGTATCGGTGCATTTTTTGTTTGAATGAGATATTTAGTAACAACGAACTGGAAAATATTTGCTTAGTATGCCTACGATTAATCAGTTGGTGCGCAAAGGGCGTAAAAAAGTGATAGCCAAGAGCAAATCGCGTGCGCTAGATGGCTGCCCGCAGCGCCGAGGTGTATGTACGCGTGTATATACTACTACACCTAAGAAGCCGAACTCAGCATTGCGCAAGGTAGCTAAGGTGCGCTTGACCAACGGCACAGAGGTGATCGCATATATCCCGGGCGAGGGGCACAACCTACAAGAGCACTCCATTGTCTTAGTACGGGGTGGTCGTGTGAAGGACTTGCCTGGTGTGCGTTATACGATTGTGCGTGGTGCTTTAGATACGGCCGGTGTGGCAGATCGCAAGCAGAGCCGTTCGCGCTATGGCACCAAGCGCCCCAAGAAATAGACGTCCAGATAATGTGAGTGTAGTGAGGCCAATCGCTTACAGGCAAAATTCAAATTTGAAATGAGAAAGAGAAAGCCAAAACCAAGAGTGCTCGCACCTGATCCCCGTTATGGTGATCCCATGGTGACCCAGTTTGTAAATAACATGATGTGGGAAGGGAAAAAGAGCACGGCCTTTCGGATTTTCTATAAAGCTATGGACATCGTGCGTGAGCGCACTAAAGAGGATGAGTACGAAATTTGGAAAAAGGCCCTCAATAACGTGATGCCTCAGGTAGAGGTGCGCAGCCGACGCATTGGTGGTGCTACTTTTCAGATTCCTGTAGAGATTCGTCCAGCACGCCGCATCTCTGTGGGTATGAAATGGTTGATTCGCTTTGCGCGTCAGCGTTCGGGTAAAGGCATGGCAGAAAAGCTAGCAGCTGAAATCATGGCAGCTAGCCGTGGCGAAGGCGCTGCAGTGAAGCGCAAAGAAGATACGCACAAGATGGCCGAGTCCAACCGTGCCTTCGCGCATTTTCGAGTGTAATTAAGTATTTATTCGCATTTTTTCAATAAAAGACATGGCAAAGGATCTCAAGCTTTTGAGGAATATTGGTATTGCCGCTCATATCGATGCTGGTAAGACGACTACTACCGAACGCATCCTGTACTACACCGGTCTGAGCCACAAAATCGGTGAGGTGCATGAAGGTGCTGCCACAATGGACTGGATGGAGCAGGAGCAAGAGCGGGGTATCACCATTACCTCTGCGGCGACCAAGACGCAGTGGAACTATCGAGGCAAGCAGTACACCATTAACATCATTGATACGCCAGGACACGTCGACTTTACAGTCGAAGTAGAGCGTTCATTACGCGTGTTGGATGGTGTAGTTGCCTTGTTCTGCGCTGTATCTGGTGTGGAGCCTCAATCAGAAACGGTTTGGCGCCAGGCCAACAAGTATCGTGTGCCTCGCCTGGGGTTTGTCAATAAAATGGATCGCAGTGGGGCGGACTTTTTCAACGTCGTCAATGATGTGCGCGAGAAGCTAGGGGCTAACCCCATTCCACTGCAAGTACCCATTGGTGCCGAAGAGCGCTTTCGCGGTGTAGTAGACTTGATTGAAAACGAAGCCATCATTTGGAATGATGCCGATCAGGGCATGACTTATGAAGTAGTGCCTATTCCCGAAGATCTGCAAGATACTGTGGACGAATATCGCGAGAAGCTGCTCGAGTCCATCGCTGAGTACGATGACACATTGATGGAAAAGTATTTTGAAGATCCCGATAGTATCTCGCCCGACGAAATTCGCGAAGCTATTCGCAAGGCCACGATTGATATGAAGATCATTCCCATGCTGTGTGGGTCGGCCTTTAAAAACAAAGGAGTACAGCGTTTGCTCGACGCCGTATGTGCCTTTTTGCCCTCACCACTTGATATTCCTCCTGTGACGGGAGTCAATCCCCAGACAGAAGAGGAAGAAGTTCGTCGCCCTACGCTGGATGATCCCTTCACCGCTCTGGCATTTAAAATTGCCACAGATCCCTATGTGGGCCGTTTGTGTTATATGCGAGTCTACTCTGGCAAGTTGGACTCAGGATCCTATGTGCTGAATACACGCACAAATAATAAAGAGCGCATCTCGCGTCTTTATCAGATGCATGCCAACAAGCAAAACCCCATTTCTGTAGTAGAAGCAGGTGATATTGCTGCTGCAGTGGGCTTCAAAGACATCCGTACGGGCGATACGCTGTGTGATCCTGCTCATCCCATCGTGTTGGAGAGCATGACCTTCCCCGAGCCGGTAATTGCTGTAGCCGTGGAGCCCAAGTCGCAAAAAGATGCCGATAAACTGAGCATGGCGCTGGCTAAGCTGGCTGAAGAGGATCCCACTTTCCGCGTGCGATTTGACGAAGAGACTAACCAGACTATCATCAGTGGTATGGGCGAATTGCACCTGGAGATCATTGTAGACCGCCTACGCCGTGAGTTCAAAGTTGAGTGTAACCAAGGCCAACCTCAGGTGAACTACAAAGAGGCACTGACCAAGACAGTTGCCCACCGCGAGCGGCTTAAAAAGCAGACTGGTGGTGCAGGTCTGTTTGCCGATATGGAGTTCGAGTTGGGGCCAGCCGATCCAGAGTTTCTCGAAAGTGAAGAGTTTAAGAGCGGCAAGACTAAGCTACAATTTGTATGGGATATCTTTGGCGGTGCCATTGATAAGAACTTCATGAAACCCATCCAGGATGGCTTTTTAGCCATGATGGAAAATGGTGTGCTGGCCGGCTACGCGATCGACTCGATGAAAGTACGCGTATATGACGGTTCGATGCACCCTGTAGACTCCAAGCCAATTGCATTTGAGCTTTGTGCCAAAGAGGGCTTCCGAAATGCAGCACCTAAGGCAGGTCCTGTCTTGCTCGAACCCATCATGAAGCTCGAAGTGGTAACCCCCGAAGAGTACGTAGGTGCCGTAATTGGCGACTTAAACCGCCGTCGGGGCATTCCCAAGAGTCAAGAGCCGCGCATGGGCGGGGCTGTGGCAATCCAAGCAGAAGTGCCTCTTGCGGAAATGTTTGGTTACGTCACCACTTTGCGTACCATCACCTCGGGGCGCGCAAATTCCACCATGGAATTTTCGCATTATGCTGAGGCACCTGCCAACATTGCAAAGGAGGTGATTGAGAAAGCAAAAGGCGAAGTGAAAGTATAAACTAGGCTCTTGGAACCAGGCATGTATGGCTCCACTCTATTTTTTTATTCAGGATCAAGTTAAAAACTTGTAATATTCAGAGGCATGAATCAAAAGATCAGAATTAAGCTGCGTTCCTACGATCACAATTTGGTGGACAAGTCCACTGAAAAGATCGTCAAGACCGTACGCAGCACAGGTGCGGTTGTGACCGGTCCGATTCCGCTGCCCACGAAAAAAGAGATCTTTACGGTGTTGCGTTCGCCACATGTCAATAAGAAGTCTCGTGAGCAGTTCCAGTTGCGCACACATAAGCGCCTGATCGAAATCTACACGCCTACACCAAAAACTGTAGAGGAGTTGTCGAAGCTGGAGCTACCCGGTGGGGTAGACATTCAGGTCAAATTGATGTAATCCATTGATACACGATTGCTCCGCTGTTCCCTGCTGGGAATAATGAGCTACCGAGTGGGCCTTATGCTGCTGACCGAGGTGGAAAAGGAGCATAGGGCCTGACCCAAAAAGGGAGGGAGATCGAACCTGCTGCTTGTAAAAGGCAAGTGTAAAGGAGCGCAGCGTTCGATTCTTTTTTTAGAAAGCTGCGAAGTCTGTTTGCTTGTCGGTGAAAAAGCTGTAAATTTGCGCGCCTTTTTCGCCGGCGGGTCCAGGCAAGCACCCTTTGGGCTTTACAACCCTGAACCTTAAGTCAAAAACTTATTTCTGATGAACGGTCTTATTGGCAAAAAAATTGGCATGACCAGCATTTATGACGATGCTGGCCGCAATATACCCTGTACGGTCATTCTGGTAGGGCCTTGTGTGGTGACGCAGGTAAAAACATTGGATACGGACCAGTATGAGGCTATTCAATTGGCTTTCGATGAGGCCAAGGAGAAAAATACGCCCCAGCCGATGCGCGGCCATTTTGCGAAAGCGGGCACTACGCCTAAGCGCAAGGTAGTAGAGTTTCGCGATTTTGACGCCGTGCAAAAGGGCTTAGGTGAGGAGATCCGCGTAGAGGAAGTGTTTGCCGAAGGCGACGTGGTGAATGCCATAGGTGTTAGCAAAGGTAAGGGCTTTCAAGGCGTGGTGAAGCGTCATGGCTTTGGCGGTGTGGGGCAACGCACCCATGGTCAGCACAACCGAGAGCGAGCACCTGGTTCGATTGGTGCTTCGTCGTTTCCATCGCGAGTGTTTAAGGGTATGCGCATGGCTGGCCGTACGGGAGGCACTCGTGTCAAGGTGCGCAACTTGAAGGTGATGCGTATTCTGCCTGAGAAAAACCTCATGCTGATAAAAGGGGCTGTGCCTGGGCATAAAGGTGCTTATGTGATTTTGGAAAAGCGCTAAAGCCCGCGCAATTTGAATCGATAGTTGGATTTACGCCTTTGGGCGTGCTCATATCTCAAAATTAGTTTTCGATGAAAGTCGATGTACTCAATATTCAAGGCGAAAAAACGGGTCGTCAGGTAGAGTTGCCAGATGCGATCTTCGGTATAGAGCCTAATCAGCATGTGCTGTGGTTGGCCGTACGTCAGTACTTAGCCAATCAACGTCAAGGCACACACAAGGCCAAGGAGCGCAATGAAGTAGCAGGCTCGACGCGCAAGCTCAAGCGCCAAAAGGGTACCGGTACGGCGCGCTTTGGCGACATCAAAAACCCGCTGTTTCGAGGTGGTGGGCGCGTATTTGGCCCACGCCCCCGCAGCTATAGCTTCAAGCTCAACAAAAAAGTCAAGCGCTTGGCGCGCAAGTCGGCTCTATCGGCTAAGATGGCAGAAGGCGCTGTACTTGTCGTGGAAGATTTTACCTTCGAAGCGCCCAAAACCAAGGCAATGGTTGAGGTGCTACAGCATCTTGAGCTGCAGGGTAAGAAAGTGTTGTGGGTTGTTCCAGGTGTGGATAAGCATCTGTACCTCTCAGCGCGCAACTTGCCCAAAGTAGAGATAATGCGCGCACAAGACTTGCACACTTATGCAGTGCTCAACGCCGACAAATTGGTTATATCGGAGCAGTCTATAGAAAAAATTGTGGAAACATTTGCTGACAAGCCCAAGGCGGAGTCAGCAGCTTGAAAATAAAAGATCCATGGCCAAGCAAATTTTGATTCGTCCTATCATCACGGAAAAAGCTACTCAGCTTGCCGAACAGCAAGGTAAGTATAGCTTCGTGGTGGACAAGCGTGCCAACAAGATCGAGATTAAAAAAGCCGTAGAGGCATTTTACAATGTACAAGTGCAAGCGGTCAATACGCATGTGCTTCCTGCTAAGGTAAAACGGCGTAATACGCGCAGCGGCGTACTGTTAGGGCGCGTGTCGGGCTATAAAAAGGCCATTGTGACTTTGGCCCCAGGAGAGGAGATCGATTTTTACGGCGATATCTAAGTATCCATTGTACACTGCAGGCATAGTGCCTGATAAAATAAAGATCAATGCCAGTCAAGAAGTTCAAACCGGTCACGCCGGGTACACGCTTTCGGATCGGCAACGCTTTTGCCGAATTGACCACTGATAAGCCTGAAAAGAGCTTGTTGGCGCCAATGAAGCGTTCGGGCGGGCGCAATAACGAGGGGCATCGCACAGTGCGCTATCGCGGCGGAGGGCACAAGCGTCGCTATCGCATCATCGACTTCAAGCGCGACAAAGAGGGTATACCTGGAAAGGTGCGTTCGATCGAGTACGATCCCAACCGTTCTGCTTGGATAGCCTTGATCGTGTATGCCGATGGAGAGAAGCGCTACATTTTGGCGCCCGAGGGGTTAAAGGTAGGCGACGAGGTGCTTGCCGGCGAAGGTGCACCACCCAATACGGGTAATGCCCTGTACTTGAAAGAAATACCCTTGGGCTCAATCATCCATGCTATTGAGCTGACGCCAGGGCGTGGAGCTGCATTGGCACGTGCAGCAGGTACTTATGCCACGCTGATGAGTCGCGAAGATCGCTACGCTGTGATCAAGCTGCCCAGTGGCGAAGTGCGCCGCGTATTGTTGACTTGCAAGGCGACTATAGGTGTGACTTCCAACCCCGATCATGGTTTGGAAATGTTGGGCAAAGCCGGTCGCAAGCGTTGGTTGGGGCGCCGTCCGCGCACACGTGGCGTTGCGATGAACCCCGTGGATCATCCCATGGGTGGTGGCGAAGGAAAAGCTTCAGGTGGGCATCCGCGTTCGCGCAATGGCCTGTATGCCAAAGGGCAAAAGACGCGCAATCCGAAGAAACATTCGAGTAAGCTGATTATTTCGCGTCGTAAGAAGTGATACGCGTTGCCATAGCAATGCATTTTCCGAAAGGAAACACAATAAATAAACCAGCAATCATGGCTCGTTCGATTAAAAAAGGCCCTTACGTGTTCCACAAGCTGCTCAAAAAAGTGCAGCAGGCTCAGGAGTCGGGCCGCAAGCAAGTGATCAAGACCTATTCGAGGGCATCGATGATCATTCCCGATATGGTAGGGCTTACTATTGCCGTGCACAATGGAAAAAACTTCGTGCCGGTGTTTATCACGGAGAACATGGTAGGGCATAAGCTCGGTGAGTTTGCGCCTACCCGTACTTTCCGCGGTCATGCGGGTAACCGAAAGAAGTAATGTGCTATAGTGGCGGCGGTTGGGTGAGCCTGGCCGCTTGAGTTGAATCCGAAATAACTACGAAATAAAAATGGAAGCAGTAGCCAAATTGAGAAACTGTCCCATGTCGGCGCGTAAGATGCGCTTGGTGGCAGACAACATCCGCGGTAAGGACGTGGCCACCGCGCTCGACATCCTGCGCTTTAGCAAGCGCGAAGGCGCCTATTGGCTAGAGAAGGTGCTGCTCTCGGCCATCAACAACTGGGAACAGAAAACGGGTGAAGATGCAGCCGAATACGACCTGTATATCAAAACGCTCCTAGTCGATGAGGGACCTTTCCTCAAGCGTTTTCGCCCTGCACCTCATGGCCGTGCACATCGCATCCGCAAGCGCACCAATCACGTAACTGTGGTGGTAGCCAGCCGGGTAGAGGTGCCAGAGGCTGAAGAAGACACGGTCACTTACGAAGAAGAAGAGGAATAAAAAACGACAATATTAAACACTACAGCCGTCGGGCTGTACTATACAATCGCCATCAAATATGGGTCAGAAAACAAATCCGATTGGCAATCGCCTAGGGATCATCCGTGGATGGGATTCCAACTGGTTCGCTACCGGCAAGCAGTTTGCCGACAATGTAGTTGAGGATGAAAAGATCCGCACTTACCTCAAAGCACGTGTACAACGTGGAGGTATTGCACGGGTAATTATCGAGCGCTCGCTCAAGCGCGTTACCGTGACCATTCACACTTCGCGCCCAGGGGTAGTGATTGGTGCTAAGGGAGCTGAGGTGGACAAGATCCGCGAAGAGTTGCGCAAGCTTACGGGCAAAGAAGTGTATATCAACATCATTGAGATTCGCAAGCCCGAGCTAGATGCCAACGTAGTGGCAGATAGCATTGCGCGCCAGATTGAAAATCGCGTCAATTATCGCCGGGCAACCAAAGCTGCCATCAAGGATACGATGCGTGCGGGTGCAGAAGGCATCAAAGTGCGCGTGTCGGGCCGCCTCAACGGTGCTGAAATGTCGCGTTCAGAAGAGTACAAAGATGGCCGTACGCCCCTGCACACCTTCCGAGCTGATATCGACTATGCACTCAATGAGGCGCTGACTGTATATGGCAAGATTGGCGTGAAAGTGTGGATCTGTCGTGGCGAAGTATTGGGCAAGCGCGACTTGTCGCCCAATGCAGGCTTGATGAGCAAGCGAGGTGGCCGCCCAGGGCGCGAGCGCAGTGGTAGTCGCAGAGAGCGTCGCGGCGGAGGCCGTCGTCGTTGAGCGTGAATGCGTTCAAAAGTTGGCTTAGGTATATTGAAATTCATACAAAACGCCTTACCTTTGCCAGGCTTTTTCGGAAGGGGGCTTAGCAAGCGCCGAGTCTTTTTGTAAATAGTTAATAATCAGTGCGATGCCGCCTTGTGCGGTTCTTTTTTCAAAATCTTACGAAGATGCTTCAGCCAAAGAGAACGAAATATCGCAAGCAGCAAAAGGGGCGCAATAAGGGGATTGCACAACGGGGGCATATCGTGGCTTTTGGCTCTTATGGTTTGAAAGCCGTGACGGGTGGTCGCATCACCAACCGCCAGATCGAAGCGGCTCGTATTGCGATGACACGTCGTATGAAGCGTGAAGGAAAAGTGTGGATCCGCATTTTCCCCGACAAGCCGATTACGGCCAAGCCCCAAGAAGTCCGTATGGGTAAAGGGAAAGGTGCCCTTGACCATTGGGTAGCTGAGGTTGAGCCCGGTCGTATTATGTTCGAAATCGATGGGGTGTCTTACGAGACTGCTGCTGAGGCTTTGCGTTTGGCAGCACAAAAACTGCCAGTGCTGACCAAAATTTCGGTGCGCCCAGATTTGATGAACCTGTAAAAGCTCAATGATAATGGCTTCTAAGAAATTTCTCGAACTGCAGGGGTTTACCGATGAGCAGCTGCAAAGTGAGTTGGTCGATCTGCAGAGTGAATATCAGCGCCTCAAGTTCGATCACGCGGTAAAGGGGTTGGATAACCCCATGGTGTTGCGCGAGATGCGCCGCGACATTGCACGATTGCACACCGAAATCCGGCGCCGTCAATTGGCAGCTATGAGCGAAGCGCAATTGGCACAGCGCAGCAAATTGCGCGCACGGCGTGCGCGCCTCAAGAAGCGCAAGTAATCATTTGGCCGTAAGGCCGCCAATCACTAAGCATGCAAGTAGCAAATTCAAATAGCATGGCCGAACGAAATCTCAGAAAGACGCGCGTAGGTGTGGTAGTGTCCAATTCTATGGATAAGACCATCAGCGTGCGCGTAGAACGCCGGGTAAAGCATCCTATTTACGGCAAGTATTTGACTAAGTCGAAGAAATACCTGGCACACGACGAGAAAAACGAGTGCAATATAGGCGACAAGGTGCGCATCATGGAAACTCGCCCCTTGAGCCGCCGCAAATGCTGGCGTTTGGTAGAGATTATTGAACGCGCCAAGTAAGGCTTTTAAAAAGCAGAACAACCATGATTCAGCAAGAAACTCGCTTGAAAGTAGCCGATAACAGTGGTGCCAAAGAGGTGCTGTGCATTCGCGTATTGGGTGGCTCGAAGCGTCGTTATGCTTCTGTAGGCGATGAAATCGTGGTCACGGTAAAGGCAGCTACTCCTGGTGGCATCAAGAAGGGTACGGTATCTAAGGCCGTAGTGGTGCGTACGCGCAAGGAAGTGCGTCGCAAGGATGGCTCCTACATCCGCTTTGACGACAATGCCGTCGTATTGCTCAACGCCGCAGGCGAGCCTCGTGGTACGCGCATTTTTGGCCCCGTGGCCCGTGAGCTGCGCGAAAAAGACTACATGCGCATTGTGTCGCTAGCACCTGAGGTGCTTTGATGCGAGGCTAGCAGCTATTTTTTGAACTCGAAACCTGTTGTATAAAATGAGCAAGAAAGCCAAAAAGACGCGTTTTGCCCCCAAGCTCCACATCAAGAAGGGCGATCGGGTGCGTGTGATTGCCGGTGACTACAAACACCGTGAAGGAGAAGTGCTCGAGGTGTTTCCGAAAAAATACCGGGCTGTTGTCGATGGAGTCAATATCGTCAAGAAGCACCAAAAGCCCACCCAAGACAACCCAGGCGGGATTGTAGATGTGCCTGCACCCATACACATTTCTAATCTCATGTTGATCGATCCTAAAACGGGTGAACCCACTCGCGTGGGACGCAAGCGAGTCGATGGCAAGTTGGTGCGCTATTCGAAAAAAACTGGTGAAATAATCAAGTGATGAAGTATATACCTCGTCTGAAGAAGAAATACACCGAGGAAGTGATCCCCGCCATGATGGAGGAGTTTAACTACAGCTCTGTCATGGAGGTACCTCGCCTGGTGAAGATCTGCCTGAACCAAGGCTTGGGTGCGGCTACTCAAGACAAAAAAATCGTGGATGTAGCACTTAGTGAGCTGAGCCTCATTGCGGGGCAACGTGCCGTACCTACCAAAGCCAAGCGCTCTGTGTCTAACTTTAAGTTGCGCGAGGGCATGACTATTGGTGCGCGTGTGACTTTGCGCCGCGATCGCATGTGGGATTTTCTCGATCGGCTTATTTCGGTAGCACTGCCGCGCGTGCGTGACTTCCGAGGCGTAAGCGACAAGAGCTTTGATGGGCGTGGCAACTACTCTTTGGGCATTCAGGAGCAGATCATTTTTCCCGAAATCGATCTGGATAAGGTGACGCGCATCAACGGCATGGACGTCACAATTGTGACCACAGCTAAGACCGATGCAGAGGCTTATCGCTTGCTCGAACTGCTAGGTATGCCTTTCAAAGGGAAAGGCAGAGTGTGAATTGAATAGCAAAAAGTATCATAAGACATTAAGCAATGGCAAAGAAATCAGTAATCGCCAGAGAACGCAAGCGTGCGCGCATGGTGGCCAAATACGCTGAACTGCGCAAACGCCTCAAAGAGGAGGGCAACTACGAGATGCTCGATAAGCTACCACGTAATGCCTCGCCTGTGCGATTGCACAATCGCTGCCGCCTTACAGGGCGCCCTAAAGGTTACATGCGCAAATTTGGCTTGTGCCGCGTGAAGTTTCGTGAAATGGCCCTTGAGGGCAAAATTCCGGGTATTACCAAGGCCTCTTGGTGATATGCTGCGCACGTAGCGTTGAATCAGTAAAAATTGTAACCATCGAGGTTCGAGTTTGGAGTTATCGGTTTGTGCTGGAAGCTTCAAACGACTGAACTCTAAACCTTGAAAAATGGCTGTAACAGATCCTATAGCAGACTACTTGACGCGCATACGCAATGCACAGCAATCGCGTCATCGGGTGGTAGAGATCCCCGCCTCAAAACTCAAAAAAGCCATCACCGAGATTCTCTACGATCAGGGCTACATTCTGAAGTATAAGTTTGAAGAAGTGCCTGGCAAGTCGGGGATTATCAAGATCGCCTTAAAGTATGACCCCGTGACGGGCGAACCAGTAATCCGCGGACTCAAACGCATCAGTAAGCCTAGCTTGCGCAAATACGCCGGTGTGAAAGAATTGCCTCGCGTGATCAATGGGCTGGGTATCGCCATTGTATCTACTTCTAAGGGTGTGATGACAGATAAGCAAGCACGCAAGGAAAATGTAGGTGGCGAGGTGCTGTGCTACGTGTATTGACACGTCTTGTTGGTCGTCTTTTCTAAGCAAGGAAAAATAATAGTACGATGTCACGAATAGGTAAGGCTCCTATCAAAGTGCCTCAAAATGTGGAAGTGACGGTGAGCAAGGGCAACTTGGTCACGGTCAAAGGCCCCAAAGGGACGTTGACCCAGCAAGTAGATCCCGATTTGATCCTTGAGCTCGAGGAGGGCGAACTGCGTGTCAAGCGACCTACCGACAGCAAGCGCCACCGTTCTATGCACGGCCTGTATCGCTCGCTGTTGGCCAATATGATACAAGGAGTGTCTGAGGGATTTGTCAAAGAGTTAGAGGTGATCGGTGTAGGATATCGGGTATCCAACACGGGCCAATTGCTCGAATTGACTTTGGGCTTTTCTCATCCCGTCTATTTCCTTCTACCCGATGAAGTGAAAGTAGAGACCAAGATGGAAAAAGGGAAGAATCCTTTGATCCGTTTAGAGTCGCATGACAAGCAGCTGTTGGGGCAAGTGGCAGCCAAGATTCGCGCTTTCCGCAAGCCAGAGCCCTACAAAGGCAAGGGGATTCGCTATGTGGGTGAGGAGATTCGCCGCAAGGCAGGTAAGACGGCTGCTAAGTAACACCTGGGTAGGAGCTTCGTGCCTGCTGCCTTTTTCATTGAATACTTGCGTTTTGGGTCTGGCCGTGTGGCCATTCACTAAAACACTCAAATTTTAGGAGCAATGAGCATTGACAGGAATCAAAGGCGTAGACGCATCCACTATCGCGTGCGCAAGAAGGTGAATGGTACGCCCGAGCGACCACGCCTCAACGTCTATCGAAGCAATCGCTATATCTACTGCCAATTAATTGACGATGTGCACGGGCACACGCTTGCAGCAGCTACTTCGCGCGAGCTGGTAAAAAACGGCCAAAAGATGTCGCTTACTGAGCAAGCACAAGCAGTAGGTAAACTTATAGCTGACCGTGCCAAAGCCAAAGGCATCGAACAGGTCGTGTTTGACCGCGGAGGCTATCTGTATCATGGCCGTGTCAAGGCTTTGGCCGATGCTGCACGTGAAGGAGGACTGAAATTTTAACCACTAACTTCATCCGAAGACAATGGCAAAGAAAAAGGCAAAAAAAGTAAAGCCTAACGAGACTGAACTCAAAGACAGGCTCGTATCGCTCAATCGTGTGGCAAAAGTGACCAAAGGTGGACGCACTTTTAGCTTTGCCGCCGTAGTCGTGGTGGGCGACGAGCAAGGTACCGTAGGTCATGGCTTGGGTAAAGCACGTGAAGTGTCAGAAGCCATTGCCAAAGCCGTAGATGATGCCAAAAAGAACTTGGTCAAAGTGCCTGTGTATAAAGGAACTATTCCTCACGAGCAGATTGGCAAATTTGGCGCCTCACGCGTGCTGATCAAGCCTGCAGCCGATGGTACGGGGGTGATTGCAGGTGGTGCCATGCGCGCTGTGCTGGAAAGTGCAGGCATACACAACGTATTGGCCAAGTCGTTGGGCTCTTCCAATCCACACAACGTGGTAAAAGCTACCATCGATGCGCTGCTCAAACTGCGCAGCCCTATCGAAGTGGCGCGTGAACGCGGTGTAGATCTGGACAAAGTGTTTAACGGTTAAGGTCGCCGTGTGTATCAAAAGCCTCGAAAGGAAAGTTGAGCTTTTCGTTTCGCAAGTGCGAATGTGTTGTGGAGCGATGCGTCAAAAAAAGCAAAAATGAAAAAGATCAAAATCACCCAAGTGCGTAGTGCAATTGATCGGCCTAAAGATCAAAAAGCAACGCTGCGCGCTTTAGGCTTGCGCAAAATGCATCAGACGGTTGAAAAAGTAGCTACCCCTCAGATTATGGGTATGGTAGCAAAAGTGAGCCATTTGGTCAAAGTCGAAGAAGTTTAATTTGTACCTTGGGGCCTAAGTTGGGTAGGCGTCAGGATAAAAACGAAGAGAAGCAATGAAATTGCACGAACTCAAGCCAGCAAAAGGTGCGGTAAAGCGTGATCGCCGCTTAGGACGTGGCCAAGGATCGGGGCGTGGCGGTACCTCCACGCGCGGACATAAAGGCGATAAGTCGCGCTCGGGCTTTAAAAACAAGCGCAACTTCGAAGGAGGGCAAATGCCCTTGCAGATGCGCTTGCCCAAGCGGGGTTTCCATAGCCGCAATCGCATAGCATACGTACCACTCAACCTGGAACGTCTGCAAGCCATCGCTGAGAAGTATCAGTTGGACCGTATCGACCCAGACACTTTGAAAAAGCTGGGCATCATAGGTAAAAATGATCGCGTCAAAGTACTGGCCCGAGGTGAGCTGAAGGCTACCTTGCAAATTTCAGCACATGCTGCTTCTGAGCGCGCACGCAAAGCCATTGAAGCACAAGGAAGCACCCTTACGCTTATCGAAAGTGCGTAGTAGTTGAGAGAGGAGGCGGCTGCAACTGGTCGGGGCCTGTGCAGGTGCACACAAATAGCTGCAAATGAAAAAGTTAGTCACTACCCTTCAGAATATCTGGAAAATAGAGGAGCTGCGTCAGCGCATGCTCTTTACCTTGGGGATGATCTTCGTCTATCGGCTGGGCTCCTTTGTCGTGCTGCCCGGTGTCGTCCCTGCAGAGTTGGCCAAAGCTGCTGCAAGCTCTGCCAATGACTTGTTGGGCTTGATCAATGTATTTACGGGGGGGGCCTTCAACAACGCTTCGGTGTTTGCCCTTGGCGTAATGCCCTACATTACGGCTTCGATCATTGTGCAGCTATTGGGATTTGCCGTTCCCTACTTTCAGCGCCTTCAGGAGCGCGAGGGTGAATCGGGACGCAAGAAGCTCAATCAGATTACGCGCATGCTCACCTTGGCCATTACGTTGGTGCAAGGAGGTGCTTATCTGACGTATTTACAGGCCCAGGGTGCAGTTGATCCTTCTCTGCCAGCAGGCATTTTCTGGGCATCCAACATCATCATTCTGTCGGCAGGTACCATTTTTGCCATGTGGTTGGGTGAGCGCATCACCGATAAGGGCATTGGCAACGGTATTTCTCTTTTGATCACAGTAGGTATTATTGCTTCTTTGCCACGAGCCATTGTGGCCGAGTTCGAGCTGCAATTGGCAGGTAGCGGTATGATCGTATTTGTACTCGAACTGGCCATGATGTATGTGATCGTGATGGCCACAGTGCTTATCGTGCAAGGTGTGCGCAAGATTCCCATTCAATTTGCCAAGCGCATGGTAGGACGTGGTGCAACTGCTATGCCCGCAGCAGGCATCCGCGACTATATTCCCATTAAGGTGAATGCGGCTGGTGTGATGCCCATTATCTTTGCTCAAGCGCTGATGTTTTTGCCTGCTACGGTGGCCCAGTTTATTGCGGGCGATGAGGCAGCTTTGGCGTCCAGTAGTGTACTGCGCGCCTTGACCAACCCCTACTCAATGGCCTCAAGTGTGATCACCTTTCTGTTGGTCGTCGTATTCACTTATGTATACACTGCATTGATCGTTAACCCGCAGAAGTATGCCGAATACCTCAAGCGGCAAAATGCCTTTATCCCTGGTGTGAAGCCCGGTCAGCCCACAGCTGACTTTATCGATGCAGTTGTCACGCGTATTACTTTGCCAGGATCAATCTTTCTGGGCTTTATCGCTATCATTCCATCAATTGCCGTAGCTGCAGGTGTCAATCCCGCTTTTGCGCAATTTTTTGGTGGCACTTCGCTGCTCATTCTCGTAGCAGTGGTGCTGGATACTTTGCAGCAAGTAGAAAGCTATTTATTGATGCGTCGCTACGATGGATTGGTGAAATCTGGCCGCATACAGGGGCGGAGTAAGATGCAAGGCATAGGCGCCAGCATGTAGTAGTAGGCCCAATATGCATATGACGAGTGTCAAAGATTGTTTGTCGAAAAGTCGTGTCGTGCTCAATTATATAGCACGGCACGACTTTGCCTTTTCCAAACAACACAATCAGCCTTTCGGCAAACTGAGTCCCAACAGATGTTGTTCTATGTCGCAATGACAAACAGGTGACCAGTATGCCCCAGGAGAATAGTTGAATGAATGTTATGGTGTATTATAAAACAGAAGAAGAAATAGCTCATATCAAGGAGAGTAGTCTGTTAGTGTGTAAAACCTTGGCACATGTGGCCTCTTTGATTCGACCAGGGGTGACAGGTGTTGAGCTGGACGCCGCAGCCGAAGAGTTTATTTGCGATCACGGAGGTGTGCCAGGCTTTAAGGGGTATAGAGGTTTTCCCACTACGCTATGCTTTTCACCTAATGAAGTCGTTGTACATGGTATCCCCAGCAAAAATCCTATTCAGGAGGGGGATATTATTTCGATAGATTGCGGAGTGAAAATGCACGGCTTTTACGGCGACTCAGCTTATACCTTTGCCGTAGCACCTATTTCCCAGGAGGTGATGCACCTGCTACAGGTGACCAATACTTCTTTGTATCAAGGAATAGCCCAAGCTATTGTCGGCAAGCGCTTAGGAGATATTGGCTATGCTATTCAGCATTTTGTAGAACGAGTGCACGGTTACAAGGTAGTGCGCGAGTTAGTAGGACATGGTATTGGAAAAAACCTACATGAAGCACCTGAAGTGCCCAATTACGGCATGAGAGGACGTGGCATGAAGCTCAAAGAAGGCCTTACTATAGCTATTGAGCCCATGGTCAATATGCAACGGCGTCATGTGGCCCAGGCCGATGATGGCTGGACGATCATTGCACGAGATAGAAAGCCCTCTGCACATTTCGAACATACTATTGTCGTACGGCCCGAAAAAGCAGAACTACTCAGCGACCATACTGTGATCGAGCAGGCTGTCATGGAAAACCCTCACTTGCAACCTGTTGAGCTACTCAGCTTAGCCTAAAGTGGCCAAGCAAAAAAGCTGTGCGAAAAGAATATTAAGGAGTTGGAAATTAAGTGCTTTTCCGTATCTTTGCCGTCCGAAAATTGAGCTATGGCTAAACAAGAATTGATCAAACAAGATGGTGTGATTGAAGAGGCACTTTCCAACGCCATGTTTCGCGTGCGATTGGAAAATGGGCACCTTATCACTGCCACCATTTCCGGCAAAATGCGTATGAACTACATCCGCATACTGCCCGGCGACAAAGTAAAAGTAGAGATGTCGCCTTATGATTTGACGCGCGGGCGCATCATCTATCGATATAAATAACCAGCTGACCAAAATCACAAACTCATGAAAGTACGTGCTTCGGTGAAAAAGCGCTCTGCAGACTGCAAGATCGTGCGACGCAAAGGGCGTATCTATGTAATCAATAAGAAGAACCCTCGCTTTAAGCAACGTCAAGGATAATCCATCCCATAAACTTGCCCGCGCAAAATGGGCTGAAAACGAAATAATAAATCATGGCTCGCATAGTCGGTGTTGATTTACCCAGAAACAAAAGAGGCGTTATTGCGCTGACCTACATTTATGGCATAGGTCGTAGCCGTGCCAAAGAAATCCTGGACAAGGCTGGAATTGATGAAAATATCAAAGTCAAAGATTGGCCCGATGAGGCCGTGCGTGAAGTGGCGCGCATCATTCAGCATGAGTACAAAGTAGAAGGTGAATTGCGCTCGGAGGTGCAGATGAACATCAAGCGATTGATGGACATTGGCTGCTACCGCGGGCTACGTCATCGCAAGGGGTTACCTGTACGAGGTCAGCGTACGCGCACTAACGCCCGCACGCGTAAGGGCAAGCGCAAAACAGTTGCCAATAAGAAGAAAGTGACCAAGTAATAGGTGCTGCTCAAGTAGCACATTCCCTAATATTGTATGGCCGAATTGTAAATAGCAGAATAGAACAATGGCAAAAGGAAGAGGTAAAAAAACTACTGCTAAAAAGCGCAAAGTCAAAGTGGATCCAGAAGGGTATGCCTACATTCAGGCTACCTTCAACAATATCATCATTACGCTGACTAACAAGCAAGGGCAGGTGATCTCGTGGTCTTCGGCGGGTAAGGCAGGCTTTCGTGGTTCGAAGAAAAACACGCCCTATGCCGCACAGGTGGCAGCGCGTGATGCTGCACGTGTAGCACACGAAGCCGGTATGCGTTCGTGCGAAGTCTTAGTGAAAGGGCCGGGCTCAGGTCGTGAGGCTGCTATCCGTGCCATCGACTCTGAAGGTATCAAGGTGACGCGCATTAAGGATGTAACGCCCATTCCGCACAATGGATGTCGCCCGCCTAAGCGTCGTCGGGTGTAAGAGAATACTTCTGTTTGAATTGACGAAAACTTAATAACAGACATGGCAAGATATACTGGTCCCAGAGCCAAGAAGGAGCGGGCTTTCGGCGAGCCCGTGTTTGGAGGGCTGCGTGCAGCACAGCGCAAGGCGTACCCGCCGGGGCAACACGGCAACTCGCGTCGCCGTCGTCAAAAATCCGAGTATGCCCTTCAGCTGATGGAAAAGCAGAAGGCTAAATACACTTATGGCCTATTAGAGCGCCAATTCCGTAACTTGTTTGAAAGAGCCAGCCGCCGTGGTGGGGTGACGGGCGAAGTATTGTTGCAATTACTGGAGTCGCGTTTGGATAATACCGTATACCGTTTGGGCATTGCACCTACTCGTAGAGCAGCCCGTCAATTAGTGACTCACCGGCATATTACGGTCAATGGTGTGGTGACGAATATCCCTTCGATGTTGCTCAAACCAGGCGATGTAGTGGCAGTTCGGGGGCGTTCACAACATATCGACACAATTCGCGAGTGGGTCAAGTCTAAATCAGATGTGCGCAAGTTTGGCTGGTTGGAATTCAACCCTGAGAAAATGGAAGGCAAATTTTTGGCCTATCCTACGCGCGAACAAATTCCTGAAAAGATCAATGAACAGCTCATTGTCGAGCTTTACTCGAAATAACGATACTTTGGCGTTTTTCCGGGGTGGCCTATAATGCAGATGGCCCCGGAAATTGCATATTATATAGTAAATGAGCAGCCTGCCATGCGTGCTGGAAGCGGTGTGGCAGCGCGTATTTTAATCGCTTCCTCTTTTTTAAGCAATTTATCATAGCTTATGAGTAGCGTACTCAATTTCCAGATGCCCGACAAGATCGTAATGACTAAGGCTGATGATTTTGACGGTACTTTTGAGTTCAAGCCGTTGGAGCCGGGCTTTGGCCAAACTGTAGGCAACGCATTGCGTCGGGTATTGCTTTCTTCCTTAGAAGGTTTTGCCATCTCTGCTGTACGCATTGCAGGAGTAGAACACGAATTTTCTACCATCAAAGGGGTAGTACAAGACGTAGTAGATATCATTCTCAACCTCAAGCAGGTGCGCCTCAAACAGCTCATCGAAGATGAGGAAATGCGCGAAGAGAAGATCTACATTACGATGAGTGGTAAAGAGGAGTTTCGCGCAGGCGACATTGACAACTTCACCAATGTGTTCAAGGTGATGAACCCCGACTTGCTCATCTGCCAGATGGAACCCTTTGTCAATCTGGAGATGGAGCTGACTATTAGCAAGGGTAGAGGCTATAGCCCCGCAGAGGAAAATATGCCGAAAGATGCAGCAATTGGTGTAATTCCTATAGATGCTATCTATACGCCTATTAAGAATGTAGCCTATAGGGTGGAAAACACGCGCGTGGGCCAGCGTACTGACTATGAAAAGCTGACCATTGAGATCAAAACAGATGGAACGATACATCCAGAAGATGCTCTCAAGGGCGCATCGCGCATTCTGATTCAGCACATGATGCTCATTACCGATGAGCATATATCGTTCGATGAGCCAGGCAAGCACGAGGCAGATGTGGTAGACGAGCATATTTTGCACATGCGCAAGCTGCTCAAAACGCCGCTTGAGGAACTGGACTTATCTGTACGCGCCTACAACTGTCTTAAGGCAGCTAAAATCAATACCTTAGCTGATCTAGTCAAGTACGACACCCACGAGCTACTCAAGTTTCGCAACTTTGGCAAAAAGTCATTGGTCGAAATTGAAGAGTTGCTCCAGGAAAAGGGCTTAACCTTTGGAATGGATCTGTCAAAGTACAATCTAGAAGACGAGTAAATAAAATATACTCTGAGGAAGTCGGTGCACCTCACCGTATCCTGTAGATTTTATGTATGCCAATTTTTAGATTGCAGTAACACGAGTAGGTCATGGTACCGAAAGCGTGCTGCGAGGTTCACAAATAAGTAAATCAGAGCCTGATGAGACATCGAAAGAAATTCAACCACTTGGGCCGAAAAAAGGGCCATCGTCGCGCACTTTTGGCCAACTTGGCTAATGCCTTGATCAAGCATAAACGCATCACTACTACTGTAGCCAAAGCCAAGGCCTTGCGCCCTTATCTGGAGCCACTGGTGACCCGTGCTAAGACGAATACCACGCATAACCGCCGGGTGGTTTTTAGTTATTTGCAAGACAAGTATTCTATACAGGAATTGTTTGGACCCATAGCAGAAAAAGTGGGCAGCCGGCCTGGCGGCTATTTGCGCATCATTCGCACGGGTTTTCGAAAGGGGGATGGTGCCGATATGGCTATGATTGAATTTGTGGACTTCAACGAAGTATATAATCCAAAAGCGGGTGGTCAGCAGGGAAGCCGCAAGCGCCGCCGTAGAGGGAGTAAAAAAGCTGCTGCGGGTGCAACATCAGCAGCACAGTCTGAAGCTCCTGCTGCCGCCACTAATGAAGAAGAGTAAAAAATTAGGGGTATTACCTTTAGGAAGTACCTCGATGCAGTACGATGATGAAGACTGCATCTATAAGTAAAGCGATGCAGGAGCTGCCAATGGTAGATCTGCGTCGCTTTTTTATGGGTTTGGCCCCTTTGTTAAAGGGTTGATAATCTTTACCTTTGCACCCGTTTTATTTCCTAACAGCCATTATTGGCATAAACTTCAGCGTTTCAATGCGTAATTACGAAGTGACTTTCATCGTGGATCCAGTACTGTCGGGCGATGAAATTAAAGCGACAGCTCAGACCTATGTCGATCAACTCAAGCAAGCAGGCTGCGAGATCGTACATGTGGATGAGATGGGGTTGCGCGAATTAGCCTACCCCATTAACAAGCGCTCTACAGGAGTGTACTATTGCATCGAGTTCAGGGCTGCAGATGGATCAATGATTGATCCATTGGAATTGGCCATGCGACGCGACGAACGCATCATGCGTTTTCTAACCGTCAAATTGGACAAGTACGGTGTGAAATTTAATGAAGACAAGCGCAAAGGCCTGATTGGCAAAAAACGCCAGCAGCAAGCGCAAACCGATGAAGAGGATAAAGGTCAGCAAGCATCTTGAGCATCGGTGCAGTAGCTCTATTTTTCACTTCAAAAACTAATCGATCATGGCATCGAGAGATGATATTAAATTTTTGAGCAATCCCAATATCGGCCAAAAGCGCAAAAAGTACTGCCGCTTCAAGCGCTATGGAATTAAGTATGTCGATTACAAAAACCCCGAGTTTTTGCTCCAGTTCGTCAACGAACAAGGCAAGATTTTACCTCGACGCATTACGGGCAATTCGCTCAAATATCAGCGTCGCGTAGCTACGGCTATCAAGCGCGCGCGTCATTTGGCTTTATTGCCCTATGTGGCAGACAATCTCAAGTGATGGTGGTGGCTCACTTATTTATTGACTTGATTCAAAAACAGGAAAATGGAAGTCATTCTTTTGCAAGATATTGAGAAGTTGGGCAAAAAATACGAGATAGTCACGGTGCGTAATGGCTATGGCCGCAACTATCTCATTCCCCAGGGGCTGGCTCTTTTGGCCAACAAATCGAACAGGCGCCGCTTAGAGGAATACCGTAGGCGTGAAGAAGCTGCCATGATGCGCTTGCTCGATGAGGCCAAACAACTTGCCCAACAGCTGGAGGACAAGGTGCTCAAAATAGGTGCTAAAGTAGGAGCCAGTGGTAGGATCTTCGGTTCAATTACCAACTTGCAAGTGGCTAATGCGCTCAAAGAGCAGTTGGGAATTGAGATAGACCGCCGCAAAGTTGAAATTCCCGACGAGGTCAAGGAAGTAGGGGTATATACTGCTGTGCTCAAAATCCACCCTGAAGTCGATACCCGCGTGAGCTTCGAGGTGGTGGCCGAATAACAGGCACGACACTGACAGCAAGTTGGCCAAACGGCAGCTAAAGGTGCATTCCACAATAATTGGAATGCACCTTTTGTTCGTTCATGGGTTTGGGTGGCGTTTCAAAATAGGAAAGTATGTGCATTATGGTGTGATGAAAAAGGTTTTTAGTGCACGCCAAAGGGCTTTCTTATGCGCGACATCTACGTGAAGACGTGCTAGAGCGGCTGCGAATACTATACGGCAATTACCTATGGCGAGGGGACGATAATGAGGAGCATCTATTTGTAGCCCCAGAGTGGTAGGGCCACAACCAAATGCCAGCACATGGTGCAGCGCATTCACTCGCTGCTGCAGCAAGGTGAGCGACACAGGCTTGTGTGCTCGTAGGGGCAATAGGCCCACGTCCTTTTCCAGCTTGAGGTCTACGGCCTGTAGAATCTTTTGGAGCAACTGTCTGTAGCTGGGGGTTTGCCATTCTACCTCTTGCAAGACTATTGTTATACCTTTTTCAGCCTTTCCCTGTATGGTGAGGTTTGCTGGGTCGGGAAGTAAGAAAATTTTCAGGTCGAAAGGGATGGTTTGTGTTTTTTTGTTTCCCAATTTAGTCATTTTTTAGAATTTAATTCTGTTTACTTTGTGTAAAGTGCTGATAATTAGAATTTTTGATAAATTTTGGTTACATTTGCCAAGCCCGACTTTCAATGCTTACCACCCCCTCACTACTACCTATGGAAGCTTGGTCAAGCCTAACCAAATTTTACCGATCGCAAAACTATTAGCAGATGAAGTATCAAATTAGAGTAAATCGGACAGCACATTCGAATTTACCACAAATTGATTTTGACAATTTGTCATTTGGTCGGTATTTCTCTGACCACATGTTTGTAGCTGAGTATAGAGAAGGAAAATGGCAAGATTTGCGCATTGAGCCATTGAGCGAGTTTGCGACCCATCCGGCGACAATGGCGCTGCACTATGGGCAGGCGGTTTTTGAAGGGATGAAGGCTTCGAAGAGCCATGATGGCCGTCCGATGTTGTTTCGGCCCCAGATGCATGCCAAGCGCCTCAATTTTTCTGCCCGTCGTTTGGCCATGCCGGCGTTTCCTGAAGATCTTTTCGTAGAAGCTATTCACTTGTTGGTGGGGATCGATGCGGGGTGGATTCCACCTAAAAAGGGTAGTGCCTTGTACATTCGCCCATTCATGTATGCTACGGATCCTTTTGTAGGGGTGCGTCCTTCGCAGACCTATCGCTTTGTCATCTTCACTTGCCCTGTAGGGCCATACTATCCCAAACCGGTAAGCTTGTTGGCCGAGACGCATTACATACGTGCAGCACGTGGTGGTACGGGCGAAGCTAAGGCTGCAGGCAATTACGCGGCTGCCATGCTGCCTGCACAGCTGGCCAATGAAAAGGGATATGATCAAGTATTGTGGCTGGATGCCCAAGAGTTCAAGTACATTCAGGAAGTGGGTACGATGAATATTTTCTTTGTCATAGATGGGAAGGTCATTACACCCAATCCGGAAGAAGAGGGAACCATCTTGCGCGGCATCACCCGAGACAGCATCTTGCACATCTTGCGCGATGAAGGCTATACAGTAGAAGAGCGCCGCATTTCCATCGATGAGGTGGTAGCTGCGCATGAACAAGGCAAGCTTGAGGAAGTATTTGGCACGGGTACTGCTGCGGTAGTGGCGCAGGTGTACAAGATCGCCTATGAAGACAAGGAGATGGTGTTGCCGCCCATATCTGAGTGTCGGGTAGGCCCATTTGCCAAGAGCTATATCGATGATCTGCGTGCAGGTTTGCGAGCAGACAAGTTTGGGTGGGTAGAACCTGTTCAGTTGCCCCAATCGGTAGATGCGTAAACTGCTTTTTTGAAGTGGGGTATTATGGATATGTGGGCGGCACCATGTATGCTGCGTGGTACCGCCCACTGTGTTGATGAGGGTGTGGTTCTATTGGCGCACGATGGCCAGAGGTACGTTGGTATCGGCTGTGCCGTAGAGTACGGGTGTTTGTACTCCTGCAGTGTATTTGCGCACTTCTCGGCGCACATAGTTATATACTTCTTCCAAAGTGACGATGCCATCGGCGTTTCGGTCAGCAATGCCTTTGAGTGCACGGATCAGGTAATAGCTAAACACTCCCGATCGCAGGTAGCTGTCTTCTAAAGAGATTTCTTCACTGCGTGAGGAGAGCAGTAATGCGATGCCACTTTGTTCGGGTGTGAGCTGGGCATATAAGTCGGTAAGTTGATTGGGGGCTTTTACTTGGGTAAGTGATCCGCTATAGCAGGCATCTCCCAGCAAGAGCTTCAGACGGGCATGGCTGCGTTTCATTATATCCATTATCTCGGCGTGGGCGAGTTTGGAGAAAGTGCCGTCATAGTCGGTAGGTAAGAAGGCGCCGGCAATGCCATGTCCTGAGAAGTAGAAGATGATCACGTCATTTTCATCAGCGCGTAACAGCACTTCTTGCATGATGCGCAATACATTCTGGCGCGTGGCTTCTTCATCGACTAGTATGCGGAGTTGGTCGTCGGGTAGGGCTCCGCCTTCTGGGCTTTTGAGAAAGCTGTAGATGCGGAATGCGTCGTTGTCGGTGTATTGCAAGGAGGGTTGATGTCGGTAAATAGAAATGCCGACCACTACTGCCCAAATACGGGCTTGAGCTGAGCGCAAAGGCGTGACATCAAGGCGTGGATAAGGGGCATCATGAGCTTCGATGAGTTGGGCAACTTGCCCCATATCCCATTTTGCGGTGAGGGTGCGCCCATCGGCAAAAGTTAGTGTGCCTTGGCCATGAGGTAGCTCGCGGTACCACTGACCTTTGTAGTGATTGCCATTGGCATACCACACTTCGCCTTGGCCAGCGGGATATCCATCCCGAAATTGCCCTTGATATACCGAGCCATCGGCAAAAGTGTAGGTACCTAGGCCATCAGCGCAGTGTATGGTGTTGCAGTCGCGCAGAGGGGCTGTGTTTGGTGGATTTTTTTCTGAAAAGGTCGCATCCAGTCGTTGCCCATCGATCCACTGGCCGTGCCATTGCTCGCCTGAGGCACTGAGCCAAGTACCTTCACCGTTTTTTTTGCCGTTGCGCCACATGCCTTCATATTGCGAACCGTCGGGGTAGTACAAGATTCCAAAACCTTCAAATTGCCCATTGACAAAGTATCCTTCATAGCGCCGTCCATCGGCAAAGGTATATGTACCCTTCCCATGCGGTTGGTCGCGATGCCATTGGCCTTCGTATCGGTCGCCATTGCGCCAACGCATGCGCCCAAAACCTTCTCGGCGATCAGCCTTCCATTGGCCTAAGAAGTCGTGGCCTTCTGCAAATTTGAGCCGACCTTCTCCTTGTCGCAATCCTTCGACGAACCAACCTAAGTAGACATCGCCCCGCCGGTAGTATCGGATGCCTTGCCCGTGCATGCGGCCCTGTCTGAATTGACCTTTGTAGATACTGCCATCGGCTAAGCGCATTTCGCCGTATCCTTCTATACAATCGCCTTTAAGGCATTGGGAGCTCGACGAGTGTCCAAGGCAAATAACGAGGCATAATACGAGCATGTGTCGGTACATGGAGTTTAGATTTATGTGTGTTGGCAGACGAAATATGCTGCCAGTAGCTTGGAAAAAACCGGTTTGGGAACTTGTGTCGTAACATTATCTTCATGTACCGTATTTTCGGTTTTGTCGGGAGCTAAACCGTCCCTTTTTCATTCATATTGTCTGTCGTGCAAGCGTTTTTTATCGAGTTTTTTTTACTATTTGCGGCTTTGTATCACACTGAACAAAATGGGCATAAAAAAAAACGGCATGTATACTTACATGCCGCATGGATGGACGTGTATGAAACTGATGTTTGACAATTGGCTCAAAAGCCCAAGACTGCTGCACATATAAACGAGACCAGATAGTTAGCAGGTTGTGCATTGAAATCGATAAATACGGGCTGATCAGCTTTGTCGAGGCGTAGCTCGGGAATAAGCATGATCGCACCTACTTGGATGTTGGCCGAGAGCGTCGTTTCCCATACTTGTGCGCGGTTGTTCTCATCGTATGCTCCGATAGCACCATAACCACCATACATTTCCTGGAAGTATTCTGTACGTAGACCTACTGCAGTTACTTCAGTGGGTTGGAATTTGAGATAGGCAGCAATACCGGAGTATCCATACCAGTTATCGTCAAGGGCGATGCGTTCGCCATTGACTACAGTTTCACCTGGGGCAGTGGCATTGTAGCTGGCGTTGATGCCTACATACCACTTGTCATTCAGGTCGAATCCTGCAGTGAGATCGGCTTGAAAGAGGGGGCCAGTGGAGTGATCGCCATCTTGTGCCGAGCTAGGATCGAGCTGTCCATCTTGATCGCCATATAGCAAATTGAGATAGATGTCTTTGAACCCTAGCTGAGCGCCGAAGGACCACGTGCCAGTGGGGTTAAACTCGGTCAGGTCTGTGGGGTTGAATATCCCCACCATTAGGCTGAGCTCATCGCTAAATGCTATGTCTGCTTTGAGGCCGGTATGGGAAAAGGGCCCATAGGAGAATAAGTAGGATGTGGAGTAGTGAAAATTACCTGTGGGAGCGATCACTTCGTAGCCTACAAAGGTGTTGAAGTTGCCCATAGTAAGTGTGATTTTGTCGTTGGGAGCATACCACAGATACAGTTGGTTGATCAGATTGGCTGGTGCGCTGGATCCAAAAACGGCTTGTTCGCCACGCGGGCCAACTACCAAGTCGGCTACCATGCCAGCTCGTTTATGGTTATAGGTGGCTACTACATTGCACATGCCTAAGCTAAAGCCGGGTTTGTCTGCAAAAGCTGTGCGAGGCCAGGTAGGTGAATTGGGATCATTAGGGGCTGAGAGGGATGTGCGAAAATAAAGATCTGCAGAACCGGACAGCGTCCATGAGGGCAAAGCGACATGGGAATTGTCTTCTGTTTCACGGTCTTCTTGGGCCGACGACTCTGTAGTGTGGGTAGTAGGTCTATTGACTTCAGCCATCTGTTGTGCCCAGGATAGGTAGTTTGTAATCCAGAGCATGATACATAGAAGCGTTAATTTTTTCATGGTGATCAATGGTTAAAAAGTGAGTGAAATAAAGTTTGCTTTGATCACCGGTTGGCTGAAGTGGGTTATGGGTAATTTGTAAGGGAAGTGTATGTTTGTAAGTCGAATTTTGATATCGGCCAACCGGTATCATTGGCCTTCGCACAGCACGTAGGTGCGAGGGCTTTTTTGTGGGCATACAGACGATAAGGAAAATCGCCTGCATGCCCTCCTTTTTTGACTTGCCAAAAACTTTTGGATGATGGATAATGTAGCTTGTCTCATGCAGATGCAATGCTCGAGAACTGGAGCGCGGGTTCTGTACTGGGGCCTGTTTCATAGGCTTCCAGGTCGTGTTCAGTAATGTCTAAGCCTTTGATCTCCATCTCTTCGGACACGCGAATGCCAATGGTCTTTTTCAGTAGATACATCAGCGCAAAGGCAAATACAAAAGTGAATAGGCCAATAGCCAATGTGCCGTAAAGCTGAACCCATAACTGATGCCAGCTTGCTTTGCTGCCAAAGATACCAACGGCTAGGGTGCCCCAAATGCCACATACGAGGTGGACAGAGGTGGCCCCTACGGGGTCGTCGATGCGCAAACGATCAAAAGAAACCACAGCAACAGGGATAATTGCTCCTGCGATGGCACCAATAGCGATGGCTTCAGCAGGGCTCATCAGGTCAGCACCCGCAGTAATACCTACCAGCCCACCCAAAATGCCATTGAGCACCATGGACAAGTCGTAGGCACCGAACAAGATGCGCGAGAGGACAAAGGCACCTATAGCACCTGCTGCACCTGCCAAGGAGGTAGTGACAAATACCAGTGACACGGCCATAGGATCGGCCGACAGTACCGAACCACCGTTGAAGCCAAACCAGCCAAACCAAAGTAAGAATACGCCTATGGTGGCCAACGGCATGCTATGACCGGGTATGGGCTTGATCTGGCCATTTTTGGTATACTTGCCCAGGCGTGGCCCTAATAGCAGCACACTGGCCAGTGCAGCCCATCCACCTACTGCGTGTACCAAAGTAGATCCTGCAAAGTCATAGAAGCCTGCAGCATCAAGCCATCCACCGCCCCATTTCCACATACCCGTGATGGGATAGCTAATGGCTACGAATATGGTGGCAAACAGTAGAAAAGCTTCTAGCTTAATGCGTTCAGCTACAGCACCAGAGACGATAGTTGCAGCCGTAGCAGCAAACATCGCTTGGAAGATAAAGTCGGTCCAGTAGGTATAAGCGCCATCGGCATAAGCAATGCCTGCAGCATCGCCTAAAGGCAAGTTCAGGCCAAAGCCTGCAAAGCCAAAAAAGCCACCTTCGTTGGTACCGGGATACATCAAGTTGAAGCCCACGATGAAATAGGTCAATAATCCAATGGCAATGATCATTGAATTTTTAAACAAGATGTTGACTACGTTTTTTCGGCGCACCAGTCCTGCTTCGAGTGTGGCAAAGCCCAAATGCATGATGAACACCAGGGCTGATGCGATGAGTATCCAAATGTTGTTGACGGTGAATAATGCCTCGTTCATGTTGCAAAAGTTTTTTCGTGAAAAAATGAGCATGGATATATGCCGCGCATAGGCAGCACTGTGAAGTGTGGTACATGCACCACGAGGCAACTTGGACTCTATCTGGATTGGGCAAGAAGGAATGGTAGGAATGGTGGTTAGAGGGCTTGGGCACCGCGTTCTCCATTGCGAATGCGGACTACTTCTTCTACAGGATAGACACTGATCTTTCCATCGCCAATTTCACCGGTACGGGCAGAAGTCAAAATGGTCTGGATAATCGAATCTACCTTTTCATCTTCGCAAAGAATGTCGAGCTGTACGCGCCCGATGAATCCAGCATCGTAGGTACTTCCTCGGTATACAATTTTAGGACCTGGCTCGTGTCCGTAGCCCTTCACGTCTTTAAATGTGAAGAAGCGCACGCCAATCTGTGCGAGGGCATCGCGTACTTCTTCAAACTTGGATGAGCGAATGATGGCTTCAACTTTTTTCATATGGTGTGAGCATTTTGGTGAACACTGCTATCCCAAAAGCAGGGTGATACGATTTCTATACACATGATATTATATTTTTTTATATTTTACAAAATTCCAAAAGTTGTTAAAATTGGTTTTTAACGCTATTGAAAATTGATTTTTTGACTTTTGGGAAAGATTTTTTGGTTTTGTGTGGCTTTAAATTCAATACAAATATCCTTTGTGATTTTTTTATCCGTAGTGGCTCTTTGTACTTTATTACGATGCTCAAAACGCTATGTGATGAACAACTAACTGTTAATCAGTAAGTTGTTATTTGGTGTACTTAGTTTTGTATTTAAACTAACTGATTTTTGTCACTTGTTTTTTATCGAGACATAAAGCAACATGCCTATACTAATTGGAAATAAAATGGTTAGGCCGAGCAATATTTCATGTGTAGCGGGTAGGAAACCCCAGGCAGCCCAATAGAAAATTCCCTGTAGAAACAGCCATCCTTCGGTGCCTAGCAAGCCTCCGAGGAAGAGCGCTATAGCCATACGCGCAATGGGATGCGTTGTGGACCACATTTGGCGCAAGCCAGAAAGGCCTAACAGGCTGGTGGAGACGAAGCCTAAGAGGATCAGATGAATGAAGCCAATAACAAAGTTGCGTATGGTATAGCCCACTTGGGCAATGAAAGGCAATACTACGGCTATCTGTATGACTACCTTGAGTATTAGGGCGAGAAAGGCAATGTTGAGCAATACACGAGGGAGGCCAAAAGCATGAGCGTGGTAAAGAGGTAGCAAAGGTTTGCCCAGGCGCCACAATAACCCAAGCGCAATGGCCTGTACGATTACACCCAAGCTATTCGCGACGAACAGCCAGTGGCGAGGCGTAGACCACGTGACGGCTAAGGCATAAGTGAGTAGGCAGGATATGGATAGCCAGATGAGCAACTGGCGCACTTTGCTCAACTCGATAACAGCGCCCCAAGATTCGAATAGGCGAAAGCCTAATGCCAAGATGCCAAATATGAGCCAGCCATTGAACTGAAAGTGCAGAAAGAACTGTACGGCCATGTAGTATACTGCACTACCTCGGAGGCCATTGACAATAAGAATAGGCATACTCCACAAGGACAGGGTGGATAGAAACATGAACCCCACGGCGATGCGTGCTATCATGCCCGAAGGGCGCTGAATGGGAAGGTATGGCCACAATTTGACGGCAAAGAGGTAGGCAAGCAGGAGGTAGACTGTGGAAAAGGAGATGCTCCACAAGCTATACCCTTGTAGTAAGAACACCAGAAATATACCTACGGCGGCTGCAAATAGAGCCCAAAACAAACGCACGAATGTATCATGTACGCTGTATGTAGGTACAAATTCGCGATGGAGCAGTGAGTACAAGGCCAGCCATGCCCATCCCATGAGGGCAAAATGCGAATGGGCATGTAGCACGTTGTAGTAGTCCATCCATGGCAGTTCTACGACAAAGGCGAGCCGCATGAGCGTGCCTGCAAGAGCGGCTACTAGAAGATTGAACAGCAGCAGCGGCCAAGATTTTTCGGGCATATTGGAGCTGTATTTCCTGTTGAAAAAAGAGAGGCGAGATTAAGACACCTCGCCTCTATGTGTTTATAGCTGGTTGTTTTACTTTTCTGCTACGGGTTTGCCATCATTGAAAAACATGAATTCGAGTACATCGCGTGCGTCGGCTTCGGTGAGGTTTTGGTTGGGCATGCGCACTAAGCATTCTTTGAGTAGCTCTTGTGCTACGGGGTCTTTTTCTAGCATGGCATCAGGGTCAACGATCATGTTCATGATCCAGATGGGGCTTCGCCGTTCAGTGACACCTTTAAAGCCAGGCCCTACCACGCGTTGGTCGGTGAGTTTGTGGCAAGCGGCGCATTTCATCTCATAAATGGCTTTTCCACGTGCGACCATTTCGGGGTCGAGTGGGTCGTTGAGCTGCACTTCTTTGACTCTACCTACTATCACCTCTTCGCTGGTAGCATTGGCTGTTTGCTGTGCCTGATCGGCTAGCATGCTTTTAGGTTTAGCTTGGGGTTCGGTAGTATTTTGCGAGTTGTCGCCACATGCACTCATGCCCAAGGCGATCAGGGATATCAATACTGCTTTTTTCATGGTGTTTCAGTTTTGGTGAAGAACATAGAACTCAAACTCTCATTGATGTATGTTTCATCAGTTGGGCAATCACTTGGATTGTTTGCATACTTAATTGTAGCTCTAAGCTCTTTCGGAATAGTGCCACACTACTGTGTAGCGGACATGGCTGTGTTTCATCGCATTCGGGTAAGCCGACTATACAGCCTTGAAACAAATGCGGCCCATCTAGTACGGTAATCAGCTGTTTGAGTGTTTTGCGTTGCTGCGCTTCGCTCAAATAGAACCCGCCATGAGGGCCTTTGATGGAATGGACGAAGCCCTTGTCTACCAACTCTTTCATCACTTTAGCCAAAAAGGCGTGTGGCAGTTCCAGCTCTTTAGCTAGTGCCTCGATAGTAAGTGGGCGGTTGTCTTCACTGTGAATAGCCAAATAGAGCACAGCTCTAATGGCGTATCGGGCCTTTTGGGAGAGCATGTTTTCAGATGGTTGTATTGGGAATAAAGGACTGAGTGATCTGCAATGGTAGGAGCAAAGGAGCGCTGCCTATAAGTGGTTTTAGTTGATAAAAATCAACCAATTAGATGATTCACCTCATTCATAGCGCTTAGTAGGTGCTTCAACTTTGCTAAAGATAGAAAATAGACGGACAAGTCTTTTTTGTAAACAAAAAACTTGATCATGAGAAACCTGACCATCATCCGAAGCCTTGCTTGGCTCGCCTTATGGGGAGGAGGTATGGCATTGTTAAGTGGCTGTGGCCAGCCAAATGGCTCTGGTACCGCGGCAGGCGGTGCGTTGCGCAGTAGAGCTGCTGAGAAAGTGTATGTAGCGCCTGGCGAGAAAGATGAATTTTATGCCTTCATGTCAGGGGGCTTCTCGGGCCAGGTCTCGGTACACGGTTTGCCTTCAGGTCGTTTGTTCAAAATTATTCCCGTTTTTTCGGTAGATGCTGAGAAGGGGTACGGCTTCAATGAAGAGACCAAAGCCATGTTGAACACTTCCCATGGCTTTATTCCGTGGGATGATTCGCATCACCCTGAGTTGTCGCAGACGAATGGCGAGACAGATGGCCGGTGGCTATTCATCAACGCGAACAATACGCCACGCATTGCACGCATTGATCTAAGTACTTTTGAGACGGTCGAAATTGTGGAGATTCCGAATAGTGGTGGTAACCACAGCTCTCCATTTACGACTGAGAATACAGAATATGTAGTGGCGGGTACTCGTTTTGGCGTGCCATATCCCCAACAAGATGTGCCGATTAGTAGTTATGCGGAGAAGTTTAAAGGCATGTTGACCTATGTCAAAGTCGATCCTGAGACGGGGCACATGGACATTGCCTTTCAAATTCTCTTGCCTGCTTTTGACTACGACTTAGCACACTCGGGTAAAGGCAAGAGTCATGGTTGGACGTTCTTCACCAGCTATAATACGGAGCAGAAATATTCCCTATTGGAGGTGGCTGCTTCTCAGCGAGATAAGGATTTTATTGCTGCTGTGAACTGGAAAAAGGCTGAGGAATATTTGGCCCAAGGTAAGTACCACGAGGTGCCTGCGCGCTACGCGGTAAACCGCTACTCGGATGAAACGCATATGGCTACCTCTACCATCAAAGAGAAGGTGAAGGTACTCATTCCTGAAGAGTGCCCTGGATTGGTGTACTTTCTACCTACACCCAAATCGCCACATGGGGTAGATGTAGATCCCACTGGCGAATACATTATTGGTAATGGCAAGTTGTCGGCTGATCTGACGGTGCACAGTTTCACTAAGATGATGCAAGCAATACAGAATGAGTCGTTTGAAACGGTAATTGAAGGAATTCCCGTGCTCAAGTATGAAGATGTAGTGGCAGGTGTAGTAAAAGAAGCGGGATTGGGGCCACTTCACACTGAATTTGACGACAGAGGTTATGGTTATACTTCTTTCTTTATTAGTTCGGAGGTAGTAAAGTGGAAAGTAGGCACATGGGAGGTGGTGGATCGTGCGCCTACGTTCTACTCTATCGGCCATTTAATGATCCCAGGTGGCGATACGCGTAAGCCACAAGGTAAATATCTAGTGGCACTTAACAAGATTACAAAAGATCGCTACCTTCCGACTGGCCCTGAGCTGTGTCATGCTGCGCAGTTATACGACATCTCTGGTGACAAAATGGAGCTACTGCTCGACTTTCCGACACTGGGTGAGCCTCACTATGCGCAAGGCATTTCGGCCGATCGCATTATACCACGCCAGAAGAAGTTTTTCAAGTTGGAAGAGAATGCACACCCATATTCAGCAAAGGGTGAAAAAGAGACCCGCGTGGAACGCAAAGGCGATGAAGTACATGTATACATGACGACGATACGTAGCCACTTTGCACCTGACAATATTGAGGGCATCAAGGTAGGTGACAAGGTGTACTTCCACGTCACCAATCTGGAACAAGACTGGGATGTGCCGCATGGCTTTGCCATAATGGGGGCAAATAATGCAGAATTGCTAGTCATGCCAGGTCAGACTGAAACACTGTTGTGGGAGCCCAAGGCTGAAGGAGTTTATCCGTTCTACTGCACGGACTTCTGCTCGGCACTCCACCAGGAGATGCAAGGTTACGTGCGCGTCTCGCCGCGCAATGCCGATGTGGCTTTGAAATGGTGGCTTGGTGAAGAGGAGCCTGTCCAGTAGTGAGCAATCAACTTCAGGTTTTTCAACGTGGCTGGAGCAGCTTGGGCTGCTCCGGCTCTTTCCAACACTTCTTTAAAACCAGTTATTTATGAAACGGCTGCCTCAAGTGCTAATGCTACTCGCTGCCCTGTTGTTGGTCAGTTTGTTTGTGTGGCCTATGTGGCGCATTACGTTGGTTGCCCCCCAGTATCCTTCCGGAGTGACGATGTATATCTACATCAATAAGATTGGTGGCGAACATGAAAGTACGTTGCAGAATATCAACATCCTCAATCACTATGTAGGCATGAAGCCCATCGAACCTGAGGCTATACCCGAGTTGAGATACTTCCCATGGGTAGTGTGGAGCATGATTGCCTTAGGGTTGTTAGCTGCAGCCCTCAATAGGCGATGGGCTTTTTTTGCATGGGCTTCGCTGATGCTAGTTTTGGCGGCAGCCGGTATTTATGACTTTTATCTGTGGGAATACGACTATGGACACAACCTCAGCCCCAATGCACCGATCAAGATCCCAGGAGCATCGTATCAGCCCCCACTTATAGGGACGAAGGCCATATTGAACTTTGTAGCTACCTCCATGCCTCACATATCGGGTTATTTGGTCGGTATAGCTATTCTTTTGGCATGGGTGGCGTGGTGGTTAAAAGGAAAAATAGAAGCTGATGAAAAAGTTGTGGATCGCGCTGTGCAGCCTGATCTCCGCATGCAGTCCATCGCCTAAGCCTATCCATTATGGAGAAGCCATGTGTCATTGGTGTAAGATGACCATAGTGGATCAGCAGCATGCTGCTGAGGCAGTGACTCGAAAAGGCAAAGTATATCAATTCGACGCAATAGAATGTCTTGTGCAATATCTAGATGAGCTCGGTAATGATGATCAATTCGCTTGGCTACTAGTTAATGACTTCAACCGACCAGGTAAATTGATCGACGCACAAACTGCTACCTATTTGGTGAGTGCACAGATACCTAGTCCAATGGGGGCCTTTTTGTCGGCCTTTGCCACGCGTGCAGAAGCGGAAGCTATGCAACAACAGAAAGGAGGGCAACTGTATGATTGGGTAGGTGCGCGGCAGTATGTACGTCAGCGCTAACATGATAAGTGCCTCAGCATATCTGTGTGGACCGTTGCTGTGTATTGTTCCACCTTCAAAAAACGACAACCATGAAGCAACAACTGAGTTTGTTTCTCGTGCTGGGCATCGCATCAGTTTGGTTTTTGACTGCTTGTCAGTCAGATAAGGGGGACGAACGTGCTGCAGCAACTGCCCCTACTGTCCGTATGAAAGGGCAATCTGCCGTGATAGATCCGGACTCGAAACCCAACATTCTCCAAATAGCCCTCAATTCGCCTGATCATACGACACTGGTCGAGGCAGTGAAAGCAGCTCAGTTAGAAGATGTGTTGACCAATGCCGGGCCCTTAACGGTGTTTGCACCTACTAATGAAGCTTTTGCACAGCTGCCACAAGGCACATTGGAAGAGCTGCTCAAACCTGAAAACAAGCAGACTTTGGCGCGCATTATCAAGTTTCATGCAGCACCGGGCAAGTTTTCCGAACAGATGCTGCGCGATGGCATGGATTTGTTTATGGCCTCGGGCCATTATGTGAAAGTGGAAAAGAAGCCAGATGGCACTTACGTACATGGTGCTAAGATTCTAAGTACTGTGGAAGCTTCCAATGGCTTAATCCATGTAGTGGACAAGGTAATGCTGCCACCTGAATTGCAGTGAGTGCTCAAAGGGAGAGGGACGACAGCCCTCTCCACTTTTGCTTTTCAAAGCTTGAGATAAAAAGCAGTGGTATATGAAGTATCTGGTCGTGTGGATGGTATGGCTATGGATTGGGCTTTGGCCATGCTCGATGAAAGGTGCCTCATGGTGGGTATATGGTAAGTGTGAATGGACTGATATCCAATCTGCTATTGAACGAGCCGCACCCTGTGATACCGTTTGGGTGAATGGGGGCGTGTGGCGGGTAGACCACCCAATCGTAATTGACAAGCCACTCGTTGTGTTGGGGAAGAACCGACCTATAATAGATGGCGGAGGTGGTAAAGGTGATCTATTGCTCATTACTGCTGATGATGTAGAGCTTTCGGGGTTTACCTTTCGCCATATGGGGATTAACTATGTAGAGGATGTAGCTGCCGTTCGTGCCGAAAGCGTGCGTAATGTATACATACACCACAATGTGTTAGAGAATACCTTTTTTGCCATCTATTTAGCCCATGTACGTGGTGGAGAAGTGGCCTATAATCGCATAGTAGGCGGTGCAGTGGAAGAAAACAACTCGGGCAACGCCATCCATGCGTGGTACTGCAGTGAGTTGCGTATCCACCACAATGAAGTACAAGGGCATCGAGACGGGATTTATTTTGAGTTCGTAGATGAGAGTCGCATTTACAACAACCACAGCCATGACAATTTGCGCTATGGGCTCCACTTCATGTTTTCTGATGACGATGTGTACTATCAAAACACCTTTGCTCACAATGGCGCAGGTGTGGCGGTTATGTTCAGTCGACGCATTCACATGTGGCAAAACCGCTTTATGCACAATTGGGGAGGAGCTTCTTTTGGATTGTTGCTCAAGGAAATATATGATGCTCAAATCCAGGGCAATACATTTTCAAAGAACACCATCGGCATTTTTGTAGAGGGCTCGAATCGCATCCAGTATCGGCACAACTTATTTCGGGCCAATGGATGGGCCATTAAGATGAATGGCGGGTGTATGGACAACGTCATTACGGAGAATGAATTTGTCTACAACACCTTCGACTTGGCTATACAAGTAGCCAATGAGTCGAATAGCTATGACCGAAATTATTGGAGTGAATATTCGGGTTATGACCTGGACCGAGATGGGGTGGGCGACGTGCCGTATCGGCCTGTGAAGCTCTTTGCTTGGGTAGTGCAACAGACACCTGAAGCCATGATTTTATTGCGCAGCCTGTTTATAGATCTACTCAACTTTTCGGAGAAAGTCAGTCCTGTACTTACCCCTGCAGCTGTGATGGACCACCAGCCACTGATGCACCCTTTGTTACAGTAGCTAGAAAAGAGGAGTTGAAAAAACATCAATAATGATTCGTATTGACCAAGTAAGTAAATCATTTGGTAAGCTCGAAGTACTCAAGGATATCTCCTGTACCTTTGAGCAACAGGGAAGGATTGTAGCCATATTGGGCCCCAACGGTTCTGGCAAGACCACGCTTATCAAAAGCATCTTGGGGATGGTGTTGCCTGATGTTGGCGAAATCAGCGTAGTGGGCCAGCCTATTCGGGGGCGTTGGGCTTATCGCGAAGCCATCAGTTATTTGCCGCAGATTGCGCGTTTTCCAGACAATTTGCGTGTGATTGAGTTGTTGCGTATGGTGCAAGACTTGCGCCAGCAGCCAGCACATCCCGAGCAGCTAATTAAGCGGTTTGGCCTTACCTCTCATTTGCACAAGCGCTTGTCTACCCTTTCAGGAGGTACGCGGCAGAAGGTCAACTTAGTATTAGCCTTTATGTATGATACGCCGCTACTGATATTGGATGAGCCAACTGCAGGGCTCGACCCAGTGGCCATTATACAGCTCAAAGAGATGTTGGGGCAGGCGCGGGAAAAGGGCAAGCTCGTTCTGCTAACGACCCATATCATGCCGTTGGTGGAAGAGCTGGCTGACGAGGTGGTGTTTTTGTTGGATGGACGCATCAAGTTTCGCAATTCGATCGAGGTGCTCAAACACACTTTTAATGCAGCTAATGTAGAACAGGCTATTGCGCGCTTGTTATTAAACAGTGGGAATGCGCATCGGTCTTTGGATAGGGTCTCGTCAGTTGTTTCCTAAGGGTTTCAAAATAGTGGTAGTAGTTTGGCATGTTCCATAAAAAGGTCATTATGATTAAAATACTGAAATACACGCTTTTTGATTTATTGCGTAGCCGCTCACTGTTGTTTTATTTGGCTTTTTACTTAGCTTTTACTTTTGGTCTATTTGGTTTGAGTGCTGACATCCAGAAGGTACTTATAAGCATGATGAATGTGATGCTCATTTTGGTGCCCCTTATTTCCACCATGTTAGGCGTAATGTATTACTACAACTCGCGCGAATTTACTGAGCTGCTATTGGCACAGCCCATTCGGCGGCGTGATATTTTTCTCGGTCAGTTTATGGGGTTGTCCGGTTCTATGGCAATGGCTTTAGTTGTAGGTGTAGGGCTACCCTTTGTGTGGTTTGGTGTGGGGACTTCGCCTTTTTTCGTGCAATTTTTAATCTTGCTGGGGAGTGGCGTGGTGTTGACGTTCATTTTTTGTGCTTTGGCCTTTTTCATTGCATTGCGCAATGAGGACCGCATACGCGGCTTTGGCTTGGCCATTCTCGTGTGGTTAGTATTTGCCATTGTCTATGATGGGGTGTTTTTGCTGGCCTTAGCTTTGTGGAGTGATTACCCATTGGAAAAATTTGCTTTGGCTACTTCATTGCTAAATCCCATTGATCTTTCTCGCATTCTCATCATGTTACAACTCGATATAGCTGCCTTAATGGGCTTTACTGGAGCGGTGTTTAAGAAATTTCTGGGCACGGCTTTGGGCAGTGCAGTAGCAGTAGGGGTGTTAGTACTCTGGGTATTGGGGCCTTTAGCAGCAATTCATGCCGTGGCAGCGCGAAAAGATTTTTGAGCTTTTAGAAGCATATGTATTCACATCGAAAAATACAGTGAATTGGCGATTTATGGAAATAGATTTGGAAAATCAGACGGTAGCGCAAATTGTCGGTGCGCACTATCGCACAGCCGAGGTATTTCGGCGGTATGGTATCGATTTTTGCTGTGGTGGTCAGGCCAAGGTGGCCGATGTATGCAGGCGCAAGGGCATTGATCTGGCTCAGCTACAGGCTGAGCTTGAAGATGTGCTGGAGCAGCCGCTTGCTCCTCAGGAGGATTTTGCCTCTTGGTCGCCAAAGCTGCTAATTGACTACATTGAGGAACGCCACCATACTTACGTGCGTCAAAAGTTGCCCCTCCTTTTGCAGTATAGCAAAAAGGTAGCCAAAGTGCATGGCCATGGGCATCCAGAAGTGATTGCTCTAGCAAAATGGATAAGTGCATTAGCGGACGAACTTGAAGCCCACTTGGAAAAAGAAGAGCGAGAATTGTTTCCCTATGTACGCCAGTTGGTACAAGCCTATCGGGAAGGTCAGGCATCGCCAGCTGTGTCTTCTGACCACTTGGAGCACCCACTTGCTGCGATGCGCGCTGAGCACGAGCATGCTGGAAGTTTAATGCAAAAGATGCGTCAGCTCACTGATGGATTTACCCCGCCTGAATATGCTTGTAATACCTGGAGGGTGCTCTATCAGTTGCTCGAAGAGTTTGAACGAGATTTGCATCAACACGTTCATTTAGAGAACAACTTGCTGTTCCCCAAGGCAGCATCTTTGGCGCAAGCACTTGTTTGAAGTACAGCTTTTATGTGCATATATTGGTCGGTGCCCTGCACATTGTGCGGGGCGCTGTGTTATTATGTGAGTCAGAATAGCAGCCGTAGCGTAGTGTGTCATCCTGATATAGCCAGCCAGCTTGCGCTTTGAATCAGTGATTTTGTTTGGCCCTCTGTATTTGATGCCCTACACTGACAACTCTTTGGGCTGTGGAGCGTTTGCAACAAGTGATTTGACTATTTTTGCTGCCCAATTTCTTGTTTGCCATGCAAATTGTCCATAGAAATAGCTGTTTTCATACCACCTTGCGTACCATAGCTGTGTTAGCCATGGTATCGGTATTGTGGTCGGGCAGTGGGCTGCAGTGGTGGATGGCTGTTTTGCACGGCAACTATGAAATGATGTCTTGGTGTGTAACAGAGGAGACGGACAACCATGAAGATCACCACGAGCACAAAGATTATGACCTGAAAATTTTATTGGAGGTAGTGAAGACAGGACGGGAAGCTGAGTGTCAGATCCGGATTAAGCCTATCGTCGATCTTTTTCTTTTGTCTTCTTGCGAAGGTGAAGTGCTTACGCCACCACCTGAATGTGCTTGACCTTTCCCCTCTACGTGCTCCTGTTCACAGGAGGTTTTTTCCATTTTTAGGATTATGCATGCTGTATCTAGGCTGGATGCAGGCAAGTGAATGTCGTTTGTTTTTCTAAAAAAAAAGATAAATCATTATGAGTCAAATAGATCTTTCCACCCCTCTTCAAATGACAGCTGAACTGCAAAAACACATTACGCCTGAGCTGGCTTTGGAGCTACTCAAGTCGGGGAATGCACGCTTTGTAGCAGGTCAGCCCTTCGATCGCGACCTGCTAGAGCAGGTAGCTCAGACAGCTAGTGGCCAATACCCATTTGCCATTGTGCTGAGTTGTATTGATTCACGTATTCCTACAGAGATCATTTTTGATCAGGGAATTGGCGATATTTTCAATGCCCGCATTGCTGGCAACTTCGTCAATCGCGACATTTTGGGCAGCATGGAATTTGCTTGTGCGGTAGCCGGCTCACGTCTCATTGTAGTGATGGGGCACACTTCCTGTGGTGCGGTGAAGGGCGCTTGTGATGGTGTGACGCTGGGCAATCTCACTGATATGTTGAAGGCTCTAGAACCAGCTGTAGCTCAGACGCCTACAGCACCTGGTGAAGATCGCAGTTCGAAAAACAAGGACTTCGTCAATCGCGTAGCTCAAACGAATGTGCAACTAACCATGCAAAGCATTTTGGATGAGAGCGAGGTGTTGCGAGGGCTATACGAATCAGGCCGTATTGGCTTGGTAGGAGCTATGTATGATGTAGCTACGGGTAAAGTGCATTTCGATACTTTACAGGTAAAAGCCGCTGTCTGATTGGGATATTTTCATGTGATTGTTCGATTATCTTTTTGTTTGCTGTAATCGGATCTCTGTGCAGTCAATAGGAGGTATTATTTCAAAAATAAATGGGCTATGAATATCAGTTTGATTCCAAAGATAACATTCAAGCATTTTCGGGGTGACTTATTTGGTGGGATTACTGCAGGCATTGTTGCCTTGCCTTTAGCATTGGCTTTTGGTTTGCAATCGGGTTTAGGTGCGGCTGCCGGTTTATATGGTGCTATTTTTATCAGTTTTTTTGCTGCACTGTTTGGCGGGACACCTACCCAGATTTCTGGTCCCACAGCCCCGATGACTGCAGTGAGTATGGTAGTAGTCGCGGGTATTATGGCCAATTTCGAAGGCGACATCCAAAAAGCACTACCAGCTATTTTGATGGTGTTTTTGTTAGCTGGTCTGATGCAGATCGGCTTGGGGGTGATGCGTGTAGGGCAGTACATCCGTTACATTCCCTATCCGGTGGTTTCGGGTTTTATGACGGGTATCGGCGTAATCATTCTAGTGACACAGCTATTGCCTGCTGTGGGTTATTACCCTAAGGAAGATATGGAGTTTGTCAACCAATTCAAGCCTCAAGCCGAAGAAGTGATTTTAGAAAAAATTTTGAGGGAAGAGGCAGCAGAGGATTTGTTAGTGTTAGAAGACTTTAAGGAAACTGTGCGGCGTGCCGGTACTATTACCGAAGACGATATCATGGGAGAAGCTCGTGCTTTGGCTTCTAAAGAAGCGGCTGGAGTATTAGGTGCGCTGAAACTCATCCCCAGAGCGTTGAATAAGATCAACTATATAGATCTGATCATGACGCTACTCACTATTGTGATTATCTATGGTTTTAAACGGATTACCACAGCAGTACCTAGCTCTCTGGTAGCGCTAATCGTCGTATCGGTGGGTGCTTGGGCGCTCTTACCTGAGTATCGAACTATTGGACAGATTCCCTCGGGCTTTCCAGAGTTAAAGCTAGGTATTTTGACCCAGGTGAACTTCGAAGCACTATGGCCATATTTGCCAATGGCCGTTTCTTTGGCCTTGTTGGGGGCAATCGACTCGTTGCTTACTTCATTAGTAGCTGACAACTTGACGAAAACGCGTCACAATCCCGATCAGGAGCTATTTGGGCAAGGCATTGGCAACTCGGTAGCTGCGTTGTTTGGCGGCATCCCAGGTGCGGGGGCTACGATCCGTACGGTAGTTAATATTCAGTCAGGTGGTAAGACGCGCCTATCAGGCATGATTGCTGGTTTGCTATTGCTCTTTGTGCTGCTGAGCTTGGGACCTATTGCCAGCCAAGTGCCGGCAGCTGTGTTGGCTGGCATCCTCATTACTGTGGGTATCGGCGTGATGGATTGGAAGGGATTACGCCACCTGAAGCATTGGCCAAGGGCTGAAGTGGTGATCATGTTGTTGGTATTGGCACTTACGGTGTTTGTAGGATTGGTGGAAGCAGTAATTGCCGGAATGATATTGGCATCAATTGTCTTTATGAAGAAAATTGCTGACGTGATCGACCACCGCACGCGCTTTGCTCCCATCAAGCACTTTAGCCATGAGGTACCTTGGGAAGATGAAGAAGGCCTTTTGGAAAAGTACGGCGATAAAGTATACGTCAAGCATTTGGATGGGCCGCTTTTCTTTGGCTTTGCTTCTAGATTCCAAGAGATGATGCAGGCCATGCCTGATGTGCGGGTAGTCATCATCAGGATGGATCGCGTGCCTTACGTCGATCAGTCTGGCTTGTATGCCATGGAAGATGCTGTGATGGATTTGAAGAAAGTGGGCGTGGAAGTCGTTTTTGTAGGTCTACATGGTCAGCCTCGCGAGATGTTTGAAGCCTTCAACCTCGTACCTGGTCTGATCCCCTATGAGCACTGTTTCGGGACGATGGAAGAATGCCTTGCGTGGTTGCGTGCCCTACTCAATGGGCAGCATTCGGCCCAAGTCAAGCAAGTGCAGCAGCATAGCAAATAGTGAAATAGTTGGCTTTTCTACAAAAAATTGTGTACGAACACCTCTGCTGTGGCAGGGGTGTTCACTTTTTATGTACGAGTCATGCTACAAGCTGCAAGTAGTGTACCTTTGTACAATTGCGAATGATGTTGGTGGTAGATGAGGCAGGAGATAGCGTATTTTCGTCGTTGGGTGTACGCATGTGGTATGTAGAAGGCTTATGCCCAACTCTTTTTTGTGGTCAAGCTTAAATGGTAGGAGATGGAATCCAAACGTCAGCGGCAGGTGGCAGAAATTGTACGGCGCAGCTTTAGCGCTGTGCTCCAAGAAGAAGGCGCATATATCTATGGACCAGGTCCTTTGGTAACGGTGACAAAGGTGCAAATGACACCTGATCTAAATTTAGCCAGAATCTATTTGAGCGTGTTCAATACGATGAACAAGCAGGCCGTATTGCTCGAAATAGCGTCGGCTTATCCGCATTTGCGCAAAGCTTTGGCCCAACGCATTCGCAGGCAGGTGCGCCGCATCCCCGAACTGGAGTTTTTTCTGGATGATACGCTTGATGAGATGGATCGCGTCGAGCAGCTGCTCGAAAAAATCCGATCAAATAAGACCACACAAGAGGAAGAATAAAGTTGACCTGTAAAGTCGCAATGTAAACATTTGTGATGAGTACGCTGTCGGCCAATGATCAGGTGTAGCCTTTCCATGTCCTACCACAAATGGCCACTCAGTCTTAGGCTGAGATCTATCGTTTTTTACCCACATAAAATAGATTATGTCAAAAAAGAAGATTACACGTACTAGTGAAATCCTCGTTCGCGTTGGGTTGAGCGAGCAAAACATTCCCCTATACCTCGAGTGGGAGAGCACAGACGGTAAAGATGCAGGCAAGCCACATGCGGCAAAGGCCGTGCTCATCTCTGTGTTTGGCCGAGACACACTCGATACGCTTAAGATTGATTTATGGACTGAAGATTTTCAAATCATGGAAATGGACCGGTTCATGTTTCAGACGCTGCGTGGCCTTGCAGATACCTATTTCCGCGCTACCCAAAACAAGGAGCTTGCAGGGGCCATGCAGCAGTTTGTCACTTACTTTGGTGAAAAGACGGGTATCATCCCCACTGAAGCTCAAAAGAAAAAATAGTGCGCAACAGGCTGTAGGTCAACTTTGTCAGTGAGAGTATTGTTTGGGAGTGTGAAAAAAGTCGCAAGGTAGTTGCAGGAATGCAATTACTCGCTTAAATTTGCATCCGCTAAGTAACATCGCGGAGTGGAGCAGTCGGTAGCTCGCCGGGCTCATAACCCGGAGGTCGCAGGTTCGAGTCCTGCCTCCGCTACAAAGCAAAGCCGGCCTTATCGAGGCCGGCTTTTGTGTTGCAGCATATTGGGTATGTAAGCTCAGTACACGCACATTCGTGCTACAGTGCGTCCTTCTTTGTTGCGCATTTCTACAATGTAGATTCCTGGTACCCAGTCTGATGTATTGATGAGGAGCTGTTCGAAGCATTGTGTGCATTGATAGACCATGCGTCCGGTTAGGTCATAGATGTACAGATCAGCTTGGCCATTCCATTCGAGTTGTACATGGTTCGTGGTGGGGTTGGGCGAGAGGCTCAGCGCATTAGCTGTGTGTGGGAAGGTTGGAGATGCGGCTGTAGTGCTACAGCTGGCTTGGCTCAGGATACCGCGCACGGTTTTGCAGCCTTTGCCGGAGATAAAGTTGACCCATTGGTAGAAGTAGGTGGGGTTGCCGGCAAAATCGAATACATGCGTCACCACTCCTACTGTTGAATAGTTGCTCGAGAAATCCGTATCGAGATACAAGTTTTTTACTGAGTTGGCTTTGGCTACATTGTCGATGAAAAAGTAATCGATTTGACAAGTGGTGTAGGGCCCCCATATTTGATTGCCAGCAGTATAAGGGCCAAGGATGCGTGTGTAGGGGTTAGAAAAGGCACGTGTGGGATCGGTAGGGCTGCCATCGGTGCGATAAGGTACGTTGGGATATATGTCTACTTCGGGGTGTTCGTCGCTGCTGCCCCAGGTGAGCAACAATGAGTCGCCAGCTAACTGGTCGAGCTGGTCGTAAAAGGTGTCCAGTGTGCCTAAGTGTGCTCCTGGTACACAGGCAGGAGGTACCCAATAGGGATCGGTGCGCACAGCCCAGATGGTGTCGATGGGATAGTTGGAGAGACTGTCCCAAAAGCAGTGATAGATGCCATGATGATGAGCTCCTACTTCATGGCCCCAGGCTTGCCAAGCGCGGATGCTGTCAACCTTTTCGGGGTCGGCCAAAATGGCGGCAACCCATTGAGGCGAGAGCTCTAAGGTAAGTGGTACTTGCTTTTGAGTAGCGTAGGCAATCATTTGGCTCAATTTGGGAAAGAGGTGTGCAAACCCTGGATCACAGTGGATGACGAAGAAGGAATTTGGAGGCTGAGCCCATATTGAGGTGGTCACACCTAGTAATGCCCATGCCATGCACAAGTAGTAGAGCTTTTTCATAAGCGGGTATTTTTTAATGAACCAAGGAGATGTAGGCTTTAGAGTAACGTGTGATAGGGAAGGTTTAGAAGTAGGTGGGGAAAAGTGCACTAATCTTTAAGTATCCAGTTATCTTGGGCTGTTTATCTTTATGCACTGTTCAAAAATTGTACTTTTTCACCTCCTAATCAGATCGTCTTATGCAATTGACTCACGAATTGCTCGATCGGCTCGAGAAATTGGAGCAGAAGTATGCAGCTATGGGACAAGACCTGCTCAGCTATATAGAAGGGCTGCTGTACGCTGATTATCTCACCTATTGGGACTACATCCACCTCGACACACTACTTAGCCTTCAAAATACGCGTACCCCTTTCCCCGACGAGCGCATTTTCATCATGTACCATCAGATCACAGAGCTGTACTTTCGGCTTTGTATCGATGCCATAGAGCTGGTAGCCTATAGAGAGAATCTGCCCGATGCCGATTTATTTAAACGGCAGCTCGAGCGTTTGGATCGCTATTTTCGCCACCTGACCCACAGCTACGATATCATGGTAGATGGCATGGACAAGGAAGAGTTTCTCAAATTCCGCATGAGCTTGTTGCCAGCCAGTGGTTTTCAGTCGGCCCAATATCGCATTATTGAGATCATGAGTACCGACTTTTACCGACTAGCCCATGCTACTCAGCGCGATAAGGTGGGGCCTGACACCCCACCTGAAGAAGTGTACGAAGTGCTCTATTGGCGTTCGGGGGCTACAGAGTTGGCTACCGGCAAAAAGACGCTCACGCTCCGCCAGTTTGAAGCAAAGTACGGTGAGGAATTTATTGCGCTAGGGCGAAAAATGAAAACGCGCAATCTGTGGCAGTGCTATCTGAAGCTACCCGAAGAGGCACGAAAAGACAAGGACATTATCCGGCTGATGCGCGCACATGATCTCAACGTCAATGTGCGCTGGCCCCTGATGCATTACCGTTCGGCTGTGCGCTATTTAGATCGCAAACCACAGGCTATAGCGGCCACTGGTGGCACCAACTGGCAAAAATATCTGCCACCACGCATGCAACTTGTGATGTTCTACCCCGAGCTGTGGTCGGAAGAAGAGCGCAACAACTGGGGAAAGAGTGCCAAAATGAAAGCAATCCAGGAAATGGCCTAACCCCCAAGCCCTTAGTAGCAGTATGGCAAAGCACAATCGATGACGGACAGAGAAGCGATTTTGCGCCAGTTCGAAGCGCATGTCTCCTCGGGTAAAGTAGCTTTCTTTCAGCGCTACGGTATGGACTTCGTGATGGGACGGCGGGAGGGCATCTACTTATGGGATTTGGCGGGCAAGAAGCGTCTGATTAACCTCCATTGCAACGGTGGTGTGTTCAACTTGGGGCATCGGCACCCGCAATTGAGATCCGTGCTGCATGAAGCCCTTGGACAATACGACATTGGCAATCACCACTTGCTCAGTGCAGCCCGTGCACGAGCCGCAAGCCTACTGGCTGAGCTAATGCCTGGCGATTTGGACTGTGTTGTCTTTGGTGTAAGCGGCGGCGAGGCGGTTGATCTAGCCATCAAAGTGGCACGAGGTTTCACAGGGCGACAGAAAATCATATCCATACAAGGAGGCTATCATGGCCATACTGGCTATGCCCTAGCTACTGGCGATGAAAAGTACAGAGCACCCTTTGGGCCCCTTCTACCAGGGTTCGTGCAGGTGCCCTTTCACGATGTGGAAGCTTTGGCAGCAGCGCTAGATTCCGACACTGCTGCCGTGATACTCGAAACCATTCCTGCCACGTTAGGCATGCCCATACCCTCAGTTGCATACTTGCAGGCTGTGCGCCGCCTTTGCGACAAGCACGGTGTCTTGCTCATCCTCGACGAGGTACAGGCCGGCTTAGGGCGTACGGGCAAGTTATGGGCTTTCGAACACTACGACATTTTGCCCGACATGGTGGTGTTGGGCAAAGGACTATCAGGTGGTATTTACCCCATCACCGCCACAGTTTTGCGTCGGCCATTAGAGCGCGTTTTTCATCCCGATCCGTTTGTCCACGTCTCTACCTTTGGAGGGGCCGAGTTGGGCTGTATGGTAATGGAACAAGTGCTCCAGATCAGCGCTGCACCTCAGTTTTTGGAGCACGTCAACCGCATGGCTGACCTCATCGCGGCCCGTGTGGAGGTGCTGTTGCAGCGTCATGCAGGTTTTTTGACGGGCTTCCGCCAAAAAGGCCTGATGATGGGGTTAGTAATGGCCGATGATTTTGCTGGACCATTGCTCACTAAGACGGCTTACGACAACGACTTGCTACTGGTGTACGCCAACAACGACATGCGCGTGTGTCAATTTCTGCCACCGCTCATTATTGAGCCGCACCATATAGATCAGATTTTTCCACGACTGGATCGAGCATTGAAACAGGCCCGTCGCTTGTTACCTATACTCAAGATCAAGGAGCACATGCGCACCATTTTTCGAAAGAAAAAACACTGAGCTATGGCCTTGCCCGTAGATAGGGTGCTTGTCGAAGCGTTCGAGCAACAGCTCAACCCTTTGAATGTCACAGCCTCCGGCATACCAGCACGAATGTTGGGCTTCGGTGAGATATCCTGCATTCTCGAGTTGGACGATATGCCAGGCGTGGTGCTCAAGCGCATGCCGCTATTCCACACGCGTGCCCAAGCTGAAGATTACCTGGAAAAGTACCGCACCTATTGTTCCCTGCTGATAGCGGCAGGCTTATCCTTACCAGCCGATGATGCCTTGATCGTGCAGCGCGATCCCCAGCTGTTTGTCCTCTATTTCTTGCAGGAAAAGCTGGCCCCATACACGATTGGCAACCGCCAACTGGATCACTTAGACGATCCAGGCGTGCAACAATTAGTTGAAGCACTGATCGAGGCGATTGAAAAGGTGTGGGCGTTCAACGCCCGTCAGCGGCGCTACCGCCTGGCTATCGATGCACAGCTATCTAATTGGGCGTGGCAAGCACCGCAAGAGCGCTTGTTGTATATCGATACTTCCACGCCATTGTTTCGCATCGATGGCGAGGAGCAACTCCAACCCGAATTGTTGTTAGCCAGTGCACCTGGGTTTGCACGAGCCATCATTCGCACTCTTTTCCTTGCCGAGGTCATGAATCGCTACTACGATCCCCGTGCCGTGTATATCGACTTGGTAGCTAATCTGTACAAAGAGCAACACGCTGCGCGCATCCCACTTTTTGTGCACTGCATCAATGCGCGCACGCATCAAGGGTTGTCTGAAAGAGAAATTGCCAATTATTACCGCAAAGACAAATTCATCTGGAGCTTGTTTTTGGCCATGCGCAAACTGGACCGCTGGCTGCATCGCTATGTGTATGGGAAACAGTACCAGTTTATCTTGCCCGAACGCATTCGGCGATAAGCGGTACGCATGCATTCATCTAAGCAAACGACTAAACCATGCAGTTTAAAGAAACACTCGACTTTGCTAAAGCACTCGACCAACAAGACGAATTGCGCACTTTTCGCCAGCACTTCTATTTTCCCCAACACAAGGGGCGCGATGTGTATTACTTCTGTGGCAACTCTCTGGGACTACAACCCAAAGGTGTGGAAGAAGCGCTGATGCGCGAACTGGCACACTGGCGTCGTTATGGCGTAGAAGGCCATTTCAAGGGAGATATGCCTTGGTTTCACTATCACAAGTTTTTGCAAAAACAAAGTGCCGCCATCGTAGGGGCGATGCCCGAAGAGGTGGTCGTTATGAACACACTTACGACCAATCTACACCTCATGATGGTGAGCTTTTATAGGCCTTCCGGCAAACGCTACAAAATACTCATGGAGGCAGGCGCCTTCCCTTCTGATCAGTACGCGGTGGAAAGTCAAGTGCGGTGGCACGGATACCAGCCCGAGGAGGCCATCGTAGAGGTCGCACCAAGATCTGGCGAGGTGACATTGCGCACAGAAGATATCGTGGCCACTATTGAGCAGCACGCCGAGGAGTTGGCTTTGGTCTTGTTTGGAGGGGTCAATTATTACACGGGGCAGCTCTTCGACCTGAAGGCTATTACCGAAGCGGCGCATCGCGTCGGTGCACTTGCCGGCTTCGACTTGGCACATGCTGCCGGCAATGTATTACTCCAACTACACGATTGGCAGGTGGATTTCGCTGTATGGTGTAGCTACAAATATCTCAATTCGGGGCCGGGTGGCCCCAGTGGTGTGTTTGTCCATGAGCGCTGGGCTGACAAGCCAGAACTGCCGCGCTTTGCCGGTTGGTGGGGACATGAGGAATCGGTGCGCTTCCAGATGAAAAAAGGCTTTCGGCCCATGCGAGGCGCTGCGGGCTGGCAGCTGAGCAATGCCCAGATATTTGCCATGGCACCGCACAAGGTCAGTCTCGACATTTTCATAAAAGCCGGCATGGAGCGTTTGCGAGCTAAGAGCGTGCGCCTGACCGGCTATCTGGAATGGTTGATCCAACGCCTCAATGCGGCATACAAGCGCTTTGACATTCTCACCCCTGCTGATCCACAGGCCCGTGGCTGCCAGTTGTCGATTACTACAGGTGGTATGGGACGACGCCTCTACGAATACCTTACCGCACATGGCGTCGTATGTGATTGGCGTGAGCCCAACGTAGTCCGCGTAGCACCTGTGCCCCTGTACAATTCGTTTGAAGATGTATGGCATCTGGCAAGCTTGCTAGGGGATTTTCGCCCATAAGTCAGGGGGTAGCTATGATGTGGTAAGGGCGGTTGATATAGTAAAAATGGCCTTTGTACTGCACTGCCACTACAAGCGTAAAGATGTGGCCGGGGCGTAGTCGCTGTACGAGCTTGCGCATTTGGGGCGTGATGCGCCCATCACTCTGCGCTACACGGCGTTGCCCTTTGCGCGTCAGCACAAATACCAGCTCTTCGATGGGCAAGACATTGCCTTGGGCATCGCGCACGAAAATGGGCTGATCCAAGTGTTCGAGTAGTTGTGCTCGTGTAACTTCTGTATTCGTTAAGGTGCCCCAAGTCAAAGTGAGCGACTCGACGATCTTGTCCTGATCTTTTAGGCTAAACCGAATGGGCAAGTGAAGTGTGACTGGCACGGCACGTGTGCCTTTACGGGCGGGCTCCCAACGGGGCATTTGCGCTACGACGCGCAGCGCTTCTTTGTCGCAACCACCTCCTATTCCCGATATGATTTCGGGGTTGAGCACCCGACCTGATGCGTCGACGGTAAACGATACATATACCGTACCTTCTATGCCTCTGGCTTTGGCTTCGTTGGGGTAACGCAGGTGTTGGTTAATAAAAGCCAAAAGCTGTTCGTTGGCGCATTGTCGCTTCTGTGGGCTTCCTTGGGGCAAGTGCTGGCAACCCGTAAAATAGGGCATTTCTTCAGCAGTTGGAATTGGTGTATGGTTGTTTTGAGCAAAAACTGTGAACAATGGAAACAACCCCAATAGCAAAATGCAATAGTATTGCCTCATAGTTGTTTGTTTGGCATCTTTGGCAAGTACTGATCGAAAGGTAGTAAAGCTTGGGCGAAGCACCGTGCTTTGCTTTTGTGTGTGGTGTAAAAATTATAAATGCACAATCTTTTTCAAACAAAAGCTCGAAAATCATGGCACTTACACAGTCGAACATGTTGGCTTTGGGTACGAAGGCACCTACCTTTTGTCTGCCTGACACGGTGTCGGGAAAAGATCTATGCTTTGGAGATGTGAGGGGCGAAAAAGGCACAGTAGTCATGTTTATTTGCAACCACTGCCCTTATGTGATACATGTAAATGACGAGTTGGTGCGTTTGGCTAATGATTACTTGCCCAAAGGCATTGGTTTTGCGGCTATTAGTAGTAATGATGTGGTGCAATATCCTCAAGACGGCCCCGATAAGATGCGCCAGCGGGCCCTTGAGCTGGGCTATCCCTTTCCTTATCTATTCGATGAAACGCAAGCAGTAGCTCGAGCTTATGATGCCGCTTGTACGCCGGATTTTTACTTGTTCGACGATCAGGACAAGCTCGTGTATCGGGGTAGGCTCGATGCTTCGCGCCCAGGTAGCGACTTGCCCGTGACGGGAGCTGATTTGCGTGCTGCACTTGATGCATTACTTGAGAGGCGCCCCATTCCCGAAACGCAATATCCCAGTATGGGGTGCAATATCAAGTGGAAGCAGTGAGTTGTAGAAAACTCGCTTGTGAAGACTATTCGGCATAAAATGAAGTATGCGCATTACTGCAACTTTCTTTACATATGGGCTTTTGGGGAGCATCATTTGGTGCTGTGTTGTGGGAATAAACCGTGGACAAACGCGACAGTGGCAGCACGTTCGTACATTACCTATCGAGGCCAAGCGCGTGTGGCCTTTAGCCACTGGAGGGTGGTTGGCATTACGGGCTGATGGGGTATTGCAATTATACGATGGACAGGGGCAAGCCAGTAACTACTTTTGGTCAGATCGCTTGCTAGGAGTACCTGATGCAGTGGATGCTTCGCAACCGCTAACCATTGTACTTTTTTTCGAGTCTTTTCAGCAAGTGATATGGCTCGATCGAACGCTGTCGGTTTTGGCTGTGTTGTCATTTGCCGAGGCGGGATTGACTCAGGTACGTGCTGTGGCTGCTGCCCCTGACCGTCGCCTATGGTGCTATGATACACAATTGCGCCAATTGTTGTTGCTGGATGTTGATGGACAAATTGATATGCGCAGTGCACCTTTTGATTTGCTGTCGGAGATGGTGCCTCAGCAGGTGAAATGGCTTCAGCGGCATGCTGCACATTTGTTTTTCTGGGCGCCACCTCAGTTGTGGATGTTTGACGATTTTGGCCAGCTGATGAAACAGTACACTGTGGAATCGGCCTGTGAAGCGTTGTTCATATTGCCACCTTGGTTTGTCTGTCAAAAGGCAGAGGTCCTTTCGTGGCAACGCCTAGACCATCCACTTAGCCAGCGTATCATGGAGTTGCCCAAGGCAGCTAATGAAGTGTACCAGCTGGTGTGGAATGGTGCTGATCTGTATTTGCTTACTGAGGAAGGGTTGGAGTTGTGGTATTTTGAATAGGAGGCTCTATATAATGCTCAATAACTTAAGATAGGCAGTAGTTAGCTCTGAAAGAATCCTGTCTCTGTCTGTGCATAATGGCTTGAAAACGTACCGTCAATAAAAAGACAAAAAATGGACACGAGCTAGTAAGCAGGGGAACACAACCCCCTTTTGTGCGCACATGCCCGTGTCCAAGCCTCTCTGTAATAGATCTGATACTTACTGCGTTACTGGAGCAGAAAGTTTTTCAATAACATGTTGCAGCTTTTCTCTAATGGTATGAGCCACTTCTTTTAGTGCTTCGTTATCTACTGCTTGCATTGAGGCTACGGGATCTATAGCGGCAATCTCTACTTTCCCATTATCCAATTGTTGGACGATGACATTGCAAGGCAACATGGTGCCGATCTTGTCTTCTGCTTGCAGCGCACGATAGGCAAAGGGAGGGTTGCATGCGCCTAAAATGCGATACGGCCGAAAATCTACATCGAGTTTCTTTTTCAAAGTTGCTTTAATGTCGATATCGGTAAGTACCCCAAATCCTTCTTCTTTAAGTGCTTCAGTAAGGCGTTGGATTACCTCATCGAAATTGGCTCCTAGTACTGTTTGAAAATAATACTTCATGGCTTTGGACCTTTTTAGTGAAAAAACACGTGGATAACTACTTTGGCCGATGCTCGTGATTTGTATAGCTAACGCATAGCTGGAGTTATAGTTATTAAGAATATAGTAGTACAGGTCACATTAGTGCCTATTGGGCTAATACTCTTTCGATGCGGTCGCCTTGTTCAATGGCATCTACGACTTCTTGGCCTGCTACTACACGTGCAAATATGGTGTAGTTGCCGTCGAGATGGGGAGCAGGTGAGTGAGTGATAAAGAATTGCGCGCTTTCGGTGTGGTTGCCTATTGAGGCGATGCCTACATATCCGGCGCGATCGTAGTGGATCCAAGGAAGTTCGGAGCGCAAGGTAAAGTCGAGCGCGCCATAACCATCGCCGCGAGGACATCCGCCCTGAATGACAAAATTGGGCACTACTCGGTGAAAAGTTTTGCCGTTGTAGTACCCCTCCCGCATTAGCTGACGGAAGGTAGCTACGGTAGCTGGGGCCCACTCGGGCAATAACTCGAGGGTAATGTCGCCTTTGTTGGTACCTAATGTAATGTAAGGGCGATGTTTGCCAGTAGACACCAAACTCCAGTTAATGGGATGGGCAGCTGAAGGTGGTGTATGCAGTGGTGGGGGTTGATTTTGCAGCCATGCCTTGAGGTCTTGGAGATGATGGTATGCTTCCAGGTCACGAGGCAATTGTAGTTTGCTCAGCCCTTCTTCAATTACGGCTATACTATCAGCCCACAGGATTTTGAAGTTCATGTCGGCTTGCATAATTGCTTGGGCTGCTTCAGCTGCCATGCCTACATCGGCAGAGCGGATGGCTTGTGCAAAGTAGCTGCTCAGATCGCTACGCACGCGGCGAAAGCTAAGTCCGAAGTAGCGCCGGGGCGCTTCTATAGTGGCGATTTGGCGTAAAGCTGCCATGCATTGGGTGCGCACGATGGGTGTTTGGTGGGCGTGTGCTTCACGCCAAATGAAGCGATAATTCCAGGGAAATTCGGCCAAAGCGATGAGACAAGCAGCCTGCTCATATGGATTGACGCTTTTTTTAAAGCGCGTGCGGAGTAGGAAGTTGGCGTAGTTATGTAGTTCTTCGATGGCTGGCGAGATGTGGCGATTGGCAGCTTGCAGCAGGGTGAGTTGTATGCGCCAGTGCAGCGAGGTGTCAGCAGCCAATCGGAGGTAACGACCACCATGCCATGCTTTACCGTGTTGGAGCAAATATTGCGCTGCGCATAGCGCTACGTGATGGCTGCTGTCGTGTAGGGCTTGCTCGACGAGGGGGCGTACCTGAGTGTAGTCGAAATGGGCAAGGGCTCGGATAATATTGCAACGCACGCGCCAGTCGGGTTCTTGAAGCCATCGCCCTGACAATGCCATCCATGCCATTTCATTGTCGGCTCGTTGCCCGATAGCGGGTGCAAGAGCCATTCTGATTCGGGGGTCCTTATTTTCGACAAAGGGCGTGATGAGGGTTTGGAGGTCGTCATTAGTGAAGTTCAATTGTGCGCTGGCTCGATACAAATAGTTAGCAGCTACCCACCTGACCTCATGAGGCACTTGCGTGTCGCTCAGAAGGCGCAACATGCATTCAGTCCCTTTTCGATGAATGATTTTTCGCAAAGCAAATCGGTAGATGGCCCAAGCTTGCCCTAACAGTAGCAGTGTGTCGGTAGGTCGATAGGTAGTGATGGTGGCAATTAGCTCGAGCTCTCGGACGCTTCCCGTTTTGCCTACTGCTTCAAGTATGGCTGCATTCGATAGGGCATGGATACCTGTCGTGTCAAAACGATCGAAAGCAGCAATGAGCAGGGGAGTAGCCCGTGGATTACCTGTTTGGCCTATGGCGTAGGCAGCTATTGCCCGTACTTGGGTGAGTGGGTCGTGTAGCAAATTTGTCAGGCTGTCGATTGCAGCAGTGTCTTTGATGGAGGCAAAGGCTTGTGCAGCCAAATAGCGAATGGTGGGATCAATGTGGCGTAGATATCGATAGAGACTATCAGTGTGCTGTTGATTTTGCAGCTCGTAGACATGTTGCTGAAGCGGGTCGGAAAAATCGATGCGTACTTCTGTAGGCAGGCGCTCTTCGGGTGGTACACAGGCGCTCCATATCAGGGCGATGGCAGCCAGGGCAGTCCACAAGGTTTCATTCATCTTCTACAAGTGTTGGTCATTCGAAATGAAAAAACTGGACATGCACGATAGCTCTAGAGATACGTGCACGAGTGTGCCCATTGATAGACTTGCCCAATATCGCATTTTCGGGCATTACCAGCCACCTGTAGTGTCTTTTGGGATTGGTTGGCTACCAAATGCATCTTCGAAGAAACTATCGTCGTTTGCCTCATCGATGGTATCTTCAAAGCCGGCAGCGGCCTGTGCATATCGGGCGCAGTCCAGTTCAATACCTAAGTCGCCTTGGGGTCTTGGAAATCGAGCATTGGGATCGTAATCAGCATTAGGGTCATTTTCCAAGCGAGCGATCAATTCTCGGAAAAAGGGTTTAGCCATGCGGGATCCCTGCCCGTTGAATAGGGTGCGAAATCGGATCCACCGGTCTTCACCGCCTACCCATGTACCGACGACTAGATCAGGGGTGATGCCCATAAACCAACCATCTACGTAGTCATTAGTGGTTCCTGTTTTGCCCCCTACTTCACTTTTTAGCCCCATGTGGCCCGAAGCGTATTTGAGCATCTGCACCATGACGTAGTTGGCCCGTTCGTCTAGAGCTTGGCGTTCGTAGGGAAGCGATTCGTACAACACGCGGCCATTGCGATCTTCGATGCGTAGCAGGTATATGGGTTTGTTGTACACACCGTTATTGGCGAAAGTGGTATAGGCCCCTGTCATTTCATATACGCTCAGGTCGGCAGCTCCGAGGCAAATAGAAGGCACTTTGGGTATGCGCAAGTTGCCGTTGGCGTCTTTGGCATCGGGATCGATGCCCATGTTGCGCACCAATTCGCGAACGGGTTCGGTGCTGCCCAATTGCTTCATGAGGTAGACCGAGAAGGTGTTAATCGACTTTTTGAGCCCATCGAAAAGTGTATACATCTGCCCACTGTATTGGCCTGTAGCATTTTGAGGGGTCCATTCTTCGTTTAGGCCGAAGTTGCCTTCGCCCGGCAGAATAGATCTGGGCAGGTCGGGTATTTGATAGCAAGGCGAGATGCCTTGCATGGCAATGGCGGCTGCATAGACAAAGGGCTTAAAGGTAGAGCCTACTTGGCGGCGTGTACGCGTATGATCGTATTGGAAATATTTGTAGTTGATGCCGCCAATCCATGCTTTGACGTGGCCGGTATGTGGGTCCACAGCAAGGCTGCCTATTTGCAAAAAATTGTGATGGTATTTGAGCGAATCGAGTGGGCTCATCACTGTATCCTTTTCCATGGCGTCATTGTAGGCAAACACGCGCATGGGAACGGGTTTTTGGAAGGCTTGGTCTACAGCTTTCTGAAGGCGCAACCAGGCCGCTTTGACTTTGGGCCACAGCGGATGGTTGAGCGCTTGTTCGTATTGTCGAGCCATTTTTTTGCTGATGAACCGATCGGATACGAGCCGGGCAATGGCCCTACGGCTCTGGTCGGCAACCATAAGGCGATCCATATCGACGTCGCGCAGGCGCAGGCCTTCTATGGCATTGATCAGTCTGTCGGCTACGGGTTGGAAGATGCGATCGCGCATGGCGCCATAGCGTTGGCTAGCGCGAATCATCCAGGTGAGTTTGCGCTGGCGCGCCTTGATTTCAGCATCCGTGGTTTCGGCATCGCGCCATGTCCAGGGGTCTTGGTTCCCCCACTCGCGCCAGAAGCGCTTTTGCACCTGTTTCATGTGCGTGCGCATAGCTGCTTCAGCATGGGCCTGAATGAGGGGGTCGAGTGTAGTGTATATTTTGAGGCCATCACGGTATATGTTGTAGAAGCTGCCGTCGCTTTTTCGCTTGGCTTCTGGGCTTTTCAGGATGGCTTGCACATCTTTTCTGATCTCCATAAGGGCATAGGGGGCTGGCCCTTCGCTATGGGTTTTGCGCTTGAAACGCGACATGTCAAGAGGTAAAGTTTTAAGCGAGTCGTACTGTGCACGCGTAAGGAAGCCATGATCGACCATCAGGTGGAGTACTACATTGCGACGGTGGGTCACTGTATCGGGGCGGCGTATGGGGTTGAAGAGTGCCGGATTTTTCAGCATCCCAACAAGGGTGGCTGCCTCTTCTACAGTAAGGGCATCTTGCTCTTTGCCAAAGTAGGTTTCTGCAGCAGCGCGTATGCCATGACTGTCGTAGAGGAAATCGAATTTGTTGAGATACATGGTGAGAATCTCCTCCTTCGTGTAGCTGCGCTCCAACTTGATGGCTGTGAGCCATTCCTGAAACTTTCGCTTGACCAGTGCCCAAGTACGTTGCAGCTTGTTCATGTTGCGATAATCGGGCCGAGGGTATAGCAATTTGGCCAATTGCTGGGTGATGGTACTGCCTCCTCCTGAGCTCGCTTGCCCCAACAGCACGGTCTTGATGGCTACGCGTGCTAAGCTGCGCGGGTCAATACCGGGGTGCTTGTAAAACCGAGCATCCTCGGTAGCTATAAGGGCTTGTATGACCCATGGGGAGAGCTCTTCATAGCGCACCGGCACGCGGTTTTCGATGTAATAGCGCCCTAGCTCTTCGCCTGTGGCAAAGTACACCACTGAGGCTACATCGCTTTTGGGGTTTTCCAATTCTTCAAAAGAAGGGATAGAGAAAGAGAGATAGAAAAAGAAAAGTACCAGACTCAATATGCCTATGCCGATTGCTATCCACATACCCATGACGATACGTCGCCATGTAGGCGGTATGTCCGTTTGGGGAGTAGGGGCAGAAGTGTCTTTCTCTGTAGTATGTAGGTAGTTGTGCACGTCCATGATTTTCTTGCTCGAATTTCAGTGTTTACCCTATCAGGCTTGCTGCTAAGCTAGCCAAAGTTAGTGATTTAGTGGGGTTTGGCTGTGTCCTGTTGGCGGCAAGTTTCCATATAGTAGGCCAAGCTGTCTTGAATTTCTTCTGGGGTGGCTGTATGGTTGATTTCTACAGCACCGATGTGGGGCAAGAGGCTGAAATTGACGCCTTGCCCTTCGTTCTTTTTATCGTTGGCCATCAGAGCCAATAGGTCAGCTATGGGCAAATTGTTTAAAGGATAACATCCAAAAATGCGCAGCAGAAAGTGTGTAATGGCTTGTAACTCATCGTCAGGTAGCCCCGCTTTTTTTGCCGATAGCCAACTTTCGCAGATCATGCCAATGGCGATGGCTTCACCATGCAGCAATGACTCGGTGGTGTGTAGCGCAGCACTTTCTATGGCATGGCCTATGGTATGGCCAAAGTTGAGGGCTTTGCGCAAGCCCCGCTCGTAGGGGTCGGCAGCTACTATTTGGCGCTTGATGGCCAGTGAGTGGGGCACGATCTGTGTCCAATCGGCTGCGTCCAGGGTAGGTAATTGGATCAACTGCTGCCAGTGCTCGGCATCGGCTATGAGGGCGTGTTTGACCACTTCGGCAAAGCCACTGCGCAGCTGTGCTGGGGGCAGTGTGCGGAGAAAAGTCGTGTCGATCACTACCGCAAGCGGGTCGCCGAAAGCACCAATGATGTTTTTTACATCCATGAAATCGACGCCTAACTTGCCGCCCGTCGAAGCATCGACTTGTGCCAACAGCGTGGTGGGCACTTGTACGAAGCGAATGCCGCGCTTCCAGCAGTGCGCACAAAAGCCACCCATATCGCCAATGACGCCGCCACCCAGATTGATCAATAGTGCTTGGCGATCGAGTTGAGCTTGGAGCATCTGCGACCAGATATACTGGCAAGTGTCGAGTTGTTTGTGCGTTTCGCCTGCAGGAATGCGTATGAGCAGATGATCGGCAGGCAGTACTGAGCGAATGTGTGGATAGCAATACAAAGCCGTGTGTGTGTCGACCAAAACAGCTACACTGCTTGGCGCGTGTTGGCCCAGCAGTTGTTCGAGTTGAGGCGCTGCTTGACCAAAGTATATGGGGTAGTCCAATGATGCTTCTGTAGGCCAAACAGTGTCGAACGACCAGGCTCTAGGCCTTGCGGCAAATAGAGGTTTGGTTTGGGCCCAGGTGTCGCGAAACAATTCGGCGTGGCGGTAAGCTTCCAGTGCCGCTTCCGATTCCCATAGGCTATAAGTACACATCACATGGGGCTGCGCGCGATCGCGCCAGAGCGCTAAATGATGACACCCGGGAAAGGAACGAATGCGAGGTGCCCGCTCGTGAAAAAGTGCTAAAAAGGCGTTCACCGCTTCGGGACGGAATTGCATCCAGACAATACGCGTGATCATGGTAAAGTTATTGCAGGCCAATTCGGGGCAAAGGTAAGTGCCGTGAACGGAAGACTCAGATATGGCTTTTGGCTCTATTGTGCCATTCAGTTGGGTGAATACACAATGTGGGCCAATGCAACTCTATAATCTGAAAATTGTTATGGATGACGACAACAGTTGGTGCTGACTTTTTGACAAGTAGTCCTGTTCCTGATGTGCAAAAAGTCAAAGAGTAGGGCGAGAGTAATCTTTAGCTATAGCGCTTTGAATATGAAGGGCGGCCTGTGTCCAGAAAGTTTTGACAAAAAGGTAGCCCATAAGCTATGCGTCAAATTGCAATTGCACTTACCTTTGCCACAAAACTCATAATTGTTGAACCAAAAATCAAAAAGTTATTAAGAGGAGGTCCAATTTGAGTGAGATCATTCTGACCATCGAGGGCGTGGATCCCCTAGCACTGTATGGGGAACAAAACATCAAGCTGAACCTATTACGCCGCGCTTTTCCCGAAATTTCCATTATGGCCCGAGGCAATACCATTAAGCTCATCGGGGAGAAAAAATTCACACAGAAGGCCAAGGCCAAGGTCGAGACAATGGTGCGCATGCTGCGCGAGGACAAGGAGCTCAGCGTGCAAATCGTCGAAGACCTACTCAACGGCGGCCATCCCTACCTATCGCGCTTGAGCAATGGAGCGCACAACCTCACCTTGGTGCATGGTCGTGGTGGAAAAGCCATCAAGGCCAAGACCGTTAATCAGCAGAAGTTAATTCGCGCCTCAGAGGAGAACGACGTTGTATTTGCCATCGGCCCAGCAGGTACGGGCAAAACCTATACGGCTGTCGCATTAGCCGTGCGAGCACTGAAAAGCCGGCTAGTCCAGAAGATCATCCTGACGCGCCCTGCTGTAGAGGCTGGTGAGAGTTTGGGTTTTTTGCCAGGCGATCTTAAAGAGAAAGTAGACCCCTATTTGCGCCCGCTCTACGATGCACTCGATGACATGCTGCCCGCCGAGAAGCTCAATTACTTCATGGCCAATCGCGTCATCGAAATTGCACCTTTAGCCTTTATGCGCGGTCGCACGCTTGACAATGCCTTTATCATTCTAGATGAGGCGCAAAATGCTACTACCCTGCAACTCAAAATGTTCTTGACGCGGCTGGGCCCTTCCGCTAAATGCATCATTACGGGTGACTTGTCGCAAGTGGACCTGCCCTTCCATCAAAAATCGGGCTTGCGCCATGCCATCGGGTTGCTGGAGCATCTGCAAGGCGTTGGCGTGGTCAACCTGACAGCTGAAGACGTAGTGCGACACCGCTTGGTCAAGGAGATCATTCACGCCTACGAACGCGACGACGAAGTGCGCCGCGCCCAGCGCAATGTCCGCAAGCAGGCTCAAACAGCAAGCGGCGAAGAAGAGTAGATCTGAAACGATGTGAAAACAGAAAAGATGGCCGACAGAAGATTCTGTCGGCCATCTTTTCTTTATCTCAGCCTACATTGCACTAGTAACCCGGATTCTGTACCATATTGCGGTTAGCATCGATCTCTGCTTGCGGTATCGGCAAGATGAAGCGGTCGTTGGGATAGGGGATTTCGCAGATTACAGAGGTGCAATCGTTGCGATAGACGCCTCGCTTTTTGCGCATCAGCTCCCATAATCGATGCCCTTCGAACATCAACTCAATGCGCTTTTCGCGTTCGATGTCATCGAGTAGCTGTTGCCCTGAAGAAGTGATGGGCGTTGCGTTGGGGTTGGCGCGCAAGCGAATGACATTCACGTCGGCACGAGCACCATCTTCATCGCCAAGCATGGCGCGTGCTTCTGCCCGAATCAGATATATTTCCGAGAGGCGTACTACAGGAATGTCATCGTCACCAATGACACTAGGAAACTTATCTACGCGCAGGTCACCGAATAGCCCTCCCGGTCCAGTATTCTTAAACAACTGGATACGCACATCGCTTGAGTCGATGAGGTTGACCAAATCTAAGGCGGGGAGGTAGTCGCCGTATCCTTCGACGATATACATGCGCCCTAAAGCGTTTGAACCGTTGTTGTCAATGTCGTCAAATGCAATGCTAAAGATGCCATCGGGCGGAGTACCTGAGCGCCAGGCATCTACATACGCCTCGGTTGGCGTAAGTGAAACAACGCCGCTCTCGATCACTTGCGTGGCCATATTGGCAGCATTTTGCCAGTCGCTCATGTACAGATACACGCGTGCCAAGATGGCCTGTGCAGCTATTTTGTTCATTCGATTGGCGTCAAACTCATCACTCATTAATCTGATGGCTTCATCTAAGTCGGCCAATATGTTGTCATAAACTTCCCTAACACTCATACGTGCAGGCTCTGCATTTTGGTCAAATTCTTTGACATATGGGATGCCCAGGTGGCTGTTGTCGTCTGTGTATCCGTAGTGTTGTGCGTAAATACGTACCAGGTCGAAATGCGATAAGGCTCGCAAGGCCAATGCTTCGCCTACAATCTGATTTTTTCGCGTTTCAGCAGTAGGTGGCACTGCAATATTGGCATTGATTACCGTGTTGGCACGGTTGATGGCCTCGTATACCTCGGTCCAGATTTCTTCGGGAATGAAATCGAGGGCGTTGCCGTTATATTCAGCCCATTCTTTGGCACGGTTAGCACTGGCGTTTTGTTTTACATCATCCGACATGACATCGGGCACGAGGATAAAGTAACGACCATAATAATCGCTGTTTTGATATTGATCATACACTCCACGTAAGAGTACGTCGAGATCATCTAGGGTTTTAGTGGCTTCTTCAACAGCTAATGACTCGTAAGGTTTAAGGTCGAGAAAATCCTTGCCACATGAGTTGGTCAGAAGGAACACTATGGGTAGCAAGGCATATCGAGATAATGTGAAGATGTATCGCATCATGATTGATAGTTGTTTTTGTGAAACAGTGTGATAGTGGTCAGAAACCGAGATCGAGCCCAAAACTGATAGTCTTCATGTTGGGCACAGGTGAATTGACAATGCCACTGAAGTTTGTTTCGGGGTCGAGATACAGGTCCTTTTCACGTGTCCAAGTCCACAAGTTGGTTCCGCGTAGGTAAACTCTTGCTGAGCGAACCCCCCCAATGTGTGCTAACATATCTTGAGATAGGCGCCAAGCGATGGTAAGGTTGCGCAAACGGATATGTGTGCCATCGTGAAGCCAGCGCGTAGAGCCGCGTTGGTTCGATCCGCTGGTATTGCCCCATGCAAACTTGGGCACATCTGTCATGTCGCCAGGTTGGCGCCAGCGCCTCAGTACTAGATTGGTTTGGCTACGTGGTGTAAATCGGCCATCGCCTTGTATTACCCAGGCTGTAGCGTCGTAGATCCAATTGTCCCAACTCGTGGTGAATTGTGCATCGATGCTCAATCCCTTCCAATTAAAGTTGGTGTTGAAGCCACCGAAGAATTTGGGAGTAGCTGTTTGACCGGTAAAGAAACGTTGAGCCTCTGCAATGTTACTGGTTGTCTCCGTACGTGTAGAATCGGTATACCACAAAGGTGCGCCCGTATCGGGGTCTACGCCAGCCCAATCGAACAGATAATACGATTCATAGTCCCGCCCTTCTTCTCGACGCTTTGAATCGTGGGTGTCGGCCGTGAATGGCTTATCGAGGCGGGTAATGCGATTTTTGAGAAAGGTAATATTGCCTCCTATACTCCAACGCAAACCAGGCCGGTCAACAATGCTGTAATCAAGGGTCAGCTCTACTCCTTGATTGCGCATTGAGCCGAAGTTTTTGGTAATGCTACGGAAGCCCGTGGTGCGCGACACAGGTACGTTAAGCAGCAGGTCGTCGGAAAGGCGGTTGAAGTATTCGACCGTACCGCTCAAACTGTTGAGGATTGTGAAGTCCAATCCGATATTGTAACTTTTCGACTTTTCCCACGTCAGATCGGAGTTGCCGATTTGAGTAGGTGCTCCCCCAGGTTGACTTAAGTAATCGATACCCGAGTATGAAATAGTGCGAAGGTGGACGTAGTTGCCAATGCCGGCATTACCTGAAACGCCATAGCTGGCGCGCAATTTGAGTGCAGTGATCAACTCACTGTCTGACAGAAAAGACTCTTGATCCACACGCCAGGATGCACCAATCGACCAGAAGGTGCCGTAACGATTATTGATTCCGAAGCGTGAAGAACCGTCGCGCCGCACCGATGCAGAGAGGTAGTATTTGTAGTCATAATTGTAATTGGCGCGGAAAAACATCGACTCAAAGGCATACTCCGATAGTGAACTGAAAGTTTCTTGTGGGCTCGAAGCACTGGCTAGCAAACGCAACTGGGGGCTGGGAAAGTTTTGACCGTAGGCGTACACTGTGCGCATGCTCGTTTTGGTAGCTTCATAACCTGCTAATAGATCGTAGTGGTGTTTGCCCCCAAGGGCAAATTCGTATCTCAATGTCTGTGTACCAATCCAAGTAAGAATGTTGCGCTGCGTTTCTGTAGCTAGCCCACCCACATTTCGACCATCGCCATAACGCGGATTGCGGTAGTAAAATTCTTGATAATTGATAAAGTCGAAACTCCAGGCCGACTTAAAGGCCAAGTTTTTCAGTAGCTCGTAAGAAGCGCTAATGTTATCCATGATCCGCCATTGTGTCCAGGTCTGTTCATCGTCGCCACTGAGACTTCCTACTGGATTGTTAGCTCCCATAATGGTGCGATGACCGGCGTAAAAGTTACCTTCTGCATCGTAAATGGGTACAGTGGGTGGCAACAAGTAGCTGTTATACATAGGGTTGGCCCACCGAGTGGCATCGTTCATGCCGTGTTGTTGCGTGCGAGATAGGTTGAAATTATTGGTAATAGTTAATCGGTCAGATGGCGAAATGTCTGCGTTGAGGCGCGAAGAATAGCGCTCCAAGTCGGAATAAATAATAGGAGCTTGTTGGTAGAAGTAACTTCCCGATGCGTAGTATCTCATTAAATCATTACCGCCGCTCACACTCATATCTATACTTTGAGTAGCACCTATTCGAGAGATCTCGTCTACCCATCGGGTGTCTACCCGAACTTCACCCAATGTCCAACCTCCTTGACCATCGGGTGTAATATCTACAGCTGGTAATCCCGTGATGGGGTCGGGAAAGTCGTTGTTGAACAGCTGAATGGCTTCTTCTACTGTACGGCCACGATTGACATATCCCTCAATATATAGGTCGGCATATTCCAATGCACTCAGACCGCGAAGCCGCTTGCTCTTAGGAATGGCCCAATCGTTGAAGCCGTACATCGTGCGCACATCGATCTTTGGCTTTCCCGCCTTGCCACTTTTGGTAGTGATGAGAATGACGCCATTGGCACCACGCGATCCGTAAATGGCCGTAGCTGCAGCATCTTTTAGCACTGAAACTGATTCAATGTCATTGGGATTGAGAGAAGCTAGTGGGTTACTCGTCTCGGCATTCACTGTCAGGTTGCCAGAAACGACGGGAACCCCATCAATAACATATAAAGGCTCACTGGAAGCACTGATAGATCCCTGCCCTCTAATCCGGATTGATACATTGGCGCCAGGTTGACCGTTGCCCATAACTGCTTGCAAACCTGCAATGTTGCCTTGGAGGGTTTGCTCAAACGAACTGAAAGGTACTTGCTCAAGCTTTTCAGCACGTATTTGTGTCACTGCACCGGTGAGTGCCTCTTTACGAGCAGTACCATAGCCTACATCCACTACTACAACCTCTGATAACGCTTCTGAAGCAAATTGCAATATTACCTCTATCTCTTTATTCTGTGGAGATATTTCTATTTCTCGCGTCTCATAACCCGTGTAGCTTATTACCAGCGTCCCTCTGTCTGTGGGTACTTCGAGCGTGAATGTGCCATCAAGATCGGTCACAGTACCTAGTTGTGTGCCTTTTAAGAGCACAGTAGCGCCAATGAGTGGCTCGCCATCAGTACTCGTTACTTTGCCATGTACAGTGAATTGGGCGAGTGCCCAACTGCTACAAAGCAGTAGGTACATTAGCAAGGGTACTTTGTACAGTACTCTTTTCATGTGTGTACAGTTTTTGTTTAAAGAAAATGGGCTGATATCAAAGCCAATATTGTACTGCGCTTGTGGCAAGCACAAAACACATTCTCTACCCTTGGCAAGTAGCTATGTGCAGGTGCTTCAGACTTAGTTTAATGTGACCCGACTGTATCAATCTATTTGCTAAAAAGCAAAAGACAAAGATTGGTTGTTAAGTTGTTCATGAGGCTTTAGTCGGTGAGATGGTACATCAATATAAGTAATGACCCTTCGAAAGGCACCGCGCTAATATAAGGGTTTATTTGTAATGAGCATGCCCCCTTCCAACTTTTGCTGCTTAAAAGGCGAAAGATTTTTCAGCTGAAGAGGTGTAGGGATTATTCATCGAGTTTTTACGAAAAAAATCGTAGATGTGTATTGATTGTACGAAGCTATTCGTATATATTTGCGGTATGAATCTTTTCGTAAAACAAAAAATAGTGTATGGGCAAACGAGTCAAGCCAACGGAATCGGAGCTGGAGATCCTCCAGATATTATGGGAGCATGGGCCGAGTACGGTACGGCAGGTCAATGAGCGACTCAACGAGCTGCGCGAGGTAGGATACACTACTACACTCAAGCTCATGCAGATCATGGCCGAGAAGGGGTTGGTGGATCGCGATACGACGCAGCGCACACATGTGTATCGGGCGGCGGTGAGTGAGGAGGAGACACAACAGGCATTGTTGCGGCGCTTCATGGATTTGGCATTTCGGGGGTCAGCCACGCGCCTGGTGATGCAGTTGTTGGGCGGGGGGCAGACCACGCCGGAGGAATTGCGCGCCATCAAGGAGCTAATCGAGCGTGCGGAGCGCGCGCAAAAGGACCAATAGGATGGCGTTGTGCGCATCAAACGAAAAAATGAGCTGACGTATCGTATGGGAATTGCCATATGGCTGTTTGACAATGAGGCTTTGCTTCAGGCCTTGGGTTGGACGCTTTTGCACGTAGTGTGGCAGGGGGCTGTGGTGGCGCTACTACTGGCTGTCGTGCTGTGGTCTATACCCGTTCAGCACGCACAGCGTCGCTACCTGAGTGCAGTTATTGCATTGGCGTGCTTGTCTATAGGTGCGGCGATCACTTTTTGGATGCACTATTATGCCTTTGCGGAAAGTACGGCTTTGGTTGTGCAGCCCATAGCGACTTCCTGGAATTTGCAGGTCGTTTCAGAAGTGCATAGATCTCCCTTATGGACAAATTGGCGGGCTTGGCTTGAGCGACAATTGCCCTATTTGGCAGTAATGTGGCTCGTCGGATGTCTGCTTTTTGCGTTGCGGTTGTTTGGCGCACTTGGGTATTTATGGTGGTTGCGTCGTAGCGCATTGCCTATAGGTGTAGCGTGGCAGGCCTGTGTATCTGTGCTGGTAGCGCGTGCAGGGCTACGCAGAGCGGTGCAAGTGGCGCGTTCTGCTCAAGTGCAGATGCCAGTAGCTTTTGGTCTGCTCAAGCCCATTGTTCTTTTGCCAGCTGCGTGGTTCACGCAGCTTTCACCTAAGGCCCTCGAAGCCATTCTTTTACACGAGCTCATACACATTCGGCGCTATGATTTTGCCGTAAGGCTGCTTCAAGGAATGGTGGAAGCACTGTTTTATTATCATCCAGCTGTGTGGTGGATCAGTGCTGTGATCAGCAAAGAGCGCGAGTGTGCCTGCGATGATGCAGTGGTGGCAGTCTTAGGCGATCGAATGTGCTATGCGCGTGCACTCTTAAAGGCTGAAGAACTGGTAGCTGGCCAGCCAGCTTTGGCTTTGGGCCTGTATCAAGGAAGGTCTGGGCTACTGGTACGCATCCGGAGAATAATTGATCCAACCACAAAAAATCACAGAATTATGGAAAGAACTATGGCAATTTTCTTACTTGTAGTTGCTTTGATGTTGGGGGGCTATTGGGCGCGGTCGAGTTCTGAGCTTCCTATGACTGCTGAGCCAATTGGCGCACAGTGCGCTGTTGGGCTACACGATACCGTGCCTGAGGGTGCGGTCACGCGCCTGCTCAAAGTAGAAGATGGGCGCTCTTTGGAAATTGAAATACAAGGAGATACTGTTAGCAAGGTAGTGGTGGATGGCAAGGTGCTACCACCTGAATCTTTTGGACAGTACCGCGATGAAGCGGCACGCATGCGTCGGGAAATGGTGCAGCAACTGCCTTTTGTACGTGACACCACTTTTGAGTTTTTTGCTGGAGGACAGCTCGTCAAGAAGGTAGATCGCTTGCTTGAAGACCGGCCGGATTCAGATACCTTGATCATTTTGGGTATTGAAACATCTCCTCTGCTTCCAAATGGCGATGAGCCCATAGAGTGGGGTGATGCTTATGATTGGGAATGGCCTATTCAAGGGCCGTCCATGATGTGGCGCATGGAGCATTTAACACACCAGTTAGCACAGATGGAGAAAGAGCTGGAGCGCTTGTTTGATGGCGAAGAGCTACAGCGCCGTATCGAGGAGATAATGGAAAAGGCACAACGCGGCTTGGAACACATACAGGAGGAGTGGCCCGAGTTGTCGTCTCAGTTTCGCGCTCTTGGCGAGACAGTAGAAGAGTGGAAGAATGCCAATGAGGCACCTCGAGAGGCGGAGATGGAGTTGTACCACGTGCTGCGTGCTCCTGTTGTCAGGCAGGGTAGTTTGCTAGAGGTGTTGGAGTACACCCTTCAGAAGGATGGGCTCATTGAGCCAGGGCAGCCATGGTCGATCGAGATTTCTAATCGCAAGATGAAGGTAAATGGCAAGAAGATGACGCCAGGCATACACCACAAGTACGTAACACTACTCAAGGCGCACTTTGCTATCGATCCTTCGGGTAAGTGGATGATCAGGTATGAAAGCAAACATTGAGCTCGTAGTGGATGGCCTTTCGGCAAAAGCACACGGGCAACCCCTTCAAAGGGCTGCCCGTGTGGCGTAACACTTTGGTGCAGACTTACTTGGGGTCGGGGAAGTTGTTGTAAAGGCCTTTGAGCTGGGGCATTTGTTCTTTGGCCTTGATTTCATCTATCATTTGGCGCAGTTGCTCATCAGTGGTGGTGATGGCTTCCTTTTCTTGGTCCTGTGTGTGTGTTGCGCGTTGGACCAAGGCCGCATGTATCGTGTTGATGCCTCGCGTGGCGGCGAATCGCTTCCATGGCGATACAGCAGTATTGGTGGCGATGTGGTAGAGCTTTTGAGCCACTTGTTCGATCGTCTGCATATCAGCTTGGCCGGCCAAGCTAGCATACTGGTCGAGGAAGTTAATAATGGCAAAGCCGTCGATCTCATCGATCTTTTTTTCGAAGAAAGCCAGGTGTTGAGGATCGCCGCTCGTCGCATAAATTTTGCCAACTGACAGTACAATGCTCATGCTGTTTTCTGCTTCGAGCTTTTTGGCGTAAGCCACAGCCTCTTTAGGAGCTAATGCAACTAAAGCGTCGAGTGCAGCGGTTACTACGCGATAAGGATGTTCGGTTTCGATGGCTTGTTTGGCGAGAGGTGCCCAGCGAGCGTCGCCACTTTTGGCCAGTGCGCCGAAGGCGGCTGCGCGCACTTGAATGGCAGGGTCTTGAGTAGCCAGCTGAGCAATGACGGCTAAGCTCTCTTCGTCGAGTGGTACCAGCTCGATGGCTTGGACGCGCAGGGAAGGAGCTGGATCGCGGAGGGCTGCGCGAAATACAGCTACTGCTTGTGCATCGGTGCTGCCACTAAGGGCTGCCAGCGCTTCGTATCGGTCGAGCCAACGTCTGCCGTGGTGGTATTGGTAGGCGTATTCTTCAGAGGTTTTGTTTTCCGTCTTGATACATAGCAATGCTTTGTCAGCGTCGAAGTTGATGAGCTTGGGGCGCACACTTACCGGGAATCGAAAACTATGTTGGCGTTGGTCGATGCGCACTTGATAGCTTTGAATGGTGCTATCGGGCAAGTAGATGTCGATGGTGACGGGCAAGATGAAGATGGGAGGCATTTTGTCGGGATCCTGTAGCTGCGTGACTGTGACGAGGGCTTCGCCTGTTTGTGCGTCGTATCCATATTGGATGTCGAGTTCGGGATGGCCAGCAGCGAAATACCATTGGTCCCAAAACCAGTTGAGATCTTCCCCCGTCACGTCTTCGAAGGCTAGGCGTAGCTCATCGGCTTCCACTTCTGTAAAAGCATTGTCAGTCAGGTATTTTTTAAGTGCAGTAAAGAAGGCTTCATCACCCACGTAGGTGCGCAACATGTGCAATACGAGCCCTCCTTTATTGTAGCTGTGCGCATCGAACATGTCTTCTTTGTCGTCATAGCCGTAGTGAATCAGGGGATGGATGCCGCCACGTCGGGTAGCGGCCAGGTATCCTTGTAGCTCATTATAGAGGTGGGCATCAGCCTCATCTCGGCCGTGTTTGTGCTCGGTCCACAGGTATTCGCTGTAGTTGGCAAATCCTTCTTGTAGGGTGAGGTGGGCCCAGCTTTCGCAGGTGACCAAGTCGCCGAACCAATGGTGAAACATTTCGTGGGCTACGATTTTTTCATTGATGTCTTGCCCGGCGATTTCGCGATCAGTGCCTTGAATAAACTCGCCATAGATGACTGCCGTGGTGTTTTCCATAGCGCCCGATACGTAATCGCGCACGATGACTTGTGCGAACTTGGGCCACGGATAGGGCACGCCCGTCAGTTCGGAGAAGAAGCTGAGCATTTCTGGGGTGTGCGGGTAGATCTGTTTGGCGTAAGCCTTATAGGGATGTTCTACGTAGTAATCGACGGGTTTGCCTTGCCACTCTTCGTGCACGATGGCGTAGTCGCCAATGGCGAGCATGAACAAATAGGGGGCGTGGGGCAAGTCCATGCGCCAGTAATCGGTGCGGGTGCCATCGCCGTTGTCCGTACTGCTGATGAGCAAGCCATTCGACAGGGTTTCGAATACGGTATCGACAGTTATAATCATTTCTTGGGTGCAGCGCTCGTTGGGCTTGTCGATGGTGGGGAACCAGCGCGAGTTGCTCTCCGTCTCGCCTTGTGTCCAGATCTGTCGGGGCTTGTTGGGGTCTTCGCCACGCGGATTGATGAAGTAGAGGCCTTTATCAGAAGTGATGGCGGCACTGCCGCCGGAGGCAGAGGGGTGTGCTGTATAGTCGATTACCAGCTCGAGGGTGTCGTGTCGTGTCCAGGTATGGCCCAGATCGATGTGTACTTGCTGCCCGTCGTAGGTGTAGGGCAGTGCTTTGGGGGTATCCGCTTGTTGAATACGGTGAAACTCAAAGCCTTTGGCGTCGAGGGTGAGTTGGTCGGTGGGGTGAAAGTAAGGACTAAGGCGCAGGGTAGCACGACCCAATACGGCTTCGTTTTCCCAGTCGAAGCGTAGTTCTAATCGGGTGTGGTGCAGATCCCAACGTCGAGTAGCTGAGGGATTGTACTTGGGCAAGGTATAGGCTTGGGGCTCATCGATGCGCTTTGGGTGAGGGGCGGAAACCATTAGCGTGTCGAGTTGGCGCTGTTCGAGTGAAGTGTCGATGGCAGCTTTCCGCGTTTTACAGCTTGTTGTAATTAGGGCCAGGCCAATGAAGGCGAAAAGAAGGCGGTTGTGGTTCATTAGTCTTGCGGTTTAATCCAAATTGTTGATGCTCCGGAGCGCAAAAATGACTATAAGTTATACTTGTGGAGCAGGCTGCTCGATTAGCATAGCCATTTTGCCGACATATAGTGCGCAAACATACGAGTGATAAGTGAAAAGTGCCTCGATCGCGAATGCAGTAGCGCAAGGGAGGAATATGGGTTAGCGAAATGGCAGGGGCGTGAATAAAGACTCAAAAGCCCATTTCGTCCATGCCGGCACCATGTTCAGTAGGGCGTCGTCCATGTCGGGGCTTGTCCTGATTAATTCGATAGTTGAGCGATAAGGTGGCTTGACGCGCACGCCATTGAAAGTCGCCTTCTGAATAGAAGTTGTCGCCCTGTGTGAGGTAGCGCCATTTGCGCGTGTTGAACAAGTCGCGTATGCTAAGAGTGAGGGTCGCTTTTTTATTGAGCAAGTCGCGGCTGATAGCCAAGTCGACGAACCACAGCGACTTTCTTTGCCCTTGAGTAGTTTGACGGGGCGCGCGATAGTTGATGCGGAGTTGCAAATCGGTAGTGTTCCATTTAAGGCGTGTAGTGTAACGCGTAAACCAACTAAGTGTAGTAGCTTGAAAGCTTTCGCCTATATTCGTACCATCTGTCTGTGCATAGAACAGGTTGAAATCTATGTCGTTGCGCCACCATTTGAAAGGGTTGTAGCTGCCTGTAAGTTCTAGGCCTATGGCGTCTTCGGTGGCCAAATTTTCGGGTCTTGAGATAGTGATACCCTCGTCGTTGATGGTGCGAATGCGTTGGATGACACCTGTAGCGCGTCGGTAATAGAGACTGGTAGCAAGCGTGCCTTTGGCCAAATATTGAATGTGCCCCAACTCAAAGGAATGCGTGTATTCGGGATCAAGGTCTGGATTGCCCGTGTGGAAATTGCGTGCGTCGCTATAAGAAAGGAAGGGATTGAGGTAATAGAAATGTGGGCGGCGTAGGCGCCGGCTATAGCTCAATTGCAAGGCGTGGTTTTCAGTCAATTCGTAGGTGAAATGAGCTGTGGGAAACAGTCCGGGATATTGTCGGTGATTTACTTCATTAGTTTGCCTTAGCTCCGTGCGCACGTCAGAGTATTCGTAACGCAAGCCCAACTGATAGGAAAAGCGTCCGTGTTTGTTGCCTACCAAGGCATAGAGTGCGTGGATGATTTCATCGTAGCGGAAGTTATTGCTCAATCCATCGAGCGATACCCATGCTTGGTCACGTAGTTCTTCCACTAAGTAGTCATTGATAATGTGGCGCCAAGTACTACGCCAGCCAGCTTCGAAGCGCCCATGCTGGCCGAAAGGGCGTACGTAGTCGGCTTGTGCCAGCCAGCGTCGGTTGAGCTGGTCGCTATTCGATCGCTGAAACAAGTTGGGGGTGCTGCTGGGATTGCCTTGCGCGTCGAAGAAAGTTTCGTGGTAGTCGGATTGTTCTATTTCTCGAGAAGTTTCGAATGACAGGCGTGCCGTGAGCTTGTGATCTTTTTGTGTAAAGCGGTGTTCGTAGTCGAGTGATCCGTCGAAGTTTTGCTCGTCTTCTGCCTCGCTATCCGTACGTATAGAGCTCCCTATAGCTTGTGCCAAACTGTTGAGAAAGTCGTTGTACCAAACCGTAGTATTATTGTCTTGCCCACTGATGCGCCCTGTGAGCGAAGCGGTCAAGACATCTTGAGGGCCGAGAAAGAAGTCCGATCCAAATCGGAAGCTGTGGTATAGCCCACCTCGTTGGTGCTCGCGCTGTTGTTGTAGGATGTAAGTGGTACTGTCGGTAGGAAAAAACTCTTGATATAGGCTACCGCCGCCTGGTGTTTGGCGCAAGCCATAGCCATAGCTGCCAAAGAGGTTGAAGTATTTGCGGCGAAAGTTGAGATTGAAAGCGGCACCCAAATTGGTGGGCCAGCCTGCGTTGAGATCTATAGAGCCGTTGATGCCTTTGCGCCGTTCTTTGCGCAACACGATGTTGATTATGCCCGTCATTCCCTGTGCTTCGTAGCGCGCCGAGGGGTTGGTGATGACTTCAACGCGCTCAATGAGGTTGGCGGGGATTTGGTGCAGGCCATTAGCATCGCCAACACCAATAAGGCTTGAGGGCTTGCCATCGACAAGGATGCGTACGCTTTGGCTGCCACGCAGGCTTACATTGCCCTCTACATCTACCTGTACGGAGGGCACGTTGTCGAGAATATCGGCAGCACTGCCCCCTTGGCTGGCCAAGTCTTTGCCTACGTTGAACACGCGCTTGTCCAGTGTCATTTGCATAGTAGAGCGCTCAGCACGCACCTCTACTTCTTCCAACATGTGTGATGTGGCAAACATGGGTAGTTTGCCCAAGTTCAGAATAGCCACATCGGGTGATAGCGTTAAGGGGCCGTAGGAGAGCTGGGCATAACCCAGAAAATCTATATGCAATAAGTAGTGGCCTGGTGGTACCGCCACTTCAAAGTGACCTTTCTCATCGGACAATGTGCCTCCTACCAGATTGCTATCGGGTAGCGATAGAATGGCTATCGAGGTGTAGCTCAAGGGCTGCTCCGTATCATCATCTATGACTTTACCCGCTATTTTTATAGTGGTCGCATGCTTAGTGGGTGGCTGTGCCCAACTACCTACACACATAAAAAGCAGCCCCATCGCTAGGGCTGCTACTGTAACAGTCGGGTCATTACTCACCAATTGCGTGTTTCTTGTACGGTTGTATAAGGCTGTCATAAGGGCTTTTTGCGTGAGACAAAAGTAGCTATCATTTTTGTTGGCTGCTTAAAGGTAATTTGAAGTTTTTCTGAGAAAGGATGGACTACATGTCGGCTTGCTGACAGCTGAAGGGGGGAGTGGCACTACTCAGGTAGTTTTCGCAGAAAGCAATACAGTTTGCATTTTCGCGCCATTGCTTGTTTTTCAAACTGCTATTATGAAGTGGCTGCAGCGTATAGTTATATGGGGTGGTGTGCTGGGCTTGATCATGACAATAGCTACCAGCTACAGCATGTGGATGCGCTGGACCCACCAGCAACTCTGGGGCTTTTTACCTCTATGGTGGTATATAGGCGTATGGTTAAGCATGTCGGCCTTGTGGTTGCGTACAGGATCGGCATCATGGCGTTGGCGCGCCTGGGCAGCGGCAAGTCTTTTTGCCATTGCACTTTCATTGGCGTGGCCGCCGTTGCCTTTGTGGCCGTTGTTGTTTGTGGCTTGGGTGCCACTTTGGGAGGCCGAGCGCCTGATGGCCACAGAGGTGCGGAAGCATAAGGGGTGGGCTGTGTTTGTTACCAGCTACCTGGCTTTCTTTTTGTGGAATGGCCTGACGACCTACTGGGTAACCAATACAGCTTTTGTCGCTGGTGTATTTGCTGTAGGGCTCAATGCATGCTTCATGACAATGGTGTTTGTGGCGTGGCACTATACGCGTCGTCATTTACCCAAATTGGGGGTGGTGCCCTTTATTAGCTATTGGATGGCTTTTGAGCTGCTCCATCTCAACTGGCAGATCACCTGGCCATGGCTCAACTTGGGCAACGCCTTTGCTCGTTTCCCACAACTGGTGCAATGGTATGAATGGACAGGCACTTTTGGCGGTACGCTATGGATACTCGTGGGCAACGCCTTGGTGTGGCGGTTGTGGCGCTGTGGGCAGCAGGGGCAGCCTTTCGGCAAAAAACACTCGGTGCGTTTGCTATGCCTTATCGCGTTGCCCTTGGCCGTGTCAGCAATTAGATGGTGGACCTTTGAAGTAAAGGGGCAGCCCGTCGAGGTGGTCGTGGTGCAGCCCAACTTCGAACCACACTACGAAAAGTTTTCCGTGAGCCCCTCAGCGCAACTACAGCGTTTCCTCAGGCTTTCAAAACAGGGCTTGACTGACAGCACGGTGTATCTAGTATTCCCCGAGACCAGCTTTGGAGGAATCGATAAGGACCATTTGCGCGATGATCCACTCATTGGGAGGTTGCGCAGGTTCATTGATCAGTGGCCACGGCTGAAGTTGGTGACGGGTATTGCGGCTTATCGCATCTTGCCACCTGAGGCGTTGTCCACACCTTTTACGCGTTATGCCCTACGCAAGGGCGATACCATTCGCTGGGAGGCCTATAATGCTGCCATTCAACTCAGCAACGAAAGCGACTCGATTCTCTTCTATGCCAAATCCAAGTTGGTGCCAGGGGCTGAGTTCCTACCCTACAAAGAAGTGTTGTTCTTTCTCAAGCCCATTGTAGATGCCTTACAGGGGTCGATGGCTGGCCATGCCACACAACCCCAGCGCGCTGTCTTTGCCAGTAGGGATGGCCGCATCGGGCCAGTGATCTGTTATGAGAGCGTATATGGCGAGTATTATGCGGAATATGTGCGGCAAGGTGCTCAAGGCATCTTTATCATGACTAACGACGGCTGGTGGGACCGAACTGCAGGCCATCGCCAACATCTCATGTATGCCAGCTTGCGCGCTATCGAGACGCGTCGCAGCATCGCACGTGCAGCCAATACTGGCATCTCGACTTTTATCGATCAGCGCGGGTGCATCCACCAACCAACGCCTTATGGGCAAGAAGCCGTGATTCGCCACACAATCCGCTTACGCGACGACGGCCCCACTTTTTACGTCCGGTATGGCGATTACCTGGGGCGTGTGGCAGCTATGTTGGCCTTTGCTTTTCTGTTCAATGCGCTTTCGCGCAAATGTCGCCGTTGGCGCAGTGGCGCCGAATGGCCCAAGGTGTTTAAGTACTAAGTGTTGTGTGTTGTATTACTTCCGTGCTACTAATGCTTGTTGTCAGATGCTCAAAATCGCTTGGTCGCCCATTTATAAGTACGACTTGCCTGCCGGCCATCGCTTTCCTATGGAAAAGTACGAGCTGCTGCCCGAGCAGCTATTGTATGAAGGCACCGTGTCGGCGGACAACTTTTTTGAGCCCGAGCCTCTACCGATAGCCATGCTCCTGCGTACGCATCATGCCGAATATTGGCATAAGCTGGAGCAGCAGCGCCTTTCGGAAAAAGAGATTCGTGCTATTGGGTTCCCCATGACGCCTCGCTTGGTGGAGCGCGGCCGCTATATCGCTCACGGCACTCTCATGGCTGCTCGCTATGCTTTGCGTTACGGCATTGCTATGAACATTGCAGGAGGAACGCACCATGCTTTTGCCGATCATGGCGAAGGCTTTTGCATATTCAACGATATAGCTGTTGCGGCCAATGTGCTGTTGCATGAAGGGCAGGTGCGGCGCGCACTCGTCGTCGATTTAGATGTGCACCAGGGTAATGGCACGGCGCGCATCTTTCGCTCTCGCTCGGAAGTGTGCACCTTCAGTATGCACGGCGCGCGCAACTATCCGGTGCGCAAGGAGCAGTCAGATCTGGACATCGCACTGCCCGATGGTACAGGAGATGCCTTGTACCTCAGTATCTTGCGCGAGACGCTGCCTGCACTCATCGATCAGGTCGAGCCCGACATAGTTTTCTACCAGGCAGGTGTGGATGTGTTGGCAGAGGACAAGCTCGGGCGCTTGTCACTTACTGTCGAGGGCTGCAAGCAACGCGATCGCATAGTGCTGGAGTGTGCACAAAAAAATGGCGTGCCCCTCTTGGTGAGTATGGGGGGTGGCTATCCACGCCGATTAGCTACCCTTATCGAGGCGCACGCCAACACTTATCGCTTGGCACAAGAGCTTTTTTTCTGACTACCGCGGCAGCAGTATGACCTTTTGAGCTTGTACCTGTTGCTCGTCGCGCAGGCGCAACACGTATACACCAGCAGCTGCAGGCTGGCCTTGACTATTGCGACCATCCCAGCTGAAGCTGTATAGGCCTTGCGGCAAAACGCCATTGTACAGCACCGCTACTTCGCTGCCGGCATTGTCATAGATGCCCAAATGTACTCGGCGGGTATAGGCCAGCTCGAGCTCAATGTAGAGCTGCTCGCTAAAGGGATTGGGATGGCACTGCCATTGGAATGCAGCCTGGCGTGGTACATCTTGAGCACTCGTAATAGTGCCTTGGGTATCGAGTAAGAAGGCTTCTACCCTGCCTGTTGTTGCATGATAGCCATAGCCTGCGATGTAGCGGCCGTCGGCACTGACAGCCGTCGCTTCGTAGAGGGTACTACCCGGATCGAGCAAATTGGCAAAAGCGCTCTCCAGGCGCTGAATGCCACTTTGGGGGGTCCACCAAAAGGCAGTGCCTACTTGTTGGGGGTTGTTCGTCAGTGCTGTGCCTACTACTACAGTGCCATCAGCAGACACATCTAAGGCAGAGGCCGCATAGGTACCTGAAGGCAAGCCCAAAAACGAGCAAGCTGGCGTTTGGGTGTCGAGCAAGAATGGCTCGTTTTGCATCCTCTGAGCGTTGAAGCCTGAGCCTGCGATATAACGACCATCAGGAGATATGGCACGACCCTCGATCAGCCATGAAGGCACGAACGTGTTGGGCAATGTAGTTGCGAAGACCACATTGAGATCTTCTACGCCTGAGGTAGGCGTCCAGCGAAAGGCAGCAACCACATTGCTTGGAGAATAGGTAAAGCTTCCTACAATGGTTTGGCCATCGGCGCTAATGTCGAAGGTGTGCCCCGCCCAGTCATTGTCGAGTAGGAAAGTCCAGCCTGTAGTAGCCGTCCAGCTTGCGGGCCGCGGATGGGGTGCTTCTACTGTACCGGCCACGCGGCTGCCATCTGCGGCGACTGCCTGCGCTTTAGTAGGGCCATCTCTATTGCCCAAATCGATCATTCCCGAGTCGGGATGCCACAAAAAGACAGTGCTGGTGCCATCTGCGGCATCAGACTGCCCCACAATCCAGGTGCCAGTGGGATCTATTCCTTGTGCCGAACTACTGGCTACATTCAGTGGTGAGAGTGTACCCAAGTCTTGCAGCCCAGTCGGGGGTGTCCAACGAAATGCGCGCTGCGCAGCTTCGATTGCTGCACTCTGGCCCACGACTACTACTTGACCCTGATAGTGTGCTACGTCGTAGGCAGCACTCGAGCCTTCCGGTTTGAGCGCGCCTAACCATAGGAGTTGCTGGGCCTGTATCCCAAGGCCCGTGCTGAAGAGAAAGACTAGCCAAAGTACTGTCTGTCTCATAGCGTTTGGTTTTTGGGTATAGGAGTGGAATATGGTTTTGCCTGTAGGAAAACGCCGATACGGCCCATAGGTTGGGCGAGCGCACGACCTATATATAAGTGGCTTTTGCATTTGAAGGATGCTACTTGCAGGTTGTGGCTTGCACTTGTGGAGCTTAAAGCTGATGATTACCAGCGCAGCGACAGGCACGTAAGGCCGCCATCCATCTTCTGAAACTCACTCATAGGCACCTCGATGGTTTTTTTGCCAAGCCTGGTGACAAAGTTGCGCACCGACGGAAAGCCGCTAGGCACCAGTAGCCAATCGTTGATAGGCAGGCTATTAGCGGCATACCATTCTTCTTGGGGTGGTACAAAAACCTCAAGATCAGGGAGTTGTTCGGCAAACCACGAGGTGCCTACGAAGTGGCGCGTGTCGATGGCGGTGAGCCCTGTTTTGAGGTGCAGTACGCCGTGTACGGGTACCAAGCGTGTATGGAAACCTTCGCGCTGCACGAGCTCGGCAAGCTGGCGAGCACCCGCTTCGTTGGTGCGTTCCGACAAGCCGATGAAGAAAGTGTGACCGACTTGCAAGACGTCGCCTCCATCGAGTGTACCTGGTGCCTCGATGTGTACAATTTGCCGAAAGGCAGCAAAGTAATTGGCAATGGCCAGTGTTTCGCCTCGTCGGCTGGCCGCACCTGGCCGGGTAATGATCGCCATGTGGGGTGTGAGGACAACCGTGTCTTCGACGAAACAACTGTCTGGGTACTGCGCATCGCCTTCCCATTCTATTACTTGTAGGCCGGCCTGGCGCAGGGCGGTGCAATAGGCTTGGTGTTGGGCTAAAGCCAATGTATAGTCGGGGCTACCCAAGTTGGCAGTAGTAAGGCCAGCAGCAAAGTTGGATGTAGGGCGGCGTACCAATGCGTGAGTGAGTTGCATGACGATTTCCATTTTGCACTTGCGCTGCAATATCGGAATGTGTGGCTATGTAATGCGAGTAACTGAATTGCTATGTTTGCCGAAAGGCAAACTAAAACACACACCCGACATGAAAGCATTGTTCATAGCGCTGAGCTTGTTGTATAGCTACCCGCTCCTTGCACAGATAGAAAAAGCACCGCCACGCCAGCGGGGAGAAGGACCATGGCCCCAACTCATCATTCGTGGCGTGACGCTGATCAATGGCAATGGTGCACCTCCCTTTGGGCCCGTCGATATCGTCATTGAGCAAAACCGCATCCAGCGCATCGTGCCCGTAGGAGCACCGGGCATGCCCCTGGAGGGCGTGCGGCGCCCTGAGTTGACCCCTGGCGGCAAAGAGCTGGACTGTGAAGGCATGTATGCCTTGCCGGGCTTTGTCGACATGCACGGCCACATTGGTGGAGAGGCACAAGGCACGCCTGCGGAGTACGTCTTCAAACTATGGCTGGCACATGGCATTACTACCATCCGAGATCCAGCTTGCGGCAACGGTCTCGAGTGGGTGCTTGAACACAAGCACAAAAGTGCGCGCAACGAAATTACTGCACCGCGCATCATGGCCTATACGGCTTTTGGCCAAGGTTGGGACCATCGTCCTAATACCGCCGAAGAGGCACGCCAATGGGTACGCGAAAATGCAGCCAATGGCGCAGACGGCATCAAGTTCTTTGGCGCGCCGCCCGAAGTGATGGCTGCAGCGCTAGACGAAAACAAAAAGCTGGGCCTGCGTTCGGCTTGCCACCACGCACAGATGGATGTGGCGCGCTGGAACGTGTTGCACTCTGCACGCGCTGGCCTCACTACGATGGAGCACTGGTACGGATTGCCCGAAGCGCTGTTTACCGATCGCAGCGTGCAGTACTATCCGCTCAACTACAACTATCGCAATGAGCAGCACCGCTTCGAGGAAGCCGGCAAACTGTGGAAACAAGCCGCTCCACCTTACTCTGACAAGTGGAATGAGGTGATGAACGAACTTATCAGCCTGGACTTCACCATCGACCCAACCTTCAACATCTACGAAGCCAGCCGCGATCTGCACCGCGCGCGCCGCCTTGAGTGGCATGAGCGCTATACCTTGCCGTCGTTGTGGCGCTTCTTCCAGCCTAGCCGCATCTCTCACGGCTCGTACTGGCACTACTGGGGCACCGAGCAGGAGGTAGCCTGGAAAGAAAATTACCGCTTGTGGATGACCTTTGTCAATGAGTTCAAAAATCGGGGTGGGCGCGTCACTGCGGGGTCCGACTGTGGCTACATTTGGGAAGTGTACGGATTTGGCTATATCAGAGAGCTCGAGCTCTTGCGCGAGGCAGGCTTTCACCCCTTGGAGGTGATTCGGGCCGCCACACTCAATGGCGCCGAAGCGCTGGGCCTTGCCGATCAAATCGGTACCATCGAGCCGGGCAAGCTGGCCGACATCGTCATCGTCGAGGAAAACCCACTGGAAAATCTCAAAGTGCTGTACGGTACCGGAGCCATTAAGCTCAACGAACACAACGAAGTGGTGCGCGTAGGAGGAGTGAAATACACCATCAAAGACGGCATTGTGTACGATGCCAAGCAGCTGCTAAAAGACGTAGCACGTATCGTCGAAGAGGCCAAAGCGCGCGAAGGCTTCGAAATCACACAACCTGCTGCCGATTGGTGAATTGCTGTGGGCCATCTGGCAAAAAAGTAGGCTTCTGTGTTTGAGTACAAAACCCATGTCTATGCAATGCACTGATCAACTAGGCCGCCACATCGTCTTGCACACCTTCCCGCCGCGCCGCATCGTGTCGGTAGTGCCTTCGCAAACGGAGTTGTTGGCCGACCTAGGCCTCGAAGAGGAAGTAGTGGGTATTACAAAATTTTGCGTACACCCACAGCACTGGTATCGCAGCAAAACACGAGTGGGTGGTACAAAAAAGCTGCACCTGGACCGCATCGATGAGCTCCAGCCCGATCTCATTTTGGCCAACAAAGAGGAAAACGAGCGCACGCAGATCGAGGCACTTGCTGCCCGATATCCCGTTTGGGTGAGCGATATCGTACAACTCGAAGATGCACTCGATATGATTTGTCGCGTCGGCGCTTTAGTAGGTCATACACAGATGGCCATACAAATGGCGCATCGCATCCGAGAAGGCTTTGCGCGCTTGCGCCAGCAGGCAATGAGCCATTACCCCATACGCGTGGCCTATTTCATTTGGCGGCAGCCGTGGATGGTGGTGGGCAATGATACTTTTATCCATTCGGTACTGCAAGCAGCTGGATTGGTCAATGTCTTTGCCGACAGGTCGCGCTATCCAGAAGTACAGCTTGAAGAAGTAGAAGAGGCAGCGCCCGATGTGCTGTTGCTCTCTTCAGAGCCTTTCCCTTTTGGCCAGCGGCATGTGCGTGAATTGGCTACCTACTTGCCTCACATACCGGCGGTGCTGGTCGATGGGCAAATGTGCTCGTGGTATGGCAGCCGATTATTGTACACTACTGACTATTTGGCGCAGTTTGTCGCAAAATTGCAAGATTGATACACGTACTTTTACCCAATAAAGCCAATTGTTACATGACTCGAATGTTCCTTAGTGCATGGCTATGTGCCAGCACATGGCTCTTGCTTGCACAAAACAAGTCCTTAGCTCCACTTGCTTTTCGCCCGGGAAAAGTAGTATTACACCTTCAACCTGGATATACCTTCTCTGACTTCGTCGCAGCCTTTCGGCAAATGCATACACCTCGAACTGGCTATAGTGGCGTGCCCATACAGCAGCGCATATTGTCCGAACCACTTGGCCTATACCTCGTAGCTGTACCCGTAGGTCAAGAAGACGACCTATGTGCAGCCTTTCGGCAAATGCCTATGGTACGTGCTGCGCACCCCGATTATCTGTTACACATGCGAAATACACAGCCCGATGATCCACTTTTTGCCTACCAGTGGGCTTTGACAACTATTGGTGCCGATCGGGTATGGGATGTTTCAACAGGTGGGTATACCCTCTCTAATAGAGAAGTCGTGATCGGTGTAGTGGATGGCGGCTTCGATATATACCACGAAGACTTGATCGCCAATATCTGGGTGAACCCCCATGAAGTGCCCAACGACGGGCAAGACAACGACGGCAATGGCTATGTCGATGATGTATATGGCTGGAACTTTATCGATGATAGCCCCGAACATAGCATAAGTAATAACTCAATCAACCCCCATCACGGCAACAATGTATGTGGAGTGATCGGCGCAGAGGGCAATAATGCTGTGGGTATCGCTGGCGTCAACTGGCAGGTGAAACTATTGCCTATGGAAGGGCGCTACGTGTCCGAAATTGTACAAGCTTTTGCCTATGCTGCTGACTTGCGCACGCGATACAACGAGAGCAATGGCACACAAGGTGCTTTTGTAGTGGCCGTGAATGCTTCTTTGGGTATCGATCAGGTGTGGTGCGAGGAAATCCCCTCGTGGCAGGCCATGTACGACATCTTGGGTAATGCTGGTATCCTGAGCGTGGCGGCTACTACCAACGATAGCATCAATGTAGATGAAAAAGGAGACATGCCTACCACTTGTCCCAGCGAATTTTTGATCACTGTCACGGCCAGCAACGAACAAGACCTGCATGCCAGTTCGGGTTACGGCGCCATCTCGATCGATTTGGCGGCCCCTGGAAGGAATATTACTACTACAGCCAATGACAACGAATACACCTATGCACAAGATGGCACTTCCATGGCAGCCCCTTTTGTAGCAGGTACTATCGGATTGTTGTATGCGATGCCTTCACCCGATTTAGATGCGCTGGCACTGTCCGATCCGCCAGCAGCAGCTCGCCTACTACGCGACGCCATATTGCGTACGGTGACGCCAGTGCCCAACCTCGAGGGAAAGAGCGTCACTGCCGGCCGCCTCGACTTGTACGAGGCTATGCGTTACCTACATGCCTGGACCATTGCCTCTGCCGATCAGCGCACTCAAGGCGATTTCTTGTTTACTTATACGGGCTTCGATGGCGTATTGCAAGTGTGGCCCAACCCTTTTGCCCAAGGAGAGCTGTTTGTAAGCTATGCCACTACAGATTTCGAGCCCGTGACGCTTTTTATATATGACATGCATGGCCGTTTGATGTATCAGCAAACTCAAGTTACCTTGGCCTTTGAACCGCAAACCATCGCAATCTCCGATGCAGCTACTTGGCCTGCAGGAGTATATGTGGCAACACTGAAAAGCGAGCTTCACCCACCCATCACTAAGGTGATTCTCAAGGTGCCCTAATGCTTATTGTTTGGGCAACCTTTCTTATCTTTGAAGTGTTAGAAACAGTGCATGTAGTGAGCGGAATTTTTTTCAATAAAATTTTTGGAAAAAAGTAAAGAGCCTTACCTTTGCACGCGCATTTGAAAAATAGCTCACACTGTGAGAGGGCTTAGACCAAAGGGTCATAGCGGGAAAATGCAAAAAACGCGGCTCCGTAGCTTAATTGGATAGAGCACCTGACTACGGATCAGGAGGTTGGAGGTTCGAGTCCTCCCGGAGTCACCACAGCTTTTAAGGAAGTGGACACAAAATCGTGCTCCACTTCACTTTTTTATGGAGGGCCGGTAGGAATCTCTTTTTTTACTACCTGAAAAAAGACACGTCATGTCTAAGATTTGCCAGCTTACAGGAAAGCGCCCCATTACAGGTAATCACGTTTCGCACTCGAACCGCAAGACGAAGCGCCGTTTTTTGCCCAACCTGCACAAAAAGCGCTTCTACATTCCCGAGCTCAACAAGTGGGTGACACTCAAAGTGAGCACCAGTGCAATGCGTACGATCAACAAATTGGGTATTTACGCTTATTTGAAAAAGTTGGAGCGCAAAGGCGTCGATACAGGTGTGAAGCTCTGATCTATTTCAATTAAAAAAACTACGAGCCATGGCCAAAAAAGGAAAAGGCAACCGCATACAGGTTATTTTAGAGTGTACGGAGCACAAAAAAACAGGGCTGCCCGGCACTTCCCGCTATGTGACGCAGAAAAACCGCAAGAACACACCTGAGCGCTTGGAGCTGATGAAGTACAATCCTATCTTGCGCCGCAAGACATTGCACCGCGAAATCAAGTAATTTTGGGTGTGCTGGCCAATGCTCGGTTCATTCCCAAATCTTAAAAGTATTGCATCATGGCCAAAAAAGTAAGTAAAAACGCCCGCGTGGCTAAACGTGCTCAAAATGCTGGTACAGGGCGCGACCACGTCAAGGTCGTCCAGAGCATCAAAGATCCCAAAACGGGCAAGTATACCTACAAAGAAGTGATCATCCACAAAGACAAGGTCAAGGAGTTTTTGGCCAAGAAATAAGTAAAAAACACTGACGCCTTTACTTTTGTGGGGAGAGGCTTTTTCGGGGCGATAACTCGGAAAAGCCTTTTTGCTATTTTCCCTATGGGAATGGAATCATGAGCTGTATGGGCGTTGTTATGACTCTTTGAGCGTTGTTTCAAAAAAGGAGATTATGGGTTTTTTTAAGAAGTTTTTTAGCAAGGAAAAAAAAGAAGATCTGGATAAAGGCCTAGCCAAGACCAGGGAAGGTTTATTGGGCAAACTGGCCCGTGCAGTAGCAGGTAAATCTACTGTGGATGCGGAGGTGCTCGATGAGTTGGAACAGATCCTGATCACCTCTGATGTCGGGCTGGACACGACGATCAAAATCATCAAGCGCATAGAGCAACGAGTGGCTCGTGACAAATACATGAATGCTGCAGAGCTGGACCGCATCCTCAGAGAAGAGATCATGGCATTGCTCGAGCAGCAAGACAGTGAAACACACGGGTTCGAGATTCCTCAAGGTATTAAGCCCTATGTAATGTTGGTAGTAGGAGTCAATGGTGTAGGCAAGACGACTACCATCGGCAAGCTGGCCGCTCAGTTTAAGAAGCAGGGGAAGAAGGTGGTGTTGGGTGCAGCAGATACCTTCCGCGCCGCAGCTGTAGATCAGCTCAAGATCTGGTCAGAGCGCGTAGGTTGCGACTTCTACAGCAAGGGAATGGGGGTCGATCCTGCTGCTGTAGCTTATGAAACAGTGCAGTATGCCCTCAACCACGACTTAGATGTCGCTATCATCGATACGGCAGGCCGTCTGCACAACAAGATCAATCTCATGCGGGAGCTGAGCAAAATACGGCGCTCTATTGGCAAAAAACTGCAAGGCGCTCCCCATGAGGTACTATTGGTCCTGGACGCTACTACAGGACAAAATGCCATTGAGCAAGCACGACAATTTTCAGAAGCTACTGAAGTAACTGCCCTGGCAATAACCAAATTAGATGGCACAGCAAAAGGAGGGGTAGCCATTGGCATTACTGACCAATTCAAAATCCCTATCAAGTATATAGGCGTGGGTGAAGGTATTGATCATCTTCAAGTATTTGATAAAGAGGCATTTGTCGAGTCGCTTTTTCAAAAATCGAATGCCTAACCCATTATCTTGAAAGTGCCCGAAAAGACATGTCCATCGGGTAATTGCAGTACATACCAGCGCGTGCAGGGCCTGTCCATTGGTTGCGATAGTTGCGGCACGACCACACTTCGAGTCCTGTAACAATCGAAAATGATCAGCTCGTTTTCGGGAAATGCCTCAATGTTCAGTATTGTGAACTGATTGGGCTGTTTGCTTGTGGCTATATAAAAGCCGCTAAGCACGACGAGGCTTGGGTCGTGAAGGAAGAGGGGATGCTGCTCTTTATAGGGGCAGTAGCGTGCGTGCAAAATGAGCAGAAAAGAGTAGCCATACAGCTGATCATGAATCCCCACGACCTGATGCGGGCCCTACGCGATATGGCTTTGTGGATTGTGGTGCCGTCTATAGCTGCGAACTAGTAGGTGATCTGGTGAGGGGGATCACAATACTACTAATGTATTGCGGGCTTGGACCATGATGTGATGTTTTTAAAAAATACAGGAAAAAAAACCTTAAAGCACAGGCGGCTGTCGGAAAGTAACAGCCGCCTGTTGTCATCTACACGCAGGAGTACATAAGGTGTAACGTGTAATCTTTGTGTTGAGGGCTATGGCATGGTTTGTCTATGGTTTTGTAGCTATGCGCTTCACACCAATTCAAGTACCAGTGCAGAGGCACCTCCACCACCATTGCACAGAGTAGCTAACCCTCGTTTGCCACCTTTATGCCGCAATACGTTGATAAGTGTGACCACTATGCGGGCACCGGAAGCACCTAATGGATGTCCAATTGACACGCCACCACCAAACACATTGATTTTATCGAGTGGGATGTCGAGCGATTTGGCAAAAGCCATAGGTACTACGGCAAAGGCTTCATTCACTTCAAAGTAATCGATGTCTTGGAGGGAAAGACCTGCACGCTGAGCTGCTCGGGGTGCAGCTTCTACAGGTGCCGTGGTGAACCATTGAGGTTCATGGGCAACGTCGGCAAAGCCAAGAATGCGCGCTAGTGGCTGAATGCCTAATGCTTCGGCTTTTTCTTTGCTCATCAGTACAAGAGCTGCTGCTCCATCATTGATTGTAGATGCATTGGCTGCTGTAACAGTGCCATCGGGGGTAAATGCGGGACGTAGCTTGGGAATTTTTTCGAACTTGACACGGCGGAACTCTTCGTCTTCTGTCATTACGATGGGGTCGCCTTTTCGCTGGGGGATGCGCACAGGTACAATCTCTTCTTTGAACCAGCCTTTTTCTGTAGCTTCAGCGGCTTTTTTGTAGGAGCTAATAGCGTATTCGTCCTGTGCTTCTCTGCTAAAGTGGTACTTTTTGGCAGTAGCATCGGCGCAGACACCCATGGCACAATGGTCATATGCATCGATAAGGCCGTCTTTGGCTAGCCCATCGATCAAGGTACCATCGCCGTATTTGTAGCCCCAGCGCGCCTTGGGTACATAGTAAGGCACGTTAGTCATACTTTCCATGCCACCCGCGACGATTACGTCAGCGTACTTCAGCATAATGGTTTGGGCGCCAAACATGATCGACTTCATGCCCGATGCGCAGACTTTGTTGACGGTCGTACAGGGCGTATGTTGACTGATACCCGCGCCTAGAGCTGCCTGGCGTGCAGGTGCTTGGCCCAAGTTGGCAGAACAGACGTTGCCCATGAACACTTCTTCTACGAGCTGTGGGTCGAGCTCGATACGGGACAAGGCACCCTGAATGGCGAGACTACCCAGCTGGGTGGCACTAAATCCGGCGAGCATGCCACCGAAGCTGCCCTGGGGCGTGCGCGTGGCCGAAACGATATACACTTCTCTCATGTTGCAATCAGCTTTATCTGGTTTGGATGGATGATCATACCTTGAGTTGGCCCATAGTAGTGCGATGTGACATTGCTATGGTGGGGCAAAAATAACCAAACCTTGCAGCCACCATCGGCACTATCTGAAAATAGGTCGTGCATGTATTGCATGCTCGGACAAGGGGCAATGGTTTTGCAAGGGGGATGAGCTACCTTTGCCGTCCAAACGATTGACTCATATGTGTGTATTGCCTCAGGCCCTTGCGGCCACTGATTTCGAGCTACCTGGCCAGACGGCCTTCTATCGTGGCAAGGTGCGCGATGTGTATTATCTGAGTGAAAAGTTGGTCATGGTAGCTACTGACCGCATTTCGGCTTTTGACCACATCCTGCCGCGCCCTATTCCCTACAAAGGGCAGGTGCTTAACCAAATTGCCACTTATTTTTTAGAAACTACACGCGACATTTGCCCCAATTGGCTGGAAGCTTCTCCTGATCCAAATGTGGCTATAGGTGTGGCTTGCACGCCTTTCAAAATTGAAATGGTCATTCGCGGGTACTTGACAGGACACGCCTGGCGCGTGTATCGATCAGGGTGTAGGACGCTGTGTGGGGTGCATTTGCCCGAAGGCATGAATGCCAACGACCCCTTTCCCGAACCGATCATCACGCCGGCCATCAAGGCCGAGCAAGGGCACGACGAAGACATCAGTAAAGAGGAAATATTGGCACGTGGCTTGGCTACCCCCCAAGAGTATGCACAGCTAGAATACTATACGCGACAGCTGTTTGCGCGAGGTACTGAACTAGCTGCTCAGCGCGGCCTTATTTTGGTCGATACCAAGTACGAGTTTGGCAAGCGCGCAGGTGAAATTTATCTGATTGACGAAGTGCATACCCCCGACAGCTCGCGCTACTTCTATCTCGAAGGGTATGAAGAGCGACAATGCCTTGGGCAGCCCCAAAAGCAGTTGTCCAAAGAGTTTGTCCGAGAGTGGCTGATGGCGCACGGCTTCCAGGGGTTGCCCCACCAGCTGATGCCGGAAATGTCTGACGAGTTTGTAGCGAAGGTATCGCATCGCTATATTGAATTGTACGAACAGCTCACAGGCCAGGCTTTTCAGCCTGCCGACACTACAGATATGGCGGCGCGCATTGAACGCAATATACGCAACTACCTGATGCAAACATGAAGGCCTCCTCCTATCTGGAAAGGGTACGTGCCTACTATGAGGCGACTTGGTGGGACTATCGGGCTGTGTGGCAAAATAAAGAAAGTTTGGCTGTGCACTTTGGCTTTTATGATGCACAGGTAAATAGTCATCTGGCCTCATTAGAGCATACCAATCGCTTTTTGGCAAATCTCGTAGGGCTACAGCCTGGGATGGACCTACTCGATGCAGGTTGCGGAATGGGGGGGACATGTTTGTGGCTGGCACAGCATATAGGGATACGGGCTGTAGGCATTACGCCAGTGCCTTCGCAAGTGCGTTTTGCGCGTGCAGCAGCACAGAAACGGGGGATGTCACAGCGCGTACGCTTTTTCGAAGCCGATTATTGCGAAATGCCTTTTTCCGATGCTACCTTTGATTGCGTGTGGGCGTGCGAAAGTGTATGCCATGCACCTGACAAGCGCCGTTTTTATCGAGAAGCTTGGCGTGTGTTGCGCCCTGGAGGCAAACTGGTCATGGCTGAATATATGCGTACGAGACGTCCGCTATCCGAGCGACAAGAGCAGTTACTACAGCAGTGGTTGTCTCGTTGGGCCATTCCAGATATCGATACACCTTTAGAACACCGACAACATGCACAGTCAGTAGGCTTTTATCAGATCGCGTTGCAAGATCAAATAGTGTACGTGCGCCCTTCTTTACACAACCTTTTCCAACAGGTGCAGCGCTATTTGTGGTTGGGATATTTGTTGTACTGGTTGCGCATTCGCAAACGAGCAGCTCACGACAACCATGTGGGTAGTTTTTACCTTTGGCAAGCCCTGCAGGCTGGCGCTTGGAGCTACCTGACGTTGGTAGCTACAAAACCCGTTGGTTCAGCCAATGAATAAATTGGGATACTAATTGCTCGGGAGCCTCTAAATGGGGGTAATGCCCTACACCTTCCAGTGCGATCACTTGTGCTGCGCTGTGCCTTTGCATCCACTGCGAGATGGGCGCACCCGATATAGGGTCGGCTATGCCATTGATGTGTAGTAGCGGGGCAGGTGGGTGTTGCAATACGGCAAGCCATCGCTGGCGTTGTTGCATGCGTTCGCGTAGGTAATTCGACAGATAGGGCAAGCGGAATAAGCCTTTGTTATGTGTGAGTAGTACCCAAAACACATCAATTTCTTCTTCAGAAGGCCGGTGGTTTGCGCCAAAGATTTGAGCAAAATTGCGGCGAAACCTACCTTTTGCCCATAGTGGCAAACACCTCTTGCCCAAAGGTGAGGCCATTAGCCGTAAGACGAATGGCGCTTGATGTAGCTCAGGTACTATGCCACCGTTGAGGAGCGTAACCGACTGAAGATCGGGTGTGTGCACCCCCTGTGCGCGACGCCACTGAGTGCGTGCCATAAGCTCTTGTGCTACACTCGCGCCGTAGCCGTGCGCCATAATCGAATAGGCTGTAACTCGTTTTTTGCGCAGCAAGAGCTCGATTAGATCTGCTTGATCCATCAGTGAATAACGATAGGGCCACGGCTTGTCCGACAAGCCAAATCCAATAAAATCTACAGCGATAAGCCGGAAATGCCTGCTGAGTGCCGACCATAGCTTGTGCCAACTCCACGATGCTGTAGCAAAGCTATGTAGTAACAGCAAGGTAGGACCCTCGCCCCCTTCGCGTACGAATATTTTATGGCACTTATGCCAATGCCACCCACTTGAGGTTTTCCAATGTGCAAGTGCTGGGGGAATTACTGTGTGTGTCAAACCAAATTCTGTTTTGAGATAGGGTGTGATTTCCAATTTATTGCATGCACATAGAGTTTCGATTAGAATGAATATTTATTGTGTAATTTATTGATTTGCAGTACCTTTGCGCCTCGATTTTTGTGCCTATAGTGACAAAAATAAGTGTCACAATGTTGAACTCAGGAAACCAAAAGGCGTTTTTATCTCGTACATATTGGCATCAGGCACCTGAGCCCCTTATCTTTGAACACATTATCACAGGGGGCAAACACTTTGAGAAAACACCTGTAGATCCCAAAAACGACATATCCAAAACCATGAACATTTTCAAACGCACGTGGCTGCTTGCGTGGTTGTTCCCCCTCGTGTGGAGTTGCACACCGCCCCGAAGCCAAAACCCACAAGTGGAGCAGGCGAGCTTGGCTATCCCCATAGTAGCTACTCAAACAACCGATTACGTTGTTTCGCGTCGGGGCAAGATACTACATGCGAAACGCCTACCTGAAATGTTTACCCCCGCCTGGGTAGATACACTGAAATTCCCCTTGATCGACGACCGATTGGCTTTGGCGCTCAAGCACCAACTGCATGTGTTGGAGCAGCGGGGGCCCGATACTTTTCGCTTTGGCAATCGGCTCGTCAGCAAGGCAGAAATGGCGCAGGTGATTCAGTACTTACTGGAACGCCGAGATCTGATACCCATGGATCCGGCCTTTTTCCTAGATGCCATGCAAAGCTGGGGCAAAGATGCCCGCGGTCATGTGCGTATGACGGGCTATTACACGCCTACCATCAAGGTGAGCCATGAACAGACAAAGCGTTTTTGGTATCCCATTTATGCCCGACCCAAAGAGTGGCAGGGGCCATGGCCTACGCGTGCGCAAATAGATGGTGCAGGCGCCTTAAAGGGGCGTGCAGAAGTGATCGCATGGGCTGAGGACCCCGTAGAGGTATACTACATGCAGCTGCAAGGCAGTGGCTATGCCACTTTTGTCGATACGGGTGAAAAAGTCGTGCTAGCCTATGATGGTACTAACCGCCATCCTTATCGCAGTATTGAAACTTTCCTACTCAGTAGGAAAGACTTGCGTATTAAGGATTTGACCATTAGTGGCATCAAGAGGTTTTTGAAAGCACATCCCCAGCTGCGCGATACCGTATTGTTTTCTAATCCCTCTTATGTGTTTTTCCGCTTACGGCGCGGTACGGTGAAAGGAGCAGGACAGGTGCCGTTGTTAGAAGGCATTTCTGTAGCTGCCGATCCGAAGTATTTCCCTTTAGGTAGTGTGCTGTTGGCGTGGATACCTCAGTACAATGAAAAAGGCCGCGTTTCAGGACATGCGTTCAAGATCCTGTTGCCCCAGGACACAGGCGGCGCCATCCGCGGGCCAGGCCACTTGGACATATACAGTGGAGTGGGGCGAAAGGGCGAGCGAATAGCGAGCATGCGCCATCACTATGGCCGGGTGTGGGTTCTGTTGCCCAAGTCGAACGATCAGATTGCCTTTCAACCACTTGCTTTGCCGTGAATAGTAAGGCAATGCGAGTTAGGAACACCATTTCTCACCAGGCCACAAAAAATGGGAGCCTTCCATCTTGGATGTGCTCCCATTTCCATCGCTCTGATAGAGCAAATAACGCTTAGTAGCTGAACTGTTCCAACTGGCTGAAGTGAAAAGCAATTTCGCGCGCAGCATTCTCATCTGAGTCGGCACCATGGACGGCATTTTCGCCTATGCTTTTGGCAAACAGAGCGCGAATAGTACCGGGAGCAGCTTCGGCAGGGTTAGTCGCCCCAATCAGCTTGCGAAAATCTTCTACAGCGTTGTCCTTTTCCAACACAACAGCTACAATGGGGCCGGAAGACATGAACTCGACCAGCTCTTGGTAAAAGGGCCGCTCACGGTGTACTGCATAAAAATCGCCAGCTTTCTGTGGAGAGAGCTGCTCCATCTTCATGGCCACAATCTTGAAGCCTGCTGCATTGATTTTTTCCAAAATAGCGCCTATATGCCCAGCACGCACCGCATCGGGCTTGATCATGGTAAAAGTGCGATTTCCTGCCATAGGGCTCTGGTTTTTTGTTGATGAATGAAATGAAAAAACGCCGCAAAGGTAGGGCAATCGCTGGCAGTGTACAAACCACTAACCCTTGTAAAAGCAAATCACAACGCTTGACTTTTTTGATTATCCATCACTTTTGTGGAAATTCGCATCCTATTTTGACGACCATCAGCTCATGGACTCACTCGATCGCCTAAAAGATTTATTGCGCCAACCCCGAAAAGTGGTGCTTACCTCTCACCGCAATCCTGATGGCGATGCCATTGGTTCGATGCTGAGTTTATACCATCTCATGTATCAATTGGGCCACCAACTCCATATGATTGTGCCCAGTGCTTTTCCCGAGTTTCTCGATTGGATGCCCGCTGCTGAGCAAATCCTCATCTATGATGAAGCCCCAGAACAATGCCCGCCTATTGTTCAGGATGCCGAAATCATCTTTTACCTAGATTTCAACGATTTGGAACGCATCGACAAAATAGGCGAACTGTGCCATGCCACCCAAGCTTTCAAGGTGATGATCGATCATCACCTTCTGCCTCAACAAGGCATTGCCGACTACATGCTGTCGAATTCCACTGCCAGCTCTACTTGCGAATTGGTTTGGGACTTTATCGGTCTGATGGGCTGGCAAGCACAGGTGAATTGTACGGTGGCTGAATGCATTTTCACAGGGCTGCTCACCGATACGGGAGGGTTCAAATACGGTACATCTCCAAAGGTATACCGTCTAGCAGCCCTGTTGATAGAGCAGGGTGTAGATGATGTGGTCTTGCAAGATCGCCTGTTCAACTCTATGTCGGAAAAGCAATTGCGCCTTTTGGGGCATGCATTGGCACATCGCATGGAGATACTCGATGAGTACCATACTGGTATCATCACGCTGACCAAAAAGGATTACGAGCGATTTGAAATTTCACGGGGAGACACAGAAGGCATTGTCAACTATCTGCTCAAGTTGCGCAACGTGAAATTAGCTGCCTTTATTCACGAACAACCCACAATTACTAAGATCTCCTTGCGCTCTAAGGGGGATTTGTCCGTACAAGAAATTGCCCAGAAATACTTTAAAGGTGGCGGTCATAAGAATGCCTCTGGCGGCTATTCGTATATTGGGTTGGGCCCCACTGTACGCAAGTTCAAATCAGTTTTGCCCAAAATAAGAGACCAACTCAATAAAGTGGCTCAGATACCCGATCCGTGTCGGGGCAAAGGAGAGGGTAAGCCTCCGACTTCGGAATAAAAAATACTGAGTTATTTGCTTAACGACTCATAATGAAAAATTCATGATGAAAAAGATCAGCTTGTTGTTGGTGCCAGTTTTGATGTGGCTTGTCCAAGGCTGTGGACAAGAACCCCAAGAGGGTACGACAAAGTCAGGCTTTCGCTACATTCAGTACGTCCAGCACAATGGAGCTAAGCCACAGTCTGGCGATGTGGTCTCATTTCACGCCTATCAATTCAAAGGTGATTCAATTGTGTCTTCTACGCGTAATAGAGGCAATAGACCTGCATCGATTATGATGCCTCCTGAGAATGTGCAGATGGCTAATCCTTCGCCTATTATTGAAGTGTTGTGGAACATGAGTGAAGGAGATAGCGTATCTGTCTTCTTCCCACTCGATGCCCTACAGCGTAAACCTGCTGGATATGAAAATGAGTCGGAGGTGCGCTATGATGTTGTAGTAGTCGGGATCCAAAAAGGAGAAGATTACAAAAAGGAAACGCAACAACAGGCACAAGACCAAAACGATGCCATAGTACAAGCTAAGGCTCGAGAGCAGAAAGTAGCCCAACTCATGGATCAGTACCTGACTGACTACAAGGAAGGCCGACTTGATGATCGACTTACAACTACTTCTTCGGGCTTGCAAGTACTCATCATTGAACAAGGCAATGGCCCCAAGGTAGCGCTACGCAAGCCCGTCAAAGTACACTACTATGGTATGCTGGAAGCCGACGGCAAAATGTTTGACAATTCCTTTAGAAGGGGCCAGCCACTGGAGTTTGTACCTGGTACGGGTATGGTCATCAAAGGATGGGAAGAAGGAATTCCCATGTTGCACCAAGGTGGCAAGGCCGTGCTATTTATTCCTGCCAACTTGGGTTATGGCGCTAGTGGTAATCCACCTACCATTCCGGGAAATGCCAACTTGGTGTTTTACGTAGAAGTGGTGGAGGTAGGCAAGTGAGCCTTGTGGCAGAACTGATTAGCCGTTCGCGTTGTTCCTATGTCGAGCTTACCACACGTGGCTTTTTTAGAAAAACGATGGTTTAACCCCGGGTCTGCCTTTCGGCAAACCCTACAAACCTGGTAGACATATGACCCAGGAACAGATGAAGGAGCTCAAAGAGCGCCTTGCCGTGTTAAGGAGGTATCTTTGACGTCGATAGACGTCGACAAGAAGTAGACGACAAACAAACGCAATCGGCTGACCCAGACTTTTGGAATGATCCCAAACGGGCAGAGGCTATTCTCAAAGAATTAAAAACACACAAATACTGGATTGAGGCCTTTGAAACAGTTGCCCAATTGGTAGAAGATTTGGAAGTACTCGAAGAATTCCAAAAGGAAGGGGAGGCCAGTGAGGAAGAAGTGGATGACAAGTATCGGGAAGCACTAGCCGCACTTGAAGACTTGGAATTCCGTTCTACACTCAACAAGCCAGAAGATGAATTAGGGTGTATCCTGGAAATCAATGCGGGTGCTGGTGGCACTGAAGCCTGTGATTGGGCTGAGATGCTATTGCGCATGTATACCATGTGGGCTGGGAAAAAGGGCTTTAAAGTGAGCTTGCTCAATAGGCAGGAAGGCGATGTGGCAGGAATCAAAAGTGTAGCTATAGAAATCAATGGAGATTTTGCTTATGGCCTGCTCAAAGGAGAAAACGGCGTACATCGCCTAGTACGTATTAGCCCTTATAATGCGCAAGGCAAACGCATGACCTCTTTTGCTGCCGTGTTTGTACATCCGCTGGTCGATGAGCGTATAGAGGTCGAAGTCAACCCTGCTGATCTGGAATGGGATACCTTTCGGGCTAGCGGTGCAGGGGGCCAGCACGTCAACAAGACGGAGTCTGCTGTGCGCGTGCGGCACTTGCCTTCGGGCATAGTGGTCGAATGCCAGCAAGAGCGTTCGCAACACCAAAACCGTGAAAAGGCATTGCAGATGCTCAAGTCGAAACTCTACGAGCTAGAGCTACAACGCCTCAAGGAAGAGCGCAACAAGCTGGAAGCTGAGAAAAAGAAAAATGAGTGGGGAAGCCAGATACGGAGCTACGTACTCGACGATCGACGTGTCAAGGATCACCGTACGGGCTATCAGACTGGTAATACCGATGCAGTGTTAAACGGCGAAATTGATGAGTTTCTCAAAGCTTATCTGATGAGTAAAGAAGAGGTGCAGTGAAGCTTTTTGCTCTTGTATGCTTATGTAGTTAGTGAAAATTGGACTAAAAAGAACGAACAAAGGGCGGCCTTCTACAAGACCGCCCTTTGCATATCTATATCCTGTCATGTAAAGTGTCATCTCATTGATCAATTTCGCTTTTTGGGGATGAGCTTAAATTCTACGCGTCTGTTGAGACTTCGTCCTTCTTCTGTGCTGTTATCCGCTATGGGTTCGCGCGAGCCTATCCCTTCATATCGAAGACGCAGTGGGTCAATACCTCTTGCTATCAGATATTCATAGCAGGCTTTGGCGCGCTCTTCCGACAGCAGCTGATTGGCTTGCGCACTGCCTGTATTGTCTGTATGCCCTCGGATGAAGAGCTCGTAGTTGGGATATTTTTTCATTATAGCCACTACTTCATCAAGTACGGCATAAGATGCTGCCTTGAGCGTGGCTTTTCCCTGTTCAAATTGTACGGCATGTGCTGCAAAACTCAGGCGTTCCCTATCCGCTTTTGCAATATCGGGACAGCCATAGTTAAGTGCTGAGCCTGGCGTACTGGGACAGTTGTCCATGTTGTCAGCAACGCCATCACCATCCTTGTCAGGACAGCCTTTTTGAGTACCTGGCTGGTCGGGGCACAAGTCATCTTTGTCGGCAAAAGAGTCGTTGTCGCTGTCGGGGCAGCCTTTGGTAGCTAATGGCCCAGGTTGATCAGGGCACTCGTCTTGATCATCAGCTACGCCATCGCGGTCGCTGTCTTGCATGGGACAGCCTTGCATCGATAGTAGACCTGGCTGGTCGGGACAAGCATCTTCATTATCAGGAATGCCATCTCGATCTGTATCTGGACAACCAGCCATCTCAGGTGATCCAGGCTGGTTGGGGCATTGGTCGAGGTCGTCGGCGATGCCGTCGTTGTCGGAGTCTTTAGGTGGGCAACCGCTGTTGTCGGGCAGTCCGGGTTGATTGGGGCACTGATCTTGGTTGTCGGGCACGCCGTCGTTGTCGGAATCTGGGCAGCCGTTAAAGGCGACGGGTCCAGGCTGGTTGGGGCATTGGTCGAGGTCGTCGGCGATGCCGTCGTTGTCGGAGTCTTTAGGTGGGCAACCGCTGTTGTCGGGCAGTCCGGGTTGATTGGGGCACTGATCTTGGTTGTCGGGCACGCCGTCGTTGTCGGAATCTGGGCAGCCGTT
>Ga0256839_1000095_pt1 | contig 116500 bp, 112 predicted proteins | sample 354166metaG_FD_185968 | JGI IMG/M metagenome (GOLD analysis project Ga0256839, IMG submission 185968) | Hydrothermal vent microbial communities from Mid Atlantic Ridge, Atlantic Ocean - 354-166 | ecosystem: Environmental > Aquatic > Marine > Hydrothermal vents | place: Atlantic Ocean: Mid...
TCTTTTACCACTGGTGGCGGCGACACCCCGCTCCTGGCATCACTGACCCTCCCATTGACGACCTTTTCAACGAATCCGGTGGCTTGTTGGCGGGAATCAGGTGAAAAAATGGGGAGACGCCAGTTGCATCAGGTCTTGACGGGTTTGCAGGGTCATGTTTCTTGCTCACTTCTCGTTGGGTTGATCGGGGCGGTTTTCGTCGCGGAAGCGTTCCAACGCGGCGATTTCGTCCGCCAGTCTTTGAATCTTGCGGGCATCGGCGCACCACGCTTCCGAGTAGTCAACACCCAAAGCCGCATCGGGCAGGCGGGGTTCCTTGACGAACCGTTTCAGGCCGGACAAATCCAGCTTGCAGGGTTGGCCATTGAGGATGGCGCCGTGATTCTGCACCAGTCCGGTGAGCAGGACGTGGGCTTCCTGGATCAGCGCCTCCCGGGCCTGGGCGCGTTCCAGTTCCCGTTGTCGTTCCCGTGCTTCGTCTTCCCGCCGCCGCCGTTCCTCCGCTTTCTCCTCGTTTTGCGTGTATGTATACCAGGCGGTGGCCGCGGCGCTGATGGCGGCCGCGGCGACCCAGGGCCAAATGAATACGAACATCGGCATGATAAGTTCCTCCTTCGTCGAGAGTGGCCGGGTCAACAATACTGGCGCTCGAAATATTCGATGCGCGCTTTCATCTGTTCGGAGAAATGATCGAGATCGTCCCGCAAAGCCCTTTCCCGTTTCCACCGGCGTTGGGACAAGGCCTGGAATTCCCGGCGGCGTTCGGAGATCGCCTCCTGCGTGGCTTCGTCCAGCTTTTGCCACAAGGCCCGAAGGCGTTGGACGCGGGTGTCGGTGGCGATTTGCGCGGCATGATCGATGATGCGGGCATGCAGATCGGGGATGCCGCTTTTTTCCACCAGCAGGGGTTTGTTCTTGCGCCGGCCGGTCTGATGGCGCTTGGCGGAAACGACCGCCGGCGGCAGGGTCCGGCCGCCGAGCACTTTTTCCAGAGACCTCTGGAGGGCTGAGGCGATCCTTTCGGCTTCCCCGGAAACCTGATCCATCTGGCTCCAGACCGGCAGCAGGCGTTCGCGCACCGCCGGCAGGCGGCGGCGAATATCGTCGAGAAATTGCCTTTCCTGTTTTTCCAGGGCGCCGATTTCCAGGCTGTGGACGAACAGGAACAGGTCCGTATCCGCCAGTCCGCGCCAGGTTTCCAGGAGGTCGTTTTCCTCCCGAGTGTCGATGCCGGGGGTGTCGATCCAGTCAATGCCGCCGTGATGCTGTCGCTGGACGACCACGGTTTGCCGCACCGCGCCGACGGCGAAGGGTTCGTCCGGATGGCACAGGGCGTTCAGCAGCGAGCTTTTGCCGGCCTTGAGCATGCCGGCCACGGCCACCTGCGGCGGCGTGTCCGTTTGCCGGCGGGCTTTCCGGTAGGCTTCCAGGGTGGTTTTCAGATGGGGATGGATTTGCGTCAGGATATCGGTCATCGGGTTCTCCGTTTCTCAAGCGTGCGATTTCGGCCTACACTGGTCATTAACGACACGACGGCGGAATCTTTCTCTTAAAAAATATAGATAAGGATTTGTGAACATGACGACTCCGCGTCTGCCCCTGGCCTTTTTGGAACATGTGTTCGTGGCGGAGGATCCGGTCGCCTTCCCCCGCTGGAGCGGGCCGCTCTGGCACGGGGTGTTGGGAAAGGCGCTGCGGGATCTCCATTGCGTCATGACCGATACCTCGTGCCCGGCTTGTCCCTTGCTCCACGGGTGTGGGTATCCGTATCTGTTTCAGCGCATCGCCCCGCCCGGCAGCGAAATGATGGCGAACAAGCCGGTGCCCGTCCCGCACGTGCTTCGGCCCCTGTTTCAGGAGGAAGTGGCGTCTCCGGGTGACGTGGTGCCTTTGGGGCTGGTGCTGGTCGGGGATGCGGTCGCTCGTTGGCGGCACATGCTGGCCGCGCTGCTGCGGGCCGGACAGGCCGGAGTGGGACGGCGTCGGGGGCGGTTGCGTTTGCTGGAGGTCAATCAGGTGCGGCTGGACAGCGACATGAACATCGCCTTGTGGGCGGAGGGGGAAACGCCCGCCGCCGAAGCAGCAGCGGTGATGCCCATGCCGCCGCCTTGCCCTTCAAGGGTGCGCCTGACGTTGCTGACCCCGTACCGGCCCGGCACGGCGCGGGCGCCTTTCAATGCCGCCCGTTTCGCCATGGCTGTCGTCCGCCGGGTTTCCCTGTTGCAGTATTTCTACACCGGGAAGCGGCTGACGGTGGATTTCAAGGGGCTCAAGGCCCAGGCGGCGCGGATCGAAACCGACGATCCCCGTTTCCGGTGGTGCCGGGACAAGCGTTTTTCAGCACGCCACGGCGATATCGCCAACACCAGCGGTTGGTTGGGGGAATGCCATCTCCGGCTGAGCGGCGCCGGGGCGTTGTGGCCGTATCTCTGGCTGGGGCAGTGGCTGGGTGTGGGCAAGAACGCCAGTATGGGCTTCGGCTGGTACGCCCTGGCGGGCGAATGACCGCCGGTTGCAGGATCACCTTTTTTGAGGGTGATCTGTTCCCAGGGGAAACCGGTTCGTGCGATTGCCCTGTTTTTCCAACGCTTTGAAACGGGACGGTGGGGACAATTACGTTACAATAGCGACCTTTCGCTTTATACCCAGGAGGCTGTATGAGACAAGTGATGACAGGTCTTCCGGGCCGGTACCGGAGGTGCTAGCCGTGGGACAGAAAGGACTGACGGGCATTCCCAGGCTGATCGCGGCTTTCGGCAATTCTGTCGCAGGAATCAAGGTCTGTTGGCGGCAGGAAGAGGCTTTCCGTCAGGAAATCTACGTGTTGATGCTGGCCATCCCGATGGGGATCTGGCTGGGAGACGATGGGGTGGAGAGATCCATGCTGATCGGTTCGGTGTTGCTGATCGCCATCGTCGAGACGCTGAATTCCGCCGTGGAAGCGGTGGTCGACAGGATCGGCGATGAATATCACGAACTTTCCGGCTATGCCAAGGATATCGCCTCCGCGGGGGTGCTGCTTTCGAATTTCCTCGCTCTGATGGTGTGGGGGCTGATCGCTTACGACAAACTTCCAGGATGACCAAAATGACCGCATTGATAACGGGCTCGATGGCCTACGACACCATCATGGTGTTTCCGGATTATTTCAAGAACCACATCCTTCCCGACCAGGTCCATATTTTGAACGTTTCCTTTCTGGTGCCGGAGATGCGCCGCGAATTCGGCGGGTGCGCGGGCAATATCGCCTACAATCTCAAACTCCTGGGCAAGCATCCCTTGCCCATGGCCACCGTCGGCAGGGATTTCGACAGCTACCGGGCCTGGCTTTCGGAGTGCGGGATCGATCAGCGGTATCTGAAGACCGTGGAAGACAGTTACACCGCCCAGGCTTACATCACCACCGATCTGGCCGACAACCAGATCACCGCTTTTCATCCGGGCGCCATGTCCTTCTCCCATCTCAACCAGGTGCCCCGCCAGGCCGGGATAGAAATCGGCATTGTCGCCCCCGATGGCCGGGAGGGAATGATCCGGCACGCCGAACAGTTTCATGAGGCGGGGATTCCTTTCATCTTCGATCCGGGCCAGGGGACACCCATGTTCGAGAAAGCCGAATTGATCCGCTTCATCGAATTGGCCACCTGGACCATCTTCAACGACTACGAGGCCAAGCTGGTGCAAGAGAAAACCGGCCTGACGCCGGAACAGATTTCCGACGATGTGGATGCGGTGGTGGTGACCAGGGGGGCCGAAGGTTCGGTTGTTTATATCGACCGCAGAGCCATCCCGATTCCCGCGGCCAAACCCGATAAAGTGGTCGATCCCACGGGCTGCGGGGACGCTTATCGGGCCGGGGTGATTTTCGGTCTGCTGGAAAACTACGATTGGGAAACCATCGGCGCCATCGCCTCGCTGATGGGCGCCATCAAGGTGGAGCGCGCGGGTACCCAAAATCATGTGTTCCAGATGGAAGCGTTCCGCCAGAGGTTCTTCGACAACTTCGGCTATCATTTCTGATATGCCCGCCATCGACCGCCTGCTCGAGATCATGGCGCGTTTGCGCGACCCGCGCGAAGGCTGTCCCTGGGACCGGGCACAGACCTTCCACAGCCTGATCCCCTATACCCTGGAAGAGGCCTACGAAGTGGCCGATGCCATCGAACGGGAAGATTTCGACGACTTGTGCGATGAACTGGGCGACTTGTTGTTGCAGGTGGTGTTCCACTGCCGTATCGCCGAGGAGCAGGGACTGTTCGGCTTCGAACAAGTGGCCGGGCGTCTTGGAGACAAGCTGGTCCGGCGCCACCCTCATGTCTTTTCCGGCCTCGACTATCCCTCGGAAGCAGCACGCAAACGAGCGTGGGAGGCGATCAAGCGGGAAGAACGGCGTGACAAGGGCAAAAGCGGGGGGCACGGCATTCTCGACGATGTCCCGGCCACGTTGCCGGCCTTGCTGCAGGCGGAAAAAATTCAGGGCCGGGCTGCCCGCCACGGTTTCGATTGGCCCGAGGTGGCGCCCGTGTTCGACAAGGTGGAGGAAGAACTGGAAGAGCTCAGGGAAGCCTGGCGGTCGGGCGATCAGGATCATATCCGGGAAGAGGTGGGGGATTTGCTTTTCGTCGCGGTCAATTTGGCCCGCCATGTGGGGGTTCACCCGGAACTCGCCTTGCGCGAGAGCAATCGCAAGTTTTCCAGCCGCTTCCGCTATATCGAGGAAAACCTGGAAAGGCAGGGAAGAACCGTCACTGAAACCCCCCTGGCCGATCTGGACGCTTTATGGGATGAAGCCAAACGCCGTGGCAAGACTTGATATCCATCATGCTCACCGGTGGGACGTGACGCCCGGGGAAGCGATCGGCATTCAGCAACGGCTGCGATCGTACGTCGTGCTTGAAGACAGGCTGCCAGAGCGGGTCGGGACCGTCGCCGGTGTCGATGTGGGTTTCCAGGCTGGCGGGCGTCTGACCCGGGCCGCCGTGGCGGTGCTGGCGTTCCCTTCCCTGAAACGGGTGGAACGGGCGGTGGCTGAAGTCGAAACCCGCTTTCCCTATGTTCCCGGCCTCCTTTCTTTTCGGGAGATCCTCGCTGTACTGGAGGCATTGAAGCGATTACCGAAGCTTCCCGACCTTCTGCTTTGCGATGGCCAGGGGATCGCCCACCCCAGGCGGTTCGGCATCGCCAGTCACCTGGGGGTGTTGTTGGATCATCCCACCATCGGTGTGGCCAAAAGCCGCCTTGTCGGAAGCCACGGGCCCGTGCCGGAGGGAAAGGGTGAGTGGGTACCGCTGCGGGACGGGGACGAGATCATTGGCGCGGTGCTTCGTACCCGCAAGGGGGTGAAACCCATCTATGTTTCACCCGGTCACCGGCTGTGTCTGGAAACCGCCGTTTCCTGGGTCATGGCTTGTGTCACCCGCTACAAACTTCCAGAGACCACCCGCCAGGCCCATCGGTTGGCTTCGGACGAATAGATGCCGATATGCGGAAGAGGCAAACGGTATCTGGTCGTTGCGATCATTTCCAATCCTGAAAATTCTTCACCCGGTTGCTGGCGGGGATAAAGGGATCGACCCGTCCAGCTTGCAATGGAAGCGGTGTTGGCATCAGCCTTATGTGGGTTTGACAGCCTGCTGGCAACAAGAGCGCAACCAGGCATGAAATTGGGAGCCTAGTTTTCATGTTCTTCGATTTGCAGGGGTGTTTCGGCGACATTTGCGTTTTTCAGTGTGAATTCAACAATGCGGCGTTCCATGTACCCGTAGAATGGATTGTAACGAAGCCGCATGAGCTGAGCGGCGGGAACTTGTAGCAGTTTTTGTTCACCCCTCAACTCGACACGTCCCAGCGTCGGTTCATCGTCGGTTCCTGTTCCATATACCGGATCATTGGGGGGGATGGGTAGGGCGACGTGGGACAGAGAGTAGATTCCTTTTGGCCATTGGTATGCCAGGGGTGAGGATACGACCCGCTCATGGCCGGAGGGGCGGTGTCGGGCACAGATGCGAGGGCTGTCGGGGTGACAGTTGGTGACCAGGGTTAGATCATAGTCGGCGGTTTCATTCATCAGGGATTCCAGCAGATGGTGGTCGCTTTTGGCGAACAGGGTGACGATTTCGGCGTCTCGGTTGACGTCGAAAAGAATGAGTTCATCCTTTCCGGAATGGAAATAGGTCATGAGCAGGTTTACCACCGCCTTGGAAGAAACCGTCGTATCCACTACCGATTGAATGGCCAGGACAGGGGGAAAGGTTTCCATCTTGCCGCTTCGGTGGAAGGATCTCAGCCCTTCCTGTACCCGTTCGGCAAGCAGGTAGACTTGATATCCAGCATTGACGGCGAAGGAATTGTATTTGTAGGGGTCATATTCCGGTTGCCGGGAGAGCCAGGCCAGTTTTTGTAGTCCCGGCAGGTAACTGGCGCCTATGATCAGTTTTGAAAAACGCGCCGCCGGGGTGACCGCCAACGCTGGGGATAGCAATACGATTGCCGATGGCCGTGGCAAATGCGTATTTTGCAGCGACTTCAGGGTATAGTCGAGCGCCAGAGCGGCACCATTGGAATAGCCCACGATATAGAAGGGTTCGTGCTGGCGCGGCGGTGACTGCAAATACCGGGTGGCCAGCCTGACCGCTTCAGCCATATCCCGCCAGGTGAAACGGGTCAGACTCGCAGGGACCGTTCCGTGTCCGGGCAGCCGGAGGGCCAGGACCCGCATTCCCATATGGTGAAACGCCGTGCTCAGAGAACGAAGGCTATAGGGCGAATCCGACATGCCGTGTAGCAGTAGCACGGTGCCCGCCCCAGTTCCGGCTTGCAGCTCGACGGTCCGATTCCAGTCGAACCCATCCACCGGATGGGCCAGCGGATTGGAAGGCGAGTAGCGGCTGATGCGGGATGTTTTCAGAGTGTGACGAAAGGCGCTCAAATCGTTGAGCAGATCTGTTTCCAGCCTCAAGTAAGCTGGAAAATCGGAAATCGTATCTGCTTGGCTGTGAAATTCAGCGGGCGATTTCCATAGGTGCCAAGGATCCAGGGGCGGGCCGGAAAGCGTCTTGAACAAATAGAGTCCCAAGACAGCCATCGACGCTCCCAAAAACAGGCACACCAGTTTTCCCACCAAGGTCTTCAAAAGATTCATCTCTCCCTCTCTGTCACCGGCCGAATTTGAGTTTGATCCGGTGAAACTTCTATGATCTGGCCAGACTGGCAAAAGTCAGCCTTACAACAAGGCGATGAGGATAAAGCTTTTTCCTTTCTGGCGTCATGACACTTGATCGCAATAAATTTATTGAAAATCATTGAATGGCTGGGGGAATGATTTTTTCCGCATTCTCGGGTGCAGGGAAATAGACATGGATTTTTGCGTTTTATGCACAAAATGGGTGCAAAGCATTCGGTCCGGTCATTGGTCATCAAATCGAAGAGAGATTAGGGCGTGGTGTTTATAATGCCGTTGTTTTGCATAGTATGATTTCTTTTCTGACTGATTTGGGGGGATTTATTGGTTTGCGCTCATGTAATCAGAGAAATTCTATTTGGGCTTTAGGTTTGGGAAAAAACGATATTTTAATTTGGCAATGTTTGGATTAGAATTCCCGTGCTTGAAATCGATTCAAGATCGATATAGACGATTACAGAAATTCAATATGGGGGATAAACCATGGAATCAGCGCTGAAAAACGGAAATTGGGTGCGATTGCTGGGGTTGGTGTTACTGGCGGTTGTTCTGTCGGGTTGTGTCAGCACGCCGGGAACCTCGTTCGAGCCGGTCTCGTCGGTGAACCTGGACGATCAGCTGGCAAGCGGGCAATTGCAGCAAAAGGCCAAGACTTTGTACGTATTGTTGGATGCGTCTTCTTCCGTCGCCGACAAATACCAGGGGGCGGGTTTTTCGGGTTCGCCGGCACCGACGGAATTTGCGGTTGAAAAGGAGATTCTCCGGCAGCTGAATCAGAATCTGCCTGCGGGTCTGGAATTGACCGCGGCGCTGAGATCTTTTGGTTCTTTGAGTTGTAACGACTGGCAATATACCCGATTGCTGTATGGGCCGGCTGCTTACAGAAAATCGGGGTTCGAGGAAGGATTGGCCAGGGCCGAATGTGCCAGTGGCGTGACGCCGATCGCCAGGGCGATTCGTGCCGCCGCCGGGGATTTGCAGTCCACCCCGGCGCCGATCGCATTGTTGATTCTCAGTGATGGCGAAGATCCTTTGGGTGATCCTGTGGCCGCGATGAAGGATCTGGTCGCGCAATATGGCGACAAGCTTTGCGTCTATACGGTTGCGGTGAGCGGGGATGCGACCGACGCGGCGACCTTGGCCCAGATTGCGGAAGCCGCAAAGTGTGGCGCTTCTTTCACTGCCGCCGACATCGCTTCCGGTGCGTCGATGGCCAATTTCGTGAAAGCCATGCTTTTGACCGAGGTGGGGGACAGCGATGGAGACGGGGTTCCCAACAGCCAGGATTTGTGTCCGGATACGCCGGCTGGCGTTCCCGTGGATGAAAAGGGGTGCCCCAGGGACTCGGACGGCGACGGGGTGACCGACGACAAGGACAAATGTCCGCAGACGCCCGAAGGAATCAGGGTGAACGAGTATGGATGCTGGGTCGGGGGGTCGGTGCTGTTCGACTTCGACAAGACCGATATCCGTCCAGACGCCCTCCCACTCCTGAATGAAGTGGTGGATATACTCAAGGAGCACGAATCCACCCGGCTCGAGATTCAGGGACATACCGACAGCGTGGGGCCGCAGGGCTATAACCTGAAGCTGTCCCAGCGCCGTGCCGAGGTGGTCAGGGAGTATCTGATCGCCCATGGAATCTCCCCCGATCGCCTGATCGCCAAGGGATACGGTGAAAGCGATCCGATCGCCTCGAACGATACGCCTGAGGGACGCGCCAGGAACAGGCGTGTCATTTTCGTGCCGGTCGAGTGATCCGTTTGTCTCGATAGCCGACAAAAATAAGGGCGGGTAAGGAACCCCGCCCTTTTTGCTTCTTTCCGGATTTTGCCGCGCAGTGGCCGCTGATCAGGCCGCCTGTACCGTGATTTTTTTGGGCTGGTGTTGAGGTTTCTTGGGTATGGTGATGGTCAGGACGCCATGATCGTATTTGGCCTCGATCTTTTCCTCGTCCACCGATTCCGGCAAGGCGAAGCGGCGATAGAAGCTGCCATAGATCCTTTCTATCCGCTTGTAGTTTTCCTTTTCTTCCCTGGCTTCGGTTTCCCGGTGTCCCTTGATGGTCAAGATGCCGTTTTGCAGGTCCACCTCGATGTCTTCCGGTTTCACCCCTGGAAGATCGGCATGGACCACATACTGGCCTTTTTCCTCCTTGATATCGACCGCGGGTGCCCACTCGGCCGCCGCGGCAGTTTCTCCTTCGCCGCGTTCCAAATCGGTACGCAAACTTTCAAACGAGCGTTCCAGATCCCGTTGCAGTTGGTTCAACAGTGTCCAGGGTTCATAACGGGTAATGAGTGCCATGATGATTCCTCCTTAACCTATCGGGTTGTTTCAATTTCATGATGTATATGGGGGAGGAAGGGAAAAATTCAACCCTTGCAAAAAAGCCCCCGGACGGACGGGTCGCCGGTCGGGGGCTTTGTCAGGAGAAAAACAAGGTGTGGAAGGGGGTGCCCGTCAATCCTCTCTTTGCGGGCTCAGAAGCTCGATTTTGTACCCGTCCGGATCCTCGACGAAGGCGAGAACGGTTTTCCCATGCATCATGGGGCCCGCCTCGCGAATGATTTTGCCCCCCTTGGTGCGAATCCGCTCGACCGCCGCGTAGACATCCTCGACTTCGATGGCAATATGGCCAAATCCGTTTCCCAGGTCGTAGCGGTCGGTATCCCAGTTGTGGGTCAATTCGATCACGGTGTCGTGTTTTTCATCGCCATAGCCGACAAACGCCAGGGTGAACTTCCCTTCCGGATAGTCCCGGCGCCGAAGCAGTTTCATGCCCAGTACCTCGGTATAGAAATACAGGGACTTGTCGAGATCACCGACTCGCAGCATGGTATGAAGAATGCGCATGATTCCGTCCTCAATTATCGGGTTTGGTGACGGGGTGGGCGGTCTCGATGAGCTGTCCCATGCAATACATGATGTATTGGGTGACTTCCATTGCGGCGGCACTGGCCTTTTGCTCCGATCCGAAGACATCCTTGTACTTCTTGACCGTGCTCAAAGCCTCGTCGGTATTACGCGCGCTTTCGAAGGCGGCGTAGGCTTCCCAATAAGGTTTGCGGGCGGGCGTTCCGCGGAAACCGGGCAGGGTCTTGGCGATTTCGCTGACCACGCAGCCCGCCACTTCGTTGGGATCCAGATTGTAATCCTTGAGATCCGGATCCAGGGCCAACCTTGCGGCCAGCTTTTCCTCGAATTCGTTGCGTTCCTTGCTGGCGCAGCCTGCCAGCAAAGCGGCGGTCATGATCAATATCAGCAGTTGTTTCATGGGATGGGTGCCTGGTGAAATCGTTAAAACGGTTATTATCGCTTACCTGATCAGAGGCTGTACAGTCTCCATCGGTGGCGTCTCAACACCTGTCGGTTTGCTTTTTCGGGGGCCGGAATACGTGAAAGGTGGTGGTAGCGTACCGGGCGCTTTGGGCAGCCGTCTGCCCGCTTAATCGATGTGGCGCTCGCTCAAAGCGCGGCCCAGGCGGGCGAACGCTTCGAGGGGCAGGGTTTCGGGCCGGGTGGAAGGATCGATGCCGCAGCCTCGGATGTGCGATTCCGAAAGCAGGGATTTGAGGGCGTTGCGAACCGTCTTGCGGCGCTGGTTGAAGGCGGTGAAAACCACTTGTTCGAAACAGGCGGGGTTGCCTGTGTCTGCGGGAGGGCTTGGATGAGGGGAGAGGCGGACCACGGCCGACATGACTTTGGGGGGCGGGTGGAAACTGGCCGGTTTGACGTTGAAGCATTTTTCGATCCGGCAGTGATACTGGGACATCACGCTCAAGCGCCCGTATTGTTTGCTTCCGGGGGAGGCCGCGAGTCGTTCCACCACTTCCTTTTGCAACATGAACAGCATTTCCCGGATACAGGCCTTCTGCCGGAACAAGTGAAACAACAGGGGCGTGGAAATGTTGTAGGGAAGGTTTCCCACGATCAATAGCTTTTCCCCGGCGGAGGCCAGGGTGGAAAAATCGAATTGAAGGGCGTCGGCCTGATGGATGTGCAAATTGGGCTTGTCGGCGAACTTCTCCTTCAGCAAGGCGATCAGATCCCGGTCTATTTCGACGCTATCGAGGCGTCGGCAATGGGGCAGCAGAAACCGGGTCAGGGCGCCGCGTCCCGGTCCGATTTCAACCACGTGGGCATCGGAGGGCGGGGACAGGTGGGAGACGATCCGTTTCAGAACCCCTTGATCATGGAGAAAATTCTGTCCGAAGCGTTTTCTGGGTCTATGGGCGGGCATGATTGGCCAATTCGATGGCGGTACGGATGGCTTCCAGCAGGCTGCCGTGGTCGATCCTTCCGCTGCCGGCCAGTTCCAGCGCGGTGCCGTGGTCCACGGAGGTGCGGAGGACAGGCAGCCCCAGGGTGATGTTGACCGCCTTGCCGAATCCGGCGAATTTCAACACCGGCAGCCCTTGGTCGTGGTACATGGCGAGATAGGCGTCGGTGTGCGACAGGACTTCCGGCAGGAAGGCGGTATCGGCGGGCAGTGGCCCCTGGAGACGCATTCCCCGTCGGCGCAGATGCGCCAATACGGGCTGGAGGGTGTCGATTTCTTCCCTTCCCAGATGTCCCCCCTCGCCGGCGTGGGGGTTGAGGCCGAGCACGGTGATGCGGGGGTGGGAGATGCCGAAGCGGGCCGTGAGGTCGCGGCTTAGAATCTCGAGCGTGGTTTGCAGCGTTTCCCGGGTGATGGCGGCGGGAACCTGTCGCAGAGGCAGATGAGTGGTGGCCAGGGCGACCCTGAGGCTGGGAGCCGTTTGGGGCTTTCGGTCACCGGCGCCGCGCTGGGCGATCTTCTCCCCGGGCAGACGGGTGGTCAGCATCATGACCGGTCGCCCACCCGTCAGCCCGGCGATGAATTCCGTATGCCCACTGAAGGGAAAGCCGGCATCGTTGAGGATCCCCTTGTGAACCGGTGCCGTGACCAGGGCGTCGAAGCGGCCGCTCAGGCAGCCCGAGACGGCGTGTTCGATGAGGGCGAGCACATGCCGGGCATTGGCGCGGTCCAGGCGGCCGGGCGTGACCGCCTGCCCGACGGGGTGGTGCAGCACGTGCAAGTGACCGCTTCGTTGGGGGCTTGCCGTTTCTCCTTCATGGAGCGTGAAAGGCATGCCCAGGATGGCGGCTCTTTCGGCGATGAGCCCGGCGTCGCCGAGGACGGTCAGGTGGCAGGGAAAGGAATGCCGCGCCAGCATGGCGCACAGGTCGGGGCCGATGCCGGCCGGTTCGCCGGCGGTGACGGCAAGATGCGGCAGATCACTCATCGAGATGGATTTCCACGTAGGATTCCTGGCGCAGCTTGCGCAGCCACAACTCCGTTTCCTCCTCGGTCTTGCGGCGGATGATCGCCTCTCTGGCCTGCTTTTTGCGGTACTCCAGGGTGTCGTCGCGGTTCTTGCGCGCCAGTACCTGGATGATATGCCAGCCGAACGGTGTCTGGACCGGTTCCGATATTTCCCCGGGGCGGAGGCTTTCCATGGCTTCGGCGAAGGGGGGGACCACGACTTCGGGGGTGATCCAGCCCAGATCGCCGCCCTTGACCGCGGAAACGGTATCGTCGGAATAGGCCTCGGCCAGTGCGGCGAAGTCCTCGCCCTGTTCGATTTTCTGCCTGATCAACAGAAGGCGCCTTTTGGCCTCGGCATCGTCGATGAGTTCGTTGGTCTTGACGAGAATGTGGCGTACATGGCTTTCGGTGACCATATGTTTTTCCGCACCCTTCTTGTCGAGCAACTTGAGAATGTGAAAGCCACTGGGGCTGCGAAGGGGGCCTTCCACATCGCCCTTTTTCATGTGCGGCACCACCTCGACGAACAATGTGGGAACGGCGTCGAGGGTGCGCCATCCGAGATCGCCGCCCTTGAGGGCCTGGGCGCCGTCCGACATGGCGATGGCGGTCTGGTGGAAATCCAGCCCCTGTCTCAGTTCCTCGGCGATTTGCTCGGCCTTGCGTTGAGCCCGCTGCACGGTTTCGGGAGAAGCGGCCTCGGGGGTTGCGATCAAAATGTGTCCCAGATGATATTCGACCGCCTGGGAAGGATCGAGCTGGGACTCGGTTTCGAGGAAGTGCAGGATCTCCCGCTCGCTGACCTCGATCCGGGACTGGACCATATTGGCCCGCAGACGGTTGAGCATGATCTCCTCGCGCAGGTTCTCCACGAACCGGTCGTATCGCATTCCCTGTTTCTCGATTGCCAAGCGAAAGGACTCCAGATCCATGTTGTTGCGTGCCGCCAGTTCCTGCAACGCCTGGCGCAGGGTTTCATCGTCGACCTGAATGCCGTTTTTTTGTGCCAGTTGCAGCTGCAGGCTGTGCAGGATCATCCGTTCCAGGATCTGGCGCTGAAGAATGTACAGCGGCGGCAGCGGGGACCCCCTGGCCTGGAGCTGGCCGGCGAGGGCATCGACCTGATCGCGAAGTTCGCTGGCGAGGATCACATCGTCTTCGACCACCGCGACGATACGGTCCAGGGGTTGGATCTGGGCCGGTGACAGTAGGGGCCAGAGCAGAAGGAGCAGTGAAGAGAGGAAAGAAAATTGTCGGTTCATGAATCGCCATCGAATTTGGTTCATTATTCCAGACCATAGCCGCGTATGTTTCGTTCCAGGAACCTGTCCACATGGCGGCCAAGGCTGGCCAGGCCCTTGAGTTCGAGCTGGGCGAAAATGGAGGTGTCCGCCTGGCTGTTGACATCACGGATGTAACGCCTTCCGATCAGGCGGACCCGCCAACAGCAGGATTCGGCTTCGACGCCGAGAAAACTTTCCAGGGTGATGTCGTCGCGGATCGAATATTGCCACCGTCCCACCGCGTGAAATCCGGGCAGCACCAGCCACCTGAAGGATCCATCGATGATCTGCAGCCGGTCGCGGCGGAAGCGGTAACCCAGATTCAGGATATAGTCCTGGGTGTCTTTGTATTGAACCAGCGCTTCGCCGCGGTCGAGGCGGTTGCCGTGGGGATCCCATTGCATGCCGGAACGCCAGGAAAGGGTGCTGAGCGGCTGAAAATCCAGTTCGGCGATGATGTTGGAACTGCGGGTCGTTTCCCTGGGTTGACCGGGAAGGGTGACCCGCCGGTCCCTGAAGTAGTAGATTTGTCCCACGCTGGCCCGCAAGCGCTCATCGGCCGTCTCCGAATCGAGCAACCTCGAAGTGAGGGCGACGGTGATCTGGTTGGCATCCCCCAGCCGGTCGGCGCCGTTGAAGCGGTTGACCCGGAACATCTGGGAGAAATTGAAATCGTTGAGGCCGGTATCGAAGATGGGGAGATCCTTCTGGTCGTCGTAGGGAATGTACAAATAGAAAAGCCTGGGCTCCAGGGTTTGAAGCAGCCGCTTGCCCCAGGTTTTTTCCAGAAACAGACCGCTGTCGACCGAGGCGATGGGCAAGGCCCGCGATTCCTGTCCGCCGGCGGCGGCAAACCAGTATCGAGTGTAGTCGAAGCTGATTTTCGGCAGGACATAGGCGCCCGCGGTGCGCCAGGGGAAGCTGACCGCCGGGCGGAGGGCGAGCCTTTGCGCATCGAGGCGCTGCTTGTGCTGAAAGAAGACGAACTCGCTGTTCCAGCCCGTAAACAGCCACGGTTTGAGCGAACGGTTGTAATTGAGCAGTATCTGGGGCAGGCGCCGGTAGGGTTTGTCGGCGGCGTCGATGTTGGGATCTATGGTCTGCCAGTTTTCCGCCAGGGTGCGGAAGTACAGGCCGCCCCGGCGATATTCGACCCGGGCCTCGCTGCGCATGTGCCGGTTCGAGGCGATGGACAACGAATTCCCCAGTTCGTTGATGTAATGCTTGTCGGAGACGAAGCGGATGTCCGCCAGCCCTTTCCAGTAGCGGTTGAAGCGGGTCTGGTTGAAAAAGGCGACCTGGCCGCGCAAGCGTTTGTCTTCCAGATCGTAGGACAGTACCTCGACGGCCAGATGCCCCCGGGTGCGGGGGAACAGGTAACGGAAGTCGCCTCCGATCATGAAACCCCGCCGGGTCATGTAGCGGGGGGTGACCGTGAGGTCGTAGTTGGGCGCGATGTTCCAATAGTAGGGAATCGAGAAATCGAATCCGCGGGTGTCGGAACTGCCGAAGGAGGGGGTCAGAAAACCCGTGATGCGGCGTTTGTCGATCGGATAGGCGAAATAAGGCGAGTACAGGATGGGTACCCGCATGAATTTCAACCAGACGTGGTGGCCGGCCGCCTTGCCGGTTTTCCGGTTGATCCTGAGATCCTTGGCGTGCAGCGTCCAGTCTTCGTTGCCGACCGGGCAGGTGGTGTAGGTCACCCGGTGATGGCGCGAGAGCTGCTCGCTTTCGAAACGGCTGCGCCGGGTGGTGCCGCGGGCCGGCGCCGAATCGAGAATGAAGCGGGTGCGGGTGAGCCGGGCGCGTTCGTTGTCGAGGTCGAGCCAGGCACTCTCGCTCGACATCACGAAGCCGGATTCTTCATAGATGACGTTTCCCCAGGCGTTGAAGATCCGGTTTTGACTGTCGTAGGAGAGGACGTCGGACCAGAGCTTCTGATCGCCTCGTGTGGCCTTGACGTTACCATAGAAAAACACCAGTTCCTCGTCCAGCGACTGGCTGTAGTCCGCCTCCAGCTGCATCGGGAGGTCGTTCTGTGACTTGATGGAAACCGGTTCCGGGAGCGCGGCGCGCCCATAGTCACAGAAACCCGCCCAGGGATCCTGGGGCAGGACTTGCAGCAAGCTGGCGAAGACCTGGTCGTCTTCCGGCTTGAAGGTGCGGGGCAGCGAGAAGGAGGATTCCGCTTGCCTGGCCACAAGGCGGGGTTTTCCTTCCGGATCGATGCCGACCAGCTTGCAGCGCCAGCCGGGGGTGCCCGCCTCCCCCTGGCAGGTCCACCCTTTGTTGACGCCCGCAGGCAGGGGATGGGGCGGGGCCTTTGGCTTGCCAGGCACCTTTCCGATTCGTATTTCGGGAGGTGGAACGGGCTGGGCCGGGGCTTTTGCCGGTTTCACTTCCCGGGGGCTGTCTTTGGTATCCTGCCACGAGGCGGGGGCGGGTTCGGGATTGGTTTCCGCGGGGCTGGAGGTGCACGACCATGCTTCACCGATCTGTTGGCATCGCCATGCATCGGGCGGGGCTTCGGCGGCCGAAGGCTGGGAAAAGATGCCCGCTATCAGGGAAAATGAGGAGAGGAGCGTTTTTCCCTTGTGTCGCAGCGGCATCTTGTTATTGTTTTGAGAAAATAACCAAGAGGGATGAATGTTGGATGGGATACTGTTTGATGGCGATCAATCCGGGCATTTTATCATGAGGTTGCCATGTCGCTAACATCAAATCCCCGGGATTTGCGGCTGAAGGCATTGTTGCGATGGCTGCCGGTGCCGGTGAAGGGGGTCGAACCTGTGGCGGGCGATGCCAGCATGCGAAGGTATTTCCGCGTCCATACCGCCGATGGCCCCATGATCGCGATGGATGCGCCACCGCCGGAAGATGTCGTCCGTTTCGCGGACGTGGCCGGGATGATGCGGCGGATGGGTGTGAGGGTGCCCGAGATTTACGCCCTGGAAGCATCGTCGGGCTTCGCACTGCTGGAGGATTTCGGAAACCGCAGTTACCTCTCTTGTCTGGATGACGACTCTGCCGGCCGCCTGTATGACCTGGCCCGGGAGACGATCGTGCTGTTGCAGACAGGCGAGGACCGGGGGGGGCTTCCCTGTTATTCCCGGGCGCTTTTGCAGCGGGAACTGGAGATTTTCCGCCAGTGGTTTTTGGACCGGTGGTTGGGGATTCGTGTCGATGAGGCGTTGTGGCGGCGGACCGTCCGGATTCTGCTGGCAAACGCCCTGGAACAACCGCGGGTGTGTGTCCATCGGGACTTCCATTCGCGCAATCTCATGGTTCTCGAAGAAGGCCTCCCCGGCGTGCTGGATTTCCAGGATGCCGTCAAGGGCCCTGTGACCTATGATCCAGTCTCTTTGCTGAAAGATTGTTATATTGCCTGGCCCCAGGAACGGATCGACGGCTGGAGTGAACGTTACCGGCAAAGGTTGGAGTGGGCCGGGATGAAAGTCGATCCCGGCCAGTGGCGGCTCTGGTTCGATTTGATGGGCGCGCAAAGGCATCTCAAGGCGGCCGGGATTTTTGCCAGGTTGTGGGTGCGCGATGGGCGCCGGGGGTATCTTGCCGATATTCCCCGGACGCTGGGATATGTCGTGTCCGTGAGTGAACGGCATGCGCCGCTTCAGGCGCTTGGAGACTTTCTGAAAGAACAGGTGATCCCCAGGATGGATTCGCGTTTATGAAAGTGATGATTCTGGCCGCAGGGCGCGGCGAGCGGCTTCGGCCCTTGACGGACGAGACCCCCAAGCCCCTGCTGGAGGCTGGGGGAAAGCCCCTGATCGTTCACTTGATCGAAAGCTTGGCACGCTCCGGTATGACGGAGCTGGTGATCAACCTGGGATATCGCGGGCGGCAGATAGAAGCGGCGTTGGGGGATGGCGATGCCTATGGGGTGAATATCGTCTATTCACGGGAGCCGGAGAGGCCGCTGGAAACCGGTGGTGGAATCCATCGGGCCCTGTCGCTTTTGAGCGATCCCTTCGTGGTCGTGAACGGTGATATCGCGACCGATTTCCCCTTTTCACGCTTGCCTCGAAGGTTGCCGGGAAAAGCGCATCTGGTCCTGGTGCCCAATCCCCCTCACCATCGGCGGGGTGACTTTTCCCTGGTGGCGGGCCGGGTTCGGGAAGAGGGGGCGCAAAAACGGACCTTCAGTGGCATCGGTGTTTACAGTCACCGCCTTTTCTGGCAGTGTCGGCCTGGGCGCTTTCCCTTGGCGCCGGTATTGCGCCGGGCGATGTCCGAAGGACAGGTCACGGGAGAACTTTACTCAGGGCTTTGGAGCGATATCGGAACCGTCGAGAGATTGCGGCAATGGCGGGATAAAATCAGGACGGAGTCCTGGAAAAACACGAGTGAAGAGAAAGAGGAGGAGAACGATGAACCAGATCATCGATGAAAAAGATCCACAAAAGATTCAGGAAGCCCGCAAGTGGGCCATGATCGTCTATGCCCTTCAGGCGTTGGGATTCGTCATTGGAATCAGTTATGTCGCGGCATTGATCCTCGCCTATCTCAAACAGGCCGAAGCCCGGGGCACCTGGGTCGAATCCCATTACGTCTGGCAGATCCGCACATTCTGGTTCAGCGTTCTGTGGGGCGTGCTGGCCGCGGCGTCCATGGTCTGGATGGTGGGATGGGTGGTCCTGGTGGCCGATCTGTTGTGGATGGTGTATCGAATCGTGGTCGGCTGGGTCCGTTTGAGCGACAACAAGCCCGCTTATACGGAGCAGCAGCGGCCGGATTTTTTCTAGGCGGCAATGCATCCTCAAGCGTGCGTCACCCCGGTGGCCCGAATTCTCACCCCGATCCCCCGTGTGACTTATAATCATTCCTTTTCGCAAGTGTCGGAGGTTACCGCGGGCCGTGATCATGGATAGAAAAAACAGTTTGGGCCGGGTATTGATCATGATGGGCCTTGTCTTCCTGCTGGGCGGCTGTTCGACCATTCAGGGCTGGTTCGAGCACAAACCCCGGCCTGTGGAAGTGATGCCGGAAGAGGATCTGTACCGGAAAGCCAAGGAAAAGCTGGACTCGGGCAGCTACACCCGTGCCATAGAACTGTATCAGGCGCTGGAAACCCGGTATCCCTTTGGAAAGTATGGCCCCCAGGTGCTTCTGGATCTGGCCTATGCCTACTATAAGCAAGGGGATGCCGAATCCGCTCTGGCGACCCTCGATCGTTTCGTCAAGATCTATCCCAACCATCAGCGGCTCGACTATGCCTATTATCTGCGTGGCCTGGTTCATACCCGCCAGTCCCTGGGGTTCGTGGAGCGCTATTTTCCTCTGGATCTGAGCAAGCGCGACCCGACCCCTCTGGCCCAGGGCTACCAGGACTTCGTCACTTTGCTGGAAACGTTTCCTGAAAGCGAATATGCGCCCGAGGCGGAACGCCGGCGTTTCGCCTTGTTCAATCTGATGGCCCTGCACGAGCTGAATGTGGCCGATTATTATTTTCGCCGGGGCGCCTATATCGCGGCTGCGAACCGCTCTCAGCAGATCATCCGTGATTTTCCCCGCACCCAGGCGATTCCCTTCGCCTTGAAAATCATGGCCAAATCCTATTGGCTGCTGGAAATGGATGAATTGGCCGCCAAGACCGAGGAAGTCTATGCCCTCAATTTCGGCGGCACCGAACCAAGGTTGAAAAAGACACCGGACAATCTGCTGAGTTGGATTTTCTGGCTTTTCAGGTGGGATTGAGGCCATGCGGGTGGATGTGATTTGCATCGGGCATGCTTCCTATGATCTGGTTTTTGCGGTGCCCCATCATCCCGGGGAAGACGAAAAATGCGTCGCCACCGCTTTCGTTTCCTGTGGGGGCGGGCCGGCCGCCAACGCCTCGGTGACGGTGGCCAGGCTGGAACGAAGCGCCGCGTTTTGCGGTTATCTGGGCGCCGACATTCATGGAGAGGCCCATTTCAGCGAACTCGAAAAGGAAGGTGTGAAGACGGCTTTCATTCGCCGTGGTGATGCGCCCACGCCCTTGTCGGCGGTATTGGTCAAACCCGACGGGAAAAGGGCGCTGATCAATTACCGGGGGGAGACGCGCCCGCTCGCCGGGGATGAAATCGCGCTGGACCGGCTGGATGCCGGGGCCGTCCTGTTCGACGGCCACGAGCCGCATCTGTCCCTCCGCTGGTTGGAGCGGTTCCGGCGCCGGGGCGCGGCGACCGTTCTCGATGCCGGATCCCTCCATACGGGTACCCGGGAACTGATGTTCGCCGTGGATTATCTCGTGGCTTCGCGCAAGTTCGCTTCTCAATGGCTGGGCAGGGACGATCCGTGGGTGGCGCTCGACCGCTTGGCGGAGAAATCCCCGGCCGTGGTGATCACCCTGGGGGAGACGGGATTGATCTGGCGGCGGGGCGGTGATCGGGGCCGGCTGCCTGCCTGGGCGGTGGAGGCTGTCGATACCACAGGGGCGGGAGATACCTTTCATGGCGCGTTCGCCGCCTGTGTCGCCGACGGTGTGGGTTGGGAGGATTCGTTGCGTTTTGCCAGTGCGGCGGCGGCCTTGTGTTGCACCAGGATGGGCGGGCGGCCGGGCATTCCGACGCGGGCGGAAGTGGAAACGTTGCTTGGCGGCGGGTAACGCGTTTCAATACAGGTCCGCCGGATCGACGTCCAGCGACCAGCGAATTTTCCGCTGCCGGGGAAGTCGCCGCAGGTCGGGCAGCAAGCGCGCCAGCAGGCGGTGCAACGACGCCCGTTCGCGGGATTGTAGCAGTAACTGGTAACGGTAACGTCCGGCCCGTTTTGGCATGGGGGCCGGAACCGGTCCCAGAACCGCAACGGTTTCCAGGCCGAGGGCCTGCGCCGAATGGGCGACCTCCTGTAAAAAGGCGCAGGGGGGCTCGGGTTTCAAGGCTTCCGCCCGCAACAGGGCCTGAAAGCTGAAAGGGGGCAATTCCGCCTGGCGCCTTTCCTCCAGCGCCTGTTCCGCGAAGGCGCGATATCCCCGATCGAGCAGTGCGGACAGCAGGGGATGGTCCGGGTGCCGGGTCTGGATGAGCACCCGTCCCGGCTTGACGCCTCTTCCCGCTCTGCCCGCCACCTGGGTGATCAATTGCGCCATGCGCTCGGGCGCCCTGAAATCGGTGCTGTAGAGCCCGGCGTCGGCATCGAGAATCACCACCAGGGTGACATTGGGGAAGTCATGTCCCTTGGCGAGCATCTGGGTGCCCAGAAGAATGTCCGTGTCGCCGCTTCGCACCTGATCGAGAATCCGTTGCAGGCTTCCCTTGCGGCGGGTGGTGTCGCGATCGATGCGGGCCACCCGGGCCTGGGGAAACGCCTGGGCCAACTCGTTTTCTATCCTTTCGGTCCCTTGCCCCAGCGGGATCAATGCCTTGCTTTCGCCACAGCCCGGGCAAAGGGATGGCGGCAATGTCTCGTGACCACAGTGATGGCAGCGTAATCTGCCATCGAAATGGTGAAGAACCAGCCGGGCGTCACAGCGCGGACAATCCGCGGTCCAGCCGCAACCGTGGCAAATGAGGACCGGCGCGAAACCACGCCGGTTGAGGAAGATCAGGATCTGTTCCTGTCGCGCCAAAGCCTGTTCGATTTCGCTCCGCGCCCGGGGGGAAAGTCCGGCCAGGAGCTTCTGGTTGCGGAGATCCAGCCGTTGGACGGTGGGCGGGTTGGCAGGTCCCGCCCTTTCGGGCAGGGGCAGCCGCAGGTAGCGGTTTCTGCGGGCATTGTGCAGCGATTCCAGCGACGGCGTCGCCGATCCCAGGATGACGGGGATTCCCGTCATCCTGGCGCGGACCACGGCGAGATCGCGGGCGGAAAATCGAAGCCCTTCTTGTTGTTTGAAAGAGGGGTCGTGCTCTTCATCGACCACGATCAGACCGGGCCGGGCCATCGGTACGAAGACGGCCGAGCGGGTGCCCAGCAGAATGGGAAGTTTTCCTTCCTTGAAGCCGATCCAGGCATTCAGTCTTTCAGTGTCGCCCAAACCGGAGTGATAGATTCCGATCGGGCAACCCAGCCGTTTGTGAAAACGGGCCTGCAATTGCGGCGTCAAGGCGATTTCCGGCAACAGCACCAACAGCTGGCGCCGCCGGCGCAATACCGCTTCGGCGGCGCCCAGATAGACTTCCGTCTTGCCACTGCCGGTCACCCCTTCCAGGAGGAAAGCGGAGAAATCGTCAAGGCCGGCTTCGATCGCCCCGATCGCCGAACGTTGCGCCGCATTCGGCTTGAAGTCCCCCGGGCTGGGCCGGGCAGGTGACGGCGAGAGCGTTTCCACCGTCAACAGTCCTTTTTTCTCCAGTGATCTGGCCGCGGCTCTCCAATCCCAGTCGAGGGTGGACAAGGCCGCGGTTGTCATCACCCCGTCATTTTCCCGCAGTAGTTTGAGCAGGGCGAGTTGCCGCTTCGCCCTGGAGGAGAGGGCGTCTTCCCCGGCGAGCGGGGTCAGCCGCAATTGTTCGAGGCCGCGGACCTTCGCGGCCTTGCCCTGGCGCAACATGGCAGGCAGGGCGGTGGCCAACACCTCTCCGAGTGGATGGTGGTAGTAATGGGCGGTCCAACGAAGAAAATCCAGATCGTTCCGGGAGAACAGAGGTTCGTGATCGAGGATCTCCATGACAGGTTTCAGCCTCTCCGGCGCCACCTCGCTGGCCTGTTCCAGGCCCATCACGACGCCGATCCGGCCGCCTCGTCCAAAGGGGACTTTCACCCGCACGCCCACTTGAAGTTTGGCGTCCTTTTTGGGGGGGGGCGGCAGGTAGTCGAACAACGTGGGGATGGGGGCTGGAACGGCCACCTTGACGATGGGTGTCATCGACGCCCCGGAACTACCCATTGAGTCCTTTTTTGAAGTATTATCATGGGCGAAAAATTGTTTTTATCCCGAAAGGAAACAATTCCCCGGGGCTTTTGCACAGATTTTGTGGACAGGGCTGTGGACAAGATGCCGATAACGGCATGGATGGCGCATGGTTCCCGGGGTGCATTCGTTTTGTAGAAATATTGGTCAGCATGGAAAGACATTGTAAACAGGAACGGGTAACCCCCGATGGCCATCGTAGCGCCGCTGTGGGAACAGGATATGCGGAAGAAACGGTCGCAGGTGAACCGATAAAGGGTGAGATGAACGAAGCGGGAGTGGAGGCTCTATGAATTCCCTTTCTTTGCAAGTGTTGCGCACGGATGCTTCGGGAATGCCGCTGGAGTGGATCGGCTATCAGGAAGCGGTGAAACTGTATTACCTGAAGCAGGTGGCTTACACCTGCGGCACGCTTCTCTACAGGGTTCATGGAGGGGTCAATGCGCGCACCGGCAAACGCAGTGTCATCGAGGTGAACTCAATCATCGCCACCCACGGCCACGAGAAAAAGATTCGCACCCGCGGCGGTCATTATGCGCCGCCACTCAATAACCATGCCTTGTTTCGCCGGGACAATCATTTGTGTCTGTATTGCGGGCAGAAATTCCTTCACCGGGATCTCTCCCGTGATCATGTGACGCCATTGAGTCAGGGTGGCCAGGACCATTGGACCAATGTCGTGGCCGCCTGCAAACGTTGCAACAATCACAAGGCCAATCGAACCCCCGAGCAGGCCGGAATGGAGTTGCTGGCCATTCCGTTCGTGCCGACCCACGCGGAATATATCTATCTTCAGGGGCGCAGGATATTGAGCGATCAGATGGAATTTTTGCGCGCCCACTTTCCCAGAAAAAGCCCCCTGCATGACAGGTTGGCGATGGCCCGCGTCTGAGCCGTCCGGAAGGGCGGTTTTCACCTGGCTGTTTTTCAGGCGTTACACCACGTGTTCCAGAAGGCCCACAGGGCCAGTCCCAGAAAAGCGATCAGAGTCCAGGCGGGGATGCTCAGCCCCAGAAAAGTCCAAAGCACCTCACTGCATTCGCCGGTGCCGCTGAAAAGCAGGCGAACCGTTTCGCCCAGGGGAAAGTGCTCGAAAACATAACCGAGCCCCGGCCCGCAGGCGGGCACTTCCTCTTCCGGAAGATTCTGTAACCAGACGTGGCGGGCGGAGACCGCGGCGCCTCCCAGCGCCAGAACGCCCGCAAGGGTGCCGTAAACGCGCGAGAATCGCTGGTGGAGGGCGGCCGCCAACAGGAACAATCCCACCGCCAGCACGAATATTCTTTGGGTGATGCACAGAGGGCAGGGTGCCAGCTTTTCCACGAATTGAAACCAGGCGGCGACAGCCAGCAACGAGGCGCAAAAAGCAAAGCCGAGAAAGAAACCGAGTCGGGGCGATAAGGACATAAGCGTTGTTGTGTTCGGGTTGTCGATCAGTGTGACTTTTACCATAACAGATTTGTCGCCGTTCCCAAACGGGCGCGCTTGGCAGGGCAATTGCCCGAACCGGTTTCTCCCCTCTCCCTTTGGGAGAGGGGCTTTTCAAGGCCGTGCAAAATCGGGTTTGAACGGGAAAGCGGCGGTCATACGATTGTCCTGTCCCGCCTCTTACCACCTTCACTTCTGCGGGGAAGAAAGCCGTTGGTTTCCGGCGACAAGGATAAGTTTTTGAATGACAAGTCAAATGCCGGATAAAGGACTGTCCCGCCCTCTCGGCAGTCATCGTGCGGCGACAGGGTGGCGGGTGCCGATCCGCCTTCATTTTTGAAAACCTGATATAAATCAATTGTATAAATTTGTGGCATGAAATGTGCATTAGTGAAGAGTGCAATGCATTGCATCATTGTGAAACACTTTTCCAAGGAGAAAACAGAAATGAGAAAGATCATGATTGCCGGCCTGTCCGCCATTTTTTCCGGGGTACTGATGGCAGGTTCCGCCCTGGGTGACCTGGATGCCGACAAAGACGGCGTGATCAGTGCCGAAGAGGCGCAGGCCAAACCGGAACTGGCCAAGGATTTCCAGGCGCTGGACAAGAATCAGGATGGCCGCCTGGATGCCGCCGAGTTTGCCCAGTTCGAAATGGCACCGGCCGCGGAGCAGTTGATGCAGCCGGATGTTTCCGCCTCGGGCGCGAAATGAAATAACCGGCCCAGGGGCTACCGCGCTTTTTGAGGGAGAATTGCCAGGGATGGCTCCAACCGCCGCGTGCTGGAAGCGGCCAGTACCTCGCAACCGGTCATGCTCAGCCGGGGAGGGTCGACGGAGATTTCGAAGGGGCTGATGCGGCTCAAAACATTGAGACCCAGAATCACCCGTTTGTTATGAGGGAAAACCGCGACCTCGATATCGGGGACGGTGCAGCGTTTTCCTATTTGCAGATGGCGGACCCGGTACAGGGGCACTTCGATCCGGGCGCCGTTCGCCAACATCCCGACCTGGGTTCTCAGGTATTTGACCTCGCCTTGTCGTTGCAGCCGTTCGAGCATGGCCTGGTCGATGGTGGAGAAGCTCGATCCCGTATCCAGCAGGAAGCTGACAGGCCCCTGGCTGCCGATTTTTCCTTCCACATACAAGGTGCCCGTGCCTCGATCGATCAGGGGAACCGACAGCGCCATCCCGCCGGCAAAAGCCGGGACGGAGATCGCCAGAGTCCAGAAAAACACCCATCGTTTCATGTTCCGATCCGCTTGGATTGACGACGCGGGGAAACAGGATCCCGCCTCCTGCGTTCAAGTGTAGTTCAAGTCGGGGTCAGAAAGGTTTCACCGTCGCCAGGATGACGATGGCGAAAAGAAAAAGCACGGGAATTTCATTGATCCAGCGATAAAAGACATGTCCGTGGCGGTTCCGGTCGTGCTTGAAATCCAGCAGCCATTTGCCGCATGCCAGATGATAGATCACCAGGCCGGCGAGCAGAGCCAGTTTGGCGTGCAGCCACCCTTGACGGGCATAAATGTCCCAGGCGTAAGACGCCAGCATCCACACGCCAAAGACGAAGGTCAGAATCATCCCCGGCGTCATGATTCCATAGAAAAGCTTGCGTTCCATGATCTTGAAACGCTCCTTTCCGGTTTCGTCTTCCGCCATGGCGTGATAGACGAATAGACGGGGCAGATAAAACAGGCCGGCGAACCAGGTCACCATGAAAACAAGATGAAAGGCCTTGAGCCACATGTTCATTCTCCTCTGGAAAGCAAGGTTTCAATCATTGATTGCAAACGCCCGGCATCGGGGACGCCCGTGTGCCGCCAGGTCACGACCCCGTCTGCGGCGATCAAAAGGGTCGTTGGAACCAGTGTCACCTGGAAGGCCCGGCTGACGGCTCCGGCAGGATCGAGCGCCGTCTCGTAGGGAGCGGGGTGGGTTTTGACGAAGCGGACGAGCCGGTTGGGCGGATCGTAAGGCATGGCGACCGCGATCACCGCCAGGCCACGGGAGGCATAGCGCCGATGGAGATCCGCCAGCAGCGGTCTTTCCCGCAGGCACGATGGACAGTCGGTGGACCAGAAGTTGAGCAGCACCACATGGCCGCGCAGCTGACCGAGGCGGATCTTTTGGCCGCTCAGAGTGGTCAGGGGGAGATCCGGAGCCGTGGGCGGCCTGGCCATCCACCACAATCCCGACACGATCAAGGCCGGAAGCAACAAGGTCTTAAGCGTTTTCCTGAAGGCGCTTGGCATAGGCGGCGGTCATGGTTTCGTACAAGGGTTGGGGGCTTAGCAGGCGGGAGGTTCCGCTGGCGATGAAGGCGGTCGCCATGAGGGGCAGCAAGAGTTCGTGGGTGTCCGTCATTTCCATGACCAGCACGAAGGAAGTCATCGGGTTTTGAAACATTCCGGCGAAATAGCCGCACATGGTCAGCAGCACGACCGCCAGGGGAGGCGCGAAAGGCAGCCAGGTCAGCAGATCCGCGCCGAGCCCGGCGCCGGCCGAGAGGGTGGGGACGAACAACCCGGCGGGCATGCCGCTGAGGGCGGTGAAAAAGGTCGCGGTCGCTTTCAGCACCGCGAATGCCGGATCGGTCGTCTGCGGGTCGCTGAGGATGTTTTTCAGCATGGGGTAACCCGTACCCAGTGTCGTGCCGTGGGAGATGAAATGCACCCCGGCGAGAACGAGGCCGGAAAAGAACAGCGTGGCGACCCTGGATTTCCAGGCGCGTTGCGACATCCATCTGCCGCTTCGGATCATCAACGCGCTGAAGAGGCCGCCGGCCAGTCCGCCGATGATGCCGCAAACGGGAATCGCCAGCCAGCTTCCGCCCCGTGGCAGGGGGGCTTCTCCGGCTTCCAGAAAGACGTAATGGTTGAGCAGGATGAAGGCTGTCATGCCGGCGAGGATGATGGCGGTGAGCACCAGGCTGCCGATTTTTTCCTCGAAGGAGCGCCCCAGTTCCTCGATGGCGAAGATGATCCCGGCGAGGGGGGCGCTGAACAGGGCGGCGAAACCGGCGGCGCTGCCTGCCAGAATGAGACCCCGTTCCAGATAATGAGGGGGAAATCGCGCCGCTTTCCCCAAGGCGGTCATGAGGGAGGCGCCGATCTGGATGGCCGGCCCCCCGAGTCCGGCGGAGCTTCCGGTCAACAGCCCCAGATTGGTGAGCAGCACCTTGCCCACGGCGATGCGGAAAGAGACGAAGCGGTTGCGCAATTGCAGGTCGTGGTGAATGGCCAGGGCGACCCGGACCTGGGGAACACCGCTGCGCTCGGCTCCGGGGAAAAAATGATCGGTCAATCCAGTCACCAGGATCATTCCCAGGGGGCAGATCACGAACAGAGCCCAGGGGAACCGCTGGAGGAAATCGCGCAGCCAGGTGACCGTATGCTCGCTGAGGACGGTCAAGGCACTGATGAACACACCCACCAGAATCGCACCGCACCAGAACACCAGCCTTTGCTTCCATGCGGTGGCGGAGAAAAACGGCGAGGGGGCTTGCGTCATGGGGTTCCGTAGGTTAGATCGGGGACCACAGCGAGTATAACAAATGACGCCCTGATATAATCGTCCGCCAGACCGGCATCATCGAACAATCGTGACGACAAGGGGGAATCCATGATCAAGGCGGCCGTGGTGGGGGGCACAGGTTATACCGGCGTCGAGCTGATGCGTCTGCTGGCCCGGCATCCCGAAATCGAGTTGACCCTGGCGACCTCGCGCAGCGACGCCGGAAGGGCGGTAGGCGAGGTCTATCCCAGTCTGCGGGGTGTCGTGGATCTGGACTTTTGTCCGCCGCAGGTCGATCTTCTGGCCGGAAGCGACGTGGTTTTTTTCGCCACCCCCAATGGCACGGCGATGAAATTCGCCGAAATACTGCTGGAGAAGGGAAGGGTGGTGATCGATCTGGCCGCGGACTTCCGGTTGCGCGATGCCGGGTTGTGGGAGAAATGGTATGGCCAGCCCCATGCCTGCCCGCATCTGTTGGAGGAGGCGGTCTACGGCTTGCCGGAATACAACCGTGAGCGGATCCGCAAAGCGAGGTTGATCGCCTGTCCCGGCTGTTATCCAACGGCGGTGCAACTGGGGTTTTTGCCTTTGCTTGCGGAAGAGCCGCTGGTCGAGGTGGGCGACCTGATCGCCGATTGCAAGTCGGGGGTGTCGGGTGCGGGGCGCAAGGCCCAACTGAACGCCTTGATGGCCGAATGTGGAGAAAGCTTCAAGGCCTATGCGGCATCCGGGCATCGCCATCATCCGGAAATCCGCCAGGGGCTTCAGTCCATCTGCGGGCGCTCTGTCGGATTGACCTTCGTTCCCCATCTGGTGCCGATGATACGCGGGATTCATGCGACGCTCTACGCGTTGCCGAAAAACGATCTGGATTTCCAGCAGCTGTTCGAATCCTTCTATGCCTCCGAGCCTTTCGTGGACGTGTTGCCTCCAGGCAGTCATCCCGATACCGGCGACGTGCGGGGGGCGAATCGCTGTCAGATCGCCGTGCATCGCGCCGGGGGGGGGCGTTTGATCGTGCTGTCGGTGATCGACAACCTGGTCAAGGGGGCGGCCGGACAGGCGGTTCAGAACATGAATCTGGCCTTCGGCCTGCCCGAGACCATGGGGTTGGAATCGGTCGCCTTGTATCCGTGAGGCGGTTCATCGGCCTTCGTATTCCGCCAGATCCCGGGGCGTGTTGATATTGACGAACTGGTTTGCGGCATCGCTGAGGTCGAGGCCGATCCAGCGGTGTCTCCGGGCCCAGGCATCGATCCTGCGCTTGCCGGAAGCCAGCCATCCGGCCAGGTCGCCCGCCACATGCGTCCGCAGCGCCATCACCACGGGATGAAGGCGTTCGCCGTCGGAGGCGAGGACGATGTCCATCCGCTGCGCCTCCAGTGGGCCCAGCAGTCTTGCTAGGGTGGCCGTTTCGAGCCGGGGGCAGTCGCACGGCGACACCAGCAGGTAGGGCGTGGTGGCCGTTTCCAGGCCGCTGAGGATGCCGGCCAGGGGGCCCTGGAAACCGGCGATGGAATCCTGGATCAGTGGCAGCCCGAACCTTTCATATTCCTGGAGGGAGCGATTGGCGTTGATGAAAAGATGTCCGCACAGAGGGCGCAGGGCCTCGATGGCATAGCTGATCAGCGGACGGCCGCCGCAAGGGATCAGGCCTTTGTCCGTTCCCCCCATCCGCCGCGCCTTGCCACCGGCGAGAACGATGCCCGATACGCGCTCGGGCGGTGGAACCGTCATGGACGTTCCCCGCCGGCGGGCGATGGATTCATCAGCACGGTGTTTTGAGCCGGCTCGCTGTCGTTTCTGGAAGGATAGTCGAGGGTGTAGTGGAGTCCGCGGCTTTCCTTGCGCCGCATCGCGCATTGGACGATCAGTTCGGCGACGATGATCAGGTTGCGCAGTTCCAGAAGGTCACTGGTCACCCGGAAATGGCCATAATACTCGGCGATCTCCTGCTTCAGCATTTCCACCCGCCGCAAGGCCCGCTGGAGGCGCTTGTCTGTGCGCACGATGCCCACGTAATCCCACATGAAACGCCGGATCTCGTCCCAGTTGTGGCTGACGACGACTTCCTCGTCGGAGTCGGTGACCTGGGATTCGTCCCAGCGGGGCAATGGCACGGGAGGGGGGAATTCATGCAATCGCCGTTTCAGGTCCATGGCGGCCTGGCGGGCGAATACCAAGCATTCCAGCAGGGAATTGCTGGCCATCCGGTTGGCGCCGTGGAGACCGGTGCAGGCGGTTTCTCCCACGGCGTACAGGCCGGGGATGTCCGTCCTTCCCCAGGCATCGGTGAGTACACCGCCGCAGGTGTAATGAGCGGCGGGAACCACGGGAATGGGCTCGCGGGTCATGTCGATGCCGAAGTCCAGGCAGCGGGCATGAATGGTGGGGAAATGGGCGCGGATGAAATCCGGGCTTTTGTGCGAGATGTCCAGATAGACGCAGTCCACCCCCAGCCGTTTGATCTCGTGGTCGATGGCGCGGGCGACGATATCTCTGGGGGCCAGTTCCCCCCGCGGGTCGAAACGTTGCATGAAAGGGGTGCCGTCCGGCAGCAGCAGCCTGGCGCCTTCCCCCCGCAACGCCTCTGAAATCAGGAACGAGCGGGCCTGGGGGTGATACAGGCAGGTGGGATGGAATTGCATGAATTCCATGTTGGCGATCCGGCAGCCGGCGCGCCAGGCCATGGCGATCCCGTCGCCTGTGGCGGTATCGGGGTTGCTGGTGTAGAGATACACCTTAGCGGCGCCACCGGTTGCCAGCACCACGCTTTTGGCCCGGAAGGTTTTTACCCGTTGGGCTTTGCGGTCCAGAACGTAAGCCCCCATCACCCGCTGGGGGGTCATTTTCAGCTTGCTGGCGGTGATCAGGTCGATGGCGTTGTGATATTCGTACAGATCGATGTTGGGGTGGGTTCTGGCATGGTTCAGGAGGGAAGTTTCGACCTCCTTTCCAGTGGCGTCGGCGGCATGGACGATCCGGCGGTGGCTGTGTCCGCCTTCCCGGGTCAGATGGAGGTGCCTTTCACCGTCTTCCGATTCCACTTCGGTGAAGGTGGTGCCCTGGTCGAGCAGCCAGCCGATGCATTCCTTGCCTTGGGCGACCACCAGCCGGACGATCTGTGGATCGCACAGGCCCGCGCCGGCCTTCAAGGTATCCTGAATATGGGATTCGATGGAATCCTGGGCGTCGAGGACTGCGGAAATCCCGCCCTGGGCGTAGAAGGTGCTGCATTCCTGTAATCGGGTCTTTGCGACGATCGCCACCCTGGCGCTGTCGGCGATCCTCAGGGCGACCCCCAGGCCGGCGGCCCCGCTGCCGATAATCAGGACATCATAGTCGAATATTTCTGACATCTTTGCTTTATAACAGAATCTTCGGCTTCATTTCCACTTGAGACTAGGCCGGTTGCATGACCGCGGCTTTCCCGTTCAAACTCGATTTTGCAAGACCTTGAAAGCCCCTCTCCCTCTGGGAGAGGGGGAAAGCGGTTCATGCGATTGCCCTGCACTTGAGACCGGATTGCTGACGAAATATTTCCCGGGACGAACGAAAAGTCCGCAAAACACAGGTTCGTTGAATGGTACCGGGTAAAAAGAGATAATGAGCGGATCAATAGGACAATCCGGTCGTAGGGATTGTGTTGCCGGATTGTTTTCCTTGATGGCAGCGGCGGATGTCATTCCATATACGGGGAAACGGTTTTGAAAGGAGAAAACCAGTCGGCGGCGGAAGTCGATAGGGCGTTGGTGCAACGGGTACAGCAGGGGGACAAGAAGGCCTTCGACCTGTTGGTGCTCAAATACCAGCCGAAAATAGTGCAATTGGTCAGCCGCTATATCCGTGATCCTTCCGAAGCGTTGGACGTGGCCCAGGAGACTTTCATCAAAGCCTACCGGGCACTGCCCAGGTTCCGTGGTGACAGTGCTTTCTATACCTGGTTGTACCGGATTGCCATCAATACGGCCAAGAATCACATTGTGGCACGTTCCAGAAGACCCTCGGATTCTGAAATCGAGGTGGATACCGCGGAACAATTCGAAACCGCGGTCCGTCTAAGGGATCAGGAGACGCCCGAGGGCATTCTTTTGAGCGAGGAAGTGGCGGAGGCCGTTCGTCATGCCATCGAGGCGTTGCCGGACGAGCTGCGTACCGCCATTACCTTGCGGGAGTTCGAGGGAATGAGTTACGAGGAGATCGCTCAGGCCATGAATTGTCCCGTCGGTACCGTTCGTTCGCGTATCTTCAGGGCCCGGGAAGCGATAGACAAGAAATTGAGAACCTTGCACACAGGCATGCGCAAGGGGAAAAAACAAAAGCAAATGGAACCATCGGTGGAAAAATGATGCGAGGCACCAGCTCATGCAGGATGAACTAACCTGGAAATTGTCCCTGTTGGTCGATGATGAACTGCCTCCTGACGAGGCAATCGTATTGTTGGAGCAAATCGACCGGGATCCTGACCTGAGGTTCAAGTGGTATCGATATCAGACCATACGGCATGCGATCAGAAGCAACGGAGAGTCCTTCGCGCTTGGAGAGGATTTTCTCGAGCGTGTCCAAAGCGCCCTGGATAATGAATCGCCCCCCCCGCAGGATGTGGTCCGACTGCCTTCCGCCGATCCTGGCAGATTCAACCTCAATACCTGGGTCGTCATCCCTCTGGCACTGGCGGCGATGGTGGTGATCGTCGTCCTGTTGCGTGGCCGGATTCCCGGGGATGGGGCCTCCCAGACGGTTCCCCTGGTGGCCGCCGCCCCGTCCCGGAACGCCCCCGTGCCGGTCATGCAGGTCGCCGCAGGTCGTTCGGGACAAAATCCCGTTTCAATCGCCGCTTCTCCTGCGCCTTCCCTTGAAGACTATCTGCTCGTGCACAGCGAGGACAGCCTCTATCAACAAGGTCCCCAACACATGTTGAGTTATGCCCGCATCATCAGCCATGACAAACACTGAGCGGCACCATGGCTGGAAATGGCCGGGGTTCGGGTGGTTGTTGTGGTTTGCCTGCAGTTTTGTCACCGCGGCCGAGACGGGTTCGCCGCAGACCGCGAGACAATGGCTCGACGCCATGGTCGATGCGATGCGGAGTCGCGGTTATCAGGCGACGGTGGTCTATAGCCGGGAAAACGACCTGAAACTGTTCAAGCTCACCCATCAGGTTCGTGACGGCGTGGTTTACGAGCACTTTCAGGCACTCGGCGATCCCTTGCGTCAAGTGGTGCGCGAAGCCGACAAGGTGACCTGTTATTTTCCCGACAGGCGCATCCGGGTCGAATACCATAATCGCCCGAACGCTTTGTTCGCTTCCCTGTCTTCGCACTGGGACGAGCAGGAACGGCACTACCGTCTTCAATCCGGCAGGCGGGGTCATACGATCGGCCGTCCCAGCCAGGAAATCGTCATCACCCCTTTGGATGAATACAGGTACGGGCGCCGGATCTGGATCGACGTGGCTACCCGCCTGCCCCTCAAATTTGAATTGCTGGACCGGCAGGGGAACATTCTGGAGGCCTTGGCCGTGACCGACCTCGGATTGGATCCGGAAGTGGGACCGGAACGTGGCGGGATGAGGGGGCATGAAGACTGGAAACTCATCCGGCGCAAGGAGACGGAGCCGGTCGAACGGTGGCGATTGACGAAGTTGCCGCCGGGCTTCAGGGAGGTCCGCCGCAGCCAGCGCGTGGTGGCGGGAACCGATGCGACCGTGGATCACTTGCTCCTTTCCGATGGCCTGGCGACGGTATCGGTGTATATCAGCAGGAACGAAGGAAAGGATTTCGACTCCGGAATTTTTAAACGTGGCGGTGTCAGTGTTTTCCGCCGCCCAGTTCAAGGACACGTCATCACCGTGGTGGGGGATGTGCCCATGATCACGGTGCGCACCATCGGCGAAGGGATACGGATGGAGGAATGAAGCCGCTCCGCTGGAGCTGGATCCGACTCTGTGATTTTTGTGCTTGGCGGGCTAAAGGCCCGCCAAGATTTGTCAAGGCGTGTTTTTGGTAAAAACAAATCAATTGGAACTGACATCCATGAAACGGAAATTTATCACGAGCTTTTTCTTCCTCTGGCTGCTTGGGCTATTCGCAGGGCAGGTGGAAGCGGGGCGGCTGCCGGATTTTACCGATCTGGTCGAGGACACCAGCGCCGCAGTGGTCAATATCAGCACCACGAAGAAAATCGAGCCGGAAGAAGAACCGCGCCTGCCGGAAGGGTTGGACATTCCGGAAGGCTCCCCACTGGAGGACTTGTTCAAACACTTCTTTGGCCAACGGGGCTGGCCTCAGGAAACCCGTTCACTTGGTTCGGGTTTCATCATTTCTCCCGATGGCTATATCGTCACCAATCATCATGTGGTCAAAGATGCGGATGAAATCATTGTCCGCCTTCAGGACCGGCGTGAATTGACCGCCGGATTGATCGGGTCGGACAAGCGCAGCGATCTGGCTTTGCTGAAGGTGAAAGCCGATCACCTGCCGGTGGTCGAGATGGGGTCTTCCAAAAATCTCAAGGTGGGGGAATGGGTGGTTGCCATCGGCTCTCCCTTTGGCTTCGATCATTCGGTCACCGCCGGTATCGTCAGCGCCAAAGGCAGGAGCCTGCCGGGTGACAGTTACGTCCCTTTCATTCAGACGGATGTGGCGATCAATCCGGGCAATTCCGGCGGGCCTTTGTTCAACATGGACGGCAAAGTAGTGGGGGTCAATTCCCAAATCTACAGCCGCACCGGTGGATTCATGGGGTTGTCGTTCGCCATTCCCATCGATATCGCCCTGGAGGTGGTCGAACAACTGAAGCAACATGGGAAGGTCATTCGTGGCTGGCTGGGTGTCCAGATCCAAGATGTGACCCGGGAATTGGCCGAGTCCTTCGGTATGAAACGACCCCATGGCGCCCTCGTGGCCCAGGTGATGGCCGGAAGTCCTGCGGCCACCGCAGGCTTGAAGGTAGGGGACGTGATCGTGGAATACGACGGTCATGTGATCGAGACGTCGTCCGCGTTGCCGCCCCTGGTCGGGGTGACTCCGGTGGGCAAGGTGGTTCCGGTCAAAGTGCTCCGGGAAGGGAAATTGAAGATGCTCAAGGTCAAGATCGGCCAGCTTCCGGAAGAAGAAGTCGCCCGGATGGGCGGGATGATGGAGCCTGGAACCGTCAAGATTCCCTCCCTGGGGCTGCTGGTGGCTGATCTGAATGACGAGGAACGCGAACGCTATGGTGTTCGTGAGGGTGTTCTGATCCGCCGGGTCTTGCCGGGGCCTGGGCGCGAGGCAGGCCTGCGGGCCGGTGATATCCTGTTGCGGTTGGGAACCAGGCCTCTCAAGAATGTTGCCGACTTGCAGAAAAGGCTTGCCCGAATTCGGCCGGGCAAACCCGTGGCCATCTTGGTGAAGCGCGGTGACGGTTCATTGTTCATGGCGATCAAGCCGCACAAGGATTCAGGAAAAAAGTGACAGATCTCAAGCATATTCGGAATTTTTCCATCATCGCCCATATCGATCATGGCAAATCGACCCTTGCCGATCGTTTCATCCAGATCTGCGGCGGGTTGACACAACGGGAAATGGCCGCCCAGGTGCTCGATTCCATGGATCTGGAGCGCGAGCGGGGGATCACCATCAAGGCCCAGAGTGTGACGTTGAACTATACCGCCGATGACGGGCAGACCTATCAGCTCAATTTCATCGATACGCCCGGCCATGTGGATTTTTCCTACGAGGTTTCCCGCTCGCTGGCCGCCTGTGAAGGGGCTTTGTTGGTGGTGGATGCGGCCCAGGGCGTGGAGGCGCAGACGGTGGCCAATTGTTATACCGCCATCGACCAGGGTCTGGAAGTGGTGCCGGTACTCAACAAGGTGGATCTTCCTTCCGCCGAACCCGGGCGGGTCAAGCATGAAATCGAGGAGATCATCGGTATTCCGGCCGACGAAGCGTTGGAGATCAGCGCCAAAACCGGCCAGGGGGTCAAGGAAGTGCTGGAGCAAATCGTGGCCAAGATCCCGCCGCCGCAAGGTGATCCGGACGCGCCTTTGCAAGCCTCCATCATCGACTCCTGGTTCGACAATTATCTTGGTGTCGTGTCTTTGGTGCGAGTGGTCAACGGAACCTTGTCCAAACGGCAGAAGATCACCGTGATGTCGACGGGAAAGAGCTATCAGGTGGACCAAGTAGGCGTCTTCACCCCCAAGCGGCAGCAACAGGAGGCGCTGCATGCCGGGGAGGTGGGCTTCGTGGTGGCCGGGATCAAGGATATCTTCGGCGCTCCGGTCGGAGACACCATCACTGCCACCGACCGGCCCTGCGATCAGCCTTTGTCCGGTTTTCAGACGGTACGGCCCAGGGTGTTCGCAGGACTTTATCCGGTCAGCTCCGACGATTATGAAAACCTGCGCGAGGCATTGCAAAAGCTGCGCCTGAACGATGCGGCGCTGCAATTCGAGCCCGAGACCTCCCAAGCGCTGGGATTCGGTTTCCGCTGCGGTTTCCTCGGCATGTTGCACATGGAGATCGTGCAGGAAAGGCTCGAGCGCGAGTACGATCTGGAGCTGATCACCACGGCACCGACGGTGATTTACGAAGTATTGACCACCAAGGGGGAGGTGGTCACCATCGACAATCCCGCCGAGTTGCCTCCGGTCAACCAGATTGAAGAGATCAGAGAGCCGATCATCGAGGCGACGATCCTGGTTCCCCAGGATTATTTGGGAGGGGTGATCGGCCTGTGTATCGAAAAGCGGGGGGTGCAAAAGAATCTTCAGTATCTGGGCAACCAAGTGTCGTTGAACTTCGAACTGCCCTTGAGCGAAGTGGTGCTCGATTTTTTCGACCGGCTCAAGTCGGTGAGCCGGGGCTATGCCTCCTTCGATTACGAATTCAAGCGTTTCCAGGCCGCTTCCATGGTCAAACTGGACATACTCATCAATGGTGAACGGGTGGACGCATTGTCTTTGATCGTGCATCAGGACATGGCGCAGAGTCGTGGGAGAGAGTTGGTGGAGAAGATGAAAGAACTCATTCCGCGGCAGATGTTCGATGTGGCGATCCAGGCGGCCATCGGTTCCAAGATCATCGCCCGCTCCAACGTCAAGGCGCTGCGCAAGAATGTCACGGCCAAATGTTATGGCGGTGACATCACCCGCAAAAAGAAGTTGCTCGAGAAACAGAAAGCGGGCAAGAAACGGATGAAGCAGGTGGGGAAGGTGGAGATTCCCCAGGAAGCATTCCTGGCGGTCTTGAAGGTCAAAAACGAATCCTAAGGACAATAAAAAGATGGATTTCGATTTCGAGTTTTTTCTTCTGTTCGGCACCGTGGTATCGGGAGCGATCTGGGGGGGATGGTTGCTTTGGGTTCGCTGCCGGGGGAGTGGCGGAGAGGCGGAACCCTTGCTGGTGGAATATGCCCATTCGTTCTTTCCGGTTCTGCTGATCGTCTTGTTGTTGCGCTCTTTCCTGGTCGAGCCTTTCCGCATTCCTTCCGGCTCGATGATGCCCACCTTGCTGGTGGGCGATTTCATCCTGGTCAACAAATACGCTTATGGTATTCGTTTGCCGGTTTCTCATACCAAAATCATCGAAGTGTCCGAGCCGCAACGCGGCGATATCGTGGTGTTTCGTTTTCCCAACGATCCGTCGGTGGATTACATCAAGCGGGTGGTCGGCCTGCCGGGGGACCGGATTGCCTACTATAATAAGAAACTGTACGTCAATGGCGAACCGGTCAGCCTGAAGCCGCTCGGACGCTATGTGGGGGCGGGGGACAACAAGCGATACAACGGCGCGTTGGTGTACGAAGAGACGTTGGGCGAAGTCAGGCATCAGATCCTGATCATGCCGGGACGCGGGTCGGTGGAAGGTGAATACGTCGTTCCCCAGGGGCATTATTTCGTCATGGGCGACAACCGCGACAACAGCAACGACAGCCGTTACTGGGGACCGGTGCCGGAAGCCAATCTGGTCGGCAGGGCCTTCTTCATCTGGATGCACTGGGAGCCTGGTAATCTCGGCGTGGTTTTCGATCGCATAGGAACGGTATTACACTGAAATGTCTCGTCCAAACCCTCAATCCGGCATGACCTTGATCGGGATCTTGTTCCTTTTGATTCTGATCGGATTTTTCACGCTTCTGACCTTGAAGATTCTGCCCATCTATCTTGAACACTTCAAAGTCGTCAGTTCCCTCCAATCGCTGGAAGAAACGCCCGATCTCGCCAAGATGAGCCGGCGTCAGATCGCCAACCTGATGGACAAGCGCCTGGATATCAACATGGTGGAGAATGTGACGTCCCAGGATGTCGAAGTTTCGAAACAGGATGGTACGGTGACGGTGTCGGTGGTGTATTCGGTGGAAAAGCCTTTGTTCGGCAATCTCAGCGTCATCGTGGATTTCGACGACCAGATCGAGGTCGGAGGGAATTGAAGGCGGATCTGACGAAGTTGATGCGGCTGTTGGGACTGAACTTTAATTGCTCCCGGCTGCTGCAGGAGGCGCTGACGCATCGCAGTGTCGGTTCCCGGAACAATGAACGTCTTGAGTTCCTGGGGGATGCCGCTTTGGGGTTGATCATCGCCCAAGAACTGTTTCATCGTTTTCCCAAAGCCCGGGAAGGGGAGCTCAGCCGGATGCGTGCCAGTTTGGTCAATCAGAAAACGCTGGCGGACCTGGCGCGCAAACTGGAACTTGGCGATTGGCTCGTTCTGGGCGCCGGGGAGCTGAAGAGTGGCGGATTTCGCCGTGATTCCATCTTGTCCGATGCCCTCGAAGCGATCATTGGCGCCATCCTGGAAGACCAGGGGATGGAAATTTGTCGGCGATGGGTGGTGAGACTTTTCGCCGATCACCTGGCTTCCCTCGAGGCGGGTAACTGGGAGAAGGACCCCAAGACGCGCCTGCAGGAATTTCTCCAGTCCAGGGGATTGTCGTTGCCGCGCTATGAACTGATCTCGCAACGGGGCTCGCCCCATGATCAGGTGTTCACCGTGGCCTGTCGGGTGGAACTGCTGGATCTTCCCCTCGAAGGCCGTGGCGGTTCGCGCAAACAGGCCGAGCAGCAAGCTGCCGCCGCTGTTTTGAAAAGGTTGTCCGAACGGTTTGGCAAGCAATTATGAAAAGTGGCTATGTGGCATTGATCGGGCGTCCCAACGTAGGCAAGTCCACGTTGCTCAATCGCATGCTGGGGCAGAAGATCAGCATCGTCTCCTCCAAGCCGCAGACGACCCGCCACCGCATTCTTGGAATCAAAACCACGGATCAGGCGCAGATACTCTATGTGGATACGCCGGGTATTCACCGGGCGGCATCACGGGCGTTGAATCGATACCTGAACAAAGCCGCCACCGCCGCCTTGACAGGAGTGGATGTTGTCGTGTGGCTGATAGACGGCAAGGGTATCCGTGGTGACGACCGTCTGGTTCTGGAAAAATTGAAGCGGTTGAACGTTCCGGTGATTCTGGCCATCAACAAGGTGGACAGGGTCAAGGACAAAAAGCAATTGCTCCCTTTGATCGCCGAAGCCAGTGCGCAGTACCCCTTTTCCGAGGTGGTGCCTGTTTCCGCCCTCAAGGGCACGCATTTGGAAGTGTTGGAGCAAGCCATCGTTCGGCACTTGCCCGAGGGGCCCTGCATCTATCCCGAGGACCAGTTGACCGACAAACCCGAACGATTCTTCGCCGCCGAGATCATTCGCGAAAAATTGTTGAATCTGCTGGGGGAGGAAGTCCCGCATCGTCTGACCGTAGAGATCGAGCAATTCAAGGAGGAGGGGAATCTGGTCCATCTCTATGCCATCATCTGGGTGGAACGGGAAGGGCAGAAACGCATCGTCATTGGCAGCAAGGGGGTGTTGCTCAAAAAGGTTGGACAACAGGCGAGAATGGAGCTGGAAGATCTGCTGGGACGGCGCGTCTATCTCAACCTCTGGGTCAAGATCAAAAAAGGATGGTCCGACGATGAACGGCTGTTGCAACAGCTGGGGTATGTCGATTAGCGCCGGCAAGGCCGGGATTCAGGTGGCGCGGGTGGTCAAATAGTTGTTGCAGTGGCGTCAGGGCTATGTGCTCCATCGCCGCCGCTGGCGGGAAACCAGCCTTTGGCTGGAAGTCTTCAGCCGGGAAGAGGGCAAGGTCGCGCTGATCGCGAAAGGCGCTTGTCGGCGCGGCAAACAACCCCCCCTGCAACCTTTTCAGCCCTTGTTGCTGCGCTGGCGCAAGAAAGGGGATTTGGGCACCCTGGTCGATTCCGATCTCCTGGGCGCTTCGCCGTCTCTGCAGGGCAGGGCGCTTTATTGCGGTTTCTACCTCAACGAGTTGCTCTCTCTTCTGCTGGTGCGGGACGATCCCCATCCCTCGCTCTTCGACTACTATCGCCAGGCCTTGGCGTGTCTGTCTTCGAATGCCGATCTGGAGCCCTGCTTGCGTTTTTATGAACTTCGGCTTCTGGAGGAAATCGGATACGCCCCGGTGCTTGATCGTGAGGTAGAATATGGGGCCGGTATCGTAAGCGATCGATGTTATCGCTATGATCCTGAAATGGGCCCGTTGTTGGATGAAAACGGTTGGCTGCATGGCGCCACCTTGATCGCGTTGCAGCAGGGAATACTGGAAGATAAACGGGTCAGACACGAGGCCAAGCGACTGTTGCGGTTGTTGATCGATCATCAATTGCAAGGGCGGGTTTTGCGCAGTCGTCAGCTTTTTCTCCATCACGCAGGGAAATCATGAAGTCATTACCGATTCTTTTGGGTGTCAATATCGATCATATCGCCACCTTGCGGCAAGTGCGGGGTGCCCCCTATCCGGAGCCTGTGGAAGCGGCGTTACTGGCGGAAAAGGCGGGGGCCGACGGGATCACGGCCCATCTCCGGGAAGACCGCCGCCATATTCAGGACAGGGATCTTCGCCTGCTTCGGGAGATGATTCACACCCGCCTCAACATGGAAATGGCGGTCACCGACGAAATGATCACGATCGCCAGCCAGATCAGGCCGGACGCCTGTTGCCTGGTGCCGGAGAAAAGGGAGGAGTTGACCACGGAAGGGGGGCTTGATGTCCGTGGGCAGTTCGACCGGGTGAAGACCGCTTGTGCGGCCCTGGCGGGAGTGGGGATCGAGGTGTCGTTGTTCATCGATCCCGACCCGGCGCAAGTCGAGGCGGCACACAAGGCAGGCGCGCCGGTGATCGAACTTCATACCGGAAGTTATGCGGAGGCGAGGGCGGAGAGCCGGGAGCGGGAACTGCGGCAAATCAAACACGCGGCACAGCTGGCAAGTGACTTGGGAATGCAGGTCAATGCCGGTCACGGCATTCACTACCACAATGTCGAGGCCATTGCCAGAATTCCCCAAATAGTCGAATTGAACATAGGCCATGCCATCGTCGCAAGAGCCGTCCTGACCGGCTGGGTCGAAGCGGTCAGGGAAATGAAGCGGTTGATGCGGGAAGCCCGAAGAGAAATATTGACCTGCAAGGGTTGATTTGCCATATTGGGCAATCCCATAGGGGATCGATCCCCAGGGCGAAAAGGGGTGAGTATGGAGAAAAAAATGAAACGAATTCCTGAAGAATCCATGGAGCAAAGCGATGCGCTTTTCCTGGCGCGCGTCGCGGCTGAAGAGCAAAACCGCTTCATTCGTCGCCTGATTGCCGGATTGAGCGCTTTTTTCCTGATCTGGCTGGCTGCCCTGTTGTATTTCAAACAGCCTGTTCTGAGATCCTGGCTGCCCACCCTGCAACCAGAAGGAAAGCAGTCCTTGCCCAGTCCGGAAGCGACTTTGCATATGGAACAGGTGGATCAGCTCAATCGTGAACTGGTGAGGTTGCAGCAACAGCTTGGCAGCGCCCTGACCCAGAATCTCAGTGTCAAGCTGGGAGAATTGGAGCAACGCATCCGGCTTGGGCGTGCCGGCTTGCAGGATTTGGAACTGATCGAGTCCATTCGTGATGACATCCGAACCCTGGCCGGTCAAAGCAAACCCCGTTTTCCTGGAACGGTCGCCTCATCCGGATTGAGACAGGGTGTTTTGGCTTCGCCAGTGAGTCCACAGGCGGGGGCAGCTGCAAATTCCGACTTGCTTGGAAAAATCAGCAGGCTGGAAAATCTGCTCTATTTCAGCTTGGCTTCGATGCTGTTGGTGACGGTGGCGGCGGCCGGGTTCTGGCTGCGGAGCGGTTCGCGGATGCGGCGGCTGGATGCCGAGATGGCGAGGCTGCGTTATCAGCTTCAACATCAAAAGGATTGAATCAGTCGGCCGATTCGATTTTGTTTCTGCCGCCCTTCTTGGCGCGATAGAGCGCCTGATCGGCGCGTTCCATGAATGCCTGTGGGGACTCATTCTCGCGATAACCAGCGACCCCGGCCGAAAAAGTGGGTAGGGGGATCTCTTGCCGATCAACCTTGAATCGGCACCGGGATATCTGCTGGCGAATCTTGGTCAGTGCTATCACCGCACCGCAGGTATCGGTATGGGGTAGCAGCAATATGAATTCCTCGCCGCCAAAACGGGCGAGCTGGTCATGGCCCCTGAACGATCCCAGAATTTTTTTGGCATAAGCTTGTAGTACCCTGTCGCCGGCAGCATGGCCGAAATCATCGTTGATCTTTTTGAAGCGGTCGATGTCGATGATGGCCAGGCTCAAGGGAGTGGGATGGCGGCGCACCCTTCCCATTTCTTCTTCCAGCCGCTGCAAGAAAGCGCGGCGGTTCGGCAAACCGGTCAATTCATCCGTCAGGCTGAGCGTGCGGGCGGTCTGGAGTTCCCTGTCCAGGCGTTTGAGTTTGTCTTCCATATCCAATAGTCGCCGCCTGGCCTGTTTCAATTGTTCACTCAGATATCTCTGTTTGTGTAACAGCAATCGGGCCTGGTCCTGCAAATACCTGTGAGCTTCCGCCGTTTGCGCGCCATTTGCCAGCTGCTCGATTTGTTGCAGCACATTGTGGAGAACCTGGGCGAAGCGATCATTATTGCTCTCGATAGCCGATATCTGGTCACTTACCGGGATCGCGGCGAACGATCGCTCGCTGGAGGGGAGGGGGTCACCGATGATCTTGTCGTTTGGGGACAAAAGCCCGGATGATTCATCGCCGCGATCGAAATCGCAGATTCCCCGATGCAAGGTCTCCAGATCGGTCAGGGAGGGCTTGTGCAGCAGCTTTTCCAGGAACAGCAGCCTTTGCCTGACGATCTCCTGTTGTTCCGAAGTGATCTGGGTCAACTGTTTCAACAGGGTTTCAATGATTCCCAGGTAATGGCGATGATAACTTTGTTGCAGTTCGTCCAAAGCGTTGAGGTGTTTCTGTAAATGCTCGATGACCAGTCGCTCTACTTCATAATCGTCGAGGATTTCGATTTTCTGCAACAGATGTTGGATGTCGGATGAAAGTTTATTCATAGAGTTACATCGTCAGGAGAGCGCTACAATTGACCGTTCCATTCTATCGTATCTTGTCACCTTTGCTGGGATACTGATCAAGGAATTCTTACATGATTTCAGTGGCACCGATGTTGGACTGGACAGATCGCCATTTTCGTTATTTTCTGCGACTATTGTCACGCAGGGTGACCCTTTATACGGAAATGGTGACCTGTGGAGCGATCATTCATGGGGAGCGAGGGCGGTTGTTGGGGTATGATCCGTCGGAACAGCCGTTGATTCTGCAGCTGGGTGGCAGTGATCCGGATCAATTGGCGGTTTGTGTGAAAATCGCCGAGACGTTGGATTACCAGGGGATCAATCTCAACGTGGGGTGTCCCAGCGATCGGGTCCGCCAGGGTCGGTTTGGTGCCTGCCTGATGAAACACCCTCGCCTTGTGGCCGAGTGCGTTTCCGCCATGCGTGAAAACACCCGTTTGCCGGTGTCGGTGAAGTGCCGGACAGGGGTGGACGATCATGACAGTTACGATCACTTGAACGATTTCGTCGCCACCGTTGCAGCCGCGGGTTGCCGGACATTCATCGTGCATGCCCGCAAGGCCTGGCTGAAAGGGTTGTCGCCAAAGGAAAACCGTAGCGTTCCGCCGTTGCGCTACGATACGGTGGAAAGGTTGAAGCGGGATCACCCCGGGTTGAACATTGTGCTCAATGGCGGCATCTTGGATCTGGATCAGGCAGAGCGTCACCTCCAGTGGGCGGATGGCGTGATGATTGGAAGGGCGGTTTATCATAATCCTTATATGCTGGCCCAGGTGGATCGTCGCTTTTACGGTGATCCTTATTTCATAGGTTCCCGGGAACAATTACTGGAAGCTTATTTGCCCTATGTGGAGCGCCAGCTGGCGCTCGGTGTGCGTTTACATTCCATGACCCGCCATTTGCTCGGGCTCTATCACGGCCAACCCGGCGCCAAACGTTGGCGGCGCCATCTCAGTACCCGCGGATGCAGAACCGGCGCCGGAATCGAGGTGTTGCGCAGCTGGTTGGAGGCGGTATGAATCCGGGGGAAGCCGGCATTGACTGGAAGCAGTTCTGGGATCATACGCCCGAGGGCATGGCAATGGTCGATGCCTCGGGACGGATCCGGTCGGCCAATCCCGCTTTCGAGCAATTGAGTGGCTACGGAAATGAAGTGCTTTGTTCGTTGACGCTGGACCACTTGTTCGAGCGGGGGGATTGGCTGACCGCTTTCGAAAAGGGTGATCGGTGGCGTGATGGGCACGCCCGGTTGCGGGTAAAGAATGGCTCAACCATTCCGGTGATTGTTTCTTTGACCCCCCTGCGGAAACAGGGAAGTCTGCAAGGTGTGCTGCTGTGGGTGAGTGATCACTCCGCCTGCCAGGCGCAAATGGAAAGCTTGAAGATCCTTTGCGCGGCGGTGGAGCAGAGTCCCAACGCGGTGATGATCACCGATCTCGATGGCAAAATCATTTATGTCAATCCGAATTTTACCCGCCTGACCGGATACACGGCCGAGGAACTCATTGGCAAGAACCCAAGTATTCTCAAGTCAGGTAAAACTTCCCCGGAAACCTATCGAAGGTTGCGGGAAACCATCCGCCAGGGAGGTGAGTGGCGTGAAGTGATCCAAGACAAACGCAAGGACGGGCGTCTCTATTGGACCTTGGAAACGATTTCCCCGATCCGTGATGCCAACGGCAGGGTGACCCATTATCTGGCCATACAGAAAGACATCACCGAACAAAAGAAAGCTGAAGAGGCGCTGCGGGAAAGTGAGGCGCGTTTCAGGCAAATAGCCGACATGACAGGCGAGTGGATTTGGGAGCAGGATCCCCAGGGTCACTACATTTACAGCAGTTCGGCGGTGAAAAAGATTCTTGGCTACGAACCCGAGGAGATTCTGGGGAGGCATTATCTCGAGCTGTTCACGCCCCAGGACCGAAAGCGGTGGGAATCGAAGTCAGCGCAATCGGTCCCTTTTCGTCATCGGTTCAAAAAAATCATCAACCGTTACCGGCATAAGAATGGTCATGAGGTTTATACCGAATCGACGGGACTCCCCATTTTCGACGAGCAGGGGAAATTGCTCAAATGGCGTGGTGTGGACCACGATATCACTTTGCGCAAACGCTATGAAGATCAGTTGAGAGTCAGAGACAGGGCGATCGAAGCGGCCAGTGTCGGAATCGACATCGCCGACGCCACTCGAAGCGCATGGCCGGCAATCTATGTCAATCCGGCGCTGTGCGAAATGACCGGCTTCCCCCGCCAGAAGCTGATTGGGCGGAATGTCCTGGAGCTTGTGTGCGACCCGGAATGCGCCTCGTCGGTGTTGAAACGGCTGCAGGCCGTTGTCTCACAGGGAGGGGAAGCCCGGGAAGTCTTGCAATGCTTCAACCGGGCAGGTGAGCCTTTCTGGGACGAGGTGACGATCTCTCCGGTCAAGGATGAAGAGGGTAGGATCGTTCACGTGATCGAGATTCACAACGACATTACCGAAAGGAGACAGGCCGAGGCCGAAAGGCATGCTTTGGAAATCGCCCGTCATATTCAGCAGTCACTGTTACCGGCCCGGCCTTTGAAAATCCATGGTGTGGAAGTGGCAGGGGCGTGTGTTCCCGCAACCCAGGTGGGGGGGGATTATTTCGATTATTTCACCACTCCGAACGGTCTCGATATCGTGATCGCCGATGTTTCGGGGCACAGTGTCGGTGCGGCCATCATCATGGCCGAAGCCCGCAGTATCCTCAAAGTCGAAGTATGCGGACCGGTGTTTTTGGGGGTGGCGGAGCTGTTGACAGTGATGAACGACGTGCTGTACGAGGATCTGGATCGGGCGGAACTGTTCATCACTTTGTTCTATGTCCGCTACGATATCGAAACAGGCCGCCTGTCTTACGCCAATGCCGGTCACAACCGTCCACTGCTGATCCGGGAAAAGGCGGATGGATGCACCCAGCTGGATGCGGAAGGCTTGATTCTCGGGGTGCGAAAAGGGGTGGTATTCGAGGAAAAATCCGTGTCATTGGCCCCGGGGGATCGTCTTCTTTTGTATACTGATGGGATTGTCGAGGCCCGGAACCCGGCCGGCCGGTTTTATGGTCTCAGCCGCCTGTGCGAACAGTTCACGAAACTGAGGGGAGAAAGTCCGCAGGATGTGGTGGAGGCGTTGCTGAAAGATGTCAGACGGTTCTGTGAAAGCAGTGTCTTTGACGATGACATCAGCCTCGTGGTCTTGCAGGTGCAAGAGAGGGGCGGGAAAGGCCCGGACTCCGGCCTTGATCTGAAGATAACACAAAATAACAGAGGAGAAACACATGGCCAAGGTGATTTTACCCGTAACGGGAATGAAATGTGATGCCTGCGAGAATCTGATCCATGATGCCCTGATGGAAAAAGAGGGCGTCGTTTCGGTCAAGGCGGACCATCAGGCAAAAAAGGTCGAAATCGAATATGAGGAAGAGAAGGTATCCCTCGACACGTTGAAACAAATCATCGTGGATCAGGGCTTCAAGGTGGAAGGGTTTGGCCAGCAGTCTTTGTTTGACAAGATCAAGGCGTTTGTCGACACGTTGATGCAGTTCTTCAAGAGCTGAGTTTTCCAGCAGGCGTTTTACCAGCCGCCCGATGCGACAAAATGCCGCATCGGGCGGTTTCTTGTGGTCCTTATAATTAAGACCCATGGTGCCGGTTGAAGGCACTTTATGAGTGAAGTGTCCGTCCAATAAATATTCACGATAAACAACCCGTATCTTATGGCAAAGCGTCAGGTGACATTCCGTGCCCAGGGTATGCACTGCTCGAGCTGTGAAAAGGTGATCGAACTGGCACTCGGCAAACTGCCCGGGGTATTGAAAGTCCGTTCCAATTTTGCTTCCCAGGTGGTTCAGATCACTTTCGATCCGAAGGTCGTGCCCCTTGCCAGGATTTTCGAGGTGGTGGAGTCGAAGGGATATCACTGCGCCCTGATAGACCGTTCCACCCAGCGCAAGCAGATGTTCAACCGGCTGTTGGGCGTGCTCCTCGGGGTGGGGGGGATTTTGCTGATCCTGTATGGCGGCAGTCATCTCATCGACCGCTTCCAGTTGCCCGACCTCCATGTGCATATGGGTTATTGGGCGGTTTTGATCGTTGGTCTGTTGACCGGCTTCCATTGTGTGGGCATGTGTGGTGGTTTCGTGGTCAGTTATACCGCCCGCGAGGCCCAGGTGACCGCCAATACCTACTGGCTGCACTTTCAGTACGGAATAGGCAAACTCCTCTCCTATACGGTGATCGGCGCAGGTTTCGGCCTGCTGGGTGCCATCGTCAGTTTCACCCCCACCATGCGCGGTATCGCCGCCATACTCGCCGGCGGATTTCTGGTTCTCTACGGTTTCAATATGTTGCATGTCTTCTCCGCGGTGAGAATCGGTTTCACCATGCCCAGGTTTCTCTCCCGTTTCGTTCGCGAGGAGACCCATCGGACCACCCAGCCCTTTATCATTGGCTTGTTAAACGGCCTGATGATCGCCTGTGGTCCCTTGCAGGCCATGTACGTCATGGCGGCGGGCACGGGCGATGCCCTGGAAGGGGCGAAGTTGTTGTTCATCTTCGGCGTTGGAACCCTTCCTCTGATGTTCGGTTTCGGTCTTCTGGCCAGCCTGATCTCTCACCGCATGACCCACAAGATACTCAACGCCTCCGGAATCCTGGTGATCAGTCTGGGGCTGGTGATGCTGAACCGCGGGCTGGCGATGACGGGGACCGGCTATGACATCCATACCTTGCTGCAACGAGGCCAGGGCGCGGGGGAAAGGATCGAGGCAAAACAAGGCCGGTCATCGCGCGCTCCGGTACAGGAAATTCATATGGAGGTGAAGGCCGGAGGCTATGAGCCGAATCGTTTTGTGCTCAAAAAAGGCGTTCCCGTCCGTTGGATCATCGAAGGCAAGGAATTGACCGGCTGCAACCGGGTGATTCTGGTGCCGCGCTTGAATCTCGAAATCGAGTTGAAGCCTGGAAACCAAGTGATCGAGTTCACTCCCGAAGAAACTGGACAGATATCCTGGAGTTGCTGGATGGGCATGCTTCACGGCGAATTCATCGTTGTCGATGCCGCGATGGAGGCCGGCTCTGAGCCGTTACCTTTCCGGCCATGGATACGCAGAGGCCGGATCAGGAGTTCGGCCGCCTCGCTCGCACGATGCCGGGAATGCCGATGAAGCGGTCCGGGTAGGATATCCCCCTCTTCCGTTTGGATTTCCGGCGTTTTCCGAAGCCGGTTGTCTCATAATTCAAATGACGGGCTTCCCGGGGCATGGAAGTGTGTGTTTGATTTGCACAGGCATTTGCGTGAAAATTGCCGACTACGTTGCAACTTGCGCCTTTGATTTTCATGGGCGGAATTCTTGTCACCTCAAAGGGCCCTGCGTTGGGCGGCGTTGGCTGAGATGAAGGAATGAGCAAATCAAACGAATTCGAGCAAATACAGAGCAAGAGGTCAGGAACATGGCAGTAGCGGTGGATCAGTCGGCACAGGGCGAAAGCGGGCAAAGCATCCGTTTGTCCATCATCGGGATGCGTTGCGCCGGTTGCGTCAAGACCGTGGAAAACGCAATCCGGAACGTTCCCGGCGTGAAGGCGGTCAGCGTCAATTTTGCCGATCATTCCGCCGTGGTCGAGGGAGAGGTGGATCCTGAAGCATTGCGGGACGCATTGCAGGAAGTCGGTTATGACGCGGCGGTCATGGAGAGCTTCGAGGATCTCGAGGCCCAGGAGCGAATGGAAGAAGAACGCTACCAGACGCTGCTGCGTAAATCCGCTGCGGCAGGCGCTTGGGGAATCCCCCTCATGGTGGGGGGGTGGCTGGATCTGTGGCCGCCCATCGGTACCTCGCAAGGGAGTGATTTCTGGTCCATCGTATCCTTGATTACCTTCGGGGTGATGTACTATGCCGGCGGGCATTTCTTCAGTGGGGCGGTGAAATCCCTGCGCGGCGGTGCCGCCAACATGGATGCCCTGATCGCCATGGGGACAGGGGCCGCCTGGCTGTATTCCACCATCGTGATCGATTTTGCCGAAGTATTGCCGCCCGAGGCGACCCATCCTTATTTCGAGGCCGCCGTCATCATCATCGCCTTCGTGACCCTGGGCAACGCGCTGGAGACCCGGGCCCGGGGAAGGGCCTCTTCGGCCATTCGCAAGCTGATCGGATTGCAACCACGGACGGCCCGGGTGGTGCGTAACGGCAAGGAAACGGATGTCCCCATTGAAGAGGTGGGGGTGGAGGAAGTCATTCGGGTCCGTCCCGGGGAAAAGATTCCGGTCGATGGCGTGATCCTCGAGGGGCATTCCAGTGTCGACGAGTCGATGTTGACGGGTGAATCCATTCCGATAGAGAAGAGCGAGGGCGATGAAGTCATCGGTGGCACGGTGAACCTGAGGGGGACTTTCCTGATGAAGGCCACCCGTATCGGCAAGGATACGGTGCTTTCCCACATCATCGAGTCGGTGCGTCAGGCCCAAAGCAGCAAACCTGCGATAGGCCGGATGGTGGATCAGATCGCCGCTGTCTTCGTTCCCGTGGTGGTGGGGATCGCCGCCTTGACTTTCCTCGCCTGGTGGACTTTCGGTCCCGAGCCCGCCCTGGGGTATGCCTTCGTGACCTCGATGACGGTTTTGGTCATCGCCTGTCCCTGCGCGCTGGGACTGGCCACACCCATCTCGATCATGGTGGCGGTCGGCAGGGCGGCCCAAAGTGGTATCCTGATCCGCAATGGCGATGCGCTCCAGACTGCCGGGCGAATCACCACGATTGTTCTGGACAAGACCGGCACCGTGACCGAGGGCAAGCCGAAGGTTACCGAGATCCTGCCGCAAGCGCGGTGGAGCGAGGAGCTTGTGCTGCAAATGGCGGCCAGTATCGAGGCCGGGTCGGAGCATCCACTGGCGGGCGCCATCGTTGCCGAAGCCCAGGAACGCGGGCAGGCGTTGATGTCGGTCACGCAGTTCGAAGCGGTCACCGGCAAGGGCGTCAAGGCCGTCGTGGATGGCAAAAAACTCTTGTTCGGAAACGCCGCCCTGATGGCGACAGAGGGGGTGGACATCGGCAGTGTGTCCGATCAGTTGGATGCGTTGGCCGATCAGGGGCAGACCCCCATGATTCTGGCGGTGGACAATGAGGTGGCCGGTATCATTTCGGTGGCAGACACCATCAAGGACGATTCCAAGGAAGCGATCCGCCAGCTCAGGCAGATGGGGGTCAAGGTTTGGATGGTCACCGGGGACAACGAGAAGACGGCCCTGGCGATCGCGCGGGAGGCAGGGATCGACCAGGTTCGCGCCCAGGTTCTGCCGGATGACAAGGCCAAGGTCGTGCGGGATCTTCAAGGGCGTGGTGAAGTCGTCGGTATGGTCGGTGACGGTATCAACGATGCCCCGGCGTTGGCCCAGGCCAACGTGGGATTCGCCATCGGGACGGGTACCGATATCGCGATCGAAAGCGGTGATGTGGTGATCATGCAGGGGTCGCTGTTGAAAGTGCCGGCGTCCATGAAGCTGTCCCGGGCGACGGTGCGCAATATCAAACAGAATCTTCTGGGCGCATTCATTTACAACGTTTCGGCGATTCCGGTGGCGGCAGGGATGTTGTACCCCTTCTTCGGTATTTTGCTCAACCCCATGATCGCGGGGGCGGCGATGGCCATGTCCTCCGTTACGGTGGTCACCAATGCAAATCGTTTGCGTTATATAAAGTTGTAGCCGGGATTATCGGGCAAGGATGCTTGAAAAAACCCGCCCAAAGGCGGGTTTTTGTTGGATGTAGGCGCTTGTCATATCGTCGTGCGAGATAAGGAGGCAGGACAGGGACTGGCAATGGTGAATTCAGAAAGCTGAGAGGAGTTATGGAAAAATTGTATGTCTCGAACAAAAATGAATCCGCCAGGATTTTCAAGAGTGATTTTCTTGAGGCTTTCACCAAAGTGCATTGGTCGGTTCCTTTATGGATCTATGTTCCCCTCATTTTGTATTTCATCTATCGCTCCTGCTTCGTTTTGAACGTCAGTGTGTCCATGATCGGCGTGCTGGCGGTTGCCGGCATGATTTTCTGGACCCTCACTGAATACCTCCTCCACCGGTTCGTGTTTCACTTCAAACCAAAGAGCGGACTGGGGAAGAGGATCATTTTCATGTTCCATGGGGTGCATCACGATTACCCCAATGACGCTTTGAGGTTGGTCATGCCTCCGAGCGTCAGTATTCCGCTCGCGGTGCTTTTTTATCTTCTTTTCCGGATGGTTTTCGGGGTTACGTATGTTGCCCCCTTCTATTTCGGATTCCTGACGGGCTATCTTTGTTACGACATCACACACTATGCCCTGCATCATGTTCACTTGAGGAAGAAATTCCTGGTCGGGCTCATGAAACATCATGCCAGGCATCATTACCAAAACCCCAATCTGGGATACGGCGTGAGCCAGACGCTGTGGGATCATGTTTTCGGGACGGCGTTCGATTATGAGAAATAGACAACTTCAATTTCACCTGTTCACATAGGGAGTATTCGTTATGGGGCGAAACGAGATCGCGAAACCTGAATGAAGACAATGACGACCAACTGAAAGAGGCGATTGTTCTGGCGCTGGATGCCGACCCTTTCGTGGATTCTCAGCAGGTGACAGTTGTATGCCGGGAAGGTGAAGTGACTTTGATGGGACGCGTCGCCGTGGCTGAACAGGTCAGGCTGGTTGAGCACGATTGCTGGTATGTGGAAGGGGTCAAGAAAGTCGAAAACAGTCTGGAATTGCCTTGAGTGATCCAAAATCTGTCATAGCGGACATAAACAAAGCCCGCGCCACCAGCCTTTAGGATGTCATCGGGCCTCTTATTTGGAGCTGGCGAAGGGATTCGAACCCCCGACCGGCTGATTACAAATCAGCTGCTCTACCAACTGAGCTACGCCAGCCTCAGCCGCTTATTCTAACCAGTTTCAATTTGTGCTGGCAAATCATTTCAACCTTCGGCATTATTCAGACCAATCAATCGGATGGAGAAACCTGGTCCATGAGGAACTGTATCGAGTATTGGTTCGAACGGGGGTTGTGGAGTAGCCGCTTGGTGGTGCTGGTGGCGGTACTGGCAAGTTTGGCGACCGCTTTTGCAGTATTTTATCTTGCGACGGTGGATGCGTGGTTTTTGGTGGTTGAATTGACGGAATACGCCGATCCTGATTTGAACGATGGGGCTCGCCGGGCGATTCGTTCCCAGGTGATCGCGCATGTGGTCGAGGTGATCGATGGTTATCTGTTGGCGACGGTTTTGTTGATTTTTGCGCTGGGGTTGTATGAGTTGTTCATCAGTGCGTTGGATGAAGCGAGAAAGTCGGATGCTTTTTCCAAGGTTTTGGTGATCAGCAATCTGGATGATCTCAAAAGCCGGTTGGGCAAGGTGATTCTGATGATTCTGATCGTCAAGTTCTTCGAGCATGGCATCAAAATGAAGTTCGAGCATCCCCTGGATTTGTTGGCTTTCGCCGGAGGGATCGCCTTGGTGGGATTCGCGTTGTTTCTCTCCCATTCGGCGATTTACCATTTTGGTCACAGACATAAAGACATCTCTGGCAATTGATCCCCGTTTTCCCGCTCGCAGATGAGTACTTTCGTTCCCGCCTGGATCAGGTCGAACAACTCGATTATCTCCGCATTGCGCATCCGGATGCAGCCGCAGGAAGCCGGGGTGCCGTCGATCAAATGATCCGGACTGCCGTGGATATAGATGTATCTGCGGAAAGTGTCCACTTTTCCCAAGCGGTTGAAACCCATTTCCAGGCCGCACAGCCAAAGAATCCGGCTCAGGATCCAGTCCCGTTCGGGGTATTCCAGCGCCAGCCGGGCGCTGTAAATCTCCCCCGTGGGACGGCGGCCGACGAGCACTGACCCGGGGGGCAGTCCCGATCCTATTTTGGCACGGACATAGTGCCAGCCACGAGGTGTGCAACCACTGTTCTCTTTCTCTCCCGGCCCGTTTCGTGCGGTCGAAATGGAATAGGATTTCAGTATTATACCGTTATCTATTAAATTTAATCGTTGATCCGGGATATGAATGTGCAGGACAGGTTTCATCGTTCCAACAGTGCGATGGATTCCACGTGAGCGGTATGGGGGAACATATCCATGATACCTGCCTTGATCAGCCGGTAGCCGTGTTCGTGAACCAATATCCCGAGATCCCGTGCCAGGGTGGCGGGGTTGCAGGAGACGTAGACCACCCGGCGGGGATTCCAGCGGGGAATCCATTCCATGACCTCCTGCGCCCCTGGGCGGGCAGGATCGAGCAGTACCTTGTCATAAGGTTGCCGGGCCCAGGGGTGATCGTCCAGCTTTCCGCTCAGATCGGCGCAATGAAATGAAACGTTATCCAGGGCATTGGCCCTGGCGTTGAGGATTCCACGTTCCACTGCCTGGGGATTGCCTTCGACACCCGTGACCCTTCCCGTCCTCCTGGCCAGGGGCAGGGTGAAATTTCCCAGGCCACAGAACAAATCGAGGATGGATTCTTCCGCGCCAGGCTCCAGTGCCGTGAGGACCCGCTCGATCATTTTACGGTTGATGCCGGGATTGACCTGGGTGAAATCCAGAGGGGAAAACCACAGGGTCACGTTCTCCGGCAATTCATAGCACAGGAGGGAAGGCGCGTCGGGATGGATGCACTGCAGGCTGTCGGGGCCCTTGGGTTGGAGGTGGATATCGAAGCCGTGATTCCGCCCGAACGCGATCAGCGCATCTTTATCGTCCTCGGTAGGGGGTGTCAGGGTTCTGAACACCAATGCGTGCCGGTTGTCCCCCAAGGCGATTTCGATCTGCGGAATCTGCTCGCGAATGCTCAGCCCGTCGATGAGTCCGGACAAGTCTTGAATCCTGTCTCCCACCGCTGGATGCAGGGTCAGGCAACGATCGATCTCCGCCACTTTGCCGCTGGCTCTTTCCCGGAACCCGACCAACACCCTTCCCTTGTTGCGGACGAACCGGACCCCCAGCCGGGCTTTGTGCCGATAGCCCCATTGAGGGCCGGTCAGGGGCGGCCAAAGTTCTAAATGCTCGATCTTTCCGATTCGGCGTAATTGCTCGAGCAAAAGGTCCTGTTTGATCCGTATCTGTGCCTCGGGGGCTACATGCTGGAAACTGCAACCTCCGCATCTCCCGAAGGCGGTACATGGGGGGTCGACCCTGTCGGCAGCCGGCCGAATGACCTCCAGCGTTTTGCCACAGGCATAATCACGTCGCATCTGGGTGTAACGGAACAGAACGGTTTCACCCGGCAGTGCCCCTTCGACGAAAATCGCCTTGCCTTCCAGGTGGCCGATTCCCCGGCCATCATGGGTGAGTTTTTCGATGGTGATTTCCGCCGGCTGTTGGGGCAGGCGTTTTTTCCTTCTGCCCATGAAATTATTTTTGCCGCCAACGGCCATTCGTCTCCTGGATCCACCAGCCGGATTGGGCGTTGGCGATCCAGCGTTTGGCAAACGTTTCCCGGATGTCGTCTTCCCACTCCGGGTGGCCGTTGGCAAGGGCAATGGCTTTGTAGAGGGCTTTGCGGTCCCGGTTTTCCGCCGCCACCAGGCGTTCCACCGCGGCACGTTGTTTGAGGGGGATTTCATTCTTGTGGATGACCGCCACCAGGCCGTTGTTGGCGTATCCTACCCAGCCTTTGGCCAGATATTGCCGCAGTTTCGGGAAGCGTTTTTGCATCGAAGCCTTGAGGGTGCGAATTTCCGGACTGTCGATATTGAGGTTGGCCGGGGCGGCGGCATGGGCACTGCTGATCCCGAGCAGATCGAGCAGGCTGATACGGATGCGTGCCGGTTCCGATCCAGTCTGGGGTTCTCCGCTTTTTTGAATGTCCTGGATGATTTTGTCAGCGGCCTTTTCCGCGGCCGCCGCGGGGAAATAGATGTTGATGGTGACGCACGAGGCGATCCCCAGGAGCATGAGAAAAGGAAAGGCGAAAAGTTTATTCTTCATTGGACCACCGGTGTTTGAATTTGGGTAATGCGTTTCAGGCGCGCCAACAAGGTCGGCCAGTCGATGCGGCGATTATAGCCGATCACGTCGATGCGAGGCAGCCCGCCGCCCGTGACGATGTAGTAACCATGAGGGGCGGGGGCGACACCGCGTAACTGGCAGACTTGGTTGGAGAGCTTCAATCCCAGGCCAAGGCGGTCGTAACCGAAGTCCTCGAACACCTTCAGAAACGTTCTGGATATCAGTCCCGCGGCGCTTCCGCCTCCAAGGTCGGTCAGATTGTCGATGGCTTGCTGGCTGATACGGTGCCTGCCCGTATCGTCAGGCGGTGTTTCGATCCAGGCATCGAAGGCGACAGGTCGCCAATTCTCCAGGTACAGGGATTTGATGTGTCCTTCCACTTTCCCGGTGATCCTGCCAAAGGAAAAGTGGCGGGTGATCAGCTCCAGGTCCAGATTCTTGAAATGGATGTCCGCTCTGAGACGAGGAAGGGGACCGAACAGGTTGGTCACGACCAGATTTTCGACAGTGACCGTTCCATCGAACACTTCAATGGTTAGTTTACCCTCCAGTTCGAGGGTGTGGCTTTCATGATCGTATTTGACCCCCGGTACATTGCCCGACAAAGTGCCGGAAAGTGGCGGGATTCTCAGAACCCTGGTCAGAAGTTCCAGGGAAATCGTCTCGATATCTCCGGCAAAGCGTATTTGCGGCGTGGTGGTCAGGTTCAGGAAATCCAGGCGCTGAATACGCAATCTGCCATCCAGCACAGGGAGGATGGCGGTGTGGATCAGGCGCAAGTCATCGTCGGTCAGGCGCAGGAAGACATTTGCTTCTCCAACAGGGATGGCGTAGAGGTGGGCGGCGTGCCAGCTGATCCAGGAAGTGGGGAAAAGTTTTCCATGATTGTGGAAGTTCTTCTGCCAGTACAAGCGGGCGTTCAGCCCGTTGACGCCGATCCGGTGTTCGGTATCGCTGAGGGTGACGTCATCGAGGACGATCCGGCCCTTTTCCGGCCTGCCTGAGACGATGAGGAATCTTCCATTGGCGCTTCCCTGGTTGATCTCGAGGGTTTGCCAGGTGCCTCCCTGCAGAAAAGGCATCACGTACAACCGGTAAAAGGAAGACAGGCGGGCTTGGAAACCTCCGGTCAACCCGGATATTATACCGTTATCTATTATTCCTGCGCCAACCACAGATCCCACACCCGTTTGCCGTACACTCAAATCCTGCAATTCAAGCCTTCGGGTGGATGGATTCCAGAGGAACGAAGATCGAAGTTTGATGGGATTGTCGGTCAACGGCAGGTAGATCGGGAGAAAGAGCGCTTCTCCCCGGTCAGCCCTGACATCCAGGTTTCCCGACCATGCTTGGCCGCCATGCGTGGCATCCAGCTTCAGCCCCAGCCTCAGCCTTTCCAGCACTTTGCTGTAGTTTTCATCATTCAGGGAAATCTTGTGGCCATCCACCCGCATATCGAAGTGGGTGGCGTGGGCCTTTCCTCTGGCGTGCAGCGTCAAGGCGAGCCATCCCGAGATTTGTTTTATCCAGTGCAGGGACCGGGGAAGGAGGGGCTTTATCCATCTTTTCGCCAGGGTTTGGCGCTGGCTTGTGAGATCGAAGCGCCATCTGTCGCCATGTTGGTTGTAGTGTATTTTCCAGCTTGAATCGCCAATCTCCAAGGGGGCGACCTCGACCGACTTTTTGTCGCCGCCGGCAAAGTCGAAACGGTATCGTCCCGCGAGGGGGAGGTGAAGGCGTGAAAGGTTTCCCGCCAATCGTCCCTGGCGGCAGCGTAAGGGGAGGAGGGTTTTATCCGTGTGCCCAAGGCAGGAAAGGGAGAGGGGTTCCACCTTCCAGGGGGGGAAAGGAAAAGTCAGCGAAGCGATGGTCAGTTTCCATTTTTCAGGGTCCACCCAACCCCTGAGTGCTTTGATGGAAATGGATTGATAATCGAGCCGGTCGAGCTGAATCCGAAAAGTTGCCGAAGATGCCGGGGCGGCGTGGAAAGCTAGGCAGATCCAAAGCACGAGGTGACGCTTGTGACTGGCCTGGCGGGGTTGGCCGTTACGCAGGAAAGACACCCGTGGAAAGATATCTGTCCCCACGGTCACAGATGATGGTGACGATCACGGCATCTTCGACCTGGGCGGACAGACGCAAGGCCGCGGCGACAGCGCCTCCGGAGGAGATGCCGCAGAAGATCCCCTCCCGCGCCGCCAGTTGGCGGGTGGTTTCCTCCGCTTCTTCCTGGGTGACATCCAAAATTCTGTCCACCCTGGACGGATCGTATATCTTGGGAAGATATTCCTTGGGCCAGCGGCGGATGCCAGGAATTTTGGCGCCTTCTCCGGGTTGAACGCCGACGATTTCTATTCCTGGTTTTTTTTCCTTGAGAAACAGGGAAGTCCCCATGATCGTACCGGTAGTGCCCATGGAACTGACAAAATGGGTGATGGTGCCTGAAGTGTCGCGCCAGATTTCAGGTCCCGTGCCTTCGTAATGGGCTCTGGGATTGTCCGGGTTGGAGAACTGGTTGAGAACTTTTCCCTCTCCCCGCCCCGCCATTTCATCGGCCAGATCCCGGGCCTCTTCCATTCCACCCGTGGCTGACACCAGAATGATTTCGGCGCCGAAGGCCTTCATCACCGCACGCCGTTCGACACTCATGTTTTCGGGCATGATCAGGGTCATGCGATAGCCCTTGATTGCCGCCACCATGGCCAGAGCGATACCGGTGTTGCCGCTGGTGGCCTCGATCAACCGCTCCCCCGGCCGAATCTCGCCGCGCTGTTCGGCGTGTTTGATCATGCTCAATGCGGGGCGGTCCTTGACCGATCCTGCCGGATTGTTTCCTTCCAGCTTTGCCAGGATCACATTGCCGGTATCGCCGGGCAGGCGCTGCAAGCGCACCAGAGGGGTGTTGCCCACACAGGATTCGAGGGTGGGGTAGAGGGAAAGATCGGGCTTTGACATGTTTTGCTTGGTGTTTCGGCTGGCGCCTTCTTGTTCGGGATTGTCTGCTGATCGCGGAAATTATACCATCACTCACCCTTCATACTTCGACCGGTCGATCACACGATGTCTGCTACAGAACTCCTGTCCCCCGCTGGAACCCTCAAACACATGCACTATGCCTTTGCCTATGGGGCGGACGCGGTTTACGCCGGACTGCCCCGCTACAGTCTCAGGGTGCGCAACAATGAATTCAATCTGGAGACCTTGCGGGCCGGAATCGAAAAAGCCCATGAAATGGGAAAGAAGTTCTATCTGGCCGCCAATGTCCTGCCCCACAACAGTAAGGTTCAGACGTTCATCCGGGATTTCGAACCGATCGTTGCCGCAGGACCGGACGCCTTGATCATGGCCGATCCCGGGCTCATTCTCCTGGTTCGGGAGACTTGGCCCGAGATGCCGGTGCATCTTTCCGTCCAGGCCAATACGATGAATCACGCCGCGGTCAGATTCTGGCAGGGAATCGGGGTCGAACGGGTGATCCTGTCGCGCGAATTGTCACTGGATGAGATCGGCGAGATCCGGCAGCGATGTCCGGATGTGGAACTGGAAGTGTTCGTTCATGGCGCGCTGTGCATCGCCTATTCCGGGCGTTGCCTGTTGTCGGGGTATTTCAACCGCCGCGATCCCAATCAGGGAACCTGCACCAACGCCTGTCGCTGGAAGTATTCGGTCCGGACGGCCGCCGCGGGCGGGGTGGCGCGCCATCCCGCCGCCGACCGGCCCTATGTGCTCGAAGACCCGGGCCGTCCCGGGGAATATATGCCGGTTCTCGAGGACGAGCACGGTACTTATATCCTCAATTCCAAGGATCTGAGAGCGGTGGAACACATCGGGCGGTTGCTCGAAATCGGCGTGGACTGCCTGAAGATCGAGGGCCGGACCAAGTCCCATTATTACGTCGCGCGTACCGCCCAGGTGTACCGTCAGGCCATCGACGACGCGGTGGCGGGGAAGAAATTCGATCCTGAATTGTTGGGGGTGCTGGAAAATCTGGCAAACCGGGGGTATACCGATGGTTTCTACCAGCGCCACCACAGCCACGAATATCAGAATTATCTTCATGAGGCATCCCGCAGTCATCGTCAGCAATTCGTGGGGGAGGTGGAGGACTTCGACGCCGCCAGGGGTATGGCGAGCGTCCTGGTGAAAAACAAGTTACGGCTTGGGGACAGAATCGAATGGATTTCTCCCGCCGGCAATTCGGATCAGCTGGTGACATATATGGAAGATCTGGATGGCAGCCCTCTCGAAGAGGCACCCGGGGGAGGTTGGAAAATAAGGCTGCCCGTGGCGGAGGCCGGCCGGTACGATCTGGTGGCCAGATATTTATGACGCTTTTCTCCATCCCTTTTATCAGCTGTTTCTGATGTTTTCGGTGTTCCTGGTCATGGTGCCGACAGCTGCTATGCTTAATCACAAGCGAACAGTAATAAGCAGTGGCTGTTGTGATGGATACCGAAGCTTGGCTGCCGGAGCCTGAATTTCATCGTGACGATTTCTTGTCACTGCGGCCGCCTTCCTTTCTGCGGGAGCAGGCTTACGACTATCTGAGCAGACAGGTCAGTCACCATCCTGAAATCCTTTCGTACCATGTAGGCCGCATTCAGGCGGCTGTGACGCAAGGCGAGGAGGCCGTTTACGCTTCCTTGATCGATCTGCTCTGGGTTCTGGGAAACAGAGGACGATCTTTGCAAAAAAGACTGATCCATGCCGCCAGGAAATGGTTGTCCCAAGAGAAATATGACGTGTTGACAAGGCATCTTTCGCGCCGGTCGCCTTCGCTTCCCCTTCCTTTTTCCTGCCGATGCGTCGTCCACGATGGAAGCTGGGGCAAGGTCGACTGGGCCATCGAAGGCCCGTCCGAGGAAGCGGAGAGCGTGGATTGGGTTCAGGCGGCCCAGGATTGTCTGGGCATGGGGCAAATCGATCAGGCCAGGGAAATTCTGGAGGGCTTGGTTGCCGAAACACCGGAAAATTCCCGGGCGCGCCAGGCCCTGCTGGAAATCTTTCGGGCGACCAACGAGACGGAGCGGTTTTTTCAATTTTACGAGATGCTGAAAGACAAGGCGTGTCTGGACTCCGCGTGGCAGACAGCATTCGACCAGATAAAGGGAGTGGGAGCCTTGACATCCGATGAGTGATACGCCGCTGAAAATCGCCATCCTGGGGCCGCGGACCCCTTGCTATGATCTGCTGACCCATTTCATCGAACACAATTGTCAGTTTGGTTTGCTGGTGGAACCTGAGCAGGCCGATGTGTGCATCCTCAATCTCGATGGATTCGATGCCGAAAGACTGTTGCATGATCATCGGCAACGAAATTCCGGTCAGCCAATGATCGTATTGGCGCTCAACAAGCCCGCGCAAGAGGGGTGTATCTGGGTCAAGAAACCGCTTCAATCCAGGCAGTTGATGGACGCTTTGGAAACAGTCAGGCACCTCAATGGAAAGAACGATTCCGCCGCCCTCAAGGTCGTCCGCAACACGGATGAAACCACCGCTTTGAATCAGGCGGCGCGGCAGCTGGCCTCGAAGCATAGAGCCAATCACAAAGCGGTCCACACGGTTTCCGTTTCCAAGACCAAATATTACGAGCCGGTGGAATATCTGCAGGGAATCTTGATCAAGGCCTATCGGCAGGCGGTCACCACGGGCATCTCTCTCAGGATCGACACCGGTTGGGAACCCATATTCATCTATCCTCACAAGCGGCTGGTTTGGGTGGATGCCGATGACAAGAAATTGCAGGCGTTCTGTCATCTTTCCATTCGTAAATTTTCCCATCTGACAGGGGAGCTGGCGTCGGGGCCGACCATCACGCCGGAGCCCGGGGGCGACATCGATAAGCCGCCTGACGGCTGTCAGAGCATGGAGGCCTTTTTGTGGAAGGTCAGCTGGTGGAATTCGGCCGGCCGGCTTCCAAGAGGTGTGAAGTCATCCCAGCTTGTTCGTCTCAAGCGCTGGCCGAATCTGACCCGTCTCTGGTGTCCGGCTTCGGCGCTGCAGGTCGCATCGCTCCTCTATCAGACCGCGAAGTCGCCTGAAGACGCCGTCACCGCGCTGGCGTTGCCGCCTGCGGACGTGTACAGCTTTATCAGCGCCGCCCGCGCCACCGGGCTGATTGAGCGGGTGGAGGAAAAAAGGTCCGGCCCGCCTTCGAACCTGCCTGCAGAAAAGGAGCGGCGTTTCGACAGACGGCCCAGGCCCGAACCGGCGAGGTCTTCGGGGGGCTTTTTGCGCAAGATTTTACGAAGTTTGAGGGGAGAGTGAAAAATCCATGGCGCTATACAACAAGTTGATCTTCACCGGCCCCGTGGGAGCCGGGAAAACCACGGCGATCGCGAGCCTGAGCGACGAGCCGCCGGTACGGACCGATGCCCTGGCCAGCGACATGACACGGAAGTTCAAGCAGGATACGACGGTGGCCCTGGATTATGGCGTCATGACCCTGGAGGGGGGCGGAAAGCTCCATCTCTATGGCACGCCGGGACAGGAGCGGTTCGATTTTATGTGGGAGATCCTGACCGAAGGGGGGATCGGTCTGGCCTTGCTGATAGACAACAGCAGTCCGGATCCGTTTCGCGACCTTCGTTTTTTTCTCGGCCGTTTCCGGCCGTTCATAGACCAGTCCGGATTGGCGATCGGTATCACCCGGATGGATCTCAAATCCGATCCGACGCTGGAGGCCTATAACAGGGAAATAGAAAAGCTGGGATTGAAGGCGCCGGTCCTGGAAGTGGATGCGCGTAGCCGCCGGGATGTGTCATTGTTGGTACAAGCCTTGTTGTTTCATCTGGATCCCGGTTTGGTGGTGGAGGATGACGATGGCCAATTCGCAGTTTCCTGAGAACCCATATCTGCTGCCTACTCCCGGTGGGGCTTTTTATTCCGTCGCCGATACGGCGGTCAATCCGCCCAGGAGGTTTCTCCGCCATTTGCTCAGTCATTCCCGGACCCCGGCGCTGAACGCCGAATCGTTGGCCAGGGGGTGTGGCGAGGACGATCTGGATGCTTTTCTGGCAATGCTCCGCCGTATCCAGTCCATGCGCTGGGTCCAGGCGCTGGATGAACCCATGCAGGTACTGGATGAGCCGCTGGAAGACATTCTCCCTGGCTTGCTCTCGGGTCTGGCCGAGAACGGCAAGGCGTTGCTGGCCGACCAACAGGGATTCTATCTGGGAACCAGCGGCTTTCCCCATGAAACGGTGGAAGAACTGGCGGCTTTGAGTGCCGATCTCATGAATCTCCAGCAGCGCCACCGGGGGCTGTTGCAGGGCAACCTGAATCTGGGCAGCCAGGCGTGGGGTGTGGTGGATGCGGGGGGCCATACCCGCCTGGGAATCTGGCCGCTGCATGTTGGGAAACATTGTTTCGCCCTGGTGATGACCGGCACCCCTCATTTCAACCACCCGAGCTTTGTTCATCTGGTTTGGACTTTGATGACCCGGTATACGCCGACGCCGGTAACAGAATGATTTCATGATGCCATTCAGGAGGTAAAAAAACATGCGTGCGGAAATGTTGACATCGATATTGACGGAATTGAACGGCACTTCAGCCGATATCGAAGCGTCGGGGGTGATCTCCACCGATGGGCTGATGATGGCGGCGGTGCTTCCGGCCATGATGGACGAGGACAGGGTGGGAGCGATGAGCGCCGCGATGTTGTCTCTGGGGGACAGGACATCCCGGGAACTGGCGCGGGGCGAACTGGAGCAGGTGTTGATCAAGGGCAATCAGGGGTATGTGTTGATGACCCACGCCGGTAAGGAAGCGGTATTGACGGTCTTGGCGAAACCCCAGGCGAAGCTGGGATTGATCTTCCTGGATGTCAAACGCGCGGCGGAGAACATTTCCAAACTGATATAGGGGGCTGTCATGATCGGCGATATGCATCCCGGCGATATCCTCGGGGAATACCATGAAGAGGTCATTCAACTTTATGGCCTGGGGCCTCGCAAGGTTCTGGTGACAGAGCGGGAGGCGCCCTATCCGGATGGCCGTCTGATCGTCTCGAGAACCGATACCGACGGGATCATCACCCACGTCAATCGATCTTTCGTGGAAATGTCCGGCTACACCGAAGCCGAGCTGGTGGGTGCCCCCCATTCGATTCTCCGCCACCCCGACATGCCCAGGGCGGCGTTCAAGGATCTTTGGGAAACCATCGAGGCGGGAAAGATATGGCAGGGGTACGTCAAGAATTTGCGCAAGGACGGGGGTTTTTACTGGGTCAAGGCCACGGTGATACCGAATGTCAGAAATGGAGAGATCGTGGGATATACCTCGGTGCGGCGCAAGCCTGACCGCCGCAAGGTGGAGGAATGCATCCCCCTTTATGCTTCCATGAAGGCGAAGGAAGAAGAGGAGGTGGCCCAGTGACCTATCAATTTACCGTGAGCCCGGATTTCAGCCCCGATTATATTTCCGGGTGGTTCATTTTCAACACCTGGCTGCAGCGCGCCCTCGGTCAATCCATTCATCTGGAAATGATGGACGATTTCCAGCAACTGCATCAGGCTATCGAAGAAGACCGGGTGGACCTGATCTACGCCAATCCCTACGATGCCTCGATGTTGGTGCGGGAGAAGGGTTTCACCCCTTTGGTGAAGCCCAGGGGGGGATCGGACGAAGCGGTCATCGCGGTCCGGGCCGACAGCGGCATAGACAAGGTGGAATCGCTACCGCCGGGAACCCGGGTCGCGACTACCGACGATCCGGATGTCCACCTCATGGGGATGATCATGCTCGAGCCTGCCGGACTCGACCAAGGCAGTGTCGAACTCAAGCAATGTGGCAGTTATGTTCTGGTGGCAAAAGCCTTGTTGCAGGGGGCGTGTGAGGTTGGAATCTTTCTGGACAAGGCTTTCGACGAACTCAGTCGGCCGATCCAAAGCCAGCTGCGTCCTTTGGTCCGCAGTGAGATCCAGGTGATCCATCATTCTCTCATGGCCGGTCCCCGCCTGGATTCTGAGGTGGAGGAATTACAGCGTGTGTTGCTCGCGATGGACCAGGATCCCAGGGGCCGGAACGTATTGCAGGGATTGGGGCTGGTGGGCTGGGAGCCCGTGGAAGAGGAAGAAGCTGAATTCATGATCGACCTGATGGAAACGCTGACCTACAGTCCGGGATAAAGCCGGGCCAGGGGGGCATGCTCAGTCCTTGTCGTCGATTTCCATGAAACACCAGCGCACTTGGGGAACGGCTTGCTTGATCTTTTCTTCCAGGGCGTTGATGCGGGGAACGGCCTCGGCGATTCTGAGATCGGGCGGCATGCAGATTTTCGCTGCGACCATGATGTCGGGCCCGAACTGCAGGGTGATCAAGTTCAACAATCCGGTGACATGCGTGTCCCGTTGAATCACTTCCGTGATCACCCGTTCTTGCTCCGGTTCCGCCGACCGCCCGACCAGCAGTGTTTTGATATGGGTGGCGACGAATATCGAGACCGCCACCAGCACCCCCCCGATCGCCATGGAGCCCATGGCGTCATAGGCGGCATCTCCGCTTACGGTGGCCAGACCCAGGCCGATCAGGGCAATGGTTAGACCCACGATTGCCGCCGTGTCTTCTCCCAGCACGACCACCAATTCCGCATTGCGGGTGGTGGCGAGCCATTCTCTCAGCGACTTGCCGCTGCGCAGGCGGGAGATTTCAGCCAGACAGCCCCTCAGGCTCATGGCTTCGAGGAGGACGGAGATGCCCAGAACCGCCATCCCCACCCAGGGCTGATGCAGCGGCTCCTGATTCGAGAGTTTGTGCCAACCCTCGTAGATGGAGAACAGGCCCCCGACGCTGAACAGCAGGATGGCGACGACGAAACTCCAAAAATAGCTCACTTTTCCATAGGCCATCGGGTGCTGCGCGTCGGCAGGCCGCCTGGACTGTCGGATTCCCAGGTACAGCAGCATCTGGTTGCCGCAATCGGCGAAAGAATGAATGGCTTCCGCCGTCATGCTGCCGGAACCGGTGAATATCGCCGCCCCGGTTTTGGCGATAGCGATGCCGAGGTTGGCCAGGAACGCATAGAGGATGGCCTTGTGGCCATGGGAAGGGGAACTCATGATGGATTCTTGAATCTTTTAATGGGTTTGGGGTCCAAAGTGACGAATTATTTTTGCTTTCGAGGCAATATTTGCCCTAAAATCGGCCAACCACTCCGTTTAGTTTAGCCCGCACAGGGCAACGAACTGGATGATCCCGTTGCCTTGACTTATGGACATCGATTGACAGGAACCACCCAAAGCATTATGCAGGCAAGTCAAATATACGTACAGAATCTGGAGAAACACCTCGCCGAGGAAAATCCCCTCCTGGTGGATGTGGCGAAGAATTTCCAGACCCTCGACACGGTCGCAAACGATCTTGGATTACTCAGGCCTGACCAGTCCACCGCCAGGCAGATTCCCTGGTGGCCCCTGATCTCCATTCTGGGGCTGTTTTCCGCCGGAAAATCCACCTTTATCAATCATTTCCTGGGGCAGAAGGTTCAACGTTCCGGCGTGCAGGCGGTCGACGACAAGTTCACCGTCCTGGTGTACAGCCCCGATCCCGAGGTCAAAACTTTACCCGGTTTGGCGCTCGACGTCGACCCCAGGTTTCCTTTCTACCAGATCAGCCGCGAGATCGAAGAGACCAGCGAGGGGGAAGGAAAACGCATCAACGCCTATCTCCAGCTCAAAACCTGCAACAGCGAGAACCTCAAAGGGAAGATCCTGATCGATTCCCCGGGCTTCGATGCCGACGCCCAGCGCAGTTCGACCCTGAAGATCACCAAGCACATCATCGACGTCTCCGATCTGGTGTTGATCTTCTTCGATGCCCGCCGTCCCGAGCCGGGTGCGATGCGCGACACCCTGGAATACCTGGTGAAGACCTCCGTGGATCGCTACGATTCGGAGAAGTTCATCTACATCCTCAATCAGATCGACGTCACGGCCCGGGAAGACAGTCTGGCCGAGGTGGTGGCGGCCTGGAAGAGCGCCATGGCCGAAAGGGGGCTCAACGTCACTCATTTCTATACCATCTTCGCGCCGGATGTCGAACTGAAGGCCGAGCACGAATATGTCAAGCAACGGTTGGAGGCCCGCCGCGATCGGGATCTGGCGGAGATTCACAAGCGCATGAAACAAGTGGAGGTGAAACGCGCCTACCGGATTCTCAACACCCTTGATCTGACCACCAAGGAACTTCGGGATCAGGCGATTCCCGTCTTGATGAAGGCCCTTACAGGGTGGCGAAACTGGACTTTGCGCCTCGACACCATCGTCTTCGCGGGATTGGTCGCGGGCATCGTCTACGCGGGACTGGTGACCGGCTTCCTGTTCAACCCCATGGCCGATGCCATTGCTGTGGTAGCGGGAATGGTGGTTTTGATGTTGTTTCATCTGATCGTCTCCAGCCTGTTCAAGATGTATTACCGCAGCCGTCTGGCCAAGCGGCAGAAACAGTTGGGTCTTCGCTTCAATTTGGTGAAGGCATTCAATAAATGCGCGAATTGGCGTCTGTATGCCACCGGAAAGGTCAAGGGGTGGAGCGACAAGGTGCACAAACAGCTGGATGAGATCATCAATCGCGCCGATATCCTGATTCAGCGCTTGAACGACCAAATGACCAACCCTTCAGGCAAGCCGGAAGCGGCGTTGAAGGAGGATCTGGTCAAAGAGGAAGCCGTTTCCTGAAGCGGAAACCAGCGAGCGTCGTAAACAGGCCGCATTCGCGGCCTGTTCATTTTTGGCCTGCCGCTATCTCGAAAGGCGTGTTCAATTTTCTGGCGACGGGCCGGTTTTCGAGTCGAACGTACCCGGGAATGCCTTTTTGATAAGGAGGGTAAGCTTCGCCGAAGGTCAAGGGACGAAGATAACGCCGGCATGCCTCGGTGATGCCATAGCCATCGTCGGCGATAAAATCCCTGGGCATTTTCTTTTCCACATTGGCGATCTTGTCCAAGGGGGCGCTCTCGATCGTCCACTGGTAAGGATCATCGGACTTTCGGACGATGATGGGCATGATGGCGTTTTCACCGGATACCGCCATTTCCACCGCCGCCTTGCCGACGCCGTAGGCCTGTTCCATATCGGTTTGCGAAGCGATATGCCTTGCCGAACGCTGGAGATAATCCGCAACCGCCCAATGACAACGGAATCCCAGTTCGGTGTAGATCATTCTGGCGACGACCGGCGCGACCCCTCCCAGTTGGGTATGGCCGAAGGCGTCTTTGTACCCGGCATCGGCGAGAAATCCGCCTTCCGGGTTCCTGACACCTTCCGAGACCACCACCGAGCAATAGCCATGCGCGCTGACGGTCTCTCTGACACGGTCGAGGAAGCTTCGCTGATTGAACGGAATTTCGGGAAACAGGATGACAATGGGGACGGGGAGCCCTTCGGTCGATGCCAGGCCGCCGGCGGCGGCGATCCATCCGGCGTGCCGGCCCATGACCTCGAAGACGAAAACCTTGGTGGAGGTGGCGCACATGGAGGCGACGTCCAGGCTGGCCTCCAGGGTCGAAAGGGCGACGTATTTCGCCGCCGAGCCGAATCCCGGGCAATTGTCGGTGATGGGAAGATCGTTGTCTACGGTTTTTGGGATATGCACGGCCCGGATGGGGTACCCCAAGGCTTCTGACAGTTGTGAAATCTTGTGGCAGGTATCGGCGGAGTCGTTGCCTCCGTTGTAGAAGAAATAGCCGATCTCGTGAGCCTTGAAGACTTCGATCAAGCGTTCATATTCGGCGCGGTTCTCTTCCAGCCCCTTCAGTTTGTAACGGCAGGAACCGAAGGCGGCGCCAGGGGTATGGCGTAATGCCGCAATGGCCTGCTGTGATTCCTTTGAGGTATCGATGAGATCTTCGGTCAATGCGCCCACGATTCCGTTTCTTCCGGCATAGACCTTTCCGATCCGGCCTGGAAAGCGGCGCGCCGTTTCGATCACGCCGCAGGCGGAAGCGTTGATGACGGCGGTGACACCACCGGACTGGGCATAGAAAGCGTTTTTGACTGTCATGGGGATGAATATCCTTTGTCGAGGCGTTGAAAAAATGGGTGATTCTTAAATTCCATCAGGGGAAACATGGCTGGCCGGCGCCAACGGTTTTTGCCGAGGGGGAGCGCTGCGGGCGGGATTCGGGAAGCGATTTCCATTGCCCCTCCCTGAAAACCTCCAGGGGGCGAAGTTGCTTTTGTAGCGCATTTTGTCACAACGCTCGATCCAATATCCCAGATACAGCCGTTGTAACCCCATCCGCTTCACCGCCTCTATTTCACTGAGAATGGCGAAAGTCCCCAAGCCCCGCCGCTCATGAATGGGGTCGAAGAATGTGTAGACCGCCGACAAACCATCTTCCAGCAGGTCGGCTACTGCCACGGCCAGCAAGGAATCTCCCAGGCGGAATTCATAAAACAGGGTTTCACACCAAGGGCAGGTCAGGAAATCCAGGTAATCCTCAGGCGTCGATTCCACCATGGCTCCATCCCGATGGCGGGCCTTGAGATAGCGGATGTAGAGGTCGTAATGATCCTCACGAAATTCGGGGGCGCGGGCGATGATCCGCAAATCTCGATTACGCTGCCCGCACCTTCGTTGATTTCGCTTCGGGGTGAAGCGATCGACCGGCACACGTGCCGGTATGCATGCCTGGCAAGCGGCGCAGTGCGGGCGATAGACCAACCGGCCGCTGCGTCTGAAGCCTTGGGCGACCAAGCGGCTATAGGTGCCGATCGACAGCGCTCGGTCCGGGGAAAGAAACAAAAACCGCGATATCTCTTCCGTCAGATAGTCGCAGGGATGGGGTTGGCTGAGATAGATTTCCCTGTTGTTCATACCGACTCCCAGGCGGCGGGAGAAGGGGGTTCGTCACACCAGCGTCGGATCATCCGGACGAAACGGGATCTGGGAATTTCTTCCGCACCCAGGCTGGCCAGGTGCTCGGTACGCACTTGACAGTCGATCAGGGCGTAACGCCAATTCTGCAGCCACCGGCAGAGACCGACGATGGCGACCTTGGAGGCATTGCTGTAGCGATGGAACATGGATTCCCCGAAGAACACCCGGCCGATCGCGACACCATACAACCCGCCGACGAGCTCGCCCTGGCGCCAGCATTCCACCGAGTGGGCGAATCCCAGGTCATGGAGTTGCAGATAGGCCGTTTTCATTTCGGGCGTGATCCAGGTTCCCTTTTCACCCCGCCGCGGGGCCGCGCATCCTTCGACGACTTCAGGGAACGCCTGGTTCCAGGTCAAGGTGAATTCGCCTTTTTTCAGAACCTTCCCGAGGCTGCGGGAAATTTTGAGTCTGCCGGGAAACAATATCAACCGTGGGTCGGGTGACCACCACAGAATGGGTTCGCCCGGGTTGTACCAGGGAAAGACTCCGTGACGATAGGCCCGCAGCAAACGCGGGGGAGAGAGATCCCCACCGACGGCCAGCAGACCGTCGGGATCCTCCAGAGCCTGCTCCACCGGCGGGAAGTCATCGTGGGGATGTGTTGGATCGAGCAGTTTCAGCATCCGTCAGTGGTTCATTGCTGTTGCTCGAGGAATCTTTCAGCGTCCAGGGCGGCCATGCAGCCGGTTCCCGCCGAGGTGACCGCCTGTCGGTATACCGGGTCGGCCACGTCGCCGGCGGCGAAGACGCCCGGGATGCTGGTGGCGGTGGTGTTTCCCTGATTGTCTCCGCTTCCCTTGACCTTGATATAACCGTGATCCAGTTCCAGTTGTCCCTCGAAAATGCTGGTATTGGGGGTATGGCCGATGGCGATGAAGACGCCGGTCACCTCGAGCGTTTTGCTGCTGCCGTCCTTGACGTGTTTGATCCGCATGCCGTTGACCCCGTTGTCGTCTCCCAAAATCTCGTCCACCACGTGATTCCATTCGATGCTGATCTTGCCTTCCCCGACCCGTTTCATCAGCCGGTCGATGAGGATCTTTTCGGCCCTCAGTTGATCCCGGCGGTGGATCAAGGTGACGTGGGAACAAATATTGCTCAGATAGAGGGCTTCTTCGACCGCCGTGTTCCCCCCTCCCACGACCGCGACCGGTTGGCCCTTGTAGAAGAAGCCATCGCAGGTGGCGCATGCCGAGACCCCCCGCCCCTTGAATTTCTCCTCCGAGGGCAATCCCAGATATTTGGCGGAGGAGCCTGTGGCGATGATCAGGGCGTCACAGGTGTAGATGCCGGAATCCCCGGTAAGCGTGAAAGGGCGGCTGCCGAGATCGGCGCTGTGGATGTGGTCGAAGATCATTTCGGTGTTAAAACGTTCGGCATGAAGCCGCATCCGTTCCATCAGTTCCGGGCCCTGCACACCTTCAGGTTCCCCCGGCCAATTCTCGACGTCGGTGGTGGTCATCAGCTGCCCACCCTGCTCGATACCGGTGACCAGCACCGGATCGAGATTGGCGCGGGCGGCGTAAATGGCCGCGGTATAGCCGGCAGGCCCGGAACCCAGGATCAACAGGCGGCAATGTTTGGTGGTCGTACTCATGTTGGTCTATGCTCCCCTTGGAAGTTGAAACGATAAATAGTATCACCGCCCATGGCTTCCGAGGCAAAACCTCTTGTTCCATGCCGGGTGAGGTATTTTTTAACGACGTGGCCTTGCGTGCCTGGGGAAAGGTGCCTGCAGGGAAATTGTGGAAGCACCATGCTTGCCATTCCTATCGTATTCATCAACAATGATCAGCTTAATCCGTAACAGCAAAATGTCGACGCCGTTGTCACAAACCAAAAAAGCCATCTTCGATGAGACCGTGGAGCGGGTGACGCACGGGCTGCGTGAAGTCTGGTTGTTTTGTTATTTCGCTTTCGCTTTGTATCTTCTGTTGTCGCTGGCGACCTTCGATCTGGAGGATCCGGGCTGGAGGCATAGCGGAAGTGGCCGCCCCCTGAGCAATTCCGGTGGCATGTTCGGGGCCTGGATCGCCGATCTTTTTCTTTCCTTCGTGGGACTCATGGCCTATTTGTTCCCGGTCATGATCGCCTGGCACGGCTGGCTGGTCTATCGGCAGCGGGTCAATACCCAGTGGGACTGGGGGATTCTCGCGCTCCGCTGGCTGGGTTTCGTGTTGACCGTGCTGGCCGGCGCCAGCCTCGCTTATATCCATTTCGGCCAGGCGGCATGGGATCTCCCTGAAACCACCGGGGGAATCCTGGGGGAGGAGATGGCGGAATGGCTGCTGGGGCGGTTCGGCGTTCTGGGTGCCTCGTTGTCGTTGCTGGTGGTTTTTCTGGCCGGCGTCACCCTCTTTACCGGGCTTTCCTGGCTCGATCTGATGGAAACGATCGGAAAATACGTGTTGATGGGCTGGGGTTTCGCTGCCGAGGCCATCGCCGGTCTACGGGAGCGGAGAAGCGCTCACGGCGCCGTCACTGGAAGTGGGGTGGCGGGAAAGCCCGAAGCGCCGGCCAGGCGCGAACCCAAGGTGGCATTCTCTCCCGGGGAGGACGGCGATGAGAAGCGCTGTTCCAGCCAGGCTGAGGTTCGGAAGGGATCCGAGGTGGCCGCCGGCGGCAAAGGGGAGCGATCGGGCAGGGAGCCTTCCGGCCGCAAGCGGCGGCAGTCCGAGTCTCCCATCATACGCAAGAAGGCGGAGCCCCGGACGGTGAAGATGGATTCGTCCCTGGCGCCTGCATTGCCTTCGCTGGATTTTCTCGAAGAACCGGTCCTGGCCTCCCAAGGGTATTCCAAGGACGACCTCGAAGCCATGTCGGCCCAGCTGGAAGCGGTTCTTGCCGATTTCGGCGTCAAGGCCAAGGTCAGGGAGGTTCACCCAGGTCCCGTGATCACCCGCTTCGAGATCCAGCCCGGCCCCGGCATCAAAGGCAGCCGGATCTCGAACCTGGCGACCGATCTGGCCCGTTCTCTTTCGGTGCCCAGCGTGCGGGTGGTCGAGGTGATCCCCGGTAAATCCTACGTGGGCCTGGAAATTCCAAACCGGGAGCGGGAAACCGTCTATCTGCGCGAGATCTTCACCAGCAGGGAATACCGACAGGCCAAGTCGCCGGTGACCCTGGTTCTGGGCAAGGACATATCCGGGCGTCCGGTGGTGGCGGATTTGGCCAAAATGCCGCACCTGCTGGTGGCGGGGACGACCGGTTCCGGCAAGTCGGTGGCGATCAACGCCATGATATTGAGCCTCCTCTACAAGGCCACGCCGCAGGAAGTGCGGTTGATCATGATCGACCCCAAGATGTTGGAACTTTCGGTTTACGAGGGCATTCCCCATCTTTTGAGCCCCGTGGTCACCGACATGAAAGAGGCGGCTTCGGCCCTCCGATGGTGCGTGGCGGAGATGGACCGGCGTTATCGACTGATGTCCGCCTTGAAGGTGCGTAATCTGGCCGGATACAACCGCAAGGTCCAGGAAGCCATCGACCGGGGGGAGCCGATCAAGGATCCCTTTTTCCGCAGCGCCGACATGGAAGAGGGGGGGAGCTGGCCCGTTCTCGAACCCCTGCCGGTGATCGTGGTGGTGATCGACGAACTCGCCGACATGATGATGCTGGTGGGCAAGAAGGTGGAGGAGCTGATCGCCCGCCTGGCGCAAAAGGCGCGGGCGGCGGGGCTGCATTTGATCCTGGCGACCCAGCGGCCTTCCGTCGACGTGTTGACGGGGCTGATCAAGGCCAACGTTCCGACCCGGATTGCTTTTCAGGTGTCCTCCAAGGTGGATTCACGAACCATCCTGGATCAGAGCGGGGCCGAAACCCTGTTGGGGAGCGGGGACATGTTGTTCCTTCCTCCAGGGACAGGGTTTCCCCTGCGTGCCCACGGCGCCTTCGTGGACGATCACGAAGTGCTGAGGGTGGTGGAATTCCTCAAACAGACCGGTCGGCCCCGCTATGTCGAGGAGATCACCCGTTTTCACGACGATAGCGAGAATCAGACAGGGGAAGGGGAACCGGAGAGCGAGGCGGATGCCTTATATGACGAGGCGGTACGCTTCGTGACCGAAACCCGCCGGGTTTCCATTTCCAGCGTACAGCGCAAATTCAAGATCGGATACAACCGGGCGGCCAGAATCGTCGAGGAAATGGAACGGGCCGGGGTGGTCAGCCCCGCCGAAGGCAATGGCTCGCGGACCGTCCTGGCGCCACCGCCGGTGGAAGATTGAGGAAGCCGATGATCAGAATGATTCCTGCCTTGATGATGGTTCTGTGGATGGGGGTCGTGGTCGCGGCATCCAGTCCCGGCGAAGTGCTGGAAGCCTTTCTCGCCTCGGCCAGAACCCTGTCGGCGGATTTCGTCCAGCAGTCCATCGACGAAACGGGTCATGTCAGCCAGCAAAGCCGGGGCAGGTTCTATCTCAAGCGGCCGGGAAAATTCCGCTGGACTTATCAATCCCCCTACCGTCAGGAAATCGTGGCTGACGGGGACAAGGTCTGGTTTTACGATCCCGACCTGGAACAAGTCACCGTCAAGACGGTAGACAGCGCGTTGGGATCGGCCCCCGCCCTCCTGCTCAGCGGGCAGTTGAAACTCTCGCAACGCTTCGAGATTGAAGATCAGGGAAGGGAGGGGAAGCGGCTGTGGTTGAAGTTGAAACCCAAGGACGAAGAAGATGTTTTCCGTTACCTTCGGGTGGAGATGGAAGGGGGGAGGCTGGTTTCGATGGAGCTGGCCGATCATTTCGGGCAACTGACCCGGATCCGTTTTTCCGCCATGGAAATCAACCTTCCACTGGATGACGATCTCTTTACATTCACACCTCCGCCGGGGGTGGATGTCTTTGAAGGCTGATGGGCGGATCTGAAAATCAGCGGTTCCGCCCCCTCGCCGATCGCCTTCGCCCCCGGACACTGACCGATTTCATCGGTCAGCGGCACTTGCTTGCGCCGGGCAAGCCCTTGCACGATGCCATTTCGGGGGGGCATCTGCATTCGATGATTCTTTGGGGTCCGCCGGGGACGGGGAAGACCACTTTGGCGCGCATGATCGCCAAGTCCGTGAACGCGCAATTTATACCGTTATCTGCTGTATTATCCAACATCAAAGAAATCCGGGAAAAAATCGGGCAGGCCCGCATCAATCACGAGAGAGGGGAAGCGACCATCCTGTTTGTGGACGAAGTGCATCGTTTCAACAAAGCGCAGCAGGATGCCTTCCTGCCGCATATCGAGAACGGTATCATCCATTTCGTCGGCGCCACGACTGAAAATCCTTCCTTTGCCCTCAACAATGCCTTGCTGTCCCGGGCCAGGGTGTATGTTCTCAAATCCCTGAATCAGGAGGATTTGCGGCAAGTCATCGAGCGGGCGCTCGAGCACCCCGAGGGCTTTGCCGGTATCGACGTGGAGATTGGCGATCCGGTCCGTCACTGGCTGGTCGAGGCGGCCGACGGGGACGCCCGCAGGCTTTTGAACCTGTTAGAGGTCATGGTCGATCTGGCACTGGATGATACGGGGAAAAAGGCCAGAATCGAAGAAGGGCTGGCACGCGATGTCCTCTCTGGTGGCAGTGTGCGCCGTTTCGATCGTCAGGGAGACGACTTCTATGACCAGATTTCCGCGCTCCACAAGACCATCCGCGGAAGCGATCCCGACGCGGCCTTGTATTGGTTGTGCCGAATGTTGGATGGCGGATGCGATCCTTTCTGTATCGCCCGTCGTTTGGTGAGGATCGCATCGGAGGATATCGGAAACGCCGATCCCAGAGCCCTGCAGTTGGCGTTGAATGCTTGGGAAGCTCAGGAACGGCTGGGATCGCCCGAAGGAGAATTGTCTTTGGCCCAGGCGGCGGTGTATCTGGCCTGTGCCCCCAAGAGCAACGCCGTTTACCGGGCCTTTCAGGCAGCGCAACGGGACGCCGCCGCCACAGGCAGTCTCGAGGTTCCGATACACCTTCGCAATGCACCCACCAGGTTGATGAAGGAGCTGGGATATGGCAAGCGTTATCGCTATGCCCACGATGAACCCGAAGCCTACGCCGCGGGGGAATGTTACTTCCCCGAAACCATGAAACCGGTCCGTTATTACTGTCCGGTCGACCGGGGGTTGGAAATCAAGATCGCCGCCAAGCTGGCGCATTTGCGGGCGCTGGATGAGCGCGGCAAATGAGCGGATCCGGCCCATTCCTGCAGAAGTGACAGGTGGCAAGCGCCCTGAAAGAGCCGTCTACAGGGGGAATGCGGTCTTTGTTACAATGGAAGCGGCCAACGCGGTTGGAGAATCAATTGATCTGGATCGATTACGCAATCCTGGTGTTGATTATGGTTTCAGCGATCGTGGGGCTGCTGAGAGGGCTGGTTCAGGAAACGTTCTCCCTGCTTGGCTGGATCGCCGCAATGTGGGTGACCCTGCGTTACCATCAAGCGTTGGCTTTCCATCTGGCCGGTCTCATCACCCAGCCCGGTTTGCGTCTGGCGGCTGCGATGACCGGGCTTTTTCTGGCGACACTGATCGTGAGTAAAATCATTGGCTACCTGATCGCCACATTGATCGCGCGATCTCCGTTGGGTTTCCTCAACAGGCTGGGGGGGCTGGCTTTCGGCGCTGCAAGGGGGGTATTGCTGATTCTGATTCTGATCCTGTTCGCTCAGGGCGCGGGTCTGACCGCCGAACCCTGGTGGAGCGAATCGCGTTTGATCCCTCCCCTGGAATCCTGGGCCCAGGCGCTTGGGCAGATTCATCCCGAAGCGTATTGGCAAAGGGTGCGGGCATCCTGACTTCCTCTTTCAATTCATTTCAATCTAGGCGGATTTTGAATCTATGTGTGGAATCGCTGGTATGGTGGCCCATTCACCGGTCAACCAGGCGCTCTATGAGGCGCTTACCGTTCTCCAGCATCGGGGACAGGATGCGGCGGGTATCGTCACTTACGAGGGTGGGCGCTTTTATCTCCGCAAGGACCGGGGGCTGGTGAGAGACGTGTTTCAGGCCGAACACATGCAACACCTGGCAGGCACCATGGGAATCGGCCATGTCCGTTATCCCACGGCCGGCTGCACCAGTTCCGCCGAGGCCCAGCCTTTTTATGTCAACTCTCCTTATGGCATCACGCTCAGCCACAACGGTAACCTCACCAATGCGGAATTCCTCAAGCAGGAGCTGTTCCTACAGGATCAACGTCACATCAACACCGACTCCGATTCTGAAGTATTACTCAACGTTTTCGCCCACGAGCTGCAACGGCTCGGGAAACTGCGCCTGGACGTGGGGGATGTCTTCGATGCGGTCGCCGAAGTCCATCGCCGCTGCCGGGGCGCTTATGCCGTCACGGCGATGATCACGGGCTTCGGGGTGCTGGGTTTCCGGGATCCTTATGGCATTCGGCCGATGGTGATCGGCATCCGGGAAGCGCCAGAGGGGCCGGAATATATCATCGCTTCCGAGAGCGTGGCCCTGGATGTGCTTGGGTTCGACAAGCTCAGGGACATCCGGCCCGGCGAGGCGGTATTCATCGAAAAAGACGGGCGGCTGCACAGCCGTCAGTGTGTCGAGCCGGTGAAACATGCGCCCTGCATCTTCGAATTCGTCTATTTCGCCCGCCCCGATTCGGTGATCGACGGAATTTCCGTTTACAAGGCCCGGTTGCAGATGGGGGAAAAGTTGGCGGAAAAGATTCTTCATCTCAATCCCGATCATGATATCGACGTGGTGATTCCCATTCCCGACACCAGCCGTACCGCGGCGTTGGAGCTGGCCAACCGCCTGGGGGTCAAATACCGCGAAGGTTTCATGAAGAACCGCTATATCGGCCGGACTTTCATCATGCCCGGCCAGCAGCTGCGTCAACGTTCGGTTCGGCGCAAGCTCAACCCCATCGATGTGGAATTCAAGGGAAGGAACGTGCTTCTGGTGGACGACTCCATCGTCCGCGGGACCACCTCCAGGCAAATCATCCAGATGGCCAGGGAGGCGGGGGCGAAAAAAGTCTATTTCGCTTCCGCTTCACCACCGGTGCGTTACCCTTACGTCTATGGAATCGATATGCCGGCATCGTCGGAACTGGTCGCCCATGGACGCACCGAGGAAGAGGTACAGAAAATTCTGGGCGCCGACTGGCTGATTTATCAGGATCTGGAGGATCTCACCGATGCGGTCCGGCGGGGGAATCCAGCGATAGAACACTTCGAAACCAGCTGTTTCAGTGGCCAGTACGTCACCGGTGACATCACCCCTGAATATCTGCAGCAGCTCAGCCTGCAACGAAACGATGACGCGAAAAACAGGCAGGGCAACAATCATCTCAACATCGATCTTCACAACTCCATCTGAATTATGGCAAAAGACAATGTTCATCCATGGCGGGCATACGGCTTGCAGACCCAAAGTATCCGGGCAGGGCAGGCGAGGACGCCGGAAAACGAGCATTCCGATCCCATTTTCGTCACCTCCAGCTACGTTTTCGACAACGCCAGCCAGGCCCAGGCCCGATTCTCCGGTCAAGAGCCGGGAAATATCTATTCCCGCTTCACCAATCCCACGGTGCGTACCTTCGAGGAACGTCTGGCGCTGATGGAGGGCGGGGAAAGGTGCATTGCCACCGCCTCGGGCATGGCGGCCATCATGACGCTGTGCATGGGGATATTGCAGGCCGGCGATCATGTACTCTGCTCGCGTTCGGTTTTCGGCAACACGATCCTGCTGCTGAAGAATTTCATGTCCAAATTCGGGGTCGATACCGAATTCGTCCCATTGACCGATCTGGACGCCTGGCGGGGGGGCGTCCGCCCTTCCACCCGCTTCCTGTTCCTGGAGACGCCCTCCAATCCATTGACCGAGGTGGCCGATATCCGGGCTTTGGCCGACATCGCCCACGATGCCGGCGCCTTGCTGGTGGTGGACAACGTGTTTTGCACGCCCGCGCTGCAGAAACCCTTGGCCCTGGGAGCCGATATCGTGGTCCATTCCGCCACCAAATATCTCGATGGGCAGGGCCGCTGCGTGGGGGGTGCCATCGTGGGGAGGGAGGAATTGCTGGAAAAACACACTTATCCCTTTCTGCGCACTGGTGGCGCCAGCATGAGCCCTTTCAACGCCTGGGTGTTTCTGACCGGTCTGGAAACCCTGGCGCTGCGAATGGCAGGCCATTGTGACAACGCCCTGAAACTGGCCCGCTGGCTGGAATCCCAACCCGGCGTACGGCGCGTTTTCTATCCCGGCCTGCCGTCCCATCCGCAATATGAGCTGGCGGCAAAACAACAGAGTGGGGCGGGGGGGATAGTCAGTTTCGTGGTCGAGGGCGGCCAGCAAGCGGCCTGGAATCTGATAGACAGCACCAAGATGGTGTCCATCACCGCCAATCTCGGTGATGTCAAAACCACCATCACCCATCCCGCGACCACGACCCACGGCCGTCTGTCCCCGGAAGAAAGGGACCGGGCCGGCATCGACGACGGCCTGATCAGAATATCGGTCGGGCTCGAGAACGTGGAGGACATTCAACGAGACCTGGAAAGAGGACTGCCCTCGTGAGTTCGCTTTCAGGGGCAATACTTTGAGTCGCCGTGGTTTCCGTATTCGAACTGGCTAAGCGGTGCCTGCTCCATCCGGATTTGCACGTCAAATTGGAGATCACCGCCGAGGCGAAAGAAGCCCTGGTTTCCGGCTTGCTGAGTTTCGAGCGCTGCGCGCCTCCCATGCCGATCGACCAGGTGCGATTGCCGGCCTGTTTGCGGTTCGTCGAACCCAGACGGTTGCCGCGGCGAAAATTGAATGCTTCAGCCGGTCGTATCGCCCTGCTTCACGCCATCGCCCATATCGAATTCAGTGCCATCATGCTTCATTGGGACGGCTTGTATCGCTTCCAGGGCATGCCGCAGAGCTATTACCGGGATTGGTTGACGGTCACTCTGGAAGAGCTTTCCCATTTCAATCTGTTGCGGACACGCCTCAACGAATTGGGCGCCGACTATGGCCAATTGCCGGTCCATGGCGGACTGTGGCAGGTGGCGCTGGAAACGGCCCACGACGTCATGGCCAGGATGGCGTTGGTGCCACGTCATACCGAGGCCAGGGGCCTGGATGTGACGCCAGCGATGATCGATGGCCTGGAAAGGGTGGGAGATACGGACAGCGCGGCCATTCTGAAAAAAATTCTGGCCGATGAGGTTGGCCATGTCCGCCTGGGCTCCAAGTGGTTCAACCGGATCGCCACGGAAAGGGGGCTGTCCCCGGAGCGGGAATATTTCGAATTGGTCGGCCGTCATTTCAAGACAGGCGCCAAGGGGCCGTTCAACCGGGCCTTGCGCCTGCGGGCCGGTTTTTCCCCGGCGGAGATCGACCGTCTCGAGCAACCATCTTGAAGAAAAAAAAGGGAGTACCGCCATGATTGAATTCAAACCGGTTATTTTGTCGGGTGGATCGGGAACCCGCATGTGGCCGCTATCCCGGGAGGCCTATCCCAAGCAGTTCTTGTCTCTTGGCGGCTCCCACAGTCTGCTGCAACAGACCGTTCTCCGGGTCAATGGGATCCAGCGGTATGCCGAGGACGTCCGCCTGCATCCCCCCCTGTTCATCTGCAACGAAGCCCACCGCTTTCTGGTGGCGGAGCAATTACGGGAGCTGGACCTGCCGATGGACAGGATCGTGCTGGAGCCTGTGGGGCGCAATACCGCGCCCGCACTGACCTGCGCCGCCCTGGTGGCGGCCCGGGAGGAACAGGATCCGGTGCTTGCGGTGATGCCTTCCGATCACGTGGTGCGTGACGGCGAAGCGTTCCGCAGAACCATGGCGGAGGCGGTGCGTCTGGCCGGCCAGGGCCATATCGTCACCTTCGGTATCGTTCCGACCCGGCCGGAGACGGGGTTCGGTTATCTGCGCTCTGGGGAGCCTCTGACGGAACGGGCCAGGATATTGGAAGCGTTCGTGGAAAAGCCGGATGCCGAAAAAGCCCGGTCCTATCTGGCGTCGGGCAACTATCTTTGGAACAGTGGTATCTTCGTTCTGGGTGCGAGGGTATGGCTGGAAGCCATCGGCCGTTTCCGGCCGGACATACTCGAGGCCTGTGAAGCCGCCGTGTCCGCCGGCTCCCCGGATCGCGACTTTTTCCGTCTCGACCGGCAAGCATTCGAGCAGTCTCCTTCCGATTCCATCGACTATGCGGTGATGGAAAAGATCGCGGGGCAAGGGCGGACGGCCCTCGTTCTGCCGTTGGATGCCGGGTGGTCGGATCTGGGCTCGTGGCCCGCCTTGTGGGAAGTCGAGGACAGCGACGACCACGGGAATATCGTTCAGGGCGATGCCTTCGTCGAGGAGGTCACCGATACCCTGATCCATGCCGACGGGCGTTTCGTGGCCGCTTTGGGCGTTTCCGATCTCATCATCGCCGAGACGCCGGATGCCGTTCTGGTGTCCCACAAGGACAACGCCCAACAGGTCCGCGATGTGGTCGATTATCTGAGACGAAGCGGGCGCCACGAGCACCGGCATCACCTGAAGAGGCACCGCCTCTGGGGAACCATCGAGACCATCGGAAAGGGAGAGCGCTATCAGGTCAATCGCCTGACGGTTCTGCCGGGCGCCCACGTGGTGACCCAGCTGCACCATCATCGTGCGGAACACTGGATCGTCGTGAAAGGGACGGCCAGGATCACCCGCGGGGAAACAGAAACTTTTCTGCTGACCGAAAATCAATCGACCTACATTCCGGTAGGGGTCAAGCATCGTCTGGAAAATCCCGGCAAGCTCCCGCTTGAGCTGATCGAAGTGCAGTCAGGCGCCTATCTGGGGGAGGACGATATTCTCAGATTCGAGGAACCGGACTGATTGAATTTGGTCCTTTGTCAGGATTCCCGTAGAATCACGTTTCCTTTTCATCTATCGAACACCTGCTCATGGCTTTACACTGTGGTATCGTCGGCTTGCCCAACGTGGGCAAGTCCACGCTTTTCAACGCATTGACCCGCGCCGAGATCGCGGCCGAGAATTACCCTTTCTGTACCATCGATCCCAACGTGGGTGTGGTGCCGGTGCCCGATCCACGGCTCGACACGCTGGCGGAGATCGTCCATCCCCAAAGAACCCTGCCCACCACCATCGAGTTCGTGGATATTGCCGGGCTGGTGGCCGGCGCCTCCAGGGGAGAAGGGCTCGGGAACCAGTTTCTGGGTCACATTCGGGAAACAGACGCCATCGCCCACGTGGTGCGTTGTTTCGAAGACGAAGACGTGACCCATGTGGCGGGATCGGTCGATCCGATACGCGATATCGAGATCATCAATACCGAATTGATGCTCGCCGACATGGAAACGGTGGAAAAAGCGTTGCAACGGGCACAAAGGAGTGCCAAATCCGGAGACAAGGAGGCCCTGGCGCAAAAAGCCCTGCTGGAAAAACTTGCCGCCCATCTCGATGGCGGCAAACCGGTCCGCAGTCTGGCGCTGAATGACGAGGAGCGGGCCCGCCTCAAGACCCTGCATCTTCTGACAGCCAAGCCCACCTTGTATGTCGCCAACGTGCTCGAGGACGGATTCAGCGGCAACCCCTTGTTACAGAAAGTGCAACGATATGCTGAAGAGGAGGGGGCCCGGGTGGTGCCGGTCTGCGCCGCCATGGAGGCCGAAATCGCCCTGTTGGAGGATAAAGACAAGGCGGCCTTTCTCGATGAAATGGGGCTGGATGAGCCGGGCCTCGACCGGGTCGTGCGGGCGGCTTACCGGCTGCTCGATTTGCAGACCTTCTTCACCGCCGGCGTCAAGGAAGTCAGGGCATGGACCGTCAGGGTCGGGGCCACGGCGCCGCAGGCGGCCGGCGTCATCCACACGGATTTCGAGAAGGGATTCATTCGCGCCGAAGTCATCGCCTACGAGGACTTCGTTCGCCATGGCGGTGAACAGGGCGCCAAGGAAGCCGGAAAATGGCGCCTGGAGGGTAAGGAATACTTGATGCAGGAAGGCGACGTGGTGCACTTCCGCTTCAATGTCTGAGCAAAAAGAAAGCCCCGCCAGAGGCAGGGCTTTCTCTCGTAAGGGGGAAAAGCCGGGCGTTATTTTGCCTTCGCTTTTTCCTCGGCCCGGATTTCTTCCCAGGCTTCATACGCCACGGTAGAGGTTTCCCGCTTCTTGAGCAGAATGACGCCCACCACCACAGCGGCGATCAAAACGCCGATGATCAACCAAAAATTGTCTTTTTCTTGAGTTTCGTCTGCCATTTTCCTACCTCAACAGTCAGTTAGTTGTTATATCCCACGAATCGCGGGTTTCCAGATCGGTTACAATCTGGTTCCGTCGAAGCAATCGACGTAGTGAATTTTAAGCAAAAAACCGATCCTATGTCTATAGTCAAAACGTTCTTTGTCGATACAGGCGCGTTCCGAAACCGCTTCCTGGAGCTTTCTCAACCCCGACATTCATCAATAACCCTATTGTAAACAGGAGATTACAGTTATGGAGTGCATCATCGCGGGAGGTGGGATCAGCGGCCTTTTATCCGCCCGGGAACTGGTCGCTGCCGGGTGGAAGGTCAAGGTCGTCGAGCGTAATGTGGTCGGTGCCGAGGCATCGTGGGCCGGTGGTGGTATTCTGTCACCGCTGTATCCCTGGCGCCAACCTCTCGCAGTTCAGAGAATGTCCCGATGGAGCCAGCGTTTTTACCCCGATCTTGCCCAGTCCCTGAAAAACCATACCGGAATCGATCCCCAGTGGAATCGCTGTGGGCTTCTTTGGCTCGATTTGCCAGATCTGGAGACGGCCCTGGACTGGTGCAGACGAAACGGGATCGGTTGCCAAATACCGCGTGAGGAAGAAATCGAGGCGTTGCAACCGGGTCTTCACGTGCTCCGCGGCGGGCGACATCTTTGGATCGAGGGTATCGCCCAGATACGCAATCCAAGATTGTTGAAGGCCTTGCGGCGGGAGCTTGCGGCAAGCGGTGTGGAGATACTGGAACATCGAGCGGTGCTTGATTGGCGGATACAGGGGGAAAGAATCACCGCCATGGTGACATCACAGGGAAACCTTCAGGGAGATTCGTTCCTGATCGCGGCCGGTGCCTGGTCGGAAAGGATAAGCCCCCAAGGTTATTGGCGGCCGCAAATTCGTCCAGTCAAGGGGCAAATGCTTCTGTTCAAGGCGGAACCCGGCGTTCTCACCGCCATGGTTCAACGCGGCGAACATTACCTGATCCCGCGAATGGATGGCCGAATCCTGGTGGGCAGCACCGTCGAAGAAGCGGATTTCGACAAAAGACCCACCAAAGCGGCTTATGAGAAATTGTATCGTTTTGCCGTGGAAACGCTTCCCCGGCTGGCCGACTATCCTCTGGAGCTTCACTGGGCCGGCATGAGACCTGCCGCCCCGGAAGGCGTACCGTATATCGGCCCTCATCCAAAGCTGAAAAATCTCTACTACGATTGCGGACATTTCCGCAATGGCGTGGTCATGGCACCGGCTGCGGCAAGGCTTTTGGCCGATCTGATACTGGCGCGAAATCCCATCCTGGATCCCGAACCGTATCTGCCGCGGCAACGACGCTGATCAAGCGTCATCCATGATGATATCCGGGATATCGCCATAACTTCGCATAATGTATATTATGTTAAATTTAAGATTATTTCCGCCGCCGCTTCAGTTGCAATAACGATGTCCCCTGATCGACGGCAGAAAAGCTTCCCGCTCGATTTTGACATCCGCCCTGGGCTTCCTGGGTTTGCGTTCGTCCGGGAACGCGGCCGAAACTTCCGGCAAGGCCTCTCCAGGATCGAGCGGTATCAATATAGCCAGGGCGGCACTGATCATTTTCCGGCTCACCTTCTTTTCCTTTCCTTCTCGCTCTATCCAACAAACGTTGGCTTTGATATGAGGCTTTAGATCCTGCACGATGGCGATGGGCTCGTCTCTTGGATGCCGCTGCAGAAGCTCCAGTTGCTTCTGGTAGCCGATCGAGGGCTCTTCTCCGGCAAGCCTGAGCAATCTTTGCAAGGCTTCCTGGCGGGATATTTTCTTGATCGACCGTGTCGCTCCCCAGGTGAAACGAACCGAGTCCGGCTTTTTCAGCAGAATGGGAAGATGCCGGTACGACTGCTTGAAATGCAGCCTGGGATAACCGAGCTCCGCCATGAGGTTTCTTGCCCTCTGGGGATCTTTGCGGTTGACCTGCAATACCGCCTGCTTGAATTCGTCACGGTAAAGATTGGTCGCCGCAGCCAGTTTGATCAGCCTCCCCGAGGCACCGACGATACCTGGGCAGATATCGGTTTCCCTGCCGTCCCGCTCGTCCTGGAACTGGAGTCGTTCCAGCACTTCGACCAGTTTTCTCCGGGCCGCTTCATCGTGGTAGGTTTTTTTTCCCAGATCGAATACCCAGGCAGATCGTCTCTCCTGCAAGATCTGGATTGTCAACTGGTCCAGTGAGGATCTCAGTTTTTTGAACGAGATGGTAAGTTTTTGGGTATTCATTTTTGAAAAAGTGAAAAATAACGGTATAAATATGGTACAGCAATATTTAGGAGTTTCCGACTTAAATAGTCGTGTATCATTTGTCGCAGTGCTCAATGATGGTTTGACAGGACGCCAATGACTCCCATGCAACCCGAATTGCAGGTCACTTGCCACAACTGTGGTTTCAACAGCGTATGCTTTCCCCGTGGCCTGTCCAAGGATGAAATCAATCAGCTTGAAGACGTGGTGCAGCGCCGCAAAGTGTTGCACAAAGGAGAGTTTCTTTTCCGCAACGGGGATGCCTTCCAGGGCTTGATTGCCATCAAGTCGGGGATGGCCAAGTTGGTCTTTCACAACGAACAGGGCGAAGAGCACATCGTTCAGATCCTGCTGCCCGGGGAGATTCTGGGGTTTGGAGCGATCGCCGAACAACGTCATCACTGTTCCGCCATCGCCCTCGATACCCTGAGTTACTGCGAACTGCCGGCGGATCAGCTGCATCGGATCTGCTTCCGCATCCCTACCCTGCTGGACGAAATCCTGCGTCATGCCAGCGACGCCATTGGTAACCAGAGAACCCAGACCCTCTATATCAAAAAGCCCGCGGAGCAGCGCCTGGCCGCTTTCCTGCTGGATCTTTCCCAGCGATACGCCTATCGGGGGTTTTCCAGCGACCACTTTTCCATCGGTTTCACCAGGCAGGAACTGGGGAATTACCTCGACCTGGCCCTGGCCACCGTCAGCCGGACCCTCAAGCAATTCGAAAAGAACGGGTGGCTGGAAGTCCGCGGAAAGTGGATCCGGATACGGGACCGGCAACCTCTGGAAACGCTCGTTTCCGGCAATCAGTCACAATAGCATGTCCGTTCGCGGAATCTAGTGCTTGATTCCCACCCCGCGATGCAACAGCCACCAGGCGATTCCCCCCAATCCCATGATCATCGCCCCGACCAGCAGGAACGCGGTATCGACAGCTACGTCGGCGATTCCCAGAAAGCCGAAGCGGAACGCGTTGATCATGTAGAGAATCGGGTTGAAAAGCGACAGGGTGTGCCAGGTTGGTGGCAGCAGTTTCACCGAATAGAACACTCCACCCAAATACACCAAAGGGGTGAGAATGAAATTGGGGACAATCGAAATGTCGTCGAAACTGTTGGCGAAGGTGGCGTTGATGAGACCGGCCAGGGAGAACAGGAGCGAAGTCAGGACCGCCATGACGACCGCCAGCGCTGGATGGGAGATGTGGGGATGGGTGAACAACAGCGCCACGCCCAACACCATGGCGCCGATCAACAATCCCCGGAACATTCCCCCCGTCACGTAACCTGCCAGAATCACCCAGCTGGGCATGGGTGCGATCAATACCTCCTCGATGTGACGCTGGAATTTGGCGGAAAAGAAAGAGGACACGACATTGGCGTAAGAGTGGTTGATCACCGCCATCAGCACGATGCCGGGCACGATGTAGTCCATATAATGAACCCCGCCCATGGGCCCGATGCGTGGTCCCATCAAAGCGCCGAAGATCAGGAAATACAGCGAGGTCGTGACCAGTGGCGGCAGCAAGGTCTGTGGCCAGATACGCAGAAAGCGGTGAATTTCCCTGCCGGCCAGGGTACGGTAAGCAATCCAGTACTGCAACATCTCAGGCGACTCGTTCCAGATCCCCGGAGCCCCGCACCCGCTGCAGAAACAGCTGCTCCAGACGGTTGCTGCGGGGACGGAGATTGACGACCTCGATCCCGTGGCCGGAAAGGGCGTTGAACAGCTCGTTCAAACCGGATTGTCTGGGAACCGCCACCGACCAGGTGTGATCGTCCAGCGCCTCGATCCGGTATCCGGCAATGTCGGGCACCCTGGATGAGGGGTGACGGAGGTCGAGAAAATATTCGCTGTATTCCAGTTTGTCCAGTAACCGGGACATCGAAGTGGATTCAACGATACGGCCATGATCGATGATGGCGACGTTGCGGCACAATTGTTCGGCTTCCTCCAGATAATGGGTGGTCAGGATGATGGTGGTTCCCTCCCCGTTGAGTCTGCGCAGGAAATCCCACATTGAACGGCGGACTTCAAGATCCACCCCCGCCGTGGGTTCGTCGAGAATCAGCAGCCTTGGCGAATGGACCAGCGCTCTTGCTATCATCAGGCGCCGTTTCATGCCGCCGGAAAGATAGCGGGAAACCTGGTTCCGCCGGTCCCACAATTCCAGTTGTCTGAGGACGGTTTCCATCCGCTTTCTGGCGGCCCGTCTGGGCACACCGTAGAATCCCGCCTGGTTGAGGACGATGTTTCCAACCTTCTCGAACTGGTTGAAGTTGATTTCCTGTGGCACCAACCCAAGGCAGCGTTTGGCCAGTACCCAGTCGCGGTCGAGATCATGGCCACACACCTCCACCGTTCCCGAACTCTTTCTGACCAGGGAAGTCACAATGCCGATAGTGGTGGACTTCCCGGCCCCGTTGGGACCCAGCAGGGCGAAAAAATCCCCCTCCCCGACCGTCAGATCGATCCCCTTCAGGGCCTCGAAGCCGTTTCCATAAATCTTGCGGAGATTGCGTAATTTGAGTGCGGACATGAGGTGGCGAACGGCCGACTATGTGGCAACGAAACCGATATTGTAGCAGAATAGCCACAGCCCCTGACCGGCCGACAGGGTCGATCCTTTCCCGTTTTCCCGGGAACGAAAAGTCAGAGGTTTCCCATTGCTTAACTTCCCATAAGGATCTCATGATGAATTTGACTCGAAGTGGTCTCTGGTTACGTGTCTTGATATTGACAGGCCTGCTGATTCCCAAAGTTCAGGCGGATATCATTCCCTGGTTGAAAGGCCTCGGTGGGCAAAACAAGGACGCCCAAAGCTTGTCTTCCCCTCAGGAAGCACCGGTACCCTCGTTGGCGCCCATGCTCAAGAACGTGTTGCCGGCTGTGGTCAACATCGCCGCCTCCGGCAAAGTGGTGGTTCAGGACAACCCTTTGCTCAACGATCCCTTCTTTCGCTATTTCTTCCGCGGCATGCCCCCGGTTCCGCGTGAACGCCGCACCCAAAGCGTGGGCTCAGGGGTCATCGTGGACAGTGACGACGGCTATATCCTGACCAATCATCATGTGGTCAAGAACGCGGAGATCATCTATGTGGTCCTCAAGGACAAACGCCGCCTGAAGGCCAAGCTGGTGGGTTCGGATCCGGCGACCGACATCGCCGTTTTGAAAGTGGAACCCGATCACCTGACGGCATTGCCGATGGCGGATTCCGACACGCTCCAGGTGGGTGATTTCGTGGTCGCCATCGGCAACCCCTTCGGGCTCGGGCAAACGGTCACCTCCGGAATCGTCAGCGCCCTGGGAAGAACGGGGCTGGGCATAGAAGGATACGAAAACTTCATCCAGACGGACGCCTCCATCAATCCCGGAAACTCCGGTGGCGCCTTGATCGATCTCAGGGGGCGCCTGGTGGGAATCAACACCGCCATCGTGGCCCCTTCCGGTGGCAACGTCGGAATCGGTTTCGCCATCCCCGTGAACATGGCGCGGGGGGTGATGGAACAGATCGTCGAGCACGGATCGGTCAAACGAGGCATGCTGGGGGTCCAGGTCCAGGATCTCACGCCCGAGTTGGCCAATGCCATGGGGCTGAAGACCACGGAAGGGGCGCTCATCGCAGCGGTGACCAAAGGCAGTGCCGCCGAAAAAGCCGGTATCCAGGCGGGTGATGTGGTCGTCGGCTTCGATGGCAAAAAAGTCAGAAACTCGGCCCAGTTGAGAAATCTGGTCGGCCTCAAACGAGTGGGCGACAAGGCCAGGATCGAACTGATTCGCAACGGCAAGCGCCTCACGGTGACTGCCACCATCGCCAAGGCGGGACCGGGCGGGATGGTATCGGGGGAAATCCCTTTGCTGGAGGGCGCCAGTTTTTCCGCCATTCCGTCCAATCATCCTCTTTACGGAAAGGTCAAAGGGGTGATGGTGGCCGCGATCGAACTTGGCAGCCCGGCCTGGCAGGCGGGGTTACGCGAGGGAGATGTCATCGTCTCGGTCAACCGCAAGCCGGTCCAGTCGGTGGACGAGTTCCTCAAAATTGCCAGCAAGTCCCCCAACCGGTTGCTGCTTCGTATCCAGCGCGGTAACTTCTCCTTGTTCCTGGTCCTGGAAAAGTAACCTTTCAACCAAATCGAAAGCGCCCCCCGGTGGTTTGCCGGGGGCATCGCGCGCCAATGGATGCATCAATTGTGGGAGTTTCCCGGTCTGATCGACACCACTGGTGTTAGAATAATACGGAACAATTGTCATTGTACCCCGCGCTTCCATGAAACTTCCTGCCAAACCCGCCCCCCGAATGGGTATTTCCCGTCGCTTGGGACGCTTCCTGGTGGGGCGTTGCAGAAAGGTCTATTATCGTTTGGCGGAATCGACCACCGGGGCCCACAAACGAGACTTTCTGGTCACCCGGGTCGAGGACGCCCGCTCGGGACTGGAAGACACCAAAGAACAATTCCAGAGCGCTCTGGAGCAATTCGGGGCGTTGGTGGAATTCGACGGCGGAAATCTCGGTAGCCTTTATCACGCTTTGAAAAGGGAATTCGACCGCAGCGAGCGACTGGCCAACGCGGTTCACACCCACATCGACACCATCGAGGAGCTGGCCCAGGCTCTGTTCGTGGAGTGGGAGATGGAGCTGGATCTTTACACCAATCGCAGCCTCAGGGCCAAAAGCCGGCAAAAGCTCAAACTGACCCAGCGCCATTATCAGAACCTCATCAAAGCGATGCGCAAGGCCGAAAGCCGCATCGATCCGGTTCTTGGCGCCTTCCGCGATCAAGTGCTGTTTCTCAAACACAATCTCAACGCCCAGGCTATCGCCGCGTTGCAGCACGAACTGGTCAGCGTCAGCAACGACATCGCCGCCATGATCCAGGTGATGGAACATTCCATTCTCCAGGCGGACCAATTCATCCGCACTCTGGAAGAACCCAGAGCCCTTCCAAAAAAGTAAGCGGAATTTCATCGTTTTGAACTTGAGAACCTTTTTCGAACACATCCAGGACCGGCGCCGATCCCTGCTGGAGATGCCGCAGCTATCCCCCCAGGTGGTGGAACGGCTGGAGGCAATGGAGCCCTCCCTGGCACTGGCCTCGGCCTCCCTGATGAAACGGGATCTGCCGCGACATCCGCCCCAGCTGGTGGTGTTGGGGCCCACCCAGGCCGGAAAAAGCACGGTGGTCAATCTGCTTCTCGGCCAAAACGCCGCCGGCGTCAGTCCACTGGCGGGTTTCACCATTCACCCCCACGGCTTTTTTCATCGGCTGGAGGCAGACCGGCTTCAATGGCTGGACGATTTCTTCTCCCCCTACCGCCGCCTTCCCCTCGAAGCCTTGCCCAGGGATCGCTTCGATTGTTTCACTACCAGGGAAATCGCCCACTCCAGCTCCAGGCTCCCCCCCTGTGTCGTCTGGGACACCCCGGACTTCGATTCCGTGAGGGCGCGCCATTACCGCCAAAGCCTGATGAAGACCGCCGCACTGGCCGATCTTCTGATCCTGGTGGTCAGCAAGGACAAGTATGCCGACCAGGCGGTGTGGGATCTGTTGAAGCTGCTCGAGCCTTTGGCGCACCCCATGCTGGTATGCCTCAACAAGGTCAACCCCGACAATCAGGCCACCCTCCTCCATTCGTGGGAGGAAAAGTGGCGCAATCACCGCCACGATCCTCCACCTCCCCTTGCCGTTCTGCCTTATCGGAGCGACCCTGAACAACTGCGGCAAGAGGGGGAGGAAATACTGACCCGGATCGAGCCTTTGTTGAAGAAGATGACGCCGGGGAGAAGACCGGCGAAAGAAACGGCCAACCATCTTATCCGTATCCATTGGGATCTGTGGACCGCGCCGGTGAGAGCGGAACACGAGGCGGAACGCCGCTGGAAGGAGCTGGTGGAAGCCACATTGGCGCAAGCGCTCGACATTTACCAGCACGATTTCCTCGATCATCCGGTCGCCTACGAAACCTTGCAGCGGGCACTGGCGGAATTGCTCATCCTGCTGGAAATACCGGGTCTCGCCCGTCCCATGTCCTATTTCCGCAGAGTAATCACCTGGCCGCTGCGTGCCGCCTTCCGCCGGCGCCCTGCCGGCAAGGATGAAAAGAGCGGCGAGTTGCTGGTCCTCAATCGCAGCGTCGAGCATGCGTTGTTACAGCTTAGGCAGGCCCTCATGGAACGGAGACAGCGGCACGATCAGCCCGGGCACTGGTGGCAGGCGCTCGATTCCCTCTATGAGCAGGCCCTGACGGAAATCAAGCGCCAATTCCGCGACGACGCCGGGCGCTATTACCAGGATTTCCAGCCCCAGGTGGAGGAAGCGGCCAGAAGTCTCTACCTGCGTCTCAAGGAAATGCCGGTCACCCTAAACGGTTTACGGGCCGCCCGGGCCAGTGCCGATGCTGCGGGACTGGCCCTGCTGGTGCAGACGGGCGGTATCGGCCCGCACGATCTGGTTTTGGCCCCCGCCATGCTCTCCATGACTTCATGGCTTTCCGAGAGCGCCCTGGGGAAATATATGGACCGGGTCGCGGCCGACCTCAAAAAACGTCAGCGGGAGGCGGTCCGCGCCCTCCTTGAGCAACGGCTGGAAGCGACACTGCTGGCGCTTCCAGGACAAATCGACAGCCGCCTCAGGTTCGACGTTCCGGCCGAAGCGCTGAAGGAGCTGGAACAACAAATCAAGGAACGCCGCCATGGACTCAAGCTTTTCTGAGCGTCTCCAGTCCTGGCTCAGCCGGGTGAGCCGGCAGGGCTGGATGGACGAGAAAGAGATCGAAACCCTGTTCGATGCCGGGGAAGAACCCCGGGCGTCCTTGTTTTCCAGGGGGGAAAAGCCGCTCGTGGTCGCCTTTTTCGGCGGCACCGGCGTAGGCAAGAGCACGCTTCTCAACCGATTGGCGGGAGAGGAGGTGGCCAGAACCGGAATCGAACGTCCCACTTCCAGGGAAGTGACCGTCTATCTCCATCACACCCTGCCACGGGAGCAAATCCAGGCCCGCCTGCCCTGGGAAAGGGTCAGGATCGCCGCCCACCACAACGACCATCGCCGCAACGTCGTCTGGATCGACATGCCGGACATCGACAGCGTCGAACGGGGGAACCGGGAACTGGTGCTGCAATGTATTCCCCACGTGGACGTCCTGTTGTATGTGGTCAGCCCCGAGCGCTACCGGGACGACAGCGGCTGGCGTCTGTTGCGCGAGCAGGCGCAAAAGCACGCCTGGCTTTTCGTGATGAACAAATGGGATCAGGGCGACGAGATCCAGATCGAGGATTTCGTTTCCCTGCTCCGCCAGGATGGCTTTGCCGACCCGCTGGTGATCCGCTGTGACAGCCGGCAGAACCTGGCTGAGCGGAAACCGGACGATTTTGGCAAACTGGAGGAAATCATCAGCCGTCTCGAGCACAGCGGCGGGGTGGAGCGGCTGGCATCGCATCAACGGCAGCTGATGCAACAAACCCGGCATCGGCAGATCCGGCAGGTCTTGCAACACATCGGTGAGCCGGGAAGGCTCGACCAGGTGGCCGGTGAATGGAAAAAGCTGTGGAAAGAAACCCTCGTTCAGCTGGAACCCTCGTTACAATGGTCGGCGCAATCGCTGGCCATCGAGCTTACCGGAAAAAAGAAGCGCCAAGCCGATCTTTCCACACCGGGCGATGCCTTGTCGCTCGATTTGTGGGCCCGCAAATCCCTTGCCGACAGCCTGGACCGGCTGACCCTGGAAGCGGCACGCCAGGGGTTGCCGACCGCGCCTTTGAAACGGCGGCTGGAGGGCATTCAAGGCCAGCTCGAAGCCCGGCTGCAACAGCAGGTGCAACGCTTTCTGCGTCAGGCCCTGGCCAGACCCGGAAGGAGGTGGCGGCGGGCCATGCTGTGGATCTTCGGGGGGCTGCGTTATCTCCTTCCCCTGGCCGCCAGTGGTTGGGTCGCTTGGCAGGTGGTGCTCGGCTATTACCGGGGGTTTCAGCATGGCGACGGATTTCTTGGGGTGGATTTTGCCGTTCACAGCCTGCTTTTGATCGGTCTCGCCTGGCTGATTCCTTTTCTGTCCCACAGGCTGTTGCAACCTTCGGTGGAAAAAGCCGCGGCTGCGGGAATCCGCCAGGGATATCAAGCGGGGCTGGAGAAAATCGACCGGGAGGTGAATGAAATCCTGCTCGCCGTGAAAACGGAGCTGGAAACCCTGAGGGCCGAGGGAGACGAACTGCTTGCCCGGCTCGGATCGGAAATGGCCATCGCCGATGAACGCCCCAACGATCCCCTGCTGGAGAGGATGATGATTCACAAGCCGTCCTGAGCGGCCGGTCCATGCTTTCGAAGCGGACTACCTGCCTCCTGAATCAAGGCGTTGCAGGTTTTGAGGATGCGGACCTGTCTCCGCAAGCAGGGATCAGCGCCGCTTTTTGGCGTGTTTGATCAAACGACGGCGCTTGCGGATCTGTCTTTCGGTCAATTTGTTGTAACGGCCGGCGAAGGGGTTTTCGCTGGAACGGAACTCCAGCCTGACCGGTGTCCCCTTCAGCCCCAGCAGATCCCGGAAGGTATGATTGAGATAACGCCGGTAACCGGCGGGAATACGTTCGGTTTGATTGCCATGGATGACGATGACCGGGGGGTTCTTGCCGCCTTGGTGGGCGAATTTCAGTTTAATCCGGCGGCCCCGGACCAATGGCGGAGGATAGCCTTCCACGGCCTGCTGGAGAATCCGGGTCAGCTGCGAGGTGGAGAATTCCGAAAGGGCCTGGCGGTAGATGGGAACGATGCGGTCGAAAAGATCGCCGACCCCGGTTCCATGCAGTGCCGAAAGCGTCAGTTTGTCGGCGAAATCGACGAATCGCAGCCGGCTTTCCAGCTGATCGCGCACCTTGCGTTTCTGCTCGGCGGGCAAGCCGTCCCATTTGTTGAGCCCGATGACCAAGGCCCTGCCTGATTCGATCACCATGCCGAGCAGCCGGGCATCCTGATCGGTCACCCCCTCCCGACAGTCCAGCAGACAGACCACCACATGGGCCTCCTCCATGGCCTGGATCGCCTTGATCACGCTGAATTTTTCGACCGCCTCGTCCACCCGGGCCCGCCGCCGGATCCCGGCGGTGTCGATGAGCACGAATCGCTTTCCGTCTCTTTCGAAAGGGATTTCAATGGCGTCGCGGGTGGTGCCGGGATGGTCCGCGACCACGACCCGTTCTTCCCCCAGGAGTCTGTTGATCAGGGTGGATTTGCCTACGTTGGGACGACCGATGACGGCTACCCGGATCGCGCCTTCCGTCTCCTCTTCCTCCGGCTCAGGCGATGCTGGCAAAGGTGGCAGACAGCGTTCGATTCTTTCCACCAGGCGGGTCACGCCGCGGCCGTGGGCGGCGGCGATCATCACCGGATCCTCGAAACCCAGGCCTGAGAATTCGGCGGCCGCCAAGGCTGGATCCTCCCCGTCGATCTTGTTGATCACCATCAGGATCGGCAAACCCCGTCGCCGCAGCATTTCGGCGATGTCTTCGTCGGCTGCGGTCAGGCCATCCCGCCCGTCCACCAGAAACAGCACCAGATCGGCTTCGTCCAGGGCCAGGGAAACCTGGCGCAGGGAAGCCTCGTTGACGATTTCACCGGCTTCATCGATGCCACCGGTGTCGACCACCAGAAAATCACGCTCCCCACGGCTGCAACGGCCATAGCGGCGGTCGCGGGTCAAGCCGGGATAATCGGCCACCAACGCATCCCTCGAACGGGTCAGTTGATTGAAGAGTGTCGATTTCCCAACGTTCGGTCGGCCGACCAAAGCCACGACTGGTATCGATTTATTCACTTTCCAGTGCTTCTATCTTGAGTACGGCGACGGTGCCGTCGCTTGCGTAAACGGCCAAAAGGGAGCCCAACACCTTGGGTGGCACCTGAATGGGGCTGCGGCATACCCGGATCCGCCCCACCTGATGGCCATCCTCCCGGGAAAGGAAATGCACATATCCCTTGTAATCCCCCACCGCAAGATAGTCGCCGAAGACGACCGGGCCGGTCACCCGGCGTCGGTGCAGGGCGGTCTGTTTCCAATAGGCGCGGCCGGAGGCTTCCTCCAGGCTCCAGATATCTCCGTAAATGTCGGTGACGAACACGGACTTCCAGGTCACGGCGGGGCTGGACTGGGAGATGACTTTCTCGTTCTGCCAGATGACTTCGCCATCGAGAAGGGAGGCGGCGATCACGCCCCCATGATAGGTGGTGACGTACAACATGCCGTTCTGGACTGCGGGCTCGGAATCGGCATCGACCACCCGCTCCAACTCGGTGACGCCGGTGGGAAGGGTGATCTGCCTTTCCCATATCACCTTGCCGTCGTGAAGCCTGAGGGCCGCCATTCTTCCTTTGGCGAATCCCACCAATACCGTATCATCGACTATCTTCGGCGCGGCCGCGCCCCGCAAGGACAAGCGGGAAACCGGCTGACCGAAACTCCAGAGCACCTTGCCCGTTTCCTCTTCCAGGGCGAAGACTGCCCCGTCACCGGTATGGACCACCACGACTCCGTCACCGGCTGCAGGCTGTGCCGCCACTTCACTGGAAACCGTGGTCTGCCACAGGGTTTCTCCCGTGCTCCGATCCAGCGCCAGAACCTGTGCCTCGGAAGTCCCCACAAGGATCGAATCCAGGCCCAGAGAGGGCCCTGCGGACAATGGAAGGTCGAGATCCAGCTCGAAGATTTCGTCCCCCGACTGAAGGTTCCACGCCGCCACTTCCCCGTCGTGACTGGCGGCGAAGACCGCTTCGTCGTCACCTGCGAGCGTCAGTGCGAATTGATAGCCACCGGTGCCGGAACCGACATCGTCGTCCCACAACTCGGTGATTTCGATCTCGGGTTCGATCGGAACCAGTTCGTTCGGTGGCTCGAGATCACCTCCTCCGCCTGTCACCAAATCGATGGCGCCTGTCACGGTATTGCTGAACGCAGCCCCCATGGACTGGCAGCCACAAAGGATGAGAACAGCCGGGAAAAGGAAAAGGAAGTTCCGCATCACTTGTCTACAGACGAAGCCGGCGCCAGATCGTTCAGTTTGGTTTCCAGCCAGGCATGGGTACGTCCCAATGCGATGGCCTTGCGGTAGGCTTCTCGCGCTTGGGGAATTTTTCCCAGGGCGTAGTACAAATCACCTTTGATTTCCTCGTACTGGCCGGCGAACCTTCCGGGATTCACGGCTTCGCCGGAACTCAGAACCTTCAGTCCATCGTCCGGGTTTCCCATGGCCAAAAACACCCGCGCCTGACGCATCCGGGCGATGTGGCGAAAGTTGATGTCGTGACTGGATGTCAACAGCATCCCGAGAGATTTCTTGGCCTCTTCCAACTGACCTTTTTCCACCGCCACCTTGGCCTGAAAGAGCCGGGCGAAGTCAGCATAAGCCGTTTTTCCATATTCACTCGTCAACCGCTGGGCAATCCCTTCGGCGAGTTCGTATTGCTTCTGTTCTACGGCACCGAGCAGCTGGCTGTAGAGCTGTGAGGATTGCTGGGCCTGGGTTCTTTGATGGTTCTGCCACGTATTCCAGCCGAATATCCCCGCCAACCCCAAGACCACTCCGGCAATGATCGAACTGCCATTGGCCTTCCACCAGCGTTTTAGCGCTTCGACTTGTGCTTCTTCTTCAAGATGAGTCGCCATGGTTCTCCCTATTGGAAATTGAATTCCGATTGTAAAAACTCGATCAGCCGGTCGAAATCCAACATCTGCTGAATTCCCTCCTTGCGTAAGGGTTTGACCGACACCTGTTGCCGTGAAGCTTCCTCTTCACCCATGATCAGAGCATACGGGGCACCGCTTTTGTCCGCCTTCTTGAACTGGCTCTTGAAGCTTCCCCCCCCGGCATGGACCACCAGTCGCAACCCGGGCAAACGTTCACGCAGCCGTTCGGCCAATACCAGCCCGGCTTTTTCTGCTGCGGCGCCCACCCGGATCATATATCCATGGGGCGGTGCTGGCTGGGCCAGGGAAGAATGCGCCAGCAAGGAAACCAGTCGCTCCATTCCCAGGGCGAAACCTGCCGCCGGGGTGGGGGTGCCACCGAGTTGTTCCACCAGGGAATCATAGCGTCCCCCCGCGCAAACGGTTCCCTGAGCGCCCAATTCGCCGGTCACCCATTCGAACACGGTCAGGCAATAATAGTCCAGCCCCCGGACCAGCCGGGGGTTGACGGAATAAACGATACCCGCCGCGTCAAGCAGATCGGTGAATCCCCGAAAATGGGCCCGGGAAGATTCGCCCAGATAGTCGATCAGTTTCGGCGCTCCCTCGATCAAAGACTGCATGTCCGGGTTCTTGCTATCGAGGATTCGCAGCGGGTTGCTGTGCAGGCGCCTTTTGCTGTCTTCGTCGAGTGCGTGCTCGAAGGTGGAAAAGTAGGCGACCAGCTCCTGCCGGTAGGCTTGTCGCTCCCCCAGCGTACCGAGGGAATTGATCTGTAATTCCAGCTTGTCGGCTATGCCCAATTCCCGCCACCACTGGCGAGCCAGCAGGATCAGCTCGGCATCGATATCGGGTCCCTTTGGTCCGTAGGTTTCGACGCCCAGTTGATGAAACTGGCGATAGCGGCCTTTTTGCGGGCGTTCATGACGAAACATGGGGCCCTGGTACCAAAGACGGAGGTTGGCGCCGCGCAAAAGACCGTGTTCGATACATGCCCGCACGCAGCCGGCTGTGCCTTCGGGGCGCAGGGTGAGCGATTCACCGTTCCTGTCGGTGAAGGTGTACATCTCTTTTTCGACAATGTCGGTCACTTCCCCGATAGAACGTTTGAACAACTCGGTTTTTTCCACGATCGGCAGGCGAATCTGCCGGTAGCCATAATTGTCCAGGCCCCGCCGCAGTATCGATTCGACCGCCTGCCACAAGGGGGTGTCTTGCGGCAGAATGTCGTGCATTCCCCGCACGGACTGCAATTTGCTTCCTGTCATGGTTCAGATTCCAAAAAATTCGGTCTTTCCGTGTTCACGATCAGTCTTCACCCAGTTTCAGCCGGTAGGACCGGGCGGCTTCTTCATCTCCAAGCGCTGTTTCGATTTCGACGCCGAGCCGCAGCATCAAGGGCGGTAACGTTTTCACCCGGGATTCGTAGCGCTGGAGAAAAGCCCGGGCGGAGAAATACTCGCCCTGTTTCGCTTTCAGCCTTGCCATGGTGGCCAGGGCGTGGGGGGAGTCGGGGTTGAGTTCGAGCGCTTGCCGCAGCCACTTCTCTGACTGTTCCAAATCCCCGGCTTTCAAGGCGCACTCTCCCGCATTGATCATGGGCACCCAGCGGTTGACATAGAGGCGGTCGTTCGCTGCCCGGGCAAGCAATTTCAAGCCTTTTCGAGGTTCCCCCTGCTCACAGAGAAAACGGCCGTAGTTGTTCACGATGCGGGGATCGTCCGGCTGCAGCTTGATGGCCAGCCGGTAATGTCGGCGCGCCTTGTCCTCCATCTCCAGCTTTTCATACAGAACCGCGATGGAACCGTGGGCGCCGGCGTTGTCCGGATCCAGGTCGATCGCTTTTTGCAGTTCCTTGATCGCGATGTGGGGCTGACCTTCCGCCAGATAGGCGGCGCCCATCTCGGTATAGATCTTCGACAGCTTTTGCTTGTCGATGGGTTTTCGTTCCGGAATCTCCGGTTCGCTTTTCGATGCGCACCCGGCCAGGCCGAACGCCAGGAAAAAGGCCAACCCACAGAGGGCCTGTTTACCGTGACGCGGCATCGATTTCATCCTGCGGCAGCTTCCAGGCGCCGGGGGCGGGATTTGGCCTTGACCTTGCCCACCAGCTGTCCACAGGCGGCATCGATGTCGTCGCCGCGGGTCCTGCGGACGGTGGTCAGGTAACCTGCTTGCTGCAGGGTGGCCTGGAAATGGTCGATGGCGGCCTGGGACGAGCGCTTGAAACCACTCCCCTCGAAGCGGTTGAAGGGAATCAGATTGATTTTGGAGGGAATGCGGCTGAGCAGTCTGACCAAGCGCCTGGCATCTGCTGCCGAATCGTTGACGCCGTCGATCATCACATATTCCCAGGTGATTTTCCGCCCCTGTTGACGCTCGCTGTGGATGAAGCGGTCGCAGGCTTCGAGCAATTGCGACAAGGGATACTTGCGATTGATCGGTACCAGTTCATCGCGCACCTCGTCGGTGGTCGCATGGAGGGAAACCGCCAAACTGGCGTCGGAGACTCGCGCCAGTTTGTCGATGGCCGGCACCAGACCGGCGGTGGAAACGGTCACCCGGCGTTTGGCCAGCCCGTAAGCGAGATCGTCCATCATCAGATCCAGGGCGGGGATCACGGCATCGAAATTGAGCAACGGTTCCCCCATTCCCATCAGCACGATATTGGTGATCCTGCCCCGTTCCAGCTGACGATGAGCCTGCCATACCTGGCCGATGATTTCGGCGGTGGTCAGATTACGGCTGAAACCTTGCCTGGCGGTGGCGCAAAAAGCGCAGTTCAATGCACACCCCACCTGGGAAGAGACGCACAGGGTTCCCCGGTTGGCCTCGGGGATGAAGACGGTCTCGATCCGGTTGCCATCCTCCAGCGCCATCAACCATTTGGTGGTTCCGTCTCGGGAAACCTGGGCGCGGACGATCTGCGGCAGTTGCAGGCACGTTTCGTCCATGAGCCGTGCCCTCAGGGACTTGCCCAGATCGGTCATGGCGGAAAAATCCACCACACCGCGGCCATGAATCCACTTCAGCAGTTGGCGTGCCCGGTAGCTTTTCTCTCCCTGCTGCAGAAACCAGGATTCCATGGCTTTTCTGTCCAGGCCGATCAGGTTCACCGGACCGGCCTGAGCTGGAAGAGATGACGCGATTGTTTCAGGCGCCAAAGCGGGGATAGATTTCATTTTCACTGAAGAAATAGCGAATTTCCCATGCCGCCGTATCCGGCCCATCGGAACCATGAACCGCATTGGCGTCGATACTGTCGGCAAAATCTGCCCGGATGGTTCCCGGTGCCGCTTCTTTCGGATCGGTTGCGCCCATCAGTTCACGGTTTTTGGCGATGGCGTTTTCGCCTTCGAGCACTTGCACGACGACAGGGCCCGAAATCATGAATTCCACCAGCTCTCCAAAGAAAGGGCGTTCCTTGTGGACCGCGTAGAAACCTTCCGCCTGCTCACGGGTCAGGTGAACCATCTTCATGGCGGCGATGGCCAGCCCGGCTTTCTCGAAGCGGCTGATGATTTCGCCGATGACGTTCTTGGCCACCGCATCGGGTTTGATGATCGAAAGCGTGCGTTCAATTGCCATGGATCCCTCTTGATCTTTATATACGATTGTTGATAAAAACTCTTCATTTTAACCCTTATCCTCCCGGTTGGGAAACCAGGAGCGTTCCTCATCCCTGTCAGCCTGTTCCTGCATTCCCTGCTTTTCATCGTATAATGGAGGATTTTCAGGCGTCTGCAGACCAGGCCGGCCCTTTTGAATGAAGCCGCCCGCCGCCTGCTGTAGCGAATAACACGAACGCTTAGGATGAGATCGAACATGGCCGTAAAAAACCGTCTCCATCGCAGTGAGCTCGCCGTTCCCGGCAGCAACCCGAGAATGCTCGAAAAAGCGCCACAGGCCGGCGCGGATGTGGTCTTCCTGGACCTGGAAGATGCCGTCGCGCCTGACGACAAGGATCAGGCCCGACTGAACGTGATCGATGCCCTTAGACGTTACGACTGGTCGAAATGTTCGGTTTCGGTGCGGATCAACGGGCTCGATACCCATTTTTGCTACCGTGACATTGTCGAAGTGGTCGAACAGGCGGGCGACAAGCTCGACACCATTCTGATCCCGAAAGTGAATGGCCCGGAAGACATCTATTTCGTCGCCACCTTGCTCGATCAGATCGAACAGGCCAAGGGGCTCGAACCGATCAACTTGCACATCCTGATTGAGACCGCAGCCGGTATGGACAACGTCCGGGAGATTGCCCGGGCCTGTCCCGAAAGGCTGGAAGCGATGGTGTTCGGGGTGGCCGACTATGCCGCTTCCGTTCAGGCCCGCACCACCAATATCGGGGGCGCCAATCCGGATTATGCGATATTGACCGATCCTTTGGAAGACGGTCATCGTCAGCGTCACTGGGGAGACCAATGGCATTTCGCCATCGCCCGGATGGTGGTCGCCTGCCGTGCCAATGGACTGCGCCCCATCGACGGCCCCTTCGGGGATTTCAGCGATCCGGAAGGATACACCGCCGCCGCCCGACGGGCGGCGGCATTGGGGTGTGAAGGCAAGTGGGCCATCCATCCCTCCCAGATCACCCTTGCCAACGAGGTGTTTACCCCCTCCGAAGCCGAGGTGGACAGGGCCCGTCGTATCCTCAGCGCCATGGAGGAAGCCGCCAAGGAAGGCAAGGGCGCGGTGTCACTGGACGGGCGCCTGATCGATGCGGCATCGATCAAGATGGCGGAAAACCTGATTGCAAAAATAGACCAGATCAACGCCCGTCACCGATGACGGGTTTTTCGTATCCAAGGAGTTGTAAACGGTGAATATACACGAATATCAAGCCAAGGAACTGCTCAGATCCTACGGGGTCGCGGTTCCTGCGGGCAATGTTGCCTTTTCCGACAGTCAGGCCCAGGCGGTGGCCGAGCAGATCGGCGGACAGAAATGGGTCGTAAAGGCGCAAATCCATGCCGGCGGCCGGGGCAAGGCCGGGGGCGTCAAGGTGGCCGATTCCATCGAGGAGGTGGGGCGCCTGACCGACGACATGATCGGCATGACCCTGGTAACCCACCAGACCGGTCCTCAGGGGAGGATCGTCAAACGGGTATTGATAGAGGAAGCCAGTGACATTCAGGACGAACTGTATTTGAGCTTCGTCATCGACAGGGCGAGCCAGCGGGTCACCATCGTCGCATCCAGGGAAGGCGGCACCGAGATCGAGGAAGTGGCCAAACGAAGCCCTGACAAGATCATCACCGAGACAATCGATCCGGCCCTGGGACTGGCGGACTTTCAATGCCGCAAGGTAGCCGCCGCCCTGGGGATGAACGACAAGCATCGCATGACCCAGCTGGTCAGGATCATGAAGCGATTGTACCGCTGTTTCCGCGACAAGGATGCCCTGCAGGTGGAGATCAATCCCCTGGCTCAGGTTGCGGGCGAAAAGCTGATCTGCCTCGACGCGAAATTCAATTTCGACGACAACGCCTTGTACCGTCATCCCGACATCAACGAACTGCGCGACCTGGAGGAGGAAGATCCCAAGGAAGTCGAAGCGTCAGGTCACGACCTCAACTATATCGCCCTCGATGGTGACATCGGATGCATCGTCAACGGAGCGGGGCTGGCCATGGCCACCATGGACGCCATCACTCTTCACGGCGGCAGACCAGCCAATTTTCTCGACGTCGGGGGCGGCGCCTCGCCGGAGAAAGTCACCAACGCCTGCCGCATCGTGATGGAAGACCCCAACGTCAAGGCGTTGCTCATCAATATCTTCGCCGGCATCAATCGCTGCGACTGGATTGCCAAGGGACTGATCCAGGCCTATACCACCCTCGATATCGATCTGCCCATGGTGGTGCGGCTGGCGGGCACCAACGTGGAAGCGGGACGGAAGATTCTCGAAGATTCAAAACTGCCTTTCCTGCAGGCGGACAATCTCGACGACGCTGCCGCCAAGGCGGTGGCAACCGTGAAGGGGGAACAAGCATGAGCATATTCGTCAACCGGCAATCGAAAGTCATCTTCCAGGGTTTCACCGGTCAACACGCCACTTTTCACGCCGAGGAAGCCATCAAGACCGGCACCCAGGTGGTGGGTGGCGTCACACCGGGAAAAGGCGGCACGACCCATCTGGGGCTGCCGGTATTCGACACCGTCGCCGAGGCGGTTCGCGAAACCGGCGCCGATGTCTCGGCCATTTTCGTTCCTCCGGCTTTTGCCGCCGACGCCATCATGGAGGCGATCGACGCCGGCATCAAGGTCGCGGTCAGCATCGCCGACGGCATTCCGGTTCAGGATATGATCCGCGTCCAGCGTTACCGCCAGGTTCGCTGGGAGACCGAGGGTGACACTTGCCTGGTGATCGGTCCCAACACCCCGGGCATCATCACCCCCAGGCAATGCAAGGTGGGCATCATGCCGGCGCATATTTACCAGCCGGGCCGCATTGGTGTCGTTTCGCGTTCGGGAACCCTCAATTACGAGGCTGTGGAGCAAATGACCGCCCTGGGTCTGGGGCAGTCCACTTCCGTGGGCATCGGCGGCGACCCGGTCAACGGGACGGATTTCGTCACCGTCCTCAAGGCCTTCGAAAAGGATCCGGACACCGATGCCGTGGTCATGATCGGCGAGATCGGCGGTCCTCAGGAAGTCACCGCCGCACGTTGGGCCCGGGACAACATGAAAAAGCCCGTCATCGGTTTCGTCGCCGGCCTTTCCGCTCCCCCTGGACGGCGGATGGGGCATGCGGGCGCCATCATCGCCGGCGAAGACGATACCGCCAAGGCGAAAATGGATGTCATGGAGGAACTTGGCCTCTACGTCGCCCGCAACCCGGCCCAGATCGGGGAAACCGTCATGAGGGCGCTGCGGGAGAACGGCATTTCCTGACAGCGTGTTGCAGGCGCTTTTCGCCCCCCGTCAGGTTTCCTGGCAGGGGGTGATTTCCCGAGCGACGAGATGCATCTGTTCTTGCAACACGCCAAACTGGCTGCAATGGTAACAGCGGAAGCGGATGCCTTCGGGCAGCCAGGCCGGGAATTCAGGATCGACGATACCCGCCCTTCGCAACCCGCCAGGATCTTGACAGGGCGGCTCAACCGATTTCACCAGACTTAATGCCCTGGCGCCCAGCTTTCCTGCCAGCCAGGCCGAAAGGCTGTCCGAAGTCACCTTCCAGCTGGCCGGTACGCCGTCTCGATCCAGTTCCTCAGGGTCCGGCAGCCATACGGGCGTGATGCCTTGCCCTACGAGTTCCAGGACGTCCGCCACGCTTGGTGCAGGTTTCAATCCCGGCTCGAGGGCCGAATACATCCTTCCCATTTGCTGCATGGCAAGCAGTGCCATGTGGTGAGCTGTCCGGTCACCGAAGCGCCACTGCTTTTGAGCCTGCCTCACCTGATCGGCGAACCGCCCTCCTCCTGGCACCACGACGGCTTTTTCGGGCGTCTGACTCAGCACCTTCAACCAGCGAAGCAGAACCGCCTCACCGGAGAAGCTGCCTCCGAGTTTAACCACCCACACGATCTGAAGCCAATTGGAATTTGGAGAGCACCTGGATCAAGGCCGCCGCCTTGTCGAAACTTTCCTGATATTCACGGCGGGCGTCCGAATCGGCGACGATGCCGCCACCGGCCCAGAAATGGATCGAGTTGTTGGCATGAACCAGGGTACGAATGGCAATGTTGGTATCCATCCCGCCATCGAAACCGACATAGCCGATCGAACCACAATAGACGCCACGGCGGGAATTTTCCAATTCTTCGATAATCTCCATGGCCCGGATTTTGGGCGCGCCGGTAATCGATCCACCTGGAAAGCATCCCCTGAGAAGATCGAGCGCATGACGACCGGGTTCCAGTTCGCCCACCACGGTACTGACCAGATGATGGACGGTGGCGAAAGTTTCCACTTCGAACAGTTTCGGGACTTTCACGGAACCCAAATGGCAATTTTTACTGAGATCGTTACGCAACAGATCCACGATCATCAGATTCTCCGCCCGGTCCTTGATGCTTTCGGAAAGCGCCTCGATCAAGTAAAAATCTTCTTCAGGCGTCATGCCCCGGGGTCGGGTTCCCTTGATGGGCTTGGTTTCCACCTTGCCCTCCCGGACCTTGAGAAAGCGTTCCGGTGAAGAACTGAGAATCGTCAGCTGAGGGAGGCGAAGAAAGGCGCCAAACGGGGCGGGATTGGTTTGCCTTAAATCCAGGTAGGCTCGCCAGGGATCGCCGGACGCCAGCGCGGCGAAACGTTGGGCAAAGTTGACCTGGTAACAATCCCCTTCGTGAATGTAATGCTGGATACGCTCGAAGGCATGGCGATAGTCGGGCCAGGACATGTCGGAGCGAATGGCGCTGTGGAGCCGGAACCCTCCCGCAGGCCGGGGGCGGGGCTGTCGCAAAACGGTCATGATTTCACGCCACGCCGCCCGGGTGGCGGTATTGTCGCGGCCGGCCAGAAAGCTCTTTTTTGAGCGGTGGTCCGTGACGATGGCCCAATCATAGATCCCGACCGCCATCTCCGGAATGGATTCGGTTTCCCGCGCAATGCTCGGCAACCTTTCCAGCCTCCTCGCAAGATCATAGGAGAAAAAACCGATCGCCCCACCGGAAAAAGGCAGCGATTCGACAGCGTGTGTTTCCCCCAAGGCCTGTTTGACCAGGCAGAAGGGATCCTCGGGAGAAAGCCGGATGCCCTCCCCGTCTCTGACCTCGGTCAAATGTCCTCGCGTGACCAAGGTGGTGCGGGGACGGACCGCGATAATATCGTAACGTCCCTGGGGGGTATGGGAATGATTGCTGTCCAGAAACACCGCCCAGGGCTCCCGGGACCAATGGGAAAAGAGACCGGCGCTATCTTCCCGATATGGCAGTTCGGCAATGAACATGAGTCTCTGCTGTTGGAATCGGACTTTCCGGCATCTTAGCAAGTGTGATCGGAGTATGAAAGGAAAACCATTATTCCCGAAGGCGTAATTCCAGCAACAAAGCCAAGGCCACGGCCGGGGCGCAGTCGGCCGGGGAAAAAGAACTGTTTTCCCCGGAACAGGGAATGAACTCCGAGAAATCACGATAAGGCACAGCGAGGCGGCGTGCGATTTCAGGCAATAGAAACCGCCCTACTCCGGCGCCCACCAGCTCAATCGGCTCTTCGGGAATCGTTGACAGTTGCCGCATGATGGCCAGCATCAACCGCTGGATCTGTAATTCCATGAAGTATTCGGCCAACCTGCTCCAGGCCGATTCCGCCGCGTCGTTCTTGTCACACCCTATCATCCGCGCCAGCCGCCTCATGCTGGCAGGGACGGTTTTTGGGCCGCCATCGGCGGTTTCCGCCTGATCGGTATGGGGAGGCAACAACGCCAATATCCGGTAGATATCGGCGCTTGTGGCAAAATGTTCGGCCATCAAGGGATGCCATTTGCCGCCGAAAGGCACCTGTTCGGCCAAGGCCATCAAGGGGGTACGGATCACCCCCATATACAACAATTCTTCCGATTCAAGACGCTCGCGATCGTTGAGCCCTTTGCTGACAACGTGTTTCTGCTGAAGGGGGACGATATCGGTAGTGGTACTGCCGATATCGATGAAAATGCCGGTCTGGCATGAGTGGGCAATCCACAGAGCAGGTAATATCCAGTTTTGTGAAGCTATTTTTTTGATTTGGGGATTGCCAAAAGATAACGGTATAAATTCTGGGTTTTCAAATATCCGAAGGTCCGCCTCAGGAAGCAATTTAACCATCCTCTCAAGAATCGCCCGCCCCCCCTGCTGGCGATCGGGAAAAGCATCCACCATTTCTCCCGTCATGGTCACACCATGAACGCAACTGGATGGAATTTGGCGAGCAATTACGGAAACCGCCTCCCCAAGCCTTTCGATTCCCCGCCACAAGGGACAAGGCACCTGCCATACCGCCTCGACGTTGCCCTCATGCACCCATGCTGCCTTGACATGGGCCCCACCCAAGTCCCAACCGATCACATCCTTCATTTCGCACTCACCCACACTCGCCGCCCCTTCCACCCTTCCCGCCAGGCGGCAATCCGTTCCAACTCAGTGTCACCCGCCGCCATCGCCACCACCATTTCCGCTACCGAACGTCCCAGCGCCCGGCTCAGCCCGGCATAGGAGAGCGTCAAACGCGGATTGATTTCCAGCACCCACAGACGGCCATCCTCACTTCGTATCAGGTCCACACCGGCATATCCCCAAAGGCCGGGAATGGCCGCGGCGATCCGCCGACACAGGTTCTGAAGCGATCCATCGTCGTCAGACAGGGCATTGACTTCGCACCCTGAAAGAACAAGGCGATTTTCCAATACTTCGACGCGCTGGCGGTTGACACTCAACAATACGGTTTTTCCACAATCGAAAAGGGCGCTCAGACTCAGGGACTCGCCATCGATGAATGGCTGGACGAGCAGCTTGTCATGCCTGTCAGGCTGGCGGCATGTCCTGAAGGTTCCCTCACATCCCACACCGTCCACGGGTTTGACGATCCAGGGTGGGGGAAACTGAAAGTCGAACTCCAGGCCGTGGCAGCACGGAACCGTATCGATACCCGCCCTCCGGAGATGCTCGAGGGTGCGGTATTTGTCCGCCGTCAAGGCCACCGCATCCACATCGGATCCCAGCAATTTCTTTCCGCTTAAAACCACCTGTCTGCTCAGGCTTGCCAGGATGCCACCGGTCTCCGGGGCAATGGGCCAGACCGCATCAGCCCATGCCAGGGCATGACAGAATGAGGTCTCCAGCGGGTTCGAACGATCCACGGTAAAAACCCTCACCTTGGCAGCGGAAAGGAACGCCTCCGCCAGCGGCAACCTGTAATCGACCAGAACGCCCAAAGATACGCCCGGCAGATCCCGCAAGAGCGCATCCAGCATGGCCCTTCCTTCTCCAGCCAGATGCATCGGCAGATCTTCCTCGAGCAGCCCGCCACCAGTAATATATTCAAAAAGGAGGACATTCATGGAGCTGATTCCGGTCATCGATCTATTGCACGGGCAAGCCGTTCTGGCCTGTCAGGGGCGGCGCGACCAGTATCGTCCACTGACCACTTCCCTGTGTCCCAGCAGCGATCCGCTGGAGGTCATCGCCGCTTATCTCACCCTGGCCCCTTTCCGCAAATTTTATATCGCTGATGTTGATGCGATAGAAAAAATGGGAGATAACGGTATAATAATCGATTCTGTACGTCGAGCCTTCCCCGCGCTCACCTTTTGGATAGATCGTGGTTGGCCTCCCGTTTGCCGGCAGGCGAATCAAATCCCCGTCATCGGCAGCGAATCGCTGGAAAACGATTGGCGTGAGAACCTGAGCGCCATGAACGAGCCGTGGATTTTATCTCTCGATTTCGATGCCGACAAATTGCGGGGACCATCGGAAATCCTTGAGGAAGCCAGTCTGTGGCCAAGAACGGTCGTCTTGATGTCCCTGTCCCGAGTGGGCGGTGAATGCGGCCCCGACTGGCACCGCCTGAGCCATTTCATCAACCTTCATCCCAACCGCCACTGGATCGCTTCCGGCGGCATCCGCCAACAACAGGACTTATCCAGGCTGGAGCGAATGGGCATCCGTCAGGCCCTGGTCGCCAGCGCCCTTCACCGCGGCACCCTCATCCCCGGCGAAACCAAAGAAAAAAGCCGCCACCCAAGCGGCAGCGGCTTATTTCGATAACAGGACTAATTCGCCAAATCAGTCGTGGGCGGCAAACGGATGATGAACCCTTTTGGCGTTTTCCACAACTTCCCCTGCGTTGGGCTTGCCAGCGACAGCGTTTTTGATGGCTTCCTTGGTCGCTTCGTAGTTGTAATCCTGGATTTTGGCGTCGTCTTCTGCCAACCAGTGGATGAACACACCCACGCAGATGAACACGTCGTCCGCCTCGTCCAGGGGAATCGTGCCATCTTCCACGCATTCGGTCACCGCCATGGCGACGCCACGCTGAGCCGGTCCGAACATCTGAGTGGCCTGCTTGCCATTTTTGATGGTCACTTTGTTGAACATCACGGTGGCGGGTTTACACATCAGGTTGGGTGCCACCACCGCCAACAGCGAGGTGAAACCGTCTTTGTTGTTCGTCAGGGTGTTCGCGAACGCGCTTTCGACAGCACTCCCGCGGGGACCGATGATGAGGTCGATGTGAGCAACCTCATTGCCCTCGCCCTTCAGGGACTCACCGATCAGCATCTTGTTGATTTTTGCCATTCCTACTGTTTCCTCTTTGGTTGACGTTGAAAATAACGACAGAATTTTCTCAATTAACGACATGGTTGCCCTCCCCTTGAGAGTGTTGGGCTCCTTTCCCCAGCCACTCCACCTGACCCCTTTCTGTCAATCGAGGCCATCAGTTTTTCCAGACGCACTGCCAACAAACTGGCAACGGTCAGATCCGCCGTGGTGCCTGGATTGATGCCTGCCTTCTTGAACCGCGCATCGATCTCCCGGATCTCTGACACGATTTTTTCCGGCTCGGCGGTTTCAAACAGCGTCTTTTCAAGACGCCCCATTTCAGCCTGGATCATCCCTGTAAAGCGCTTTCCATGCTTCCTTTCGACATGAGTATCGGGAATCCGGCGCAACAAAGTCACGAAAACCGCCACCGCTGCCCAACGCTCATCATCCCATCGATAAACTCCATTATGATAACCGGGAATGGCCCGTTCATAAATATCTTCATAGGAAAAAGTATAGTTGTAAGCAACGCGATCGTGGTTTTTCGCCAACTTCATCGCCTCGAGCAACGTCACAGAGGGCGGTTCATGGACGTCCTCCTTCCCCACCCGGCCCAACCCTCCCGGCTGGACATGACGGATGGCGCGGTAGACCCACTCGGCGTCCTCCCGGCCGGATCGCTCCAGAACCTGGACCAGTCTGGATCTCACATCGCCTGTCCCCGCCCTCTGTACAGCCTCCATCAAGGGCGCGGCAAGCAGGACGATTCCCAGATTGGTGTTGAATCCCAGCGCATCGAAGCTGGCAACGGCCCCCTGATAAATCTTCTGCCCCAGTGACAGATCCGGGTCACAGAGAAAAGGGGCGCTCACCTCGGCGCCAAGGATGAAATCTTTCGCCCGCATTCCGTGACCGGGGGAGTAGACGCTCACGTTTCCGGGTTTGAACGATTCCACATCCAGTGCGCAGGCCTCCAGATAGGCCTTTTCCAGAGCCTGCCGATCAGGTTTCATCAAGACCACTCAGGCGAATGAAATCCTCCACCAGCAGGCTGGTGACGTCCAGGTCACACACGCCCTGCAACCCCTTCCAGGCCGGGATACCATTGACTTCCAACACCCATGCTCTGGAATGGCCGTCACAGATGATATCCACGCCCGCATAGTCCAAAAGCAATGTTCGTGCCGATTTTTCCGCCATGGCTGACAAAGTGTTATCGAGTTTCACCCGCTCGCAACGCCCGCCTTGCGCCACATTGGTGCGCCACCCCGCCCCATGACGGCACATGGCGGCCACCGCCTTGCCAGCCACGACGAACACCCGGTAATCCCTGGGGGGGTGACTGCCGACAAAACGCTGCAGATAGTAAACCTTCCCCGCAGGCGTCAGTTCCGCGATTGAATCGGCGCGATCGTGCAACACCACGCCCTCGCCCTGGGATCCGAACAGGGGCTTGGAAACCAGCCGGTGACCGGCGGAAAATTCGGCGGCCGCGATGGCGAGGGCCTCGTGTGAATCCGCCGTGACCCATGTGGGCGGCGTGGGAACCCCGGCGCGCGCCAGCAAGGCGCTGGCGATCCCCTTGTCGACACTCAATTCGATCCCCCGGGTGGGGTTGTAAACCTTGACTCCACAGGTTTCCAGCAAATGGAGCAAATCCAGCCGCAGGATCAATTGCTCCAGAGAGCCGCCGGAGATTCCCCGGACGAAAACCCCGGCCGGCAGGGCGTCATCAAAGCCGGGAAAGCGGACAGGCGCGCCGTCGCCCCGCACCTCGAGCCTTCCTGCCGCCAGGGAAACGAAGACGGCCTCCAGCCCTCTGGCGGCGAAAACGGCTTTGAGACGCTTGCCATGCCATCCCGGTTCGTCGGTGACGACGGCTATCCGCCTCCTCATGCACCAAACGAACGGGCCAGGAGGTCTTCGTCCATCCGGCCGGCGCGGAAACTGCGCCCCGTTTCCACCGCCGTCACCATCACGCTGGCGGGACTGAACAGCATCGGATCGACCTTGAAGAAATCATATTCGTATTCCTTGAATACCTGGGCGAACGGCTTGCCATAATCCCGTGAAGTGGAGCTTGGCAGGTCATGGGCCAGCTTTTCCGCTTCCTCATTGCCTCCCTTGACGAACAAATGCACCTGTCCGGCAAACAGGATCGCGTCGTTGGTACGCCCCATGGCGGTGATGAAATCCGGGGCCGGGGGCGGGACAGGGGCGCTTCCCGAGCCATCGAGAATGTTTTCCAGGGGAAAGCCCAATTCGTGGGCCTTGTGCATGGCCACTTCGAGCACCCGGGCCACCACTTGCAACCCTCCGGCAAGACTGGAGGTGGGTGTGAGGACCACGGTCAGATCCGAGGGTTTGATGTTGCAGTCCGAAGCGATGTTGTCGAGCAGTTCAAGCGGCGGCCGTTTGTCCACCTCCATCACCAGGACGGTGGCATCCGCACGGTCGATATAATCCAGCTCCTTGAACAACGCCTCTTTCACGCACAAGGATCTCGCCGGACCAGAACCCAGGGCGTAAAAAGCCTCCTTTCCTTTCCCATGCGACAGACTCCAGCCCGCATACTGGCTGCCCAGACACGACAACACCGGATCAGTGGCATGCACATGGACCCGCAAGGGCCAGGCGGGCGTCAGGGCCGAGTGCGCCAGCGTCACCGTCCCCATCCCCCCCATGCAAATCTCGGCGATCCGCCTGCCGGCCTCCAGACCACCATCGGCCCCGATGCCGGCATCGACCAGGGTCACGCCATTGTCCAGTTCAACGACCTCTATCCGCAACAGGGCGGCGTCCCGTATCAGTGATTCCACCAATGGCCGGCTGCTGAAATTGATGCTGACCCCTACTTTTTCCGTCATGATTCGTCCACCTCTGCTGTCGTTCGATTGAAAAGTCTTCGTTCAAGCCAATTGGCACGTTGTCGCAGGATGTTTTCCACCGCCCCCACCGTCTCCCCTTCGGCATGGAGACTGCACACGGGCCGGCCCGCTGAAATGCGGCTGCCAGGCGCCGGCAGATCGGAACACCAGACCGGCCATCTCCAGTCTTCGGGGATCCGAAGCGAATCGGGTGCATACAGAATCCGGAAGGCGCGCACGCCGCCGGCCGGGCGGGCACGAACGGCTCCCGCCTCACATCCACGCAGATGCGCCTCGAGCGCCGACCACCCCGGCTGTTCCCACAGTTCCAAAGCCGCACCCGGTCGGGGGTTCAATTCGAGAACCCGAGGATGGCCGGTTGCATCCAACATAAAGTCCAGACCATGCCAGCCTTGAAGATCCAGATATTTGCCAAGGCGCCGGGCATATTCGCCGACGATGTTTCTGACCGGGGCGTCCAGGCCGGTTCGATTGATGGCCCCGGCAAACAAAAAACACAATCGGCTATTATAAGCCTTGGTATAGAGCCTGTTAAAGCCGGACCAGAGCAGCCGCCCGCCCCCTGCAACGAAAGCGAGGGTATAAGCCGGACCAGGCAACCACTTTTGGTAATATCCCTCCCCGGCACAACCATCGTCCCCCTCCGCCACCATAACGCCCAAACCGCCCTCTCCCCCCCGCTTGATCAACCAGCCAGGTTCGCGGGGAGGATCCCAACGGATTTCCGGATAGGCGATATCGAGCCGATCCAAAAGCGAAAAGAAACGCCGGGGACGGGTGCAGATTTCGGCAACCTCCGCCCGATTTCCAAAGAGCCGGCAGCGGCGGGCCAGATCCGAGATCACCCGGGACAACCTGTCGACGCCACTGCCGTACACCCACCCCACCGGCTCATGTTCGTCGATGACACGCCGGGCCGTCTGCAACAGAGCCTCGGCATCGAACCCCCCTTCCGCCCCGCTCCGGACCTGCCAGACGCCTCCCAACGCCCTGGTATCGCAATCGGCGAACAGATCCACCACCAGCGGCGTGTGGCCGGCCGCCCTGGCCGACGCAGCCAGCGCCCTGCCCGAATGGGCGAGTATCAGCAAAGGCCCTTTCACGCCTCGATCGAGGCGCCATGATTCCGGGTCGTCACCCATTGGAACCGGAGTCCGGAACCTTCGAAACGCTTTTGCAGCGCCGTCATTTCACCGGCTGCGGTTTCAGCATCCGGAAACAGGCAGAACCCGGTCGGCCCCCAGGAACTCTGCCCCAGCCCCACCCAGCCCCGCCGCTCCAGCCATGCCTGGGCCGCAGCCACTTTGGGGCTGATGTATCGTCCGCCCTGGGCCGGCGCGAAATACCCTCCATTGACACGTTGGATCTCGGCAAGGGTTTCGCAGAATCCCTCATAATGACCTTCGACCAGGGCCGGAAGCCCCTGAACCAACAGGTGATGACAGAGATGGGCCGCCTTTTCCCGCGGAAAGGGCGCCAACCGGCGAAAGGCTTCCGTTTCCCTGCGCCCGTGCAGCCCCTGGTAGGTGGGGTCGAAAAGCAGCAACCAGCTCCATGGCGCGGGGACTGGATGCCGTGCCAGCAAGGGCGGCGTTTCGGTAGCGGTTCCGCGCCCCCCGTCGACGATGAAACCTCCCTGCTCGAAAGCGGCGATGCCGATCCCGGAGCGCCCACCGCGCTCACACAAGCGGGCAATTTCACGCAGAGAAATCCGCTTCCCCCAATATCTGCAAACCGCGATACCGACAGCCAACGCCATTTGGGTGCCCGAACCCAGACCCGCATGAGGCGGAATCCGTCTTGAAACGTGAACGTGTATTTCCGCCGGCAGACCGAGGGCATGCTCCAACCGCCCCAGCAAACGCCGCACCCGATCCTGCTCTTCTCCAGAAAGGATCAAATTCCGGGCCGGTGTCACCTGTATCTCTGTCGAGATGCCGTCAACGGCAACGCCCACGCTCCCGAAACGTCTACCCAGATGCCCCCCGGGGTCCAGAAAACCCAGGTGAAGACGCGCCGGCGCACGCACACATACCCGCCTCCCTGTTTCCGGAGGGTCGATCGATACGAGCTTGGCAGATTCCATCACTAAGATACGGTCACAGCAAACATGAAGGTTTCATTCGGACATCGTCTCCCCGGAATGCCGCCCGCCGACGATCCCCTCCGATCTGGACCGGCGGGCGGGAATTTCGCAGTGGCAGGGTATCACAGGCCGAAACGTTCGCGCCAATGCTCGTAGACCCCCAGCAGCGAAGGGATCACCAGCAACACCAGCGCGGTCGCGAACACCAGACCGAAAGCGATGGAGACCGCCATGGGAATCAGAAACCTGGCCTGGAGCGAGGTCTCGAACAGCAGGGGCAGCAACCCGGCGATGGTGGTCAGGGAGGTCAAAAGCACCGCCCGCAGACGCTGACAAGCGGCCTCTTCCAGCGCTTCCACCAGATTCATTCCCTGATTCCGCAGATCGCGATAAAAACTCACCAGAATGATGGAATCGTTCACCACGATACCGGACAACCCGAATATACCGAACAGGGACAGGATGGTCAGATCGATTCCCATCACCACATGCCCGAGAATGGCGCCGATCAAGCCAAAGGGAATGGCCGTCATCACCACCAGAGGCCAGCCGTAGGAACCGAATATCCAGGCCAGGATGAGATATATCAGGATCAACCCCAATATTCCCCCTTTTTTCATATCGGCAATCGTTTCGCTCCGATCTTCGGCCCGCCCCGAAGTTTCGAAATCCACACCATAGCGACGCGCCAATTCCGGCAGTGTCTGCCCGAGCAAAGTTTCCATGACCCTGCCGGGTTTGTTGACATGGATATCGATCTCGGCCGAAACATCCACCGCAAGATTGGCTTCGGAATGGCGCAGAACCTCGAACCCCTGATATCTTCCCGCCCGGGCCACGGTGGAGAGAGGCACGCTGACACCGGATGGCAGACGGATCTGCAGCTCTTCCATCACACTCAGATATTCGCGCTGCCGTTCGTCCAAACGCACCCGCACTTCCACCTCGTCGGGGCCGTCCTGGAAAATCTGCACCAACCTGCCGGCGAAGGCGGTACGCAACTGCCGCCCCAGCTCGGCAGGGGTCAGGCCCAGCATTTCCCCGGTGGGGGTCAAATGGTAGATCCACTGTTCCCTGCCATAAGGTAGATCGTCGGTGACATCGCTCAGCCCCGGTATCGCTTTCATGGTCTCCACCAGATCAAGCGCCGCCCGCTTGAGCGCCACGGCATCGTTGCCGAGTAGCCGGACACTGACATCCCGGCCGGGCGGTCCGACCTGTCGCGCCATGATGAGCAAGGTGTCCAACCCGGGGGCAGAGGGAATCGCTTCGCGCCAAGCCTTGATGAATTCCCAACTCCTGACCTCGCGCTCCTCGGAAGGCATCAGTTCAATCACCATGGCACCAAGATTGTCTCCCTGCTGCTGCATGACCCCCACCGCCGACAAAGCGCGGCCCTGGATTCTCAACGCGGTGCGCACCAATGGCTTGGCAGGGGAAAGCGCCGATTCGGTTTCCCTCAGCGCGGCTTCCATTCGGACGAGAAAACGTTCGACCTCTTCCCTTGGGGTTCCAGGAACGAAGACGACGCTGGCATAAAGCATGTCCGCTTCGGGCGCGGTGAAAAAGATGAACGGCACCCGGCCTCCCGCCACCAGTCCCAGGGTCGCGACGAACAGCGCCACAGCGGCACTGAGCGTGACCGCCCGGTTCCTGAGGCTGGCCCGGGCCAGGGGACGAAACCAGTTTTCCCTGAAATCGACAAATGCCTGGTCGAAACGCCGGCGCCAGGGGCCGGGATCGGCTTTCATCTTGCTGGCGAAAGCGTGGCGCAAATGCGCCGGCAGCACCCAGAAGCTCTCCAGCAGTGAAGCGAGGATAACCGCCACCACGACCACAGGGAGGGCGAACAGGATCTTGCCGGTAGGCCCAGAAACCAGCATGAGAGGCAGAAAAGCGGCGATCGTGGTCATCGAGGAAGCCGCCACTGGCGCCAACATTCGTTTCGCCCCGCCTTCCGCCGCCATCAAGGGGGATTCGCCCATTTGATAATGGGTCAGCGCATCCTCCCCTACCACGATCGCATCGTCCACGATAATTCCCAGGGCCATGATCAAACCGAACAGGCTGATCATGTTGATGCTGCCACCACTGAAATAGAGGATCAGCAAGGTCGCCATGAAGGACACCGGAATGCCGAAGGCCACCCAAAAGGCCACCCGACCGCTGAGAAATATATAGAGAATCGCCACCACCAACACCAAGCCCCCGGCGCCATTTTTGAGCAGCAACTCGATACGTTGGCGGATCATTCTCCAGGCTTGGTGATAGAGATGAATCTTCACACTGGATGGAAGGGTCTGCCTGGTTTCCTGCAACCACTGCTGCAGAGCCTCCGCGGACTTGAAGGTGTCGCCGTGCTCGGCCCGCGAGATCTTCAGTTCGACCGCCGCCTGTCCCCGGAAAGTCAGCAGCGCCCCATCCTTGCGTGGCACCCGGTGAATGCGCGCCACGCTGCCCAATTCGATCCGCTCGCTGCCGGCGGTCAATGGGATTTTGGCAAATTGCCAGGGTGCCCGCCGCTGATCCAGTACCCGCACCACCTTCTGGACATCCTGATCGCCGAAAGTCCCGGCAGGGACATCGCGGCTGAAGACATCGATACGCTGGGCAATGTCGTCGAGACTCATACCCAGCGCATTGAGATCCGCCGGCGACAATTCGATGGAAATTTCCTCCTCCGGCAAGCCGATGATGTCCACTTTGTCGATTCCCCGTTGCAGCAGTTCCCGCTCGAAGCGGTGAGCCAGGGGACGCAATTCATCCAGGGAGACACCATAGATCAGCAAATGGGCCATCGGCTCATAACGTGCGACATGGATCACCTGGGGATCCTCCGCATCCCGGGGAAGATTACGGAATTCATCCACCCGTTGCCTCACCTGACTGAGGGCTTTGAGAATATCGGTCCCCTCCCTGAACTGGAGAGTGATGGCACAGATTCCTTCGCTCGAGGTGGAAGTCATGCGGCGCAAATCGTCAACCGACTTCAGCACCTGCTCCAAAGGGGTGGTCAGGCTGCGTTCCACGTCCTCGGCGCTCGCGCCCCGCCACGCGACCGTGACACGGATGATATCGAGGGTGAAATTGGGGAAGAACTGGACATTCATCCGGTCGAGCGCGAACAGGCCGCCCAGGATCATGATCACCAGCAGAAGGTTGGCCGCCACCGAATGGCGGACGAAGTAGCTGATCCAACCATTTCCGCCGCTTGAATTCAACCCCGCCCCCCGCTGGCGTCTCCCCATTTTTTCACCTGATTCCCGCCAACAAGCCACCGGATTCGTTGAAAAGGTCGTCAATGGGAGGGTCAGTGATGCCAGGAGCGGGGTGTCGCCGCCACCAGTGGTAAAAGAT